>Ga0247827_10000707_pt1 | contig 14808 bp, 16 predicted proteins | sample 12C_Control_Day2_FD_194414 | JGI IMG/M metagenome (GOLD analysis project Ga0247827, IMG submission 194414) | Soil microbial communities from agricultural site in Penn Yan, New York, United States - 12C_Control_Day2 | ecosystem: Environmental > Terrestrial > Soil > Agricultural land | place... | reverse complement strand
ACGGCCGAGGCCTTCGCCCCCGGCATCATCGCCAGGCTGCTGGAGCAGAAGTGGGAGGACGGCGTGGTCATGAACGTCAACTTCCCCAAGCTGCCGCCGGAACTGGTCAAGGCGGTCGAGGTGACGAAGCAGGGCTTCCGCGACATCGGCGAGATGCACGCGGTGCGGCGCACCGATCTGCGCGGTCGCGACTACTACTGGATGGCTTTCCGCGGAGCGCCGCAGGAACACGCCGAGGGCACCGATCTGCGGGCCATGGACGAGGGGCGGATCTCGGTCACGCCGCTGCACATCGACCTGACGCACATGCGCAGCGTCAACGACCTGAAGAAGGTGCTGGGCGGCGCCCCGCCCAAAGGACCTGTCGCCGCATGAGCCTGTCGGACGACCGCGCAGGCCGGTTGATCCTGTCGCTGCGGCGGCAGGGGGTCACCGACGCGCGGGTGCTGAAGGCGATGGAATCCATCGACCGGTCGCTTTTCGTCCACGAGAAGTTTCTGGATCAGGCTTGGGAAGACCAGGCCCTGCCGATCGACTGCGCCCAGACGATCAGCCAGCCCTACATCGTCGGCCTGATGACTCAGGCGCTGGACGTTCAGCCGCGCCACCGCGTGCTCGAGATCGGCACCGGCAGCGGCTATCAGTGCGCGGTCCTCAGCCGATTGGCGCGCTTCGTCTATTCGGTGGAGCGCTACAAGAGCCTGCTGACCGAGGCCGAGGCCAAGCTGAAGCTGCTGGGCGTCGACAACGTCTTCACCCGCCACGGCGACGGCGGGCAGGGCTGGCCCGAACAGGCGCCCTTCGACCGGATCATGGTCACGGCGGCCTCGCCGCACGAACCGACCGAACTGCTGAAACAGCTGAAGCCCGGCGGGATTCTGGTGGCGCCGGTCGGACGCAGCTCGGTGCAGATGCTGAACCGCTATACGGGACAGGAAGACGGCAGCTTCCGTCGCGAAAGTCTGTGCGAAGTGCGCTTCGTGCCGTTGGTCGAAGGGACGGCCAAGGAGGGGTAGGGGCTCGCGTTTCGGCGCGCGGTTAACCTTTCCGCCCCACTTTGGCGCCGTTTGACGGGTTGGCTTGGCGACGCTTCCGGGGCACATCGGGAGCGAACGCAATTACGGTTAAGAAGGAGGGGCGCATGGGCGGCTTCACGGGCTGGATCAGGGCGACGGTCGTCGTCGGCGGGGCGCTGACGGTCGCGGCGTGTTCGACCTATCCCGACGAGCCGCGCTATTCGACCCGGCCCATGCCGGTCGGCGGGCAGGTCGCCTATCCGGCGCAGCCGCAGCAGCCGGGCGCCTACCCGAACAACAATCCCTATTACGCCCAGCCGGTGCAGCCGCAGACGCCGCCGCCGGCGCGTCCCTATGAGGAGCAGGGGCCACGCGCTCCGTCGGGCAGCATCGAGGGCGGCGGCCTGCCGCCCGCCGGCGGCCCGACCTATCCGTCGACCAGCACGCCGACCGCCCCCGCCACCACGCCTCCGTCGCGGCCCAGCAGCGGACCCGTCACGCCGGGCGTCGCCTATGTGATCCAACCGGGCGACACGATTTCGGGCGTCGGGCGTCGCTTCCAGACCCCGGTTCAGACCCTGATCGACCTGAACGGCCTGGGGCCGCGCGGCGCCATCAGCCAGGGGCAGCGCATCATCTTGCCGGACAGCGCGGTCGACGCCGGTTCGGACCCCTACGCCACGGGGCCGTCGCCGGTCGGCGTGCGGACGCCGAACAACGGCGTGGTCCCGCCGCCGCCTCCGCCGCCCAGCGGCAACGCCGCCCTGCCGCCCGCCCGAGCGCCGGCTGTGACGTCTTCGACGCCGGCCTCGCCGGTTCAGGGGGCGGCCGTGGGGCAGGCCCTTGTGATGCAATGGCCGGTGCGCGGCGACATCCTGCGTCGCTTCGGCCCGGTGGGCATGGGCGAGCGCAACAACGGCGTTAACATCGGCGCCTCGGCGGGGGCCGAGGTCAAGGCCGCCGCCGCCGGGCGCGTGGCCTATGTCGGCGACGATCTGGTGGGGCAGGGGCTGACCGTCCTGATCGTCCACAAGGACGGCTGGCGCACGGTTTACGGCCATCTGGGCTCGGCCACGGTGCGCGACGGCGCCGAGGTGCGCGCGGGGCAGGCGATCGGCACCGTGGGTCTGACCGCGGGCGACGGCCGCCCCTCGATCCATTTCGAAACGCGGCAGATGCGCGGCGATGATCCGGTTGCGGTTGATCCGCTGAGCGTCCTGCCTCGTTGATAAGCGACCGCCCGGCGTGTCCGGGCGGCATCGCCTGTCATCAAGAGACGTCAGGCCGCGTTGCAAATCGGCACGGCGCGCCCTAGGTTCCGCGCCTCATTTTAATGGGGCCCCCGTTCGAGGTTGGCCCGGTTCGGGGAGTTTCCATGCCTACTGGTTCCGAAGGCGGCCTGATGGCCATCGTGGTGCAGATCGCGCCGATCGTCGCGATCTTCATCCTGTTCTACTTCCTGATGATCCGCCCGCAGCAGAAGCGGATGAAGGCTCACCAGGCTCTGATCGCCGGCGTCAAGCGCGGCGACGAAGTCGTCCTGTCGAACGGCATGGTCGGCAAGGTGACGCGTGTTGAAGACGCCGAGGCCATGGTCGAGATCTCGCAGGGCGTGAACGTTCGCGTGGTCAAGTCGATGATCGCCGAAGTGCGCAACCGCACCGCCATCGCCGCCAACGACAAGGGCTGAGCGGCTCTCCGCCGCTGACGCCCGCCCGAAATAGAGCCCTGACATGATTCAGCTTTCACGCTGGAAAGTCACCCTGGTCGTGCTGTCGCTCCTTGTCGGGCTGCTGCTGGCCTATCCCAATGTCCTGACGCCCGCCCAGCGCGAGGCTCTGCCCGGCTGGTTGCCGAAGAACGGCCTGAACCTGGGTCTCGACCTTCAAGGCGGGTCCTACCTGCTGCTGGAAGTCGACGTCCCGGCGATGCGCGCCAAGCGCGTCACCAACCTGGTTGAAGACGTCCGCACCACCCTGGCCGAACAGAAGATCCCGATCGGCAGCCTGCAGCGTGAAGCGGGCGGCGTGGTGGTGACGATCGGCGAGGGCGCGCAATACGACGCCGCCCTGACCGCCCTGCGCACCCTGGCCCAGACCGGCGCGCCGCAAGGCCAGTCGGACCGGGCTGTCACGCGCCTGAGCGACAACCGCATGCGCTTCGCCTTCACCGACGCCGCCCTGGCCGCCATGGGCGCGACGGCGGTGGATCAGTCGATCGAAGTCGTCCGTCGCCGGATCGACAGCACCGGCACCAAGGAAATCTCGATCACCCGCCAGGGCGCCGACCGTATCGTCGTCCAGGCTCCGGGTGAAAGCGATCCGAGCGCGCTGGAACGGGTCATCGGCCAGACGGCGCAACTGACCTTCCAGATGGTCGACACCTCGTCGAACGGTCTGCAGGACGCCATGGCCGGCCGCGTGCCGCCGGATTCCGAACTGTTGATGGGCGAAGACGGGGTCACCCCCTATCTGGTCAAGAAGCGCGTGCTGGTCTCGGGTGAGAATCTGACCCGCGCCGGCGTCGGTTCGGATCAGAACGGTCGCCCGGCCATCGACTTCCGCTTTGACGGCCAGGGCGCGCGTCGCTTTGGCGAAGCGACCGCCCAGAACATCGGCAAGCCCTTCGCCATCATCCTGGACGGCAAGATCATCTCGGCGCCGACGATCCAGGGCGCCATCACTGGCGGCACGGGTCAGATCACCGGCAACTTCACGATCCAGTCGGCTTCCGAACTGGTCAACCTGCTGAACGGCGGCGCTCTGCCGGCGCCGCTGAAGGTCGAGGAACGTCGCGTGGTCGGCGCTGAGCTGGGCGCGGACGCCATCAAGGCGGGTCAGGTTTCGACTGCGGTCGGCGCCGGCATCATCGTCCTGTTCATGATCCTGTCCTACGGCTTCCTGTTCGGCGGCATCTCGGTCATCGGCCTGATGCTGAACGGCATCCTGATCGTGGCGGCCATGTCGCTGTTCCAGGCCACCCTGACCCTGCCGGGCATCGCCGGTCTGGTCCTGACCTTCGCGGTGGCGGTCGACGCCAACGTGCTGATCTATGAACGGATGCGCGACGAAGCGCGGGCGGGCCGGTCGGTCATCGCCTCGATGGACGCGGGCTTCAACAAGGCCATGGGCACCATTATCGACGCCAACCTGACCACCCTGGTCGCGGCGCTGATCATGTTCGCCTTTGGCGCAGGCCCGGTGCGCGGCTTCGCCTGGACGCTGACCATCGGCGTGTTCACCTCCATGTTCTCCTCGGTGATGGTCGCCCAGGTCCTGCTTGGGTACTGGCTCAAAGTCGCCAAGCCCAAAAAACTGCCGATCGCGGAGTGATGGCGATGCGTGGATGGCCTTTCATCAAACTGCTGCCGCACAAGACGAACTTCCACTTTGTGAAGTACGCCTTCCCGGCGGGCATCCTGTCCGTCGTGCTTTGCGTCGCCTCGATTGTCGCCTGCTTCTATCCCGGCCTTGAAATGGGCATCGACTTCAAGGGCGGTGCGGTCATGGAAATGACCGCTCCCGCCGGCAAGTCGATTGACGCAGGCAAGGTTCGCGAAGCGATGAACAACCTCGATCTGGGCGAAGTCCAGGTCCAGAACATCGACGGCGACCAGCGCGCCATCGTTCGCTTCCAGGTGCCTGATAACGAAGATCAGACCGCTGTCGTGACGCGGGTTCAGAAGGGCATCACCGACGCTGTCGGCCAGGTCGCCTTCTCGGGCACCAGCGTCGTCGGCTCCAAGGTCTCGGGCGAGCTGTTCACCAGCGGCCTGCTGGCTCTGGGCGCGGCCATCGTGCTGATGTTCGCCTACATCTGGTTCCGGTTCGAGCCGCAGTTCGGCTTCGGCGCTGTGGCCGGTCTGGTGCACGACGTGATCCTGACCTTCGGCCTGATCGTCCTGTTCCGGCTGGAGTTCAGCCTGAACATGGTCGCCGCGATCCTGACCGTCATCGGCTATTCGATGAACGATACGGTCGTGGTGTTCGACCGCCTTCGCGAGAACCTGCGCAAGTACAAGACCATGCCTCTGCGCGAGGTGATCGACCTGTCAATCAACGAAACCCTGTCGCGGACCATCATCACCGGCGTCACCGCCGTTATGGTGCTGGCGGCGCTGGCTGTGTTCGGTGGCGAGGCCCTGTTCGGCTTCTCCATCGCCCTGATGGCCGGCATCATCATCGGCACCTATTCGTCGATCTACGTCGGCGCGCCGATCATCCTGTTGTGGGGCGTCAAGCGCGGCGGCTCCATCGACGAAGACGCCAAGCCGATCAAGTTCGGCATGGCCAGCCGGCCCTAGGGTCTGGCTTCTACCTGAAATGGCTCCTCCTTCCCCCGGACGGGGAGGGAGGAGTAAGGTCACGCTTCCTGATTCCGACCCGGGGAGGGGCGCATGGCCAAACTGCTTTCAAACTTCAGAACGACTTTCCTGCTCAGCATTCTGCTGGCGGGCGTCATGATCTTCGCCTTCGGCCGCATCGCGCCGGGCGGTTTCGATCTCGGCTTCGCCCAGGCGGCCTTCCGCTGGGTTCATGTCGTGGCGGGCATCCTTTGGATCGGCCTGCTCTACTACTTCAACTTCGTGCAGATCCGGGTCATGCCGTCGATCCCGGCCGAGCTGAAGCCCGCCGTCAGCAAGCACATCGCCCCCGAGGCCCTGTTCTGGTTCCGCTGGTCGGCGCTGGTGACGGTGCTGGCGGGTCTGGCCGTCATGTTCACGCGCGGCCACGTCTATGCAGTGGAAGTGCTCAGCTTCGGCACGGCCGGCGGCCTGAACGCGGGCGACCAGCAGTTCACCCTGATGGGGATCGGCGTCTGGCTGGCCATCATCATGTTCCTGAACGTCTGGGGCGTCATCTGGCCGAACCAGAAGCGCGCCTTGGGCATCATCGCCGTGGACGACGACAAGAAGGCCAAGGCCGCCCGCATCGCCATGCTGGGCAGCCGCACCAACCTCTTGCTGTCGCTGCCGATGCTGACCGCGATGGCCATGTATCAGACCCTGTTCGGCTGAGACTTGCACCATTGCGCGCAATGGCCGATGGCCTTGCGCAATGACTGTTGATCTCGACTCCCAGGTCCGCGCCGCCGACCCCGACCGCTGGCTGTCCAGCCGGTTCGTGGCTGATGTTCAGGCGCGCGCGGACCTGATCGCCCTTTACGCCTTCGAGGCGGAGCTTCTGACCATTCCCACCCGCGTCACCCAGCCCATGCTGGCCGAGATGCGCTACACGTGGTGGTCCGAGCAGATGGAGGGCGTCTTCGCCAACACCCCGCGCGTGGGCCATCCGGTGCTGGAGGCTCTGACTGCGGCCGTCGCCCGCCACGGACTGGACCGCGCGCCGTTCGACGCCCTGATCGAGGCCCATATCGGTCGCGTGCACGGCGATCCGCACGATCTGGACGCCTTCTATGTCGGCCCGATGCAGATCGCCGCGCGGATGCTGGCGGGCGAGGGGCATGAGGCGACGGTTGCCGCAGTGGGTCGCGTGTGGGCCCTGTCCCAGACCGGTCGTGCGGATGAGGCGAAGGCCCAGACAGCCGCCGCAAACGCCGCCCTGAAGGCCCTGCCGACCGTCGCTTTTCCCGCCGTCGCCCACGCGACGCTGATCCGTTCGGGCGAGCCCGAGCCGCTGAAGCGGCTGCGGCTGTTCTGGAGCGTGCTGCGTGGCCGGGTCTAGATCGCGTTCAGCGGCAGCTTCAGGAAGCGCTTTCCTGACGTCTCGGCCGGGGGCAGGGCGCCGGCGCGGATGTTGACCTGCAGCGCCGGCAGGATCAGTTGCGGCGGGGACAGGGTGGCGTCGCGCGCCTCGCGCATGGCGACGTAGTCGTCCTCGCTGCGCCCGACCAGGTGGACGTTGGCCTTCTCCTCGCCCACGCTGGTTTCCCAGCGGAACTCGGTGCGGCCCTCCGGCAGATAGTCGTGGCCGACGAAGACTCGCGTGGCGTCGGGCAGGGCCAGGATCTTCTGGATCGAGCGATAGAGGGTCCGGGCGTCGCCGCCGGGGAAGTCGCAGCGCGCCGTGCCGTAGTCGGGCATGAACAGGGTGTCGCCGGCGAAGACGGCGTCGCCGATGCGGTAGGCGACGCAGGCGGGCGTGTGGCCGGGCGTGTGCATCACCTCAACCACCAGCTCGCCCAGTTTGAAGCGGGCGCCGTCGGCGTAGGTTTCGTCGAACACCACGGCGTCGGCGGTCACGTCAGCAGCCTCGAACAGATCGCCGAAGGTCTTTTGCACGCGGGTGATCTTCTCGCCGATCCCGATGGGCGCGCCGGTTCGGCTGCGGATGACGTCGGCGCCGGTCAGATGGTCGGCGTGGGCGTGGGTCTCCAGCACCCGCTCCAGCTTCAGGCTACGCTCGCTTACGGCCTCCAGCACCCGGTCTATCGAGCCGGTCGAGGTGCGCGCCGCTGCGGGATCATAGTCCAGCACCGGGTCGATGATGGCGGCGGCGCCCGTGGCGGGATCCGACACCAGATAGGTCACAGTGTGGGTCGCGGGATCGAAGAAACCGACGACGTCAGGCCTGTCAGCGGGGGTTGGGGTCACGATGTCAGCCTCCTGGATTGCGATCCAATATATTAGTCATTGCTAATTTAACAAGTGCTCATATATTGGCGTCCATGATCGACCTGAACGCCATCGGACTGGAACGCTTTCAAGCCAATGCGGGCAGCGCCGCCCGGCTGCTGAAATCGCTCTCCAATGAAAACCGCCTGATGATCCTGTGCCAGATCGGCGAGGGCGAGCGGCAGGTCGCCGATCTGCTGCCGCTGGTCGGCCTGTCGCAATCGGCCCTGTCCCAGCATCTGGCCCGCCTGCGCGAGGACGGACTGGTCAGCGCGCGAAAGAGCGGCACGGCCGTCTTCTATCGCATCGCTGATCCCGCCGCCCTGCAGGTGATCGGCGTTCTGGCCGAGATTTTCTGTCCTCCGGCTTCGGCTTGAGGCCCTCTCCAATCCAAGGACCATGACCATGAATCCGCTTGTCTCATTGTCGCCTGCCGAGGTCGCCGCTCGCCTGAAGGCGCGGACCGCCGTGCTGGTGGACGTGCGCGAACCCGACGAACATGCGCGCGAACATATCGCGGGCGCCGTCACAGCGCCGCTGTCGGCCTTTGAAGCTGCGAACCTGGGGCTGACGCCGGGCAAGGACGTGATCTTCATGTGCCGCAGCGGCAACCGGACCGGCGCGCACTGTGACCGGCTGGCGGCGCGCGTCGACGGCCCGGCCCATGTGCTGGCGGGCGGTCTGGACGCCTGGAAGAAGGCCGGGCTGCCGGTCAAGACCGACGCCAGGCAGCCGCTGGAGCTGATGCGTCAGGTGCAGATGGCGGCGGGCGGGCTGATCCTGGTCGGCACCCTGCTGGGAACCCTTGTTCACCCCGCCTTCTGGGGCCTCAGCGCCTTTGTCGGCGCGGGGCTGTTTGTGGCCGGGGCGACGGGCTTTTGCGGCATGGCGCGTCTGCTGGCGGTCATGCCCTGGAACCGGAACATGAAGCGGGCCTGAGGTCATGGAACCGATCCAACTCCTTCTGGCGGGCCTGAGCGGCGGCGTCGTCGCCCTGCTGCTGACGGTGTTCGGCGGCGGCGGGTCGGTTCTGGCCGTGCCGCTGCTGCTTTATGTCGTCGGCGTGCGCGACCCGCATGTGGCCATCGGCGCCTCGGCGGCCGGGGTGTCGCTGAACGCCCTGACGGCCCTGGCCGGTCAGGCCAAGGCGGGGCGAGTGCGCTGGCCCTGCGCTGTCCTGTTCGCCGTGGTCGGCGCGACGGCGGCCTGGTTCGGGTCGTCGGCGGCCAAGGCCATCGACGGCCATCATCTGCTGCTGGCCTTCGCGGTGGCCATGGCGGCGGTCGGTCTGGCCATGCTGATGCCCAAGAAGGGCGAGGGTGATCCGGGCGTTCGCCTGCATCGGGGCATGGCCCCGCGCATGGTGATGTCGGGGGCGGGCGTCGGTGTCGCGGCCGGCTTCTTCGGCATCGGCGGCGGCTTCCTCATCGTGCCGGGCCTGATGTGGGCCTCCGGCATGACGCTGGCGGCGGCGCAGGCGACCTCGCTGCTCAGCGTCGCGGCCTTCGGGGCCAGCACGGCGGTGAACTACAGCCTGTCCGGCCTGGTCGACTGGGGCGTGGTCGCGGCCATGACGGTTGGCGGCGCGGCGGGCACGATGGCGGGCTTGCCGCTGTCGAAGCGGTTGGGCGCGAACGCGGCTCTAGGGCGTCAGCTGTTCGCGGGCCTGATCCTGATCGTCGCCGTCTATGTGGCGTTCAAGGCGATCACCGGCGGCTGATCTCAGTCGCAGAGGCCGCCGATCAGGCGGGCCAGCAGGGCGTTCAGGGTCTTCTGCTCATCGAGCGACAGCGGCGCGAGGATGTCTCGCGCCGCTTCTTCGTGGTGCGGCATGATGGTTTCGATCAGGTCGAAGCCCTTGTCCGTCAGGCGCACCAAGGTGGCGCGGCGGTCGGTGGGGTGAGGGCGGCGCTCGACCAGTCCGGCCTTCTCCAGCCGGTCGATGCGGGCCGTCATGCCGCCCGACGACATCATGGCGGCTTCGAACAGGGCGGTCGGGGTCAGGCCCTCTGGCGCGCCCGAACGGCGTAGCGTCGCCAGAGCGTCGAACTCGCCCTGTTGCAGGCCATAGCGGGCGTAGAGCGGCGCCTGACGTTCCCGCGCGACCAGTATGGACGCCTCGTGCAGGCGACCCAGCGCCTCCATCGGGAACATCTCCATGTCGGGACGCTGGACGGCCCATTGGGCGGCGGCGCGGGAGGCTCTGTCGGGCATGAGTTATCTTGACATCGAGATACTTGAAGACGAGAGACTAGCGCGATTTTCCAGTGGAGTCCCCTGTCATGACCGTACGGTCCGATGCCGAAGCGGCGCGCGGCGCGTCCTTGCTGCTGCTGGCGGCCATCTTCGCCCTGGCGCTGAACCTGCGTCCGGCGATGGCGGCGATCGGGCCTCTGCTGGACCTGATCGAGGGGGCGACGGGGATGGATTCCGTCGCCGCCAGCCTGTTAACGACCTTGCCGGTGGCGATGATCGGCCTCGGCGCCATGTCGATCCGGCCGCTGCGGCGGCGGCTGGGAGAGCGGCGCGGCATCCTGCTGGGGGCGCTGCTGATCGGCGGGGCCTGTCTGGTGCGGGCGGCGCTGAGCGATACGGCGGGGCTGATCGCCAGCGCGGCAGTCGTGGGCGTGGGCGTGGCCCTGATCCAGGCCCTGGCCCCGGTCGTCATCAAGCGGGCCTTCCCGACCCGGTTCGGCACGGTGATGGCGCTCTATACCACGGGCATCATGGGCGGGGCCGCCATTGCGGCGGCCACGGCGGCGGGACTGGCTGAGGCGGTCGGCTGGGCGTGGACGCTGGCGCTGTGGAGCGCGCCCGCCTTTGTCGCGGCGGTCGTCTGGCTGCTGGCCGCGCGTGATCCGGCGGCGGAAGAGCCCGACCGCACGGCCGTGGCCGAGGTGGTCCACACTGAGATTCCCTTCTGGAAGCAGGGACGGGCGTGGAGCCTGATCTTCATCATGGGGCTGGGGACCTCGGCCTATACGCTGGTCCTGGCCTGGCTGCCGCCCTCCTATGTTGATCTGGGGCAGGCGAGGGCGACCGCGGGCTATCTGCTCAGCGGCATGACCGGGGCCGAGGTGGCGGCGGGCATTATCGTGTCGCTTGTGATCGGGCGCTTCCCGGACCGGCGCGGGCCGATCCTGACGGCGCTGGTTCTGGCCCTGATCGGTCTGGCGGGACTGGTGGTCGCGCCGGTCGCTCTGGCGGTGCCGGTCGTGCTGGTCATGGGTCTGGGGATCGGGGCCGTCTTCCCCCTGACCCTGATCCTGGCGATGGACCAGATCGACGATCCGAGCCGGTCGGGCGACCTGCTCGCCTTTGTTCAGGGTGGCGGCTACATCATCGCCAGCCTGTCGCCGCTGGCCGCCGGCCTGCTGCGTGACCACATGGCCGACCTGACCGGGGCCTGGGTGCTGATGGGCGTCGGCGTGGTGGTCTTGGGCGTGATGACGCTGCAGTTCCGGCCGGGTCTGCCCAGACTGCGCTGAGGCGAGACCCGGCCTGATCGCTTAGGCGTCGCGCCAGGCCTTCAGGGCCTCCATCGCGCGGATGCTTTGCAGGCGCTTCTTGGCGCGGCCGCGTTCCTTGGGATGGATGCGCTTGCCGTCCTCGTCGACCTTGGGGGCCTCCAGCGGGGGCAGCAGGCCGTAGTTGATGTTCATCGGCTGGAACTTGGAGCCTTCCATGTGGCCGCCGGTGATGTGCTCGACCAGGGCGCCCATGGCGGTTTCCGGCGGCGGAGCCGACAGGTCGCGACCCAGGGCCTGGGCCGCAGCCAGACGGCCGGTCAGCAGGCCCATGGCGGCGCTTTCGACATAGCCCTCGACGCCCGTCACCTGACCGGCGAAGCGCAGGCGCGGCATGGCCTTCATGCGCAGCTGCTTGTCCAGCAGTTGCGGGCTGTTCAGGTAGGTGTTGCGATGCAGGCCGCCCAGACGCGCGAACTGGGCGTTCTGCAGGCCGGGGATCATGCGGAAGGTCTCGGCCTGGGCGCCGTGCTTCAGCTTGGTCTGGAAGCCGACCATGTTGAACAGGGTGCCGAGCGCATTGTCCTGACGCAGTTGAACGATGGCGTAGGACTTGACCTTGGGGTCACGCGGATTGGTCAGGCCGACCGGCTTCATCGGGCCGTGACGCAGGGTCTCGCGACCGCGCTCGGCCATGACCTCGATCGGCAGGCAGCCGTCGAAATACGGGACGTTCTCCCAGTCCTTGAACTCGGCCTTAGGGCCGCCCAGCAGGGCGTCGATGAAGGCCTCGTACTGCTCCTTGTTCATCGGGCAGTTGACGTAGGCGGCGGCGTCGCCGCCCGGGCCTTCCTTGTCGTAGCGCGACTGACGCCAGGCGATGTCGAAGTCGATCGAGTCAGCGTGGATGATCGGGGCGATGGCGTCGAAGAAGCTGAGGCTTTCCTCGCCGGTCAGCTTCAGGATGGCCTCGGCCAGGGCGGGCGAGGTCAGCGGGCCGGTGGCGACGATGACGTTGTCCCAATCTTCCGGTGGCAGGCCGTCGATTTCCTCGCGCACGATGGTGACCAGGGGGTGGGCTTCCAGCTTGGCCGTCACGGCCTGAGAGAAGCCGTCGCGGTCGACGGCCAGGGCGCCGCCCGCCGGGACCTGATGGGCATCGCCGCATTCCATGATGATCGAGCCCAGCGCCCGCATCTCGGCGTGCAGCAGGCCGACGGCGTTGTATTCCCAGTCGTCCGAGCGGAAGGAGTTGGAGCAGACCAGTTCGGCCAGGCCATCCGTCTGGTGCGCGTCGGTCTTGATGCCCGGCACGCCGCGCATTTCATGCAGGATGACGGGCACGCCGGCCTGGGCGATCTGCCAGGCGGCTTCGGAACCGGCGAGGCCGCCGCCGATGACGTGCACAGGGGCGGGGATGGGCTGGGGAGTGGAAGCTGCGTTCGACATGGCGGCCTTCTAGCCGTCCGAAAGGCTTCCGTCAGCCTGTCATTGCGGCGGGGTGGCGAAGCGGTCGCTCTGTGGCGTATGACGAAGCTTAAGAGGAGCCCATCATGACCACGGCGTATTCCATCAGCGAGGCCCTGGCCTCCGGCTTCAGGCTGACGAAGCGCAGGCCGCTGCAGGTCTGGGCCTGGGGCGTCGTGTCTGTGGCGCCGTCGTTGTTGATCGGGGCGCTGATGCTGCGCCTGTTCGGGGCGATGACGCTTGAGGGCATGGCCTCCGACGAGCCCTCGGCCGCCATGATCGGACAGATGATCCAGTTTCAGGCCCTGTCGGGGCTGGCGAACATCCTGCAGCTGCTGATCTGGGTCGTGGTGACGGCGGCGATCTTCCGCGCCGTGCTGTTCCCTGAGCGTCCGGCGCCATTCGCCGGTCTGAAGGTCGGCATGGACGAGGTGCGGGTCGCCGTCGTCGGCCTGGCCCTGATTGTCGGCTTCTACGCCGCGGCCATCGTGATTGCCCTGGTCGCCTTCGCCGTCGGCGTCGGGCTGTGGTTCGTGTCGGAAGCGGCGGCGGTGGCGGTCGGCCTGCTGGTGGCGCTGGCGGCGGGACTGGCCGTCTGGTGCGTCATCCTGCGGGCCTGCCTGATCATGCCCGCCAGCGTGGCCTTGGGCGACTTCGCCTTTGTTCAGGGCTGGAAGCTGTCCAAGGGGCAGGTGCTGCGGCTGCTGGGGCTGAGCCTGGCGATCGTCGGGGTCGTGCTGGCGATCGAACTGGCCTTGCTGGCGGTCGTCGCCGTGGTGCTGTTCCTGGTCGCGGGGCTCAATGTCTTCAGCCTGGCCGCCATGCTGGAGAACGGCGCGCCTCCGACGGTGAACTGGGGCGTGCTGATCCCCTGGGCGCTGGCGGCCTTCGTGCCCCTGTCGTGGCTGCAAGGGTTTTTGAGCACGGTGACGATGACGCCCTATGCCGAGGCCTGCCGGTCGCTGCTGGCGCAAGCGCCGCAGGACGAAGCGCGTCCGGTTGCGCTAGGCTGAGCGGGAATCGAGGACGACTGCATGACCTTTTCCGCCACCGACTGCGCCTTTGAAGGCTTTCGCCTGACGCGACGCGCGCCTGTCGCCGTCCTGTCGTGGGCCGCGGCCTACGCCGTCTTCATCGGTTTGCTGTTCCTGTTGGTAGGGCCGCACTTCGTCACCGTATTGTCGGTGATCACCGAGATGCAGGCGCAGGGTCAGACCGAGCCTTCGCCCGAAGACGTGGAGCGGCTGATGCAGGCCTATGGCGTCATCATCGCCTGGGCCATGCCGCTGGGGCTGGTTTTCAGCGCCGTGATCAGCACCGCCATCGCGCGGTCGGTCATTCGGCCCGACGACCGCAAGTTCGGCTATCTGCGCCTGGGCAAGGACGAACTGCGGGTGCTGGGCGCCAGCCTGATCGTGTCCCTGATCATGTTCGCCGCGTCGTTTGTCGGCTTCATGGTCGTCGGCATGGCGGCGGCGGGCGCCATGGCCTTGCCGGCGCTGTGGCTGGTCGTGGTCCTGCTGTCGCTGGCGATCATCGGGCTGCTGATCTGGCTGTCGGTTCGGCTCAGCCTGGTCGTGCCGGCGACCTTCGCCGAGGGGCGGATCGTGGTGAAGCAAGCCTTCGCCCTGACCGGCCAGAAGGTGTTCTGGCCGCTGCTGGGCATGGCCATCATCGCCGGGGTCATGGCCATGCTGGTCGGACTGCTGGGCTCGGCCGTGGCCGCGCCGCTGAACCTCATGGTCGGCGGGGCCGAGCGGCTGGCGACGATGGAAGGCGCGAGCGTTCCCAGTCTGCTGAGCGCCCTGGGGCCAATGCTGGCCGTGTCGCTGGTGGTCCAGGCCGTCCTGTCGGCGGCCCAGATCGTGATCATGTACGCGCCGTTCTCGGCCGCCTATCTGCAGCTCAAGGGCGCACCGCGCGCCTGATGAGGCGAGACGCCTGACCGGTTCGGTCAGGCGCTCTTGCGGGTGCGGGTCTTCTTTTCGGCCTTTTGCACCTCTGGCAGGGCGGCCACGCGCGTCTTGCGGCGCTCTTCGTGGCGATCCAGCACCTCCTTGAGGTATTTGCCGGTCCAGCTGGCGGCGTTGTCAGCCACCTGCTCGGGTGTGCCGAAGGCCACGATCTCGCCGCCTCCGTCACCGCCCTCGGGACCGAAGTCCAGCAGGTAGTCGGCGACCTTGATGACATCCAGGTTGTGTTCGATGACGACGATGGTGTTGCCGTTGTCGACCAGTTCCTGAAGCACCTCCAGCAGCTTGCGGGTGTCCTCGAACTGCAGGCC
>Ga0247827_10000700_pt1 | contig 14899 bp, 13 predicted proteins | sample 12C_Control_Day2_FD_194414 | JGI IMG/M metagenome (GOLD analysis project Ga0247827, IMG submission 194414) | Soil microbial communities from agricultural site in Penn Yan, New York, United States - 12C_Control_Day2 | ecosystem: Environmental > Terrestrial > Soil > Agricultural land | place... | reverse complement strand
CTGCAAATCCCCAACCATTGTTCTGAATACGCAAACACTGAAGTCGCCGAGAATGGAATTGTTGGTGCAGTGGCTGGCTTGTAGCCTCCATTACGCCGAACACCACGATCCGCCAACGGTCGGGTGGTGAACTACAATCTTTCAGGCGTGAATCACGCTCATTGCGGAGGTCATCATGAAAAGGTTGCCACCCATCGGCCTGTGCGTCGCTTTGTCGCTTTTCAGTGCCCAAGGCTGGGCACAATCGGTGGTGCCGATGAAAGGCCAGAGTTCGCAACAGACCCAGACAGACATCACCGAGTGCAATAACATCGCCGCCAGCCAAACGGCCTCGACCTCGTCGACACCGTCCGGCGGTCGAATCAAGGGCGCCGCGGCGGGCGCTGCTGCCGGCGCGACCGCCGCGCAGGTACGCGGGCGTCAGCACGACGAGTTTTATGATCGCGTCGATGACGACAACAAACAGGATTATCGCCAGGACCGCGCAAAACAAACCGCCGCTGCTGGCGCAGTGGTTGGCGGTTCTCGCCAGCGCCAGGACCGCCGCGAACAGGAGAAAACCAACACCGCCAATACCGCCACGGCTTACTCCAGCTGCCTGCAAGGCAAGGGCTATCAAGTCAATCCCTGACAACACAAGCCCTGTAGCAGCTGGCGCAAGATCACACGATGCGGTGTATCAGTTTCATCGCGAGTGCAAGGTTTACGACTGCTCCGCAGCCGGACGCAGGCTACGCCAGCTGCTACGAAAGCCAGCGCCTACCCTGTAGCAGCTGCCGAAGGCTGCGTTCGGCTGCGAAGCAGACGCCATCGGTGGCTGGACCATACGACTGCTCCGCAGCCGGACGCAGGCTGCTACGAAACTGTGTAGGAACGGGTTCGTTGTTCCAACAGATAGACCATCAGGCACGCATACAGCGTTACACCGATAAACAGCGCCATGCGGACCGCGAATGCAGTCTGTACGTCTTTGCCTGAGGTACTGTCCTGCACCGATTGGCCCAGCAGGATAATCAGGGTCATCAGGCTGTTGAGCCAGAATCCCGGGCTCAGGCGTCCGGGCTTCAGGCCGTAGAGCTTGCGCGCCACGATCAGGGCGAACAGCAGCATCCATAAAAAGAACATCCACAGGTGCACGAACAGGCTCAGCGCGTTCCAGAACAGGAAGGCCAGCAGGCCGCCGAGCAGGGTCGAACCGATTAGCTCGCGGGCGGCGTTGCGCGCGCTGGTCGTCTCGCTCTGCTGTCCGAGGTTGACGGCCTTGAGCACGATCGGCAGGTACGTGGTCGGATCGATCAACGCCAGCAAGAAGGCCGGGATTACGATCAGCGTGGCACGCAATGCCACCCGGTCGACTTCGCTCGCTGGAAAAATCGGCGGGGCGGGCGGCGGTGGGGCGTTGGCCGGTTCAGGGAATAACCAATGGCTGAACATGCCGACGACCACGGCGAGAATCAGTCCTGCCACCATGGCCTTGATGACCATCACCGCAAGACCAAAATCAGCCACGCCCGCCGAAGAGATCATGGTCAGGCCGATCACCAGAAACGTAACGATCAGGTTACTGCCGCCGCGCAAGCCAAACCGAAAAACCACAAATAAACACAGGCCGATGACCAGCACCCCGCTGTTGGGGTAGTACCGTAGCAGCGGGATCATCAGCAGGCCGGTGCCGGTGGTCAGCATCGCCGCCAGCGCCAACACCACCGCGGCCTTGAGCGGTAGCGGGCGATTGGCGGACGCCAGCACCAGCGCGCACAACACCGGCGCCAGAAACGGGATCGGCAGCGCCAGGCCAAAACTGACCGCCAGGCACACGGACGTGCCAGTGGCCAGGCGCAATGCACGCTGCGCCCTCGGCGTGCGTTGTGGCCTAGTAAACATACGACAGCCAGCTCATCAGTCGCAGGAACACCCGGCCCAGCGGGTTCAACAGGTTGCCTTCGGAAGGAAACGCCATCACTTCCGCCTGACCGCCCGCGCGAATGCCGCGGTTGTCACGCAGCATCGCCAGCGACTCCGGGGAAAACTCGATGATCACCGGAAAACGCTGGGCCGGACGCAGCCAGTCACGGCTGTTCTGCACGGTCGGCAGGCTGCCGGGCGCGGCGGGTTGGCCAACGCTGACGCCGTAGCCGATGCTGCGGATACGCCCCTGGAACACTTCGCCGGGCAGGGCATCGAGCACAATCGATACCGGCGTTTCGGGCTTGACCAGACCGAGATTGTTTTCGGTCATGTCGGCGCTGATCCACACATCGTGGATGGCAATCAGGGTCATGACCGGGTTGCCGGCAGCGGCAAACTGGCCGACGTCGGTGCGCAAGTCGGTGATCAGACCGGCCGAGCGGGCGTGGATCTGTGTATTGGAAAGGTCCAGCTCGGCTTTCGACAGCGCGGTGGCGGCGCTGCGCAACTGGGCGTTGTCTTCCTCACTGCCGCCTTCTGTTTCACGGGCACGCTGGACCTCGGCGCGGGCGGCGGCAACCTTGCTGACGGCGGCTTCGCGGTTGGCGCGGGAGACTTCCAGCAGGCGCACGGAAATGGTCCCCGGGTCTTCGCGATACAACCCTTCAAGCCGTTGATTGTCCTGGCGCGCCTTGAGCTCATTGGCCTGCGCCGCGCGCAAATTGGCCTGGGCCGAGGCAATACCGGCAGTGCTCGCGCCGATCTTCCGGCGGGTGGACTCAAGGTCGGCACGGGCGCGGTCGACGGCGATCTGATAAGGCTGCGGGTCGATCTCGAAAATCACTTCCCCCGCCTTGACGTCCTGATTGTTGCGCACGTTGACGCGGACCACCCGGCCCGAGACTTCCGCCGCCACCGGGATCACGAAGGCACCCACCCGCGCTTGTTGGGTATACGGCGTGAAGCGGTCGGCCAGCAGATACCACGCCAGGCTCACGGCGATCAGCAGCAGCACCCACTTGATGCCTTTTTTGGTGGGGTCGGCGACCGGTTCGGCGGGCGGTGGGGAGGGCGCGTCGGGAGCAACGGGCGCGGCTTCACTCATGGGCTTTTACCTGATTGGGCAAAGGGGAGACGGGCTGGTCAGCGGAGGGTTCATTCAGCAGATCGCCCCAGTCGGTGCGTTGCTCCATTTGCTTGCGCGTGGTGGAGTCGACTTTGGCTTGTGCGCTGTACCAACCGCCGCCAAGCGCCTTGTATAGGGCAATCACGTTGCTCACCGCATCACCGCGACTGAGCAAGTAACTGTCCTGAAGTTCGAGCAGCGCGCGTTGTGCGTCGAGTACGCGCTGGAAATCCGAATAGCCTTCGCGGTACAGCGCGTTGGCCAGTTCCAGCGAACGTTTGGCGGCGCCTTCGGCTTCGCGCAGGATGCGTTCGCGCTGCAACGAGCGGGTCAAACCATTGGCCGCGTCATCCGCCTCGCGCGCGGCTTGACGGACCTTGTCGCGGTAGGACTCGATCAATTGCTGCAAGCGCGCATCCTGCACGCGCACGTTGTTGCTGATGCGGCCATAGTCGAACACGTTCCAGCGCAGGCTGGGGCCGCCGACCAGATCGAGGCTGCGCGAGGTGCCGCTCAAGGTGTCGGCGGACCAGACGATGCTGCCCAGTAATGTCAGCGACGGGTAGAAATCGGTTTCGGCGACGCCAATCAATGCCGACTGGGCGGCGACATTCAGTTCGGCGGCGCGCACATCAGGCCGTCGCAACAGCAGATTGGCCGGGACATCCTGCAGCACGGCGCGGTCTACCAGCGGGATCAGCCCGGTGTTTTCCGCCATCAGCGGCAGCGCGCCGGGCGGGCGGCCGATCAACACCGCCAGCGCATTGCGGATACGTCCGATCTGGTCCTCAAGCACGGGGATGGTGCTCAAGGTGCCCAGGTATTGAGTCTTGGCTTGTTGTAGGTCGAGTTCCGGGGTCTGGCCGCTGTGGAACAGCTTCTCGGTGATTTCGTAATTGCGCTGTTGCTGGCGGGCGTTTTCCCGGGCCACCCGTAAGCGCGCCTCGGTGGTACGCAGGGAGAAATAAGTGTCGGCCACCTGTGCCCGCAGCAAGACCAGCGCATCTTCATAGTTGGCTTCGGCCGCGAAGTAGCTGGCATCGGAAGACTCGATTGCACGGCTGAACCGTCCCCAGAAATCCAGCTCCCACCCGACATCGAACCCGCCGCTGTGCTGCCAGAAATGGCTGTCGACCGGATTATTGCCGCCGTACTGCCGGCGATTGACATACAGGCTGTCAACGCTGACCTGTTGCAATTGCGGGTAGAGACCGCTTTGAGCGATACCCAATTGCGCCCGGGCTTCCATGACGCGCAATCCGGCGATTTTCAGGCTGGAATTGTGGGCATCGGATTCGGCGATCAACTGGTCCAGCGCCGGGTCGGAAAACACGTGCCACCATTGGCGGATGTCCGGGTAAACCGCGCGTTGGCTGGCATGTTCAAGGGCCGGGGTGTTCCAGTGATCGATCCACGGCTCACCGGGCGATTGAAAGTCCGGCCCCAACCGTACGCAACCGCCCAAGACGAGCAGGGCGGTGAGCGACAGTTGGCGGGTTCCTGAATGCATCGCGCGTTTTCCGACCAAGAAACATCACAGCAGCATAGACGCCTGAAAGGCAGCCGTTCTGATTCCATGCAGCGCTGCGCAAAAACGCCACCACTGTCGTAAAAACGACCTGTTTACGCTGAACGCGAACCCCCGTGACTTTTCTGTTGAACGAGTGTTCAGCTTGGTCTATGTTCGTTCCACCTTCTTTCCCGGCTGGTTGCGGGCTTGCGTTTCTTCTATTTGAACGAGGCACTGGCATGCGGTTTTCACCCTTTGTTGAGCGGATCTCAGGACAAGGCGTTGCCGCCTGGGATATTCACAATGCGGCGTTCGAAGCCCGCCGCAATGGTGAGGATGTGATCATTCTCAGCGTCGGCGACCCGGATTTCCCCACCCCGGATTTCATCACCGATGCCGCCATCCAGGCGCTGCGCGAAGGCGACACTCACTACACCGAAATCGCTGGCCGCCTGGCATTGCGCGAAGCCATCGCCGCGCGCTACGCCAAGCTGTTCGGGCGCGAGGTGCAAGCTGAAAACGTGATCACCGTGGCCGGGGCGCAGAACGCTCTGTTCGTGACGTCGATGTGCCTGCTCAGTGCGGGTGACGAGGTGATTGCTCTCGATCCGATGTACGTGACCTACGAAGCAACCCTCAAAGGTTCTGGCGCCACGCTGGTGCGGGTACCGTGCTCGGCGATGGATGACTTCCGTCTCGATGCCGCCGTGCTGGCCAAGGCCATTACCCCGCGAACCCGGGCTATTTTCCTGTCCAACCCGAACAACCCCACTGGCGTGGTGATCAATCGCGAAGAGCTGCAGGCCATTGCAGACCTGGCGATCGCCCATGACCTGTGGGTGGTCGTCGACGAGGTCTACGAGAGCCTGTCTTTCGAACGCGAACACCTGAGCCTGGCAGCATTGCCCGGCATGGCCGAACGTTGCGTGGTCATCGGCAGCCTGTCGAAATCCCACGCCATGACCGGTTGGCGAATTGGCTGGATTGTTGCCGATCCTGCGCTCATTGCGCATGCCGAAACCCTGGTGCTGAGCATGCTCTACGGCTTGCCGGGGTTCGTCATGGAAGCCGCGCTCAAGGCGGTCGAGGCCCACACCGAGGTGACCCACGGCATGCGCGACATTTATCGTCGTCGCCGCGATCTGGTGGTTGATGGCTTGGCCGACTGCCCGGGCATTGCTGTGCTCAAGCCTGATGCCGGCATGTTCGTGCTGGTGGACGTGCGTGGCACGGGTCTGACATCGCTGGAGTTCGCCTGGCGTCTGTTGCGTGAAGCGCGGGTTTCAGTACTCGATGCGGCGGCGTTCGGCGAGCCGGCGCAAGGTTTCGTACGACTGTCCTTTACCCTCGGTGAAGAACGACTGGCTGAGGCCTGTCAGCGCATTCGTGATTTCGTCCTGGTGTTGAAGGGCGAAGCACCACGGCCGGTGATCACCAGCGTAGCGACTGAGGCACAGGCCGAACCGAGCGCCGCGCGGACCATGATCGAAGTCGATCAGCTGCATAAACGCTTCGGCAATATCGAGGTGCTCAAGGGCGTGTCCCTGACCGCTCGCGAAGGTGAAGTGATCTCGCTGATCGGTGCCAGCGGCTCGGGTAAAAGTACGCTGCTGCGCTGCATCAACATGCTCGAAGTGCCGGATCAGGGGCGGATCCTGGTCGACGGCGAAAGCATTCATCTCAACCACACCCGCCCCGGCGCGCCGCTGGTGTCCGACACCCGGCAACTGGTGCGCATTCGTTCCAGCCTGGGCATGGTGTTCCAGAACTTCAACCTCTGGCCCCATCGCACGGTGCTGGAAAACCTCATCGAAGCGCCGACCCAAGTCCTGCGCGAAAGCAAGGCGGAAGCCACCGAACGGGCCGAAGCCTTGCTTGAGCGCGTCGGGCTGGCGGCCAAGCGCAACGAGTACCCGGCGTTTCTCTCCGGGGGACAGCAACAGCGGGTGGCCATCGCCCGGGCCCTGGCCATGCGGCCCAAGGTCATGCTGTTCGATGAACCCACCTCGGCACTCGACCCGGAACTGGTTGGGGAAGTGCTGCGGGTGATCCGCTCTCTCGCCGAAGAAGGCCGGACCATGATCCTGGTGACCCATGAAATGGCCTTCGCACGCGATGTTTCTTCCAAAGTCGCCTTTTTGCATCAAGGGCTGATCGAGGAAACCGGTTCGCCGGACGAAGTGTTCGTACACCCACGCAGCGAGCGTTGCCGGCAATTCGTCAACGCTCATCAAACTCGCTAACGCCACATAAAAAGACGGGAAAACAACATGGGAAATCGACGTTTTGCAAACTGGTTGACCGGTGCAGCCTGCGTCATGCTGGCCGGTATGAGTGCGGCCCAGGCGCAGCCGATTCGCTTCGCGGTCGCTGCCGAACCGTATCCGCCGTACACCGAGAAACAAGCCAACGGTGAATGGAAAGGCTTTGAAGTCGACCTGATCCACAAGCTGTGCAGCGAAATGAAAGCCGAGTGCGAGATCAAGGAAGTGGCGTGGGACGGAATCATTCCGTCGCTGCTGGCGAAGAAGATCGACGTGATTTTCTCCTCGATGTCGGTGACCGAAGAACGCGAAAAACAGATCGCTTTCAGCAAGGCGTATTACGACTCGGTGATCGCGGTGGTGGGGCCGAAGGACGCATCAGTGAAGAAATTCCCGGATGACCTGAAGGGCAAGACCATCGGCGTGCAGAACTCGACAGTGAGCGCCAGCTATCTGAAGACCTACTACGAAAAAATCGCCGACGTGAAGTACTACGACACCCAGGACTCGGCCAACGCTGACCTGATTGCCGGCCGCATCGACCTGATGATGGCCGACGGCACGGCCATGGCCGCTTTCGTCAAGACGCCGGATGCGAAAGACCTGGCTTACCTCGGCGCGGTGCCTTACGACCCGATCTTCGGCAAAGGTGTTGGCGCGGGCATGCGCAAGGGCGACACCGAACTCAAGGCCAAGCTCGACAAAGCCATCCAGGAACTGCTGGCGAGCAAGGACTATGACGACCTGTCGCAAAGCTATTTCGGCACGAGCGTGAAACCAGCGTTCTGATAACCAAGGCTGTACACAGACCCTGTAGCAGTGAGCCTGCTCGCGATGAGGCCATGACAGTCGACGTTGCTGTTGACTGAACCACCGCAATCGCGAGCAGGCTCGCTCCTTCAAAGGGCGGCGGCGCCTTCTGCCCGCCAACTGGAGACTGAAATGCCGGCAATGTTCGATTTGATCAATTTCAGCGAGCAAGGATGGGGCGGGGCGCTGCTCAAGGGGCTCTGGATGACCCTGCAGATTTCGGCCGGGGCCTTTGTGCTCGGGCTGGCGATCGGTTTGGTGGTGGCCTGCCTCAAGCTGGGTGCGCCAAAACCGATTGCGGCACTGGCTCGCGGCTACACCACGTTGTTTCGCGCGGTGCCGGAGTTGTTGCTGATCCTGTTGCTGTATTACGTCGGTTCCATGCTGCTCAATTCGCTGATGACTTCGCTCGGTTACGAGGTGGTCAATGTCAGCGGTCCGCTGGCGGCAATCGTGGTGCTGGGGCTGGTACAGGGTGCCTACGCATCGGAGATTTTTCGCGCGGCGATCCAGGCGATTCCCTATGGCCAGATCGAAGCGGCCAAGGCTTTCGGCCTGCACGGTTTCGGCCTGTTCCGTCGCGTTACGTTGCCGATCATGGCGCCCTACGCAATGGCGGGGATGGCCAACCTGTGGATCAACCTGATCAAGGACAGCGCCCTGATCAGCGTGGTCGGCACCAACGAGTTGTTGTACACCGCCAAACAAGCGGCGGGTTCCACGCGTCACTATCTGTTGTTCTACCTCACGGCCGCGGCGCTGTATTACGCGGTGACGCTGGTGTCCAACTACCTGTCGGGACGGCTTGAGCGACGCATTCGTCGCTGGATGCCCCTTGCTGACTAAACCGGCTGAGTAAATGAAATGATTCCAGCGTGGACAGTTGAATACGGATCGCTGTTGATCAGGGGGCTGCAAACGACCCTGTTGATCCTGTTGATTTCCAGCGTGTTGGGTTTCCTCCTGGCGATTTTGGTGGCGCTGGCGCGGATCTCGAAGAACAAAGTGATCGCCCGGGTCAGCCTGTTTTACACCAGCGTGACCCGCGGCACGCCGTTACTGATTCAGATCTACATCTTCTATTACGGGCTCGGCAGCCTGTTTGCGCAGTTCCCGCTGATTCGAGGCAGTTTCCTCTGGCCGTACTTGCGTGATGGTTACTGGTACATCGTGTTTGCCCTGGTGGTGTCGGTAGGTGCCTACGTCGGCGAAGTGATTCGCGGCGGCTTGCTGGCTGTGCCTAAAGGCGAGATGGAAGCAGCCTCGGCGTTTGGCATGACAGCCCGTCAATCGCTGTTGCGCGTGCGTTTGCCACGGGCGCTGCGTTTGCTGTTGCCAACCCTGGCCGGGGAAACCGTGATGTTGCTCAAGTCCACGGCGCTGGCCTCGACCATCGCTGTCATCGATTTGCTGGGGGCGGCCAACGTGGTCCGGGCGCAAACCCTGCAAGTGTACGAACCGTTGTTGTTGGTGGCCGGTGTCTACGTCTGCCTGACGTTCCTGATCGAAGCCTTGTTTGCCTTTGTTGAACGCCGGGGAACCCCGGTGCGCAGGTCTGCATGATGAATAAACCGTTGGTTGACCGCTCGCTACAAGGCATTGGCCTGTGCACGTTGGGCTATGCGTTCCTGTCGTTGCAGGACGCCGGCATCAAGTGGCTGGTGGCCGATTATTCGGTGGTCACCATTTTGTTCTGGCGTGCGCTGGTGGTCGCGGTGGCGTGTTTGCTGATCGGGCGTTTGTCACTGGTGCGCCGTGCGTGGCGCTCGTCCAGTCGCCGCCTGCTGGTCGTGCGCGGGTTGCTGTCGATTGCGGCGTGGCTGCTGTATTACACGGCGGCCCGCGACCTGACACTCGCGGAAATGACCACCCTGTATTTTTCGGCACCGATCATGGTCACGGTACTGGCCACGGCGATTCTCAAGGAACGCGTCACCGGTTGGCAGTGGTTCACCCTGATCATCGGTTTTGTCGGCGTGGTGATTGCCTGTCGCCCCAACAACCTGGCCGATCCCGTGCCGATTGTCCTGACGTTGCTGGCGGCGATGTGCTGGGCGTTCACCTATATCCAGTTGCGCCAGGTGGATGACCAGACGTCAGTGCTGGAGCAGATGCTGATCACCAACGTGGTGTTCGTGCTGTGCATGGCGGTCGCCTTGCCCTGGACCCACACCCCGACACCGACGCCGGCCTGGCTCGGCATGTTGGGGGCGGGATTGTTGGGTGGCATTGGTCAGTTCTTGCTGTTCGCCAGTTTCCAGCGCGCCACCGCAACCGTGTTGGCGCCGTTCGAATACACCGGGCTGATCTGGGCGTTTCTGTTGTCGAGCCTGATCTGGGGCACGCTCATGGATGTGTCGCTGATGATCGGCGCCGGCCTGATTGCAGTCAGTGGCACGCTGGCGATGATTTTCGGTCGGCACCCGTCACAGGACGTCGTCGGTGCTGAATGCTCCGTGTCGCAGCCCCTTTATCCAGCAACGGCAGATGTGGAGCCCGTTGGCCGGGGTGAAGGTCTCGGGGTTGAGGCACCACTCGATCCAGAGGCCGTCGAGCATCGCCGATAGACCGATGGCCGCCAGCCGCGTGTCGTGGATCACGAAACCTTCGCTGACCGCCAGGTCGCCGAGCAACTGGCGAAGCAGGTCGAGGTAGGCGCGATAGCTTTTTTCGTGGGATTGGCTGACGTGTTCGGAGTGTCGGATCAGGCTCCAGAACACCACCCACACGCCGAGCAATTGCGGGTCCATGACCCGCGAAGAAAAGGACCCGACCAGAAACGCATCGAGCTTTTCTGCCGGTGTGCCGGCCTGGGCAATTTCATGGAGCAGGGCGGTAGTGAGTTCGCTGGCGATTTTTTGGTATGTGTCGGCGATCAGGGCATCGATGCTGCCGAAATGGTGATTGAGCAGGCCAACGGACACACCGGCCTCGGTCGCAATACGCCGCACCGAAATGCCGGCGTGACCATCGCGGGCCAGGCAGCGAAGGGTGGCAGCAACCAGCAGTTCGCGGCGTTCATCAGGTTCAGCGCGACGGTTTTTCGGGGCGATGGTGGTCACAAAGAAGTCCTTGGCGGTGGTCCACGTGGGCGGAGCTTAGTTGAACGTGTGTTCAATCTCCAGCCTCGGCATTTCGGTTTTTACGTTCACGACGGGAGGACAATGGCATGGCGCAGGATATTTCGTTCAACGTTCGCAACAACAATGGCGACCCGGTGCAGGTTAGCGCCTGGCGTTTCGAAGGTGCCAGCGGTGGGCCGAAAGTGCACTTGCAGGCCGGGGTGCATGCCGATGAAATTGCCGGGATGCTGGTTCTGCACCGGTTGATGCAACGTTTGGCGGTGGCCGAGGCCGCGGGGCAGCTCAAGGGCACGGTGACTGTGGTGCCACAGGCCAACCCGCTGGGCATCGGCCAGTTTCGCCAAGGTCGGATTCTTGGACGTTTTCACGATGCCACCGGGCATAACTTCAACCGCGGTTTCGACCAGTCGGCTGCAATGGAGCAGCCGTCGACCAACGTCCAGGCGTGGCAAAAACAACTCGTGCAACTGGCCGCCCCGGCCGACGTGATGCTCGACCTGCACACCGATGACGAAGCGCTGCCCTACATCTACGTGCACCGCAGCTTCTGGCCCCGTGGCCGAGAACTGGCAGCGGCGATGAAAATGGACGTGGCGATTATCTGGGATGACGGCGGCGACGGCTCTTTCGAGGAAACCATCATTGCCCCGTGGCTGCGTGAAGGAACGACCCAGGGCCGGATGGCCGCGACCCTGGAGCTGCGTGGGCAGGGCGACGTCAATGACCGTTTTGCCGAACAGGACGCCGATGGGCTGTATGCCTGGCTGTGCCGTTACGGCGTGATCGACGAAGCGATGCCGGCGGCCGAGTGGCCCGTCGAGGTCAAGGACATGGCGCAGATGGAGACCATTCTCGCGCCGCAACCCGGTGTGCTGATCTTCGAAAAGAACCTTGGTGATGTCGTGGAGCAAGGCCAGCGATTTGCGCGAATCCTGCGCCGGCCCGGTGATCCGTCGTCGGAAGTGGTGTTGGTGGCCGAGCAAACCGGGCGCATGGTCACCCGCTATCGCGATCGATTGATTCCGCAGGGGGCCGTGGTGGCGAAGTTCACCGGCAGCCAAGTGTCGCGTAACTGGAGTGGCGGGTTGCTGGATCCGAACTGATCCGCATTGACGAACTTGTTGGAACGCTGAATGGCTGGCGATGGCGACTTCGTAGGCACTATCGCCAGCAGTCCTTACATGGTTGTTCTAAACGCGTGTTTGTTTAAGCTGCGAAGGTTGACCCCCGACCCTCATTTTAGTGAAAAACCTGTCTTCCACCCGTTTGCCGTCCAGTACGGGATAAGGAAGACTTTCTGGTATTTGCGGCGTGGAAATCGTCACGTCCTGCCCTTGTGAACGCTCAAGTCTGACATCGGCGACCCCTTGTTGTAGAAGGAGGTTCTTGATTTCGTGAAATTTTTCCAAACGGTGACTTTCTCCACGATGCTGAATGTCTTGCCAAGTTACTGCTCTGGAGCTTTTCTGTGCTCGATATGCACCTTTGGTCTGAAGTTCTTCAAGTAGCAAGGTGGCTTTGCCATCAACCGTTTGAGCCATCGTTTCGTCCATGAGTATTACGGCGTTTTTCATATCGAGCCTTTTATTCGGGCTCATGCCGATGCTGTCTTGATTGTTGATGTTTGTTTGCCCGTAAACTTCCATGCCAATCAGGCGCTGAAGTGTTTTTACTTCACCAGAGGCGCTGTGAATAATGTCGTCTTCGTGCCGTATTTTTCCCAATGGAGAGTGCCCGTCTCCTCCCGGAATAAAAAGATCTGGAAACAGTATGGGAAGATTTTGCCCGCCCATTCCCAACAGTATTTTTTGGGTGCCAGGATTGTTCTCAAGCAAGCTTTTTGAAAACAGCTCAAGAGTTTGGCGCAAGACGCTAGTTTTGACCTCTTCTTGTTTGATGGCCAGCGTTCCCAATAAAATATTGCCTTCGTTATCTTTCCAGGCGTTGATATGACCAACATATTCCGACGCGCGTGTGATCTTGCAGGAGATTCCATCGGTTGACAGATATTCCGCCAAAGGATAATTGCCACCGTGCCCGCCAATAAAATCGCAGTGACGGGTCTCACAACTTAACAGGAAGGGCAATCCACTTTTATAGTCAGATGTAGTTAAAGGTTCAATTTTCATGTCATGAAAACTGACGGCAGGTAGAGTAAAGCTGACGGATTTCTCAGCTAACTGATCGTTAAGCATGGTCACGAGTACGTCGGTTTTTACAGGGTCAATTATAAAAGTGATATCGGTTCTCAAGTCGGTGAATGTATATTCTCCGCGTTGTAGTTTTTCAGGGTTGCAGTAAGAACTGATTGATGTAACGTCGAAGGTTTGGTCAGGGGGAGTACGTGTTTCTTTGGCTGACAATATGTCGGCGTTTGTTATGGTGATGCCGTTGGCACGGAGGGTCTCGATGAGGTGCTTTATGTTTGTTATTGATTCATTATTGTGAATGATAGCTGGCTGTGTGCTTGAGCGTGGGTCGTGTGCGGGACTGGGTGAAAGAATGCGATCTATAGTCATGTGTTATTTTTCGGTGCGTGATATCGATTGCAATATCTAGATGAACTAAGGAAGAGTTGTCTTGATTTTGTTCTTCCTGCGTCGACAATGAGCATTTATTTCACTCACACCAACACATGTTTCATTACCAAAAGATATTAAGCTTTCACAAAGCGCTCAAAAAACAGCCATAACGCAGAAGGAACAATCTCGGCCGAGCAAACCGGCCCCATGGTGACCCGTTATCGTGATCGGTTGATTTCGCAGGGCGTGGTGGTGGTCAAGTTCACTGACAGCCGTGTGTCGCGAAACTGGAGCGGTGGGTTGTTGGACCCGAACTGACGGAAATCTGACAACCGTTCATCGGTGAACTACGCTGCGATACGAACCCTCGGTGTGAATTATGTGAAGTAAGGATCTGACACATGCGGAGCAGGCTGCTCGCTGTATTGTTTACTGTTTTCGGCATGCTCTGGTCGGTGCAATTGTGGGCCGAGGATCCGCCGAAAACGGCTGATACGCCTGCCGAACTGAAAGTAGCCAACCGCAGCATCATGGTGTTTCGCGCGACCCTCCTTGGTGAAGGCCCGGCATCGCGGGTCAAGCGCGCCAAAGCGGTCATCAGCGAAGCGCTCGATGATGCCGACGATCTAACGGTCACCATCGACCCGATCATGAAAAGCTACATGGTGCTGCTGGGTAGCCGGCGAGCCTTTATCGTATCGCCCACCGATTTTGACGAGACTGAATACGACTCGGTGCAGCAGGCTGCCGAAGCGGCGGCTGAAAAGTTGCGTCAGGTGGTGGCCGAAACCCAGGAGGCTCGCAGTCTGCGTTTGATCATCCGATCGATCGTTGCGGCACTGATTGCCACCGGCATCTATATCGGCTTGTTGTTAGGCATGTCTTATCTGCGCCGCAAACTGCTCAAGAAACTGCCCGAGCTGATGCATCGCCACACCCAGGCCCTGAAGGTCGGGCGGGTGCCGCTGCTGGATGCCAATTACTTGTATCCGCTGGCCAGCCGCTTGCTGGAGTTACTGCGTTGGGCCGTCGTGTTATTGCTGACATATGAGTGGCTCGGCTTTGTCCTGTCGCGCTTTCCCTACACACGGCCGTGGGGTGAAAGCCTCAATAACTATTTATTGGAAGTTGCCGACTACTTGCTGCAAGGCATTGTTGGCGCGATTCCGGGGCTGGGTGTGGCGTTGGCGATTTTCTTTATCGCCCGTGGCGCCACCGTGTTCATGCGCCGGATTTTGCGGCGCATGGCCATGCCAGGCACCCTGAGCTGGCTGAACCATGAAACCCTGCAACCGACCCAGCGCCTGACATCCCTGGCGATCTGGCTGTTTGCCCTGGCCATGGCCTACCCCTATCTGCCCGGTGCGGGCACCGACGCTTTTAAAGGATTGTCGGTGTTGATCGGCCTGATGATTTCCCTCGGTGCCACCAGTGTGGTGGGGCAGGCGGCGGCGGGTCTGATCCTGACTTACACCCGAACCCTGCGCCCCGGCGAATTTGTACGCATTGGCGACTATGAAGGCACGGTGACTGAACTCGGCATGTTCACCACCAGCATTCGCACCGGTCTCGGTGAGGTGCTGACCTTGCCCAACTCAATGATCACCGGCACGGTCACCAAAAACTACTCGCGCACGGTGCAAGGTCCCGGTTATGTGGTCGACACCGTGGTGACC
>Ga0247827_10000697_pt1 | contig 14933 bp, 15 predicted proteins | sample 12C_Control_Day2_FD_194414 | JGI IMG/M metagenome (GOLD analysis project Ga0247827, IMG submission 194414) | Soil microbial communities from agricultural site in Penn Yan, New York, United States - 12C_Control_Day2 | ecosystem: Environmental > Terrestrial > Soil > Agricultural land | place... | reverse complement strand
CAGCGACCCCTCGGCGGCTGGGGCTGGGCAAGTCGACGGTGCACCGGCTGCTGGCCACCCTGACGGCCGAGCGGATCCTGGAGCACGACCAGGCCACCGGTACCTACCGGCTGGGGCTGATGATGTGGGAGCTGGGTGCCCGGGTGTCGGTGCACCGGGTGCTGCACGACGCCGCCACCACCGTCATCGAGGAGCTGCGCAACGCCACCAAGGAGACCGTCCAGGTGGCGGTGCTGGACGGCCGCGAGGTGGTCTACGTGGAGCGCCTGGAGAGCCCGCACACGCTGCGGATCTTCGGCCGGGTGGGGCACCGCAACTCGGCCCACTGCACCAGCACCGGCAAGGTCCTGCTGGCCCACCTGCCCGAGCGGCGCCTGGCCCTGCTGCTGGAGGGGTGGCAGCCCGAGCGCAAGACCGACGCCACCGTGTGCGACCCGGCACAGCTGCGGGCCGAGCTGGACCGGGTCCGGGCCCAGGGGTGGGCCGAGAACATCGGTGAGAGCGAGCTCGGCGTGGCCAGCGTGGCCGCCCCGGTCCGCAACGCCCGGGGCGAGGTGATCGCCGCCGTGAGCGTTGCCGGGCCGGTGATGCGGGTCAACGGCGACACGCTGCGCCGGTTCTTCCGGGCCTCGGTCGTCCAGGCCGCCGACGCCATCTCCGACCAGCTCGGCTGGCGCCCCCGGGTCCGGGGCGCGTCGTGAGCCCGACCGACCCGGGCGGGCGCCCGGTCGACTGGGGGTCGGGCGGGGTCGAGCCCCCGCTGCCCGTCGACGACCTGGCCCGGTCGCTGTTCCGGGCCCGCCGCGAGCGGGTCCCGGTGCCGCCGCTGACCGACGAGCGCCCGGAGATGACCGCCGCCGAGGCCTACGCCGTCCAGCGCCGCCTGGTCGAGCTGCTCCAGGCCGACGGCGAGGGCGACGTCGTCGGCTACAAGCTCGGCCTGACCAGCCGGGTCATGCAGACCCAGCTCGGCATCGACCAGCCCGACTACGGCCCGGTGCTGGCCGGCGGGGTCCACCCCGACGGGGTCGAGGTCGACCTGGACCGGCTGATCCAGCCCAAGGTCGAGGCCGAGATCGCCATCGTGCTCGAGGCTCCCCTGGCCGGCCCCCACTGCACCGCCCTGGACGTCCGCCGGGCCGCCGCCGGGGCGGTGGCCGCGGTCGAGATCATCGACTCGCGGGTCGCGGACTGGCGCATCCGGCTGGCCGACACGATCGCCGACCTCGCCTCCAGCGCCGCGATCGCCCTGTCGAGCCGCCTGGTCCCCCTGGACCGGCTCGACCCGCGGCTGGCCGGGGTGGCCATGACCCGCAACGGCGAGCTGGTCGCCACCGGCGCGGGCGCGGCCGCCCTCGGCGACCCGCTGCACGCGGTCGCCTGGCTGGCCAACACCCTCCACCCGCTCGGCGCGACCCTCGAGGCCGGCCATGTGGTCATGACCGGGGCCCTGCACGCCGCCGTCCCGCTGGCCGCCGGGGACGTGTTCCGGGCCGAGTTCGACTGGCTTGGCCCGGTCGGCCTGGTCGTCACCGGAGGGAAGGCGTCATGACGCTGTCGTGTGTGGTCATCGGCTCCGGCAACATCGGGACCGACCTGGTGCACAAGCTGCTGCGGTCGCCGTCGCTGGAGCTGCGGGCCCTGGTCGGCATCGACCCGGCCTCCGAGGGCCTGGCAAGGGCACGCAAGCTGGGGGTGGAGGCGACCGCCGAAGGGATCGACTGGGTCGAGGCCCACGCCGGCGAGATCGACCTGGCCTTCGAGGCGACCAGCGCCCGGGTGCACGCCGCCAACGCGCCCCGGCTGGCCGCGGCCGGCATCACCGCCGTCGACCTGACCCCGGCCCGGCTGGGCCCGCCGGTGGTGCCGGGCGTCAACCTCGACCGGCACCTGGACGCGCCCAACCTGAACCTGATCACCTGCGGCGGCCAGGCCACGGCGCCGATCGTGGCCGCGGTCGTCTCGGCCAGCCGCGTGCCGTACGCCGAGATCGTCTCCACCGTCGCCTCCCGCTCGGCCGGGCCCGGGACCCGCCAGAACATCGACGAGTTCACCCGGACCACGGCCAGCTCCCTGGAGGAGGTCGGCGGGGCCGCCCACGGCAAGGCGATCATCATCCTCAACCCCGCCGACCCGCCGATCCTGATGCGCAACACCGTGTTCTGCGCCCTGCCCGACGGCTACGACGAGGCGGCGGTGGCCGCCGCCGTCGAGGACATGGTCGGGCGGGTCGCGCGGTACGTGCCCGGCTACCGGCTGAAGCGCCCGCCGGTGTTCGAGGAGGGGCCGTTCGCCACCCCGGGCGGGCCGGCCGCCGCGCGGGTGGTCGCCCTGCTGGAGGTCGAGGGGGCGGGCGACTTCCTGCCTCCCTACGCCGGCAACCTCGACATCATGACCGCGGCCGCCGTCCGGGTCGGCGAGGCCCTCGCCGAGGCCAGAGCCCCGGAGCGTCGTGGGCAGGTGACGGTATGAGCGGACCCGCGTTCCGGCTGACCGACTCGACCCTGCGGGACGGCTCCCACGCCCTGTCCCACCGCTACACCACCGAGCAGGTGGCCTCGATCGTCCGCGGCCTCGACGCCGCCGGGGTGCCGGTGATCGAGGTCAGCCACGGCGACGGGCTGGGCGGCTCCTCGTTCAACTACGGCTTCTCCGGCACCGACGAGCGCGACCTGGTCTCGGCGGCTGTCGGGGCCGCCACCCGGGCCAGGATCGCCGTCCTGCTCCTGCCCGGGATCGGGGTCGCCGACGACCTGCGGGACATGGCCGACCGGGGCGTCCAGGTGGCCCGGATCGCCACCCACTGCACCGAGGCCGACATCGCCGAACAGCACATCCGGCTGGCAAAGCGGCTCGGCATGGAGGCGGTCGGGTTCCTGATGATGGCCCACATGGCCGAGCCGGCCCAGCTGCTCGACCAGGCCCGGCTGATGGAGTCGTACGGGGCCGACTGCGTGTACGTGGTCGACTCGGCCGGGGCCATGACCACCGCCGACGCCCGGGCCCGGGTCGGGGCCCTGGCCGAGGGGCTGGGCTGCCAGGTCGGCCACCACGCCCACAACAACCTGTCCCTGGCCGTGGCCAACTCCCTGGCCGCCCTGGACGTCGGGGCCGACCAGCTCGACGGCTGCTGCGCCGGGCTGGGCGCCGGGGCCGGCAACTGCCCGACCGAGGTGCTGGTGGCCACCTGCGACAAGCTCGGCCTGGCCACCGGGGTCGACCCGCTCGAGGCCATGGGCGTGGCCGAGGACCTGGTCCGGCCCCTGCGGCCCGAGATGGGGGTGATCGACCGGGCCGGGCTGCTGCTCGGCTACGCCGGGGTCTACGGGTCGTTCCTGCTCCACGCCCAGCGGGCCGCGGCCCGCTACGGGGTCGACGTCGGCGAGATCCTGCTCGAGCTGGGCCGCCGCCGCATCGTCGGCGGGCAGGAGGACATGATCCTCGACGTCGCCCTCGAACTGGCCCGCAAGGCCACCCCGGCGAGCCGGCCGGCCGGTCAGGAGCTGCCGGCGTGAGCCACCCCGCGGCCGACCCGGTGACCCTCGCCCAGCATCTGGCCGGGCTGCGCCAGGGACGGACCGCCGGCACCGGCCTGACCACCGAGTACCCAGGGCTCGACCTGGAGCTGGCCTACGCCGTCCAGGAGGCCGGAGTGCGGCTGCTGACGGCGGCGGGGGAGCGGCCCGTCGGGTTCAAGCTCGGCCTGACCAGCCGGGCCAAGCAGGCCCAGATGGGCGTGGCCGAGCCGCTGTACGGCGAGCTGACCGACGCCATGCTGCTCGACGTGGGCGAGCCGCTGGACACCGGCCAGCTCATCCAGCCCCGGGTCGAGCCCGAGATCGCGTTCCTGCTGGGGGCGGAGCTGGCCGGGGAGCGGGTCGGGGCGGCCCAGGTGCTGGCCGCCACCGCCGCCGTGACCCCGGCCATCGACGTCCTCGACTCCCGCTACGCCGGCTACGCCTTCACCCTGCCCGACGTGGTCGCCGACAACGCCTCGGCCGCCCGCCTGGTCCTTGGCGGTGTCCGCCAGGCCGTCGACGGGATCGACCTGCGCCTGGTCGGCTGCGTCCTGGAGGTGGGGGGGCGGGTCAGAGCCACCGCCGCCGGGGCGGCCGCCCTCGGCCACCCGGCCGCGGCCGTGGCCTGGCTGGTCCGGGCCCTCCACCGCCGGGGCCGCGGCCTGGCCGCCGGGGACGTGGTCCTGTCCGGCGGGCTCACCGAGGCGGTGGCGGTGGCCCCCGGCGAGGTGGTCGTGGCCCGCCTGGGCCGCCTCGGGACCGTGGAGCTGGCCGTCCGCTAGACGCGAACAGGGAGGACCCCATGCCGTTCGTCCGCATCGACCTCGTCCGCGGCCGCGACAAGGCGGTCCTCATGCGGCTGGTCGAGGAGGTGTCGCGGGTCGTGGCCGACACCCTCGACACCCCCATCGACCGGGTCCGGGTGCTGGTCTCCGAGGTCGACCCGGACCTGTGGGGCATCGGCGGCGTCCCCTACTCGGTGGCCAGGGGCCCGGTCGACGCCCAGCCGCCGGCGGGTGACACGGGCCGGTGACCGAACCGTTCGAGGTGGCCGCCGGGCCGGTCGAGGAGCTGGCCGCCGGGACGGTGCGGCTGCTGGAGGCGGCCGGGCGGCGCCTGGCCGTCGGCAACGCCGGCGGCCGGCTGTTCGCCCTGGACGACACCTGCCTGCACCGGGGCGGGTCGCTGGCCTGCGGCCACCTGGACGGCGAGATCCTGACCTGCCCGCAGCACTGGTGGCGCTATGACGTCCGCAGCGGCCGCCGGCTCGGCCAGCCCGGCCTGCGGGTCGCCACCTACCCGGTCCGGGTGGTCGACGGTGAGGTCCGGGTCACCGTCACCCCCGCCCCGCCGCGCCGCTCCTGGCGCGAGATCCTGCTCGAGCACGCCCGCCAGGGGCCACGCCAGTGAAAGCGGTGGTGCTCGACTTCGGCGGGCCGGTGCTGCTGACCCCGTTCGAACGGCTGCCGGCGCTGGAGCGCTCGCTGGGCCTGCCGCCGGGGACCTTCGGCTGGCGGGGGCCGTTCGACCCGGCCGCGGACCCGCTGTGGCGGTCGTTGCAGGCCGGGGAGCTGAGCGAGCCGGCCTACTGGGCGAGCCGGGCCGCCGAGGTGGCGGCGGTCTCAGGCCACGACGGGGTGCGGGCCATGATGGCCCGGCTGTTCGACGGCCCCGAGGACGAGCTGGTCCGGCCCCAGGCCCGGGCGCTGGTGGCCGCGGCCAGGGCGGCCGGGCTCCAGACGGCCGTGCTCACCAACGACCTGTACGACTTCCACGACCAGGCATGGATCGAGCGGATGGGGGTCCTGGCCGAGATCGGCTGCGTGGTCGACGCCTCCCGCCACGGCACCCGCAAGCCCGAGCCGGCCGCCTACCGGCTGGTCCTGGACCGCCTCGGCGTCGCCGCCGACCAGGCGGTGCTGGTCGACGACCAGCCGGCCAACACCGCCGGGGCCGAGGCGGCCGGGATGGCGGCCGTCTGGTTCGACGTCACCCGCCCCGACGACAGCTACGACAGGGTCCGCCAGGTCATCGGCCTGGCCGGCAACGGAGGGACGCACCCATGAGCGCGCTGGTCGAGATCCCGCATGTGATCGACGGGGAGGAGCGGCCGGCGGCCGACGGGCGCACCTTCGAGTCGGTCAACCCGACCACCGGGGCGGCCTGGGCCCGGGTCGCCCGCGGGTCGGCCGCCGACGCCGACGCGGCCGTCGGGGCCGCCCGGCGCGCCTTCGACACCGGCCCGTGGCCGCGGACGGCCCCGGCCGAGCGCGCGAGAGCCCTGCACCGCCTGGCCGGCCTGATCGAGGCCGACGCGGCCGAGCTGGGCCGGCTGGACTCGACCGACATGGGCAAGCCGATCCGCCAGGCCCGCGACAACGACGCGCACCGGGCCGCCCTCAACTTCCGCTTCTTCGCCGACTACGCCGCCCTGGCCACCGACGAGGCCCTGCCCTCGCCGACCGGCCACCACGTCTACACCCGGCACGAGCCGGCCGGGGTGGCCGCGGCCATCTCCCCCTGGAACTTCCCCCTCATGCTGGCCAGCTGGAAGGTCGCCCCGGCCCTGGCCTTCGGGAACACCGTGGTCCTCAAGCCGGCCGAGCAGTCCCCGGCGTCGTGTCACCGCCTCGGCCTGCTGGCCGGCCAGGCCGGCCTGCCGCCGGGGACGCTCAACGTCGTCCAGGGGTTCGGCCCGGGCGAGGCCGGCCAGGCCCTGACCGAGCACCCGGGGGTCGACCTGGTCACCTTCACCGGCGAGTCGGCCACCGGCCGGGCCATCCTGGCCGCCGGCGCCCCCACCCTGAAGCGGGTCAGCTTCGAGCTCGGCGGCAAGGGCGCCAACCTGGTCTTCGCCGACGCCGACCTGGCCAACGCGGTCGACTGGTCGCTGCGGGCCATCTTCCTCAACGCCGGCCAGGTCTGCCTGTCCGGCTCCCGGCTGTACGTCCAGCGGCCCGTCTACGAGGAGTTCCTGGACCGCTTCGTGGCCGGCGCCGAGGCCATGCGCCTTGGCGACCCGCTGGACGAGGCCACCGAGGTCGGGCCCCTGTCGTCCCGCGAGCACTGGGAGAAGGTCACCGGCTACCTGGACCTGGCCGCCGCCGAGGGGGCCAAGGTCCGCACCGGCGGCCGCGGCGACGGCTGGTGGGTCCGGCCGACCGTGCTGGTCGACGTCCGCCAGGACATGGCTGTCTGCCGCGAGGAGATCTTCGGCCCGGTGGTGGTGGTCCAGCCGTTCGACACCGACGAGGAGGCCGTGGCCCTGGCCAACGACTCGCCCTACGGCCTCAACGCGATGGTCTTCACCGAGAGCCTGCGCCGCGCCCACCGGGTCGCGGCCGCCGTCCGGGCCGGCACCATCTGGGTCAACTGCTTCTTCGTCCGCGACCTGCGGGCCCCGTTCGGGGGCTACAAGGACTCGGGCATCGGCCGCGAGGGCGGCAGCTACAGCCGCGAGTTCTTCACCGAGGCCAAGGCAGTGGTCATGCAGTTGTGACGGACGGCACACCGGGGCTGTGCGGCAGAGCACTGCCGCCGCCGGCCCTGGAGCGGAGCATGGTCGCGACACCAGCAATCTGAAGAAGGTAGTCACCATGCGACCTGTCCGCATCCTGCTCGTGGCCATCGCGCTGCTCGCGGTCGGCCTCACCGGCTGGGCGTTCGGCACCCGTGGCGGCGGGTACTCGGCGCCCGAGGTCAGCCCCACCGCCACCACCGCCGCACCCCAGGTCGAGCCCGCGGCAGCCCCGGTTCCCGCTCCGGCCCCGGTCGAGGACGCGCCTGAGCCTCCCAAGGCGGGCGGCACCCCGGATGACACCGCCCCGCCGGCTCAGCGGCCGCGGATCCTCGGCTTCGGCAGCGAGCCGGTCCTGCCAACGGAAGGTGCGTTCTGGCAGCTGCCCTCCGGGGCCGGCCTCCTCACCATGGTGCTCGACGCCCCCCACGCCACGAGGGTCGAGTTCTGGCTCACCCCGGCCGGCAGCGGCGTCAGCGACCTGTCGCACAAGATCGGCCAGGACACCAACGGCCGCGACGGCTGGCTGTTCAACTGGCACTACCCGAGCGAGCCGATCCTGGGCCACCTGACCGTCAGGGCCATCGGGCCCGGCGGCACCGCCGAGAAGACGGTCGGCCTCTACCACCCCACCCCCGGCGAGCAGCCCTGAACCAGCCCGAACGGCACCGGGCCGCGGCGTGCGCCGCGGCCCTCGCCGTCACTGGCGGCCCAGGTACTGGTGGACGAGCTGCACCGCGACGGCGCCCTCGCCGACGGCCGAGGCGACCCGCTTGACCGAGCGGTGGCGGACGTCCCCGGCGGCGAACACGCCGGGGATGCTGGTCTCCAGCAGCAGCGGCGGCCGTTCCAGGGGCCAGCCGGCCGGCATCCCGCCGGGGCCGAGGAGGTCGTGGCCGGTCAGGATGTAGCCGCGGTCGTCGCGCTCCACCCCGGCCAGCCAGTCGGTCCGGGGCTCGCCCCCGATCATCACGAACAGGGCCGCCGCCGGCACCTCCTCGATCGTCCCGGTGTCCCGGTGGCGCAGGACCAGGCCCTCCAGCCGGTGGCTGCCGAGCCCGCCGACCACCTGGGTGCCCAGCCGCACGGCCACGTTCGGGGCCTGCTCGATCTCCTGGATCAGGTAGTCGGACATGCTCTTGGCCAGGTCGGGCCCTCGGACCAGCAGGGTCACCGAGGCGGCGTACTTGGCCAGGTGGAGCGCGGCCTGGCCGGCCGAGTTGCCGGCCCCGACCACGAACACGTCCTGGCCCTCCATGGCCCTGGCCTCGGCCCCGGCCGCCCCGTAGAACACCCCGGCCCCGACCAGTGCCTCCAGCTCGGGCACGCCCAGGCGCCGCCAGGCGATGCCCGAGGCCACCACCACCGCTCCGGCGGCGACCTGGCCGCCGTCCGACAGCCGGACCAGGCGCCGGTCCCCGTCGGCCCGCAGCCCGGTCGCCTTCTGGGCCAGGACCAGGTTGGCCCCGAACAGCCAGGCCTGCTCCAGCGCCCGGTTGGCCAGGTCACCCCCGCCGATCCCGCGCGGGAAGCCCAGGTAGTTGCGGATCATGGCCGAGGTGCCGGCCTGCCCGCCGACCACCTGCGGCTCCACCACCAGGGTGTCCAGGCCCTCGGAGGCGGCGTAGACGGCCCCGGCCAGCCCGGCCGGCCCGGCCCCGACGATCACCAGGTCATAGGAGTCGGCCGCCGGCCTGGTCCCGAACCCGAGCGCCTCGGCCAGCTCGGCGTTGGAGGGGTCGACGAACACCTGGCCGCTGTGGAACAGCACCACCGGCAGCCGCGAGCCGTCCTCGCCGGCCTCCTCCAGCAGCCGCCGGCCGGCGGCCGTCTCCGCCTGGTACCAGCCGTGGGGGATGCCCATCCGGGTCAGCATGTCGCGCAGCTCGTGCGAGCGGGTCCCCCAGCGCGGCCCGACGATCCGGATCCCCTCGAAGCTGGGCCCCCGCGACGGCACCCAGTCGGCCAGGACCTGGCTGATCGGCAGGTCCAGGAAGCGGGCCACCGGCAGCCACGGCTCGAACAGGTAGGTGTCGATCTGCCCGAGGGTCATGGCCCGCACGGCCGGGTTGGCCGGCGTCCACTCCCGCCGCCCGACCAGCAGCACCCGCTTGGCGGTCGGGTGCAGGTCGTGGGCCCGGCACAGGAACTGCACCCCCGGCAGCGCTTCCATCTTCTGCCCGGCCACCACCAGGGCGACCTCCTCGCCCCGCCGGGCCAGCTCGGCCAGCGCCTCAAGGGCCGCCCCGGGCGCGCCCTCGGTGACGATCCGGTGGTCGCCCCCGAACCGCCGCTCCAGGTCCCCGGCGAGCGCCTCCAGCACCCGCGGGCGGTCGTCGACCAGGAACAGGATCGGCTGGCTCATGCCCACGATCGTCCCACGGACGGGCCCGGCGGTCCGTTCAGCTGGCCGACCAGCCGTCGGGGCTGGAGGATCGGAGGTAGGTGGCCAGCTCGCTGAGGTCGTGGTCGGCGAGGCCGGCGGCGACGGCGGCCTGCACCACCCGGCGGTTGGTGGCCGCCTGCTCCATCGGGGTGCCGGTCTGGGCGGCCAGGGCCAGGATCAGGTCCAGGTCCTTGTCCACCAGGTCGAGGCTGAAGGCGACAGGGGGCTGGCCGGGGTGCTCGAACGCCTCCCGCTTGTAGTGGACGAAGGGGGCGGCGATGACGCTGGCGGCGAACACCTCGTAGGCGGCCTCGCGGGCCACCCCGGCCCGCTCGGCCAGGACCAGGCCCTCGGCCAGGGCCAGGTTGAGGCCGTGCAGGACCGAGTTCACGGTCAGCTTCACCACCGCCCCCGACCCCAGCTCGCCGACGTGGAAGATCTGCTTGGCCAGGGGGTTGAGGACCGGACGGACCCGCGCCAGCACGGCCTCGTCGCCGCCGGCCATGATGGTCAGCTGGCCGGCCTCGACGGTGGAGACGCTGCCCGAGACGGGGGTGTCGAGCAGGAACGCCTCTCGGGCCTCGACCAGGGGCCGCAGGCGGTGCACGGTGCCCGGGTCGATGGTGCTGGACTCGCAGACGACGGTGTCCGGCTGGAGACCGGCCACGATCCCGTCGTGGCCGGTGTAGGCGGCCCCGACGGCGGCGTCGTCGGCCAGGGAGCTGAGCACCACCTGGGCGCCCTCGGCGGCCTCGCGGGCGGTGGCGGCCACGGCCGCCCCGGTGGCCTCGGCGACGGCCTCGGCCTTGGGCCGGGTCCGGTTGAACACCACCACCTCGACCCCGGCCCGGCGCAGCGTGCCGACCATGGCCCCGCCCATGCGCCCGGCCCCGATGACCGCGACCCTTTGCCCCCTGTTCATGTCTCTCCCTCTAGAGCAGCAGCCAGCCCCCGTCGACGGCCAGGTTGACGCCGTTCACCGACCGGTTCTCGAGCAGGAACACGACCGCCCCGACCACGTCCTCCATGGTCACCAGCCGCCCCGACGGGGTCCGGGCCCGCACCGGGGCCAGGGCGGCCTCGCCCTTGGCGCTCCAGTATGGGCTGTCGCCGACGATGCCGGGGTGGATGGCGTTGCAGCGGATCGGGGCGAGCTCGACGGCCAGGGAGTGGACCAGCCCGGTGACCCCGCCGTTGACCGTCGAGACCATGGTCGAGCCCGGGTACGGGCGGTCCTTGGCCCGCCCCCCGAACAGGAGCACCGCGCCGTCGGCGTCCATCCGGGGGGCCAGCCGGTGGACGGTCTCGGCGTAGCCGACCAGCTTCAGGGTGGCCAGGCGGGTCGCGCCCTCCAGGTCGAAGGAGTGGACCTTGTTCTCGTCCCGCTCGATCGCGGCCAGGACCAGGTGGCCGACCCGCTCGATCCCGGCCAGGCAGCCGGCCAGCTGGCCGGGCTCGGCCAGGTCGAGGGCGATGCCCCTGGCGTTGCCGCCGACGTCGGCGGCCGCGGCCTCGGCCCGCTGCTGGTCGCGGCCGGACAGCACGACCTCGCGGCCCTGGCCGGCGTAGTGGCGTGCCACCTCGAGGCCCAGCCCGCGGGTCCCCCCGATGACGACGACCGCTCCCGGCTCCGGCATGGCTGCTTCCTTTCAGGCGAGGGCGTCGCGCAGGTAGTCCCAGTCGCGGGTGAAGCGGTAGGAGTGGCGGGCCGGCGGCTGCGGGGCCTGGGTCTCCAGCCAGCGCACCGGTCGGTCGGCCGGGTTGGAGAACCCGTGCACGCAGCCGACCCCGGCCCAGGCGACGTCGCCGGGCCGCAGCCGGTGCACCTCGCCGTCGAAGCTGGCGTCCACCTCTCCCTCCAGGACCAGGTAGGTCTCCTCCAGCGGGTGGTCGTGGGTGCCGGCCATCCCGCCGGGCTCGTACTGGACCATGAACATCGTCTGGAGCTGGGCCCCGAGGTCGCTGTCGACCATCATCTTCACGGTGATGCCGCTGTAGACCAGCAGGGCGGTGCGCATGCTGGCCGAGACGGCGAGCTGGTCCTGGACCTGGCGGCGGGGGTCCATGTTGGCCGGGTCGATGTGCCCGAAGGACCGGGTCCGGGGGTCGCGGACGTCGACCGGGACCGGGGTGGTGGCGGCCAGGGGCGGGACGAAGAAGGTGTCGTCGTCGAACCGGGCCCGCGGCTGGGGGGCGCACATGTCGGCCCAGCGGGCCGGCTCCGGCCCCGGGTTGCGGGCGGCGTGGGCCACCCCCACCGGGACCAGCCCGTAGTCGCCCGGCCCGAGCTCCACCGACCCCTCGGCGGTGTCCAGGACCAGGCGGCCCTCGAGCACGAACACGCTCTGCTCGAAGGAGTGGACATGGGCGTCGAGGCGGCCGCCGGCCGCAAGGGCGCAGAGCCCGAACCCGGTGTGGGCGGCCCCGGCAGCCTCGCCGACCACCGCCCACCGGGTGAACCCCTGGCTGCGGCCGGCGAACGGCCCGGGCACCACCAGCTCCGACTCGGCGGCCCTGGCGACCAGGTGCCGTCCGGTCATGCCGTGGGCTGTGCGGCCCGCTTGCGCTCGAGCTCAGCCAGCAGGTGGTCCCGGGACGCCTCGACCAGCCGGCGTGCCGCCTCGGTGTCGGCCACGAGCTTGCCGTCGCGCTTGCGGACCTGACCGCCGATCAGCACCGTGTCGACGTTGGAGACGTCGGCGCAGTTGGTGACCGCGGCCACCGGGTCGATCACCGGGGCGACGTTGAGGGCGGTGGCGTCCAGCAGGACCACGTCGGCCTGCTTGCCGGGGGTGAGCGAGCCGGTGCGGTCCTCCAGCCCGGCCACATGGGCGCCGTTGATGGTGGCCAGCTCCAGCATCTGGCGGGACGTGAGCATGGTGTCGGAGACGTCGCCCTCGGCCCCGGCCTCCCACCCGGCCGCGTTGACGCGGGCCCGGTCGCAGGCGAAGGCGGCACGGATCTGGGTGAAGATGTCGCCGGGGGCGGTGGTGACGACGTCGATGGAGAGGCTGGGCCGCAGCCCGTAGTCCATCGACTTGAGCACCGGTGGCCAGCCGTGGCCCATCTGGGCCTCGATCTGGGGGGCGATCGAGATGGTGCCGCCGCTGTCGGCCACCAGCTGCCACTCCTCGTCGGTCAGGTAGCAGCAGTGGATGTAGGTGGTGTCCGGCCCGAGCAGGCCCAGGTCGCCGAGCTGCTTGACCATGCCGAAGCGGCCGGCCGAGTGCATGGCCACGTGGATGGTGATCGGGATGCCGAGCTCGCGGGCCAGGGCCCATTCGGCCCGGACCACGTCGTTGTTGCAGTAGGTCGGGCCCCGGGTGGCCAGGGCCATGGTCAGCAGGCCGTCGCCGGAGGAGAAGTAGGTGTCGCGGACCCGCCGCACGTCGTCGGCGGGGATCGCGATCTTGCTGTTGTTCCAGTAGTCGTTCAGCGAGGTGTTGGCGCTGCCGTAGGCGTACTGGGCGCGGATGCCGGCCTCCTGGAGGCCGCGGATGCCGGCGTCGGGGTGCTCCGGGGTGTTGTTGATGTGCGACCAGTCGACCAGCGTGGTGATGCCGGCGTTGACGCACTCCAGGGCCCCGGCCAGGTTGCTGGCGTACACGTCCTCGGGCCGGTACAGGGGAGCGAACGAGTCGAGGACCTCGACGAAGTAGGTGCCGAGGGTGGCGTTGGGGGCGCAGCCGCGGATGGCCGCCTCCCAGGTGTGCCGGTGGGTGTCGACGAACCCGGGGATCACGATGCGGCCGCTGGCGTCGATCACCTCGGCGTCGGCGTCGATCCGGGGGGCGACCTGGGCGATCGTGTCGCCCTCGATGAGGACGTCGCCGGTCGGGAGGTCGCCGAGGTCAGGGTCGACGGTCAGGACGGTGCCGCCACGCAGCAGGAGCCGGTCGGCCATTGGTACTCCTCCTCGTCGAAGAGCGACCTGATGTCGGCGGGAGCATAGCGCGTGTCCAGTGGCGCTGAACAGTGGGCTGGTGGCGCTCTGTACACTTCCTGCCATGACCGCCACCGGCGACGACCAGGCCGCCCAGCCGGCCACCGCCGGCCCTCCCGCCCTCGACCTGGGCGGCCGGCTCCGGGCCGAGCGTCTCGGCCAGGGGATCGGGCTGCGCGAGATGGCCAGGCGCCTTGGGATCAGCGCCAGCGCCCTCTCCCAGATCGAGACCGGCAAGGCCCAGCCGTCGGTGAGCAAGCTGTTCGACATCGTCAACCTGCTGGGGGTCTCGGTCGACGGCCTGCTGACCGGCGACGGCGCCCCGCCGGTGGTCGTTCCCCGTGGTCAGGAAGGGTTCTTCTCCCACCAGCAGGCCGGCCAGCACGAGACCCTCGAGCTGGAGTCGGGGGTCCTGTGGCGGCGGCTCACCGCCGGGTCGTTCCCCGGGGTCGAGTTCCTCGACGTCGAGTACGAGCCGGGCGCCTGCTCCTCGAGCGAGGGCGGCTTCATGCGCCACGCCGGCCAGGAGTTCGGCTACCTGCTGTCAGGCCGGCTCCAGGTCGACGTCGGCTTCGAGCGCTACCAGCTGGGCCCCGGCGACTCGATCAGCTTCCCCGCCACCACCCCGCACCGGCTGGCCAACGACGGGCCCGAGCCGGCCCGGGCCGTCTGGTGCATCCTCGGCCGCCATCGAGGCGTTCAGTAGCACTTGACGCCCGGGCGCCGATGGCGTACTTCCGAAGTCCACCGGACGAGGAGAGGGCCATGGGGATCCGGACGTACGGTCCGAACGCGGTCGACTGGGAGGAGCGGGTCGACACCGGCCGGCTCCGCACCCAGCGGCTGGCGCGGCTCAAGGAGTCGCTGGACCGCTCGGAGCTGGGGGCGCTGCTCAGCTTCGACTTCCACAACATCCGCTACATGACCTCGACCCACATCGGCACCTGGGCGATGGACAAGCTGATCCGCTTCGCGCTGCTGCCCCGGGGCGGCGAGCCGGTCATCTGGGACTTCGGCTCGGCCGCCCGCCACCACCAGCTCTACAACCCCTGGCTCGACGGCCGGCCGGACGACCCCGAGCAGGGCCGGGCCCGGGCCGGGATCTCCACCCTGCGGGGCGCCTTCAACCCGGCCGCCGGCATCGCCGAGGGCGTGGCGGCCAAGGTCAGGCGGGAGCTCGAGGCCCACGGGCTGGCCGGCGAGCCGGTCGGCATCGACGTGGCCGAGCTGCCGGTGCTGGCGGCGATGGAGGCGGCCGGCCTGGAGGTGGTCGACGGCCAGCAGGTGTTCCTGGACGCCCGCCGGATCAAGACCCCGGACGAGATCACCCTGCTGACCATGGCCGCGACCATGGTCGACGCCGCCTACGACGAGCTGTATGAGTTCCTGCGCCCCGGGGTCAGGGAGAACGAGTGCGTCGGCCTGGTCGCCAAGGTCCTCTACGACCTCGGCTCCGAGCACGTCGAGGGGGTCAACGCCATCTCCGGGGAGCGCTGCTCGCCCCATCCCCACGTCTACTCCGACCGGATCCTGCGCCCCGGCGACCCGGCCTTCTTCGACATCCTGCAC
>Ga0247827_10000691_pt1 | contig 15007 bp, 12 predicted proteins | sample 12C_Control_Day2_FD_194414 | JGI IMG/M metagenome (GOLD analysis project Ga0247827, IMG submission 194414) | Soil microbial communities from agricultural site in Penn Yan, New York, United States - 12C_Control_Day2 | ecosystem: Environmental > Terrestrial > Soil > Agricultural land | place... | reverse complement strand
TTCTCTGCAAAGTCAGCTTTTTACATCGCTACGTCATTCAACTTCTTGTCGCGGCGGCTACTCGATCACCGGCATGCCCTTGAAGATTGTCGGCGACGGCGGCGGACCGTCGGTCCAGTGCCAGGTTTCGCGGGTGCGCATTAGCTCCTGCGTGACCTGGGCTGGGACGGCCGGGATGTCGACCGGCGTGGGGGCATAGGTGCCCGACGGCGCCAGGTTCAGTCGGAACCGATGAGGGAAGCCGCCGAAGCGCACTTCGATCACCATGTCGCGGACCATGCCGTCAGGGATGACGATCTGCTCCGCCAGGATGGCGCCGCCATGGGCCGTGCCGGGGTCGATGGTCGTCGTCTCCAGCATGGTTCGCCCCAGGGTGGAGATGGTCTGGCGAAGGCGCCGCTGGATGTGGTCGTGCGACGCCTGAAGTTGCCCCGAGGCGCTGCGGTAGGCGATGTCGTGGCGGCGCGGATGGTCCTCCATTTCCTGAAGGGTGAGGAAGTACTCCACCGCCGCGTCGGCCCAGGCCAGGTTCATCTCGCGCTGGGCGGTCATGCGCGCCGTGTGGCGCAGGTAGTCGAAGTCCTGGACGCTGTAGGGCCGCCCATCCAGGTAGAGGCGCACATCCTCCGATCCGATGTTGATCGGGTGGCCCGAGGTGTTGAAGGCGGCGATCGAGAAGTAGAACTTCTGGGTGTCGTTGTACCGGACCGGCAAAAGCATGATCGCGCCGGACGGTCCATTCGACACCATCAAGGCGTTTCCGCGCGAGAAGCGCACGCCCACGCCGTGATCGGCCGTAGGGATCATCCGCACCTCCGGCGGCGGAGTAGAGGCGCAGCCCGCCAGAGCGATCATGGCCGCGATGATCGCAGCCTTAGGAAGCATCGACTTCATCCCCACGACCGTCCCCCTCCGTCAGAATTGAACCGGCGTGCCGGCGATGCGGCCGCAGAACTGGTTCCAGGCGCCTTCGAAGTAGGCGGCGTTCAGCTCTTCACCACCGTCGATCATGGCTGTCGCGTTCCCTGCCGTCCCAACACCGGCTTCGAACCGCTGAAAGCCCGACATGCCGCCATAGGCGTTCCGGCCGTTCACCTCGCCGCAGAACATGGTCGAGCCGTTGGAGTGCTCGATGCGGCGCACATTTCGGAACTGAGCTGACGACGGATCGCGGAGTTTGTCCGTGACCGCCTGACGCGCGGCTGTGCGAATGCGCGTCGGCGTCCAGTTCACAGGCGGCGTGCGGGCGCGCTGCGCTTCGACGCAGGCTGCATAGGCGCCGCTGGCGATGTTCCGCATCCGCGCCATCACCGCATTGGGGCTGCCGGGCGGGTAGCCGCCATTCGTGGAACAGGCGTCGGTCTGTGCGGATGCTGTGCCGCCGAACGCAACGACCGCAGTCAGAACCGAAATGGCGAAGACAATCTTCCTCATCAGAACCCTCCAGATTTAATCTGTAGGATATATCCCGTGGTTTAACGAGCGGTGAAGCTGTCGCTTGCCGCCATGAACGGACGGGCGCTGGTGGCGTGGAATCTCAAGAAGCTGCGCACTGAGCGCGGCATTTCGCAGGAGCGCCTAGCCGCTGACGCGGGTATTGATCGTGCGTATCTCAGCGAGATCGAACGCCAGCTGGGCAATGCGTCGGTCGATCTGTTGGATCGACTCGCGGGCGTACTGGGGGTGTCCGTTTCGGCGTTTTTCGTTCTGCCTGAGCAGGGGGAGGCTGAGCCGCGCTCACTGCCAAGTGGACGTCACCCTAAGTCCTAAGGACCGCTCCTGACTCAAGTCGGACGTTCGGAAAGTCCGCTTATGGCGGGTATCAGGACGCGTTAGCCATTCTGACGGGTGACGCTGCGTGCGGCCTTCCGGGCGTAGCTTCGTCATGCCCGGTAGCCCTCAAGGGCGCCCGACGAACCTTCGCGGGCCGCCGGCATTCCATGTGCGCAGTTTTGGCCCATTCCTTCGCGATGAGAGGAGCGGTGCGTGACTGTGGTCGCAATGCTATGTAGAATCCATCACTTGGGTTTCACGGGGTGCGTCGAAATCGCGGGTATCGGGGATATCGTTTGGCGACGTCAGCTGCGGCAAAGAAAAACTCTGATCGGCTTCTGGAAGATCGCCGTAAGCTGGGGGCCTTCTACACGCCGGAGCCGTTGAGCGAGATTCTCTCCCGGTGGTCGATCCAGTCCCCAACCGACAATGTTCTGGAACCCAGCTTCGGCGGCTGTGGGTTTCTTCAATCGGCGCGGTCGCGTCTTGTGGAGCTCGGGCAGTCGGCGCCGAAAGAACATATCTTCGGCTGCGACGTCGATCCGGTCGCCTTCCAGTATCTGGCCGAGGTCCTTGAAAGCCCGGTCGACCTGAAGCGGTTTCTCCGGTCGGATTTTCTGGCTGTCTCCAGTCCCGAAGGATGGCCGAAGACGTTCGAAGCCATCCTGGCGAACCCGCCCTATATCCCCTATCAGGCGATCGAGGCCTCGCGGCGGGATGAGCTCGCGGCGCAAACCATGGGTGTCTCGGGTGTTGGCGGTCGGGCCAGCCTGTGGGCCTATTTCATGGCCCATGCGGTGTCTTTCTTGGCACCGGGCGGCCGAATGGCCTGGGTGCTTCCGGGGGCCTTCCTGCAGGCGGACTATGCCCGGCCGCTCCGAGACCATTTGGCGAAATCCTTCCGGCGTGTGGCGGCGATTCTGTTGCACGAACGCATCTTTCTCGAAGAGGGCACCGACGAGGAAACCGTCATCCTCTTGGCGGACGGACATCAGCTCCCTCCGTTGCGGAGCGCTATCGATCTGACCGAGGCGAGCAGTCTGGCGCATTTGCAGGAGCGGATTGTGGATTGGGACGCCGGGCGGCTGGAGGCCGTCTATGGCGCACGCCCTGCGGCGCTCAGCTTGTCCAGCGATGTCCGGACGTTCCTGAACGACCTAGACGCCCTTGCAACGAGCCAGCCCCTCGGGGATCTCGCATCCATCCAGATCGGCCTGGTGATGGGGGCGAACCGGTTCTTCGTGCTTCGGCGGGGGGAACTGGCCGGCGCAGGGCTGGAGGAGGACGACTGCTCTCATATCCTCGCCAAATTCCAGGCCGTTCAGGGACTCAGTTACTCTGTTGCCGACCACCAGCGCCACCTCGACGCGGATGGCAGGGGCTTCCTAGCGGGGGATGCAAACGGCGCACCGAGCGAGCGCCTTCGCGCCTATTACGACACGTTCGACGAAGCCGACCGCGAGAAAGTGGGCACGTTCAGAAAGCGGGCGACCTGGTGGCGTCCGCACGATGGCAGGGTCGCCGACGCCTTCTTCCCAGTCATGCATCACTACGGACCGAGGATTGTATTGAACCCTGATGGGTGCGCGAACACAAACACCATCCATCGCGTCTACTTCGGCCAAGCGGTCTCGCCATTGCAGCGCAAGCTTCTCGCGGTGTCGATCCTGTCGAGCTATTCGCAACTTTCGGCAGAGCTGGTCGGCCGTCGCTACGGTTCGGGCGTGCTGAAGCACGAACCCCGGGAAGCAGAGAAGATTCGCGTCCTCATGCCGGCCGTCTCGGACGCGAAGATCAAGGCGGTGTTCGCCAAGGTCGATCGGGCCCTGCGCGAGAATGACCGGGAACTGGCCACCCGATTGGCGGACCAGTTGGTCTATTCGGGGAGCGGCGTGGACGATCCGACCTCTTACTCAAACACGCTCGTCGCCGGACTGGCCGCAGTTCGCGAACGCCGCCGCCCGGGTCGTCGTGCACGAGAAATCGTCAGGCCGGAGCCCCCCACGCGCTAGCCCACATGACATTGAGCGCGGTCGACGAGCTGACCGAGAGCGACGCCCGAACTTTCTCCACGTAGGCCGTGTAGCAAAGTCGTTGGAAGGTCCCGATCGCGCGGCACCAGGCGGGGTCTTCGCGCAATCCGGTCCACGCGTCTTCGTAAAAGTTCGCGGCGATGATTTCGCAGAATAGGGCCAGCTCCATTGGGGGATGGCACCATCTCGGCGCTTTCAGAGGCGCGTCAGCCGCCCGGTCGCCGTGTTGGTGCCCGCCGTACTGCAGGTGAGTAAGCGGGCCGCTCTGGTAGAGGTGATCGTCATCCTTGTTCGCGAGGTCCAGATGCCAGCGCGCCATGGGGCGGTTCAGCTCGTCACTGATCTCCAGGGCGATGTCGAGACGGTCGAACGGCGGCGTATGGCGGTCGTCCTGGGTGACGGTGATGCCCTTGGCCATCAGCACCGGCGACACCATCGCGCCGCTGCGGTCGCGAACCTTCTGGAACAGGATCGGCTGCCCACGGTCCACTTCGATCGACCACGTCAGGTCCGTCTTTCGCCGCGCGATGTCGGTGGCCACACGCGATAGGACGCTGAAGCCTTCGGGCGACACAATGTCGGCTTCAAGAAGCTTGTTGGCCACCGCAGACATCGCCGCCCCGGCTTCCGCGGCGGTGACCGTCATGCGCCGGCCTCGTTCGGTGCGGCAGGACGCGCCATCACCCTGACCTCCTGCGCCAGACTCTCGTCGATCTCATCGATGATCAGCGGCGGCGACGCAGCTAGGTGGGCGTCGGTCTGGACGCAGTCCCAGCAAATGCGCCGGCGGGCTAGGACCTTGGGCAGCGCCGCTTCGAAGATCGCAACAGTGTGGGCGATCTCCACCCCTCGTCGGCAACAGGCACAGGCCACCGCGATCAGCTCGTGGGGGGACCGGGTCCAGGGAGACACGGCGGGCTTCAGCGCGACCCCGAAGGCTTCGGAAAGGATCGCCGCCCGGTCCGACGCGCGCAATCCGGTTGGCCGGCGCTTGAAGACCTCCTGACCCAAGGTCTCGATGCGGTTGGTCCACCACCTCGGCCAAGCGTCGCCGAAAAGTCCTTCATACCGCCCGCCCGCCAGGTGCGGCTCCAGAACCGCCCCGAAACTGCGATCCAGGCCGAAAAGAGCACAGACGTCGTCGAGGTCCATCAAAGGGCCTGTGCGATCAATCAGCAAGGCGAACACGGCCCGCACGAGAAGGTGGGGCGCCTTCGCTTCCTGGACCTTTAATCGGATGTCCTGGCTGTCGAGCACTTCGCGATCGCCGTCCTGGGCCTTGGTGAGGGCGGCGAGATCGTAGGGGAGGGCGCTCTTGCGCAGCGTCTCATAGGCGGTGGCCAGGCTGAGCACCTCTCTGCGGATGCGAGCGCGCTGGGCGTTGATCTCTTCCTTGATATAAACGCGGTCGAACAGGTCGTGAGCAGTCTTGTCGGGACGGTACAGCGTTCTGACGTTCGCTTCCGCCGAAACCAGGACGAGGGCGAGATCGGTCGCCGGCACCTCGATCGCCTTGTCGCGAAGATGCTGGGCTAGGGCGCTTCCCTTGAAGGTCTGGTCGGCCCGAAGATTGGCCACAGATTCATCCAACCTGTAGTCGAGAGCGGCGAACTGGCCGCTCCTAGCGATGATCGCCGTTGCGAGCGCGGTCACTTCGTCGACCGGCAGGAACTCGATGTCGAGTTGACCAAGCGTAGTCAGCTGATCGGCGTATTCCTCGTCCTCATCATCGACGAAAACCCCCGTGAACGTCATGCAGTCGCTCCTGCGGCGAGAATTCTGAACTCGAACCGGCAACCGTAGCCCTCGGTCGGATCGGCGATCGAAGCCTGGCCGCCGTAGCTACTCGCGACATCCGCGACGATCTTGAGCCCGAGGCCTGTGCCGGGTCCCGCCACCCCATCGTCATCGGCCGCCATCGTGGTCGTGTAGAAGGCGTCGAACACGCGGTCGCGGTTCTCGAAGGCCACGCCCGGTCCGTTGTCCTCGAACCCGATCACCACATGGGTGCCTTCGGCGCGGGCGTCCATCCGGACCTTCCGGTGCACCACCTTGCTGCGACGCATCGACTTGATCGAATTGGTCAGGAAGTTCAGCAGGACGGAATCGAGTTCGCTGGCGTGCATGAGCGTCGTGCGCAGCTCGGGCGGATTGACGACAATCTCGAATGCCACGCCTTGTTTCCGCATATAATCGGAGAACTGGTCAGCGAAGCGCTGCAACGATCCGAGGACCGACAGGCTGCGCAGTTCCCGGCTTTCGGTGCGCGACATCAAGCCGGCGATATAGCCGCCGATGTCGAACAGCCGATCCGCCGCCTTCTGGAGCTTGTCTCGTTCGCGCTCAAGCCGGACGCGTTCGGCACCCTCGTCCAGCAAAGCGATGGTGTCGGCCAATAGGGAAAGGCGCGCCGTCATGGCGTCCTTGGCACCCTTCACCTCATGGCCGAAGACGCTGATTGACAGGCCCAGGGACGCGAGAAGTCGGAGCATCTCTTCATATTCGAGCGAGGCAGCGCGATCTTTCTCGACCTTTTCCTCGAACTCCACGGCCAGTGCCTCGGCCTTTGAGAGCGCCTGATGGGCGGCGCTCTGGGCCGCCTCTGACGATTCCGAGATATCTAGCGACTTCATGATGTCCCGGATGAACTCTGACGGTCGTCGGGTCTCCGAGACAAAATCGGGCTGGCTCGCGAACGTCTTGCGGTTCCGGAAGGCGGCGATCCGTTTGGCGGCCCACTCCACGGAGCCCCGGATGAAAGTCTTCAGCTCCTGATAGGCGAGGTTTTCGAGCAGGCCTTCGCGACTGCTGGTCTCCTCAAACAGTGGGTTGTCGGTCGTATCCAGTTCGATCTGACCGAAGAAATTACGGTTGTTTCCCGGCACGAGCAGGTTCCGGCGCGAGACGTCGAGGTCCAACTCCAGCCAATCGTCGCTGGACTCGCCGTAGGGAAGCACCCTGAACCCGTTGCGATAGATTCGGATGCCGCCATAGACGCGGCCCATTTCAGCGGCGATCGCCTGGGTCATGCCGGAGAGGGTCTCAGGCAGGTAGATGAAATAGTGGGCCGTGAAGGTCAGGGGGCCTGTTACGAGCATCGGCTCGTCGAACGTCTGTTCGTCCGAGAACTGCAGCCGGTCAGATTTGACCGAGACCACGGCCTTGCCGGCTACATCCACGGTGGCCGTGATGGTGGCTAGGGCCTGCGGCAGGAAGGTCTTCTCGATAGAGAACTCCGCGCTCTTTTGCGCGCGGCTCACCCCGTCGATCGTAACGGAAAAGCCGGGATCGCTTTCGGCCGAGCTGTCCTCGACGGGCTTTCTGTTGGCCACGGGAAAGGGTGGCTGCAGTAACAGGACCGAACGCCAGACACGACTGATCGCGGTTGGAGACCAGGCGTCCCTGAGGCGGTAGATGTTCAACGTTGTGCCAACGTCATTCGCTTCTTTCGGGAAGCTTTCGATGCGGCTGAAGACCTCGTTCAGATCGACGCCGGATCGGAAGGCTTCGTCCCAGTCGAAGGTGACGCGGTAGCCGAAGAGCGCATCGCGGGGACGCGTTTCGAGCTCGAGCGCTTCGCCCAGTCGCTGCACGGAGAAGCGGCCAATACCCTTTCGACCCGCCCGGACCCGTCGAAACCTCGGTGACAGCGGCTGATCGATCTTCGAGGGCGTCGATAGGCGCATCCAGGCCGACCGGATCACCTGTTCGGTCATGCCGGACCCATCATCGACGATGGTCAGGGTCCCACCCGGCTTGTCGTGTTGGCCGAATGACAGAGACACCGAGGTCGCATCCGCGTCGTAGGCGTTCTTGATGAGTTCCGAGAGGGCTGTGTCCTGCTTTCCGACCAGCTCCGCCCCCAGACGATTGATGTGCCCGGCATCGACCGTGAAGCGAACGTTTGAGGGGTCAGCCGCGACGCGGTCGCGAGAAAGGGCCTCGACCCGTCGCCAATCTGGGTTATCCTTGCGCAGTTCGTCTTCGATCTGCGTCTTGATGTCTGTCTCGTCCGCCAAATCGATCCCGCCTTCTGGCCCGTCATGAATCGAAGCCGCACGTCCGCCGAAAGCTATGCGATTTGATGGCGGTCTAACAGTGAAATTGAAGAACCGCGCCTCATCTTCGGGGGTGACGCTTCCAATTTTAAGGCTAGGAAATCCGACTTGAGGGAATTAGATGCCAGAGATTGTTGGGGCGTCATGGGTGGACGGTAGCGTCAAGATATTTGTCTCAAGAGCATCCATCTGAATGCTGGCTCAAGGTGATCGTTACTCGCATTGAAGCGCGTGGCTGATGAGCCTGCCTTATCACCGCGATAGGGCTGGGCAGCCCTGAGTCCCAAGACAGCTAGCAGACGTTCGAAACTAAGCTAGATGTCTCTTTCTCTGCCGAGCGGCAAATGACCGCTATTGGCGCAGGCCTAATAGGACATGCAGCGAATTTCCTTCTCGCGCGGTGGGCATGGCCGGTGTGGCGGGCTCTAAACTGGCAGCCTTCTTTCCCCGCTCGACTGATCATGCGACACGCCCTCGCATGAACATTGATTGGGGAAGTGCGCCAGACTGGGTTTCGGCTCTGTGCAACGTGGTTGTCGCGGTCGCCGCGGTCGTCGCGGCCGTGCAGGGTGTGAAGAGCCTGAGCGCCTGGCGCGCCGAAACCATCGGCCGCCGCAAGATGGAGTTGGCGGAGGAAGCGCTTGCTCTCGTCTACCAGGCTCAGGAAGTGATCGAATACGCGCGACATCCCGTGTCGTGGAGTTCTGAAGGCATGAGCCGTCCAGGCCGGGGCAAAGATGGTGAGACGGGGGGGCTGACTCGCAAGCTCGACGGCCTCTTCGTCACAGCTGAGAGAATGAACCGGGAGCCCGAACTCTGGAGCCGTTTGCGGACGTTGCTGTTTCGGTTTCGGGCGGTGTTCGGGGACGCAGCCGCCAAGCACCTTGAGGAACTTCTAGCTGTGCGCCGCGACGTGCTTGGCGCCGTTGATGATGCTTCACTGATGATCCGCGACGGCGACGATGTCGCTCACCCGGCTGAGTTCAAGGCGACCAAGAAGATCATGCGGGGGCATGGCGATGACCCGACGAATCTTCGCCTCAGAACAGCCGTTCAGAATCTGGCCAAGGATTGTCGGGCGGCGCTGGATGGTAGTCGCCCGTCGGCTACGATCTGATTCCAGCTCTGCGCTAGGATGGCGTCGAACTCAGAGTCGGGGCCTGGGTGACGAAGGAACGGCGGCCGGATGGCCAGCGGTGTCGGATCGGCGAGCCTTCCATCGGGAAGCTCAACGACTGAATGGGCGTCGAACACGCCCCCGCTGACCAGCCAACCCCGGACCACCCTGCACCCGGAGCGCCGGTCGACATAGGCTGCGGCGTTGTGGTGGCATTGGGCTGGCTTTGGTTCGGGATCGCCAGCTTGACGTGGAAGAGGTTCGACCATTCGTAGATCAGCCGTCGCCCGACTTAAGCGGACGGCGATGTCGGCGTAGGTGAGTATGGGCCGATGAGACATCGGCTAGCGATCAGGCCACCAATCCATTCCGATCGCCTTGGCCCGCTCGTTCGGCTCGGCCCGGTCCAAGGGGGAGCGCAATCTGTCCACCGCCGCAACGATCTCTGCCTTCGCCTCAGCCATGGCGTCTATAGTGCCAACACAGGCTAGGTCCCTGCACGCCTTGATAGCTTCCCGAAAGAGTTCCTCCAGTTCGTCAGTCATAACGACGTAGGCTCGGACATTTTGGACTTGGGCGGCCGCATTCTTCGCATTGATGGCCAAGTTCACTGCATCGGCACGCTCGGCGAAGGAGCTCGCGCTATCGAGCGTCGAGGCGAGATAGGGATTCAGCGGCATTCCAAATTCTCTGGAGTTCGAGGTGATTCGCGAAAGGGGACGACTCAGCTCAACGTTGAATATCCGCCAAGCTTCTACAGAGAACTACCATGAGCGATAGCTTTGACGTCGGTGGCCTAGCACGCCTCATGGGGCTTGTGCACGCCTTCAGCTCGCTGGCACGATCCCGCTCAGCCAAATGTTAGACGGCGTAGGGCCGGTGTATCGCCTCACGGATAGTGGATAGGCGGTGATCCGGTGCACCCATATCCCGTGTCTCTTTGGGAACCTGATCTCTATTCTTTCTCTGTTCGCTGCCATCCTTCACGCAGCAGTCATAGGAGCCGCCGATGTCCGACATCACCGTAGGAGACCTTAAACGTCAGCTCGCCGTGTGGCCCGATGACACAGAGCTGCAGTTCCAGGGCGGGATGACGTTCTATCGCCTGAAGATGCGCGGAAAGAACATGGTTCAGGTTGAGTTCAACGAGCCCCAAGCCTACTTAACCGAGGACTTCCGTCAGCGGGAGCCGGAGGTTTTCGTCGCGTTCTTCAGGCCCGCGGATGATGGCGAGCTCATTCAAGAAGTTGCCGTTCCGTCGTTGTAGGATCGAGCGCTCTGACCCGAGGCGGGAGTCAATCGAGACGGCAGACGATGTCCACTTTCGATTGCAGACGGCCTTCGGACGACCTGATCGGGTGATGATGCGGAATCTCGGGTTCGGACGCGCTGCCGTTTAAACGATCGGACTCTTCTGGGGCAGTTTGAGGCGTTAAGAGACAGTCTGCGCTCCAGCCTCAGATTAGCTTTCAGCAAGTGACTGATCTTGAACGGTCATGCCGAACACGAAGCGAGCCTTGAAAGGCTGCGGCCTGAGCAATCTCGGAAGGGAGGCTTGGTCGGCGCATGCGCCGTCCAACTTTCTCTGTCGGAGTCCAGTCTGTTGTGACATCCGACACAAAGTGGCGCACCCGAAGAGATTCGAACTCCTGACCCCCAGATTCGTAGTCTGGTGCTCTATCCAGCTGAGCTACGGGTGCGCATTGCCTTGCGGGCAGGGCGGCTATCTAGCGGCCGGGGCCGGGGCTGGCAAGCAGCTTTTCAGAAAATGCCGATAGAAAATGCAGACTTGGACTTTGGGGCCCGGGACACTAGGCATGAACCTCTCCCTGAACCCCGCAGGAGCTGTTTAGTGCGCGCCTATTCCAACCCCTCGTCGAACCCTCGACGCAAGATTTCGCTCATTCTGACCGGGGCGGCCGTCGGCGCATTTATGCTGGCGGGATGCGCCACGACGCCGGTCGCGGAGGCGACAGCGGTGGAATCGGTCGCGGCGACGGCTGAGGCGCCCGCGCGCGGGCCCTTCGTGTCGGCGGCCAATCCTCTGGCGGTCGAGGCGGGGATGAAGGTTCTGGCGCGCGGCGGTTCGGCGGTGGACGCCGCGGTCGCCATTCAGGCGGTGCTGGGTCTGGTCGAGCCGCAGTCGTCCGGTCTGGGCGGCGGCGCCTTCATGATGTTCTACGACGCCGAGAGCGCGGCGATCACCGTCTATGACGGACGCGAGACGGCGCCGGCCTCGGCGACGCCGGAGCTGTTTTACGAGAACGGACGGCCGCTGGCCTTCGTCGAGGCGGTGCTGAGCGGCCATTCGACGGGCGCGCCGGGCGCCGTGCCTATGCTGGCCCTGGCGCAGAAGCAGCACGGGGCTCTGCCCTGGTCGGAACTGTTCGGCGACGCCGAGACGCTGGCCCAGGACGGCTTTGTCGTCAGCCCGCGTCTGGCGGGGATGATCGCCTCGGACGCGCCCCAGGCCAGGACGCGTTGGGCCACCGAATATTTCACCAAGGCAGACGGCACGCGCTACGTCGCCGGGGACGTGCTGAAGAACCCTGCCTATGCCGAGACGGTGCGGACGATCGCGCGCGAGGGCGCGGCGGGCTTGCAGACCGGGCCGCTGGCCGAGGCTATCGCCGCCGCCGTGGCTGAGGGGGCGCGTCCGGGTGGGCTGACCACGGCCGACATCGCCGCCTACAAGCCCATCGTGCGCGAGGCCGTCTGCGGCCCCTACAAGGTCTATGTCGTCTGCGTGCCGCCGCCGCCGTCCAGCGGGGCCTCGATCCTGCAGCTTCTGGCCATGGGCGAGCAGACGCCCGATCTCGACAAGGGCGCGCAGAGCCCTGAGGCCTGGGCCGCCTTCGCTCAGCTGCAGCGGCTGATGTACGCCGACCGCGACCGCTATTTCGGCGATCCGGCCTTTGTCTCGGTGCCGGTCGCGGGCCTGCTGGACCCGACCTATGTGGCCGAGCGTGCCGCCCTGGCGCCCGCCTTGCGCGGGGCCGCCCCGTTCGGAACGCCGCCCGGCGCGCCGCGCGTCGGCGCCGACGCCACGCGCGAACCGGCCGGCACCTCGCACTTCGTCGTGGTGGACGCCAAGGGCGACGCCGTCAGCATGACCACCACGGTCGAGAGCCTGTTCGGTTCGGGCCGGATGGCGGGCGGCTTCTTCCTCAACAACCAGCTGACGGACTTCTCGCTGGTCCCGACCGCTTCGGACGGCACGCCGGCGGCCAATGCGGTGGCGGCCGGCAAGCGGCCGCGCTCGTCCATGTCGCCGGTCATCGTGCTGGACCGCGAAGGGCGTCTGCTGGGGGCCATGGGCTCGCCCGGCGGTTCGTCCATCCTGGCCTATAACGCCAAGGCCCTGATCGCGGCCCTGGGCTGGGGCCTGCCGGTGCAGGAGGCCTTCGACCTGCCCAATATCGTGGCCAAGGGCGATGGCTTCGGCGCCGACACCGAGGGCTTCAGTCAGGAGATCCAGGCGGGGATGGCGGCGCGTGGCGTCGTCCTGCGGCCCAATACGTCGGAGAACTCCGGCCTGCACGGGGCCCTGTGGCGCGACGGGCGCTGGGACGGCGGGGCGGACAGCCGCCGCGAGGGCGTGGCCCGGCCTCAGTAGAAGCTATTCGCGAGGCCGGATCGTCAGTTGGAAGGCCACCAGGCCTTCCGACACGTCGGTGTTGATGCCGTTGTAGGCCTTGATGCCGTTGGCCTCGATCTCGCGATAGACGATGCCGACCGAGCCCTGCATCGCACCCCGGCGATAGGCCACGCCGATCGAGGCGTCACCCAGGAAGGCGCCCTCGTCGTGGCTCATGCCCGAGCGGGCGAAGTCACCGTCACGGGTGCGGGCGAAGTTGTAGCCGACGGCCCGCTTGGACCCGGCGGCGTAGACATACCAGCGGGCGCGGTCGCCGAAGGCTTCGTCGCCGTCGGGCGCCAGGCGATCCAGACCCTCGCCGATCTTCAGCGTGGCGCCGGCCTCGGCGGTCGTGCCGTCGGCGCCGAAACCGACCCCGGCGTGGGGCGTCAGCGAGACTTCCAGGCCCGAGGCCGTGCGGCCCTGGGCCGCGACCCAACCGCGCGTATAGGTGACGTCATAGGCTTCGCCGTCATAGGCGCGGGCGTCCAGCGCGCGCGGCGGGACGGGCGCCCCGTCGGCGCGGCGCGGCTCGCCCCGGGCGGTCACGCGCAGCCGGTCGGTGAAGCCGTCGCCGGCGAACCAGGCCTCGTTCTGGGTGGTGGTGAAGGCGTCTCGGCCGGCGGGCGAGCCTGACAGGGCCAGGGGAACGCCGAAGGGCGTGTCCGCAGCGGCGAAGGCGATGTCGTTGTCCAGCCGGGCGGCGGCGTCCTCGAACTGGACGGCGTCGGCGCCTCTGGCGGCGATGGGGCCGGCGACCGGACTGGCGATCTGGGCGCTCGTCTGCGCGCTCGCCGTCATGGGCAGGCCCACAACGATCAGAACGCCAGCGAGGCACGCCTCCACGCGCATCAACGGTCCCTCCCAAATCCGTTAACAAACTCCACTCTGCACTAACGCGAGGGAACTGCAACGGACTCTTTCAAGCCACAATCCTGTCACGCCAAAACGAAACCGCCCGGGGGACGGTTCCCCGGGCGGTTGGACCAGCGCGGCTGGATCAGCGGATCGTGATGAGAGGCTGGCCTTACTGGCAGGCCAGGCACTCGTCGTAGTCGGTCGGGGCGGCCGAGAAGAGGTCCGGCTGGTTTGGATCGATCTCGGCCTCAGCCTTGTCCTCGGCGCCGGCGAAGGCGGCGCGCTGCACCGACTTGGAGCGCAGGTAATACAGCGACTTCACGCCGCGTTCCCAGGCGGACCAGTGCAGCATGTGCAGGTCCCACTTGTTCACGTCGCCGGGGATGAAGAGGTTCAGCGACTGGGCCTGGCAGATTTCCGGCGCGCGGTCGGCGGCCAGTTCGACCACCCAGCGCTGGTCCAGTTCGAAGGCGGTCTTGAAGATGCCCTTCTCGTCGTCGGACAAGGTGTCGAGGTGCTGAACCGAGCCTTCGTGTTCGAGGATCGAGTTCCACACAGCCTCGGTGTCGATGCCCTTTTCGCCCAGCAGTTTCTGCAGGTAGGGGTTCTTGACCGCGAACGAGCCCGACAGGGTCTTATGCGTATAGATGTTGGCCGGGATCGGCTCGATCCCCGCCGAGGTGCCGCCGCAGATGATCGAGATCGATGCGGTCGGGGCGATGGCCAGCTTGTGCGAGAAACGCTCCATCACGCCCTGTTCGGCGGCGTCCAGGCAGGCGCCCTTTTCCTCGGCCAGAACGCGGCTGGCCTTGTCGGCCTCGCGACGCAGGTGCTTGAATAGGCGCATGTTCCACGACTTGGCCATGGCCGATTCAAAGGCCACGCCCTGACCCTGTAGGAAGGAGTGGAAGCCCATCAGGCCCAGGCCGACCGAGCGCTCGCGCTTGGCTGAATAGACGGCGGCGGCCATGGAGGATGGGGCGCGCTGGATGAAGTCCTCCAGGACATTGTCCAGGAAGCGCATGATGTCTTCGATGAATTTCGGCTCTTCGCGCCATTCCAGGAAGGTCTCGGCGTTGACCGAGGACAGGCAGCAGACCGCGGTGCGCTCGGCGCCCAGGTGGTCCTTGCCGGTGTGCAGCATGATTTCCGCGCACAGGTTCGACTGCTTGACCTTCAGGCCCAGGTCGCGCTGGTGCGGCGCCATCTGGCGGTTCACCGTGTCGGAGAAGATCAGATAGGGCTCGCCCGTCTGCATGCGGATGTCGAGCAGCTTGGTCCACAGCGAGCGGGCGTCGACGGTCTTCATGACCTCGCCGTCCTTGGGCGACTTCAGGTCGAAGGTGGAGCCGGCCTTCACCGCCTCCATGAACTCGTCGGTGATGTTGAGGCCGTGGTGCAGGTTCAGGGACTTGCGGTTGAAGTCGCCCGAGGGTTTGCGGATTTCGAGGAACTCTTCGATCTCGGGGTGGTGGATGTCCAGATAGACGGCGGCCGAACCGCGGCGCAGCGAGCCCTGCGAGATCGCCAG
>Ga0247827_10000689_pt1 | contig 15012 bp, 18 predicted proteins | sample 12C_Control_Day2_FD_194414 | JGI IMG/M metagenome (GOLD analysis project Ga0247827, IMG submission 194414) | Soil microbial communities from agricultural site in Penn Yan, New York, United States - 12C_Control_Day2 | ecosystem: Environmental > Terrestrial > Soil > Agricultural land | place... | reverse complement strand
GCTCGGATGCCAGCACATCCGTGCCGTGGCCGAACGGTGGATCGGTGCGGTCGGTTTAGGCAGACGCCGCCGGTCAGGGCTGGCGTTGCGTGGGCATCCGGTGGCGCCTGGGTGCCCGGGCCCGTTGCTCGGCGGCGGTGTCGAGCTCGATCTGTTCGAGCAGCTTCTTGGTGATCTTTTCGGTGCCGTCCAGCAGGGATACCAGGGCGGCTTCGCGGATGAGATGGGAGAGGCTGCCCATGCGTCCGCCAGTGCGGGCGTGCAGGTAGGCGGCGTGTGTGACCAGCGTGCCGGGCCGGTGCTGGCGCAGCCGCAGCGCGCTGTCCATGCCGTTCACTAGGGCATTCCAGACCTGCTTGTCCGCGCTGCTGCCGTAGCGCAGCGGCTGGTTGCGCACGATCTTGAAGCGGACGCCGTAGTCGTTGATCGCCAGCCACCGCAAGGGCAGCAGCTCAACGTAGTCGTCGGCGGACAACGGCACGGGCACGTGACCGGTCACCGCCACCAAAGCTGCCCACATCTCGTTCGGGGAGATAGCGACCTGCGGCATCATCGGGTGCCGCAGCGCCTCGTGACGGCGCTCCTGCCACCCGCAGATGACCCACTCGTCCAGCAGTTCCTGAAGCTGCGCCAGGCTCCAGCAGGCATCCGGTTCCGCGGCCGCGCCCCGCTGGGAGACGTCCGAGCCGGTGTGGCCTGGCAGGTACTGGCTGAACCCGTCGGCGATGGCGCGGAAGGTTCGTTCCACGTTCCCCTTCGCCGGGCCGTTCGCCGGCGGTACCGGCTGCACCGACACGCCCAGGCTCTCGCACGCGGATATGAATGAAGCCGACACATACACCCGGCCCTGGTCCACGATCACGGTCTCCGGCATGATCACCGGCCGTGCGGCCGCCTGCTCCAGCCGAGCGTCCAACGCGATCAGCCGCTCATACGGGATGACGGATCGCTGCATGGACAGCGCCTTGTCCCAGCCTGGCCGCATCGCCGTCGGCACCACCATCTGCGCCAGCAGCATCGCCGCGTCCTCCGACGTCGTGCCCATCGGGCGCAGCAGCGCGGCGCAGAGGCTGCGCGTCGCCACGTCCAGCGCGATGCTCAGCTCGACCCGGCCGGTCACACCGTCGTCCAGGACCGCCAGTACATCCAGCGGCGTGCTGTCCAGCATCACCAGCTCACCCGGCCGCAGTGCCACCGTCGGCGTGAAGGGAGGTGCCGGCCGCGACGCGTGCCACCGCCGCTGCGCCGCCGTTCCCAAAAGGCCCTGTCCGTCGGCCACCGCGTGCGCCAGCCGGTTGAATGTCGACGCCGGCGGCAGGGCCACCACTCCGGCGCCGTACTCCTCCTCCAGCAGCCACCCCACCTGGCGGCGCAGCCGCGCCAGCGTGCCTGTCGACCGCTCCCGCTGCCCCTCCAGCACCTTCCGGACTGCCGCGACCACCCGCTCATCGGCCCGCCCCACCGCCGACCGCTCCCGCACCGCACGGCCGTCGACCAGCCCCCACAGCCCCTCGCTGCGGTAGCGCGCCCGCATCCGGCGCACTGTCGCCGCACTCGCCGCCCAGCCTCCCGCCGTCAACTCCTCGGCCTTCGCACGCTCCCGCTGCGCCAGGCTCCGCAGCGCCGGATCGAACTGCTCACGCGGGGCGCCCTGACCGTCCGCGTCAGGAAAGCCGGTCTCCACCTCCCGCACATGCCGCTGCCACGCCAGAGCCCGCTCGCGCACCTGGTCCGGCAGGGCCTCCAGCAGCCCGAACGGCGGCACCTTTCCCGGCACCGGTCCGCCTTCCACCTCGAAGGACGGATCGGCGAACAGGTAGGGCAGCAGCACCACCGCCGAGGCGCCCTCGTCACTCACCAGCGTGGCCCGGGGACCTTCCAGCACGGCGAGCGTCCATACCCGTCCGTCGTAGCGAAGGCGCGCCCCGACCTCGACAACCGCCTGCGTCACGCCGCTTCGGCTTCCTGCCGTGCGACCGAGACGACGACACGCTCGTGCAGCGGTTCGTCCAGCCGCACCCGCAGCACACCGCTCCACAGCGCGTGGAAGACCGCGGGCCACACGGCGATCGGATCCCCCAGCTCACACACCGCATCCACCGCCGGCCGCGGACTGCCGAAGGCCTCCAGCAGAGCCGGCATCCACGGTCCTGCGGCGTACCGGGGATGCCGGTAACCCGCCAGCCACCGCACATTGGCCACCAACACCGGATCCGGCGGCCCCGCCAGCCGGTAGGACCAGCCCGCTGCCTCCGCGGCAGCTGCCGCAACCCGTGCCCGCGCCGCCAGCCGGACCGAGAGGCCGCTGCGTCCCGCACAGTCGAGCAACAGGCCGCTGCCGTCCTGAAACCTGGCCATCAGCTGCGGTGCATGACCGACAGCCTTGCTCCCCTCACGCCACAGCAGCTCGACCGGCCGGCAGGCCAGCGCCACCACCGTCGATTCCCGGTCCAGCAGCATCAGCTGGGTCCGCATGACACCAGACCCGTACGCCACCAGCCGCCCGGTCGTCGACGACCACCACCAACCCGGAGCAACCCGCCGCCCGCGCCGGACGGGGAAAGGCCGTACCGCAGGACTCTCCTCGAAGGGGACGTCCTGCGCAGCCTCAAGCCACGGGACCTGACGCGAGCAACCCAGAGGGTCTCGAAAGCGCACATCGATGAGGTTGACGTCTACGGCTGGAGCGCCTTCGCGTCGCACAGCACCATCCGTACTGTGCGGCTCGGGGATGCGGCACCTGGCCTCGGGTACCGCGGACGATGCGGCCTCCTGGCTGCTGTCGGTGATCACGTACTCCACACAACGCCATACCTGACCTGCCGCGCAGCAGAACCGGCCGGTAACCGCAACATCAGTGCAACCGCGGGTTGTTGGGATGCGTCCGGCACCCAGGTGTCGGGCAGAGGCGCAGGGGCACCGGTGTCAGTGCAGAGTTCTGCACTCTCACCCCCGCTGCGCCGCACCCTGCCGGGCAACGGTTGGCCGGATACCGACCGGCTTGCGCCGCTGTGGCAAGCCGCTTCCCGGCGGCTTCAGAAGAGGTCCGCGACCGCTACGACGCCCCCGACCTCAACCTCGCCCGCTACATCAAGGACGGCACCGTCACCGACACCGGCCACGGCGAGTAGGGAGCAGACGGCCGATGAGCCTGTTCGCGGACGGCCGGACGCCGCCGTGCACAAGGCGTTCACCCGCCCCGTACTCAAGACCGCGTCCGCGCAGATGCGCTACCTCGTCAGAAACCGCAAAGGCACCCGCGCGGTGGCCCAGCTGCTGCGCATCTCCCAGCGCACCGTCAACGGTACGTTAAGAACCAGATTAGGAAGCCCCGCCCGGACCTCGCCGCCCGCCTGGAGCGCGAGGTGAAGAAGCGGTGGCAGCCGCAGATCCGGGCCTGGGCCCGCCGCCGGGCGGCAACCACCGGCGGCATCGTCATCGACACCCGCGCCCGCCTGGGCTACACCGCACCCATCGGATCCACCGACCAGGACCGCATCCGCCACCTGACCGTCACCCTGCTTTCGCACTACGTCGCCCGCCGCTTCGACGCCCGCGAAGCTGGCGCCAGCGACACCCGCCTGCGCGAGATCGCGGCCGAAGCCCTCAAGGACGTGTACTTCCAGGACGGCGGCCGCCGCGCCGGCTCCCTGGAAGAGAAGTCCGCTTCACGGACATCGAGCACCTCGAGTTCGACCTGTAACAGCCAGGCCCCGGCCTGCGGAGCGAGAGCCCCGGACCCGGGCTGCCGAGGCCCGCGCGCCCGCCCGGCTGCCCGTGCCCGTTTGTCGGGCAGCGTTTCACCGCAGCGAAACACTGCCCAGCGCGGGACCCTATGACCGCCTGATGCGGTCCGTGTGCTGTCAAGGGGAGGTCAGCGGACGGCCGTCAGCCGGTGTGTGGCCGGCTGGAGGAGCTTCGCCCGTACCTGTGTGCGGCCCGCGCGGTGGGAGGAGCTCCTGGGGCCGGTGTGCGGGGCTTGTTCACACTCCCGCCGGCTGCGGGGCCGCCGCGGCCCCGGCTGGAGAGGCTCTTCACTTCGACCGCCACGTACCGGCCCTCGTGCGTCGTGAACAGGTCCGGCTGCCAGGCGAGTGGAGCGTGCGGGCTCTTGCCGTTGAGGGAGGCTTGCGACGCCAGGTAGCTGTGCATGCCGATCGCGACGGCTTCATCCAGCGCGGCGGGCGGCAGCAGTTCGACCAGCCGCCTCCATGCCTGGCTGTTGGTCCGCGTACCCGGCCCGCCCGCGTAGGCGGACGCCATGTGCAGCAGGCGCCGCTCGACGGGGCGGTCCGCGGCTGCCGGTTCCTGCGGCAGCTCGTGCGCGGCGGTGGCCTTGGCGAAGGCGGCCGTCCAGGCGGCGTGCTTGTCGGGCGGGACGCCGCAGCCGGCGAGGAACGCCTCCAGCTGCTGCTCGTCGGCGGGTATGGCGTCACGGTTGACGATGCGGGCGGCGCTGCTGACGGGCAGGGCGAGCGGGTTGCCCGAACGGTCCCGGATGTCCCGCAGACTCGGCGCCCCTGCCTGCTCCCACACCACTTCCAGAGCCCGGCTCAGGTCAGCGGCGTCGCTGATGAGTTCGGGCCGCGGGGCGTGCAGCCCGGATAGCCGGCCGCGTTCCTCGATGCGCGCGTGCCGCCACAGCTCACCGGCGTACTGCACCTGTGCCGCCCCACCGCCGCAGCCCTCCACGTAGGACTCGACCGTCGTGTGCCGGGGCACCATGATGCCCGAGGCCGCCCGCTTGAGCGTGGCCGGCGACAGCCCCGTCGCGCGGGCCAGTTCCCGGTAGGTCATGGCGGCCGACTGCCGCCGCAGGCGCAGATATGCGGCCAGCCGGCCCCGGGCGGGTCGGCTGTGGTCGACGGGATTCTCCCGGCGTCCCATCGCGGCCTCCTACTTTCCGGCGGCGGCGCGCAGCACCGCACCGGCCAGCGCCGCCGCACGGCGACGGCCGCCGCCGACGGCCACGACCGCCGCCGCGCCCAGGGCACCGCAGCCGCCCAGCAGGACGAAGATGTCCTGCAGCGGCACCCCGGCCACGTGCAGGGCACCGCCCAGGACGGGGAAGGACACAGCGGTGAAGGCCTGCGGCGCGCCGAAACGGGACGCAGGATCCGTCCGCACGGGCTCGGCGGGGACGGGCACTGCGAGGGTGGTCTCGGTGGGCATATGACGTCCTCTCGGCATGCCCGGCCGCCAGAAGACGGCGGGCCGGGCGCGAAACTGCTACTGGCTGCAAACCCCGTGTGCACAGCGGCGATTGGCGTCGCCAGCTGCGCCGGGGGAGATCTCCATCATTCCAGGACGAGGCCGCTCCCCGCAGAGCGATCGCCGCCCGTAAAATTCCACATGTGGGGTATGGGAGTTTTTTGGTTCACTGGTGTCCAAGAGAGCGGTTCTCACCCCCTGCTCCTGCGTCCCCCTCTGACCAGCGCTGGTGTCGTACGACGGCGGCGCAGGAGGGGCTTGGCCGCCGGGATGGTTCATTCGCGTCCACGCTCGGCTTGCCGCAGTCCCTGTCTATGAGTGATGGTGGGCCGCACAACACCACGAGGCCGGTCCTGCTGGCCGCGAACGTCCTTGAACTGCTACTGGCTGCAACCGATGCTGACAGGGACACCCGGCACAAGCCACGTTGGCGCGTGGACTGCCCGCACCGAGCCGGCACCCGTCCCCCGGGCGCCGGCTTCCGCGTGTGGTCCCGCACACCCCCGCGGCCGGCGTACACGGCGGGCACGACGCCGGCCAGCCGACGGTGCCCCGCGCGGCGCAGGACACAGGCGTCCCTCGTGCGGCCCGTACACGCAGCCGGCCAACGGTCTGCCCGGGCTGCAAGGAGGGGGCCACGACAGCCCCAGCCCGGCCGGGCAGCGGCGCCGCGCCCGCCGCAACGCGACCGTCATACCGCGGCCTTCAGGCAACGTGCCGGATGGGATGCCTCCTTCTCCAGTGCCCGCATTCCCCTTACCCGTGCCGCGTCCTGGGCATGGCTGCGGGGCCGCTACGGAGACAACCCGCGCGAGCGTTCTGGATTCTCCAGCCCTCGCGGGGGATAGGTCTGCATCGTCGTTGGAATCGGTGCGGGAGCCGGGGTGGGCGCAGTGCTGCTAGAGGTGCGGGTCGATCCGTCTGCGGGGGAACTGCGTTCACTGCAGGGCTGGTTGCGTGCGGATCCCGAGGCGCGCCGGTCGGTGACGGCACACGTGCGGGGCGGTGTCCCCGGTCCGGGAGACATGGGCACGGCGCTTGATGTTCTGCAGCTGGTGACGGGCAACGGGTGGAGTGCGGCATCGTTCGTGCTGGCAGTGGCGGCGTGGCGGCAGACGCGCCCGCAGCGGCCGCGGGTGGAGATCCGCCGCGGGGACACGGTCATCGTTCTCACCGACTGTTCCGAACAGGAGATCCAGCAGGCGACGCGGGCACTTGATCACCTCGACGGCGACGGGGAGGCAGGCCGGTGAGCGTGCTGCCCGACCCGGGAGCGTCGCGCGCGGTCCTGATCGGCACGAGCCGCTACCGGCACCTTGAGCAGCTGCCGGCGGTCTCGAACAATCTGCGGGCCCTCGCCGGCCTCCTGTCCAGCCCGGTGTCCCTGCACCTGCCCGCCCAGCATGTCCGCGTCGTCGAGAACCCGGCCGCCGGGCAGAGCGCGGTGGGGGCAGTGAGGCAGGCGGCTGCCGAAGCCACCGACACACTGATCGTCTACTTTGCCGGGCACGGCTCGGTCGATGCGGACGCGCTCAGCCTGGCCTTGCCGGACACCGAGTACGGGCGCATCGAAACCAGCCTGCCCTATGACTGGCTGCGCCAGGTTCTCCTGCTGGACTCTCAGGCCGAGCGGCACGTCGTGATCTTGGACTGCTGCTACAGCGGCCTGGCTCTGGGGAGGATGAGCGCTTCACCCGGGCTCGCCGACCAGGCGGCCGTGGAGGGCAGCTTCCTCCTGGCAGCCGCCGCAGAGACCCGGACCGCCCTGGCGCCGGTCGGGGACACCTACACGGCCTTCACCGGCGCCCTGCTCGACACCCTGCGTCACGGCATCCCGGGCGGTCCGATCCTGCTCGATCTCGCAGCCCTCTACCAGTATCTGCGCCGCACCCTGGAAGCCAGGGGACACCCCGTCCCGCAGGCCAGGGACCGCAACAGCGGCTCCAAGGTGGCACTTGGACGCAACCACGCATCCCTCCCCGCCCCGCCGGCCGCCCTTTCACCCGGCACCGTGAGCGGTGAGCGTCCCTGGCCGGACCCGGGGGCGGTCCGCACCGTCACGGGCTTCTTCACGGCTCTCGCAGACGTCCGTGTGATCAGCGGCCTGACCCACCAGGCAGTCGGCGAGCGTTCTGCCGGACGCATCTCGGCCGGCACCGTCAGCCGTCTGCTCAACCGCACCACCCTCCCGACGACCTGGGGCACCACCGCCGCCTACCTCGCTGCCTGCGGTGTCCCCGACGGCCAGATCGCCCGGTGGCAAGCCCTCTGGGAGCACCTGGGCGCGCAGCCCGCGACGGCGGAAGAGGCCACCGCACACCCCGCACCCCCTGCCCGGGCTGACAGCGGCAGGACACGACTGTGGCCGCGGTCCTGGTCGGTCTTTGGCCGGGAGCGGGGCTAACGACCGGAAACGGCAGGGGCCGAGGAGCCTGACAGCTGGGGAGCGGGCGTCTTGCCCGAGCCGTCGGACTCGTCGGCGAACAGCGTGTTCCATCCGGCTACGGCCACCAGCACCGCCACCACGACCACGCCCGTGGACGGCTTCTTCCACTTGCCGGAAGCCGACGACGGCTTCACATAGTGTCCCGCCCGGTAGTACCCCTTGCGGTTCTGCGCCACAGCTACCCCCGCTCCGCGCGACTGCCTACCGGGCGAAGTCTCCCAGCGATCGGACCGCACCGGCCTTTGAACGGCTGGGCACGGCTGATTCTGCACGGTTGCCTCAACAGCGCATCCGCCGCGCCGCGTGTCGCTCCGTCACTTCGTGCAGAAGCGGACGCGGCCACCCGATCGGGACGGGCAGAGCCGAGCCAGCCTCTGGATGCGCGGGCCCGTCCCTTTCCTCGCTGCGCGGCCCCTGCGGGATGCTGCGCGTCCAGTACGCCTTTGTGGCGGCTGGCTGTGCCGATGTTGGGTGCAGGCCATCGAGCCCGCCGGGTGGGGCACCCCGCGTGACACCCACCCGCACCTGTGCGACGACTGCAAGCAGCGGGCCATCACCGCCGAACGCCAAACCGCGCAGGCCGGCCGAGCACCAGGAGCACGACCAGGCCGTGCCCGAGCAGAAGGCCGGAGGCACCTGGCTCTCCCGCTTCCGCGGCTGACATCCGGGCGGAGACCACGGCCGGGCAGGACCGTCCTGCCCGGCCGTGGCGGCTACTCCCAGGGCTTCGGTAGCCCGTGCCATAGGGCTCTGAGCCAGTCGGGCGGGTTGGTGAGGAACTTGTCCGTCAGCCGGTCGGTGATTGAGCGGGCGGCGCCCTGAACGGCGCCTTGGCCTATCGCGGCGGTCAGCTCGGTACCCACGGCGGGCTGATGTGGCCCAGACGCGGGGACGTTGTCCCGGGTCATGATGTTGCTCCGTTGAGCAGAGGGGCCGAGGACAGCAGACACCTGTGGTGGTGTCGTCCGCGCGAGGGTGGTGGGCACCTCGCGGTCGGCGGTTCTGCTGCGGCTCGAGCGGACGGGTCGGCGAGCTCATGTGTCAGAACCAACGGCTTGCTGACCAGATCCGGCAGACTACCGACGAGAACACTGCCCTCAAGGCCCGCGTCGCACCCCTGGACGAAGACCTCGCGGCAGCGCGCACCAGCCTGCGCCGCATGATCCGAAACGAGAACATTGCACGCTGATGCCTTGGGCTACAGCCAATCAGTGAATGGATACATATTCGGGCCGAATCACGCTCTCTCCTAATCGATTGATACGAGTCGGCCTGAACCCGACAAGTGCGTGCGGCAGGAGCTCTGGCGCTTCTACCGGGACCACCACGGTTTTTTGAGCGCGCGCAGGTGCTCCCGGACGGCAGCGATGTAGGCGGTCTCCAGCGTTTGCAGCGCGCTGAGGTCGATCTGTGCCGGCGGGATGTTCATGCCCGTGTCGCTCTCGATGGGCGACGCTTCCCACGCTGCGCGCATGGCCGCTCCGGCCGTCTTGCGCAGCTCCTGGACGAGGTCGGCGTAGGCATGGCCCACCGCTTCGGATTCGATCTTCGTCCAGGCAAGGTGGTAGGAGAGGTTGCCCTGGATCTCCCGCAACGTCTCCGACAGCCGTACGCGTTCCTCGGCCGCGGCGTCGAACCGGCGCCGCCTGATGGCGTAGGGCATCTCCTTGTAGGCGCTGTGGGCGGCGAAGGCCTCGGCGAAGGCGGTCCGGAGCCTGCTGATCTCCTCCTCCCGGCTCTTTCGCCGTGCGAGCCAGATGTTGATGGCCGCGGTGAGCGCGGCGGCGAGGAACGCCCCGGACACCACGGCCGGCCACACCGAGGTGGCATCGGCCGCAGTAGGGGCCGCGGGCGGCGTGGAAGGAACCACGGTGGCCGTCGACACCGCCGGGACCGGCACGGAAGGGGCAACAGGCGTCGCGGAAGGCACCGCTGCGGTCGCCGACACAGAAGGAGTCGGCGGCGCAACCGCCGTCTGCACGGGCGTCATGACGACCTCCAAGCAGATATCGGGCACGCCGCTCACGTGCCGTGGGGAGCTTCCTGGCCGGGCCACTCACCCGTGCTACGCCACCATTGTTCACGCAGCAGATGGGCCACCACATGCCCCAGCAAGGCCTCCGGACCGTCCGCGCGGACCCAGCGCTGCTCAGGCGCATCGTACGGGTACCACATGCACAAAGCGTCATCGGAATACCGGTGAGGCGACTCTGACGGCCCGTCGGTGTACACGTGCGGCACGTCGGGGAACCCTGGGCCGAACACGATCGAGACCGTCTGCTCGACGACGTCCGCGACCCGCAGTTGGACGGCCAGGGCGAAGCCACCGCGGAAGCGGCGCGGGGGAGGGATGACCTTGACCGCCTGGCCGCAGGCGGCCAGGCGGCGCTGGAAGGTGATGCGGGCCGCCGGCCTGGCGAACCAGGCCGGCGCACGCCAGGCAGGACGGCGTCTCACGCGTGATGCCCCGTGCCGTAGGCCCGGGTGGGCCGTACCTCGGCCGCCGGCCCGCTCAGCCCCAGCGTCACCGTCGTGACAGGCGTGCGCTGCCGCAGCGCCGCGATCTTGCCCGCGAAACTGTCGGATACCGGGGCCTGCACGTACCGGTAGAACACCCCCGACAGCGCCGACAGCACCGCCTCGCGGTCATCGTCGACCGCCAGAGCCTCGGCCACGCCGTCCGCCGCCCCGCGCAGCCGCCGGGCCGCAGCCTCACGCCCCACCAGCAGCTTCACGTTCGGCGAGACCCCCAGAGGGTCCTTGGTCGCCGTACCGGCCTCCACCCGGGCTGCAGCCTCGGACAGCACCGTGGCCAGCGCCTTCGCCACCCCCATCCCCGGCTCGATGAACTCCCACGCCCACACCGTCAGGTTGTGCGAGGAGAAGCCCGGCTGGGAGTACTGCTTGTTCCACGCCTTCAGCAGGCGCACCACCCTGCGGCGGGTACGGCGCATCGACTGCGTCCCGCTGGTGAAGAGCGCGACGTGTCCCTCCGGGTCGGACGCCTCCCACCGGTCGGTCTCCAGGTTCGGGATCCACAGCCCGCCCCCTTCCTTCCGGGTGAGGGCCACGACCAGGTCCACCGTCGGGTCCTGGCCGTCTACCGGCTCCCCGAAGGTGATCTTCGGGCCGCGCTTGGAGGTGCCGCACCGGGCCTTCGGGTACACCTTGCGCACCGCGGGGCCGAGCAGCGCGCACAGCTCGCCGGTGATCTCGGCCGGCGTCTCGCCGCCCCCGTCCGGGCCGAGCCGCGAATACACGCGCCGGTCCAGGACGACTCCGCCGTCACCGTCGCCGACCGGGTGGGTGAAGGTGTGCTGGGGCAGCGAACCACTGCGGTAGGTCCTCAGCGCGCCCGTGAAGTCGATCGCGCTCGAGCAGACCAGGTCCAGCCGCGCACGGGCCTGCGCCAGCGGCTCAGGGTGGGCGTCGATCTGGCTGCGGATGTCGTTGAGAATGTCCTCGGTGTATCCCATGAGGATGTGTCCGTTCAGGTGAGGGGCGCCGAGCGCCGCACAGCGCCCAGGGCCTTCCCCGGGCGGAGCCGTCACTTGGCGGCTCACCCTCCTCTGACGTCACACCGCCGAGATCGTCCGGGCACCCCTCACCCTCGCTGCGATCAGGTCAGGAACAGTCCCGGCAGACCGTGCTCGCACCCTCGAACCGGGACGGGGCCAGGACCATGAAGCACTCCTCGCAGGCACGGTCGCTCCGCCTCCTGGCAGCCGTGCAACCGCAGTGCCCCTGCCCGCACGAAGGCTCCCCGCACTCCGCACACCCCGGCTCGGTGATCTTGAATGGCTCCCCGCACGTCTCGCACTCCCACCAGGAACCGAACCGGGAGCTCCCCGTCCGGGGCCGCGGCGCCGTGAAAGTCCGCCAGGCCACGCTGTCCTCGGCGAGCACCGCGATCAGGTAGTCCTCGTCACACCAGGCCGCCTGCCCGTACAACAGATCGCTCCGCTGGCCGGACCGGTAGAGCACGAACGTCTTGTCGCGCTCCACTGTCGCGCGGGTCTCCAGGGCCGCGGCCAGGAGCGGGGTGCTCGACTGGTCGGAGCCCCGAGCCGGCGGAATCATGCCGTGAGCCGCGGCGAACAGCACCCGGCCCCCAGTGTCGAACAGGACGACCGCGCCCCCGCCGGCCAGGTACTGCGCCGCACGCACACAGCACGCCTCGCGCGATGCCCGGGAGGTACGGAACATGGCGGCCACATCGTCGGCGCAGGGTCCGCGGCGGCGTACGTCCGTGGCAATCTGCGCATCCGGCACGAGGATACGCGCGGCGAAGGCGTCACATGCGGCTTCCTCGAACGCTTCGGAGTCCTCCCAGTCGAACAGGCGCTGCCCCAGCTCGGGGTCGGTCTGCTGGAGATGGTGGCCTAGCTCGTGCAGGCCGGTGAATCCGCGGCGCCGGTGTGAGCGGGCCGCCCCGACCACCAGCGTGGGGGGATCGGTCTGCGACCGGTAACTGCCGGCGACCGAGCACCGGCCACCGCCGTCCGACGCGGTCTGCAGCGACACCTGGACGTCCGTCCAGCGGCCCAGCTCGGCCAGCGGATCCGCACGTAGCGCTTCCACAGCGCCGGGGTGCAGCCGCTCAAGAGCCGAGATCATTGCCTCCGCCTGACGCGGAGCCTCCTGGTCGAACCGGCGCCGTGTCACGCGCCGCCCTTCGTAGGGTCCTCGCCGCCGAGGAACTGCCGCAGACGGGCGTCCCAGTCGGCCGCGCCACCGCCTGTCTCGCGAGCGGCCAGGGCGAAGGCGCCGTAACTGCCCCAAAGACGCGCCTGGGCTTCACTGATCTCCAGCTGCCGGGCGCGGCGTACCCATACCGAGCGCCACCGCGGGTGCTCTATGGCCTGGACGAGGTCGGCGGGCAGGGGACGGACCGTCCGGGCGATCTGCTCTGCGCTCAGCCCGGTCGCCGAGGCGATGGCACCGATCCGGTCGGCAGGCAGCGGGGCCTTGCCGCGAAGCAGTTTCATGACCTCGGGCTGCGGCATCTCCAAGGCAGAGCACAGCGTCCTCAAGTCCAACCGGTCGCCGAGCAGCGACGCCAAGGTCCCGGGAGGCCGTCCGCTCTCCTGAACCGGCAGACCGGGCGCATGTTGCAGATGCTCCAGATCATCAGCGAGGCCGGCTCGCGTCTCGGCGTCCGGTTCCAGGGCGGAACGGATCATCTGTCCCTGGCGTACCCCTGCTGCGGCCGGCGCCGGCCGGCCCTGGGCTCGGGCTGCCGCACACCCCACGATGTCCTCGTCCCAGGCATCGACCACGCGCTCCAGCACGCGCATGGGGACACAGGAGACCAGCCCTGCCCACACGGTGGCCTCGACGCCGAACGCGGTACGTGCCCCGTCGACGACCACGCTGGTCTCATCCTCACCGGGCGGGTCGATCGTGACGGGGACGGCGTTCACCTCACGGGCCTCCACCTCCAGGATTAGCACAAGCACGCTGACCTCGTCCCAGCGTGCCCGCCACACCTGACCAGACTTGATCTCCGCCTGAGCCGGATCACCGAAGCGCTCCTTCAGCCCTGCCTCCGACAGAGCATGCGGCCCACGCATCTGCCGGGCCAGGTCTAGGAACCGCTGCGGCACTCCCGAGTCACTCATGGTGTCCTCCCGCATCCATCGACTGAGCAGGCCTCCACCATCGACTGACGTCATACCGGCCAGGACGTCCGGCCCCGGCCGCGCTCATCGTGTCTGCGCCGCTTCGCTGCACAGCCGGATCACCTCCGACCCCACCGAACGTACTTGGTCCCCGTCTTCGTTCCCGACGAGCTGCTGCAGTTTCTCCTTCAGACGTGTTCTGTGGTGATAGGCCTGGGACCGGCCGCAGCCCAAATGCGCCTGGAGCTCTCCAGGGCTCTCCAGATACGGGATCATGCCCCGCTCTTGAGGGCTGAGCACGGCCACGATATGTGCCGCGGCAGACGCCGCACCGGCCTCGTCGTCGCGAGCAAGCACGATCTCCTCCGGGGAGGCGTGCGCACTGGCGGTGATCTGCGATCCCGCATCGTCGGGGAGCGGGAGGACTCTCGGATCCAGCGCCACGGGAAAACGAGCGATGAACACCTCGACGAGCTGCGCGACCTCCATCGATCCGGCGGCGGTGGACAAAACCGCACGGATCACAGCTTCCAGCGACTTCCTGTCAGCGAGAGGGGCGCGACGCGTTTCACTGGTCCACTTCGGGATCTTGATGTTCGGCACGGCGTACGCGGCGTCGACGAGCGGGTCGGGGGGACCGGACCAGGGCTGCACCGTCGTGCCGGACAAGCGCCACCTACCGGCCCCCGCCTCGTCCGGCGGCACCGCCTCGAAGGCACTGCAGTGCGTCAGCACCTCTTCCAGCGAGCGCCTGACCGAACCGAGCGCGGTTTTGCGGGCCTGGTCGATCAACCAGCGCCGGATCGATGTCCGCAGCAATCGTCCGACACTGTCATCGTCGGTGGCCAGAGCCAGGAGATTGGCGGTGACCGCCTGGAGGCGGTCTGCCAGGAACTCATACAGCAGATCCTCCTCATCGGCCTTCTGCCAGCCGGCCGGCGGATTCAGAACGGGAAAGCGCAGTGCTTCCTGCCACACCAGCTTGCCGGTCAGAGTCAGGCACGCGGGGCCGAAGCACCCGAGTTCGTGCAGTTCGTCGAATACGGAAATAGCCGGTACCTCCCCTTGATGGGCGAACCGTATGTCAAGGAGCACTCCCGGAACAGGAAGTTACGGATTCTTCCTCGTCCGTCCATCCCACGCACCTGCAGCGAGGATCTGCCCAACCGGGCAGCCCCAGGCCGCGCCGGATGTGCCAGGCTCGATTGGGGCGAGTCCGCACGCCCGGAAAAACGTCCCTCGGCCAGCCGTATCTTCGCCGTCCTGGGGGCCAGGGCAAGGAAGGTGCGGCCAGCCTGCTGGGCCCGGCGGGCGATCTCGGTGATGAGGGTGCGACCGACTCCATGACGACGGGGGGGATCGGCGACGGCCATCGACAGGATCCATGCTTGCTCTCCGGGATGGTCTGGCCGCCCCTCGCCGCGGCCGAAGTCGCAGTCGAGTTCGCGGTCGCGGATTCGTGGAGCTCGGCCACGATGACGTGCAGACCTTCGGGGCTGTAAGCCCTGCCGATTCCCAGACCGTTCGAGTCGAGCAGTTCGCCCACCGCCTGGTAGTCGGACCAGGTGATGCCACGGATCAGCAGCATCTTTCGAGTATCCCAAGGCCCCAATACGGGCAGCTTGTTCAGGCCCAGTCGATGCCCAGCTCCCGCAGCGCGTCGAGTTGCTCCGCGCTGAGTTTGTCGCGTCTGGTGCGTGTGTTCGAGACCCATACTCCGAGGCGCCGTAGTGG
>Ga0247827_10000688_pt1 | contig 15020 bp, 11 predicted proteins | sample 12C_Control_Day2_FD_194414 | JGI IMG/M metagenome (GOLD analysis project Ga0247827, IMG submission 194414) | Soil microbial communities from agricultural site in Penn Yan, New York, United States - 12C_Control_Day2 | ecosystem: Environmental > Terrestrial > Soil > Agricultural land | place... | reverse complement strand
GTCGATGGAGGAGCGGCTGTACAACCAGGTGTGGGGCATGTTTGAGGACCTGGCCCGCACCACCGCCGCCTACCGCAGCGCCGCCGACTTCGCCGAGTCACGGATGGACAAGGAGCTCGAGCAGGCCCTGTCCGACCCGCGCAGCCGGATCGGCGGACAGGGCGACGCGGCCCGCGAGGCAGCCCGGGCCCGGCACGCCCAGCTGGTCGCCCAGGCGCGCGAGGCCCTCGACCGGGACCTCGCCCAGCTCGTCGCCGAGGCCGATGTCGTCGAGCCCGCCCTGCCCCCGGCGTTCGCCCGCTGGGACAACCCCGCCTGGCACGCCTACCGGGTGCCCATGGAGATACCCATGGCGCTGCGCCTGGGCGACCTCCGGCTGCCCGAGGCCGACCGGATCCGCATCCCGATGCTGCTCCGGCTGCCGCTGGAGCGCGGGCTGTGGATCGACAGCGGACGCACCGACTCGGTCGACGGGACGTTCACCGACTCCCACGACATGCGGCGCCTCGCGATGGAGACGGCGGTGGCGCACGCGGCGCGGCTGCTCGCCGTCTACCCGGCGGGCGAGTTCACCGTGCACGTCATCGATCCGGCCGGATCCGGGGCACAGGCGCTGGCGCCGCTGACGCGGACCGGCGTGCTGGCGGCCCCGCCGGCCCAGGGCGCCGCGGGTGTGACGGACGTACTGGGCAGGCTCACCCAGCGGGTCGACCTGGTGCAGATGGCGCTGCGCGGAGGCGCTCCGGACGCGCTGCCGCCCGGCTTCGACACCTCCCAGCAGCTGTTGATCGTCAACGACTTCCCGCACGGCTTCGACGACCGCGCCGTCAACCAGCTGCGCTATCTCGCCGACGAGGGCCCGTCCGTCGGGGTCCATCTGATGATGGTCGCCGACCGCGGTGAGTCCGCGGGCTACGGCCCGCTCCTCGACCCGCTGTGGCGGGCGCTGCTGCGGCTGACGCCCGTGCCCGACGACCATCTGGCCGATCCATGGGTCGGCCACGCCTGGACGTACGAGCCGCCGGTCGTCCCGCCGGGCAGCCAGATCCTCGACCAGGTGCTCACCCAGGTCGCCGCGGCCCGCCGCTCATGGAACAGGTGACGCCCGCACCCCTCTTGATCAAGGCTGTGCAAAGCCCCGCGACCTGCGGCTTTGTAACTTCCTTTACTTGAGCCTTTACCAATCCTTGGTGATTGGGTATCTTTGACCGCACGGAGGGGAGTACTCCCTGTCTGTGCGGCGACCCCGTCAATACGGATCAGGCCAGATCCCGGGGCGTCGGCCCAAGGACCGTCCGGGCGCAGTAGAGCGCCGGAGGTCCGGGTGGAAGAGACCTCCGGCAGCGACGACGCTGACATTTGCCCTGTGACGTATCTGCCGGAGGCGCAGTGGATGTTTCCGTGACCCTATGGGTCCTGACGATCTTGGGCCTGAGCGCCCTCATCGCGGTCGACTTCTTCATCGGCCGCAAACCGCACGACGTTTCCATCAAGGAAGCCGGGATCTGGACCATCGTCTGGATCGTCCTGGCCGCGCTCTTCGGGCTCGGCCTGCTGGTCTTCGGCGGTGGCCAGCCCGCCGGTGAGTTCTTCGCCGGCTACATCACCGAGAAGTCGCTGAGCGTCGACAACCTCTTCGTCTTCGTCCTGATCATGGCGAAGTTCGCGGTGCCGTCGCAGTACCAGCAGCGGGTGCTCCTCGTCGGTGTGCTCGTCGCCCTGGTGCTGCGCACGATCTTCATCGCCGCCGGGGCCGCGATCATCGCCAACTTCTCGTGGGTGTTCTACCTCTTCGGCGCCTTCCTGATCTGGACCGCCTGGAAGCTCATCCAGGAGGCCCGGGCCGACGAGGAGGACGAGGAGTTCGAGGAGAACAAGCTGCTCAAGGCCGCCGAGCGCCGCTTCGGCGTGGCCGACCGGTACCACGGCACCAAGCTGTGGATCGAGGAGAACGGCAAGCGGGTCATGACCCCGATGCTCGTCGTGATGCTCGCCATCGGCACCACGGACGTCCTCTTCGCGCTCGACTCGATCCCCGCGATCTTCGGCCTGACGCAGGACCCGTACATCGTGTTCACGGCGAACGCGTTCGCGCTGATGGGCCTCAGGCAGCTGTACTTCCTCATCGGCGGCCTGCTGAAGAAGCTGGTCCACCTGTCCTACGGCCTGTCGATCATCCTGGGCTTCATCGGCGTGAAGCTGGTGCTCCACGCACTGCACGAGTCCGGGGTACACGTTCCCGAGATCAGCATCCCGGTCTCGCTGGGCGTGATCTGCTCGGTCCTGATCGTCACCACGATCACCAGCCTCCGGGCCTCCCGGAAGCAGGCGGAGGCCGAGGCGGGCGGGGGCCCGGAGGGGAACCCCCAGAAGCAGGACATAGACGTCTGACCCTGTCGGACACCGGAGCACCGGCACCGGGAGCGGCGGTCGGCACCTCGCCGGCCACCGCTTCCGGTGCGGCATGTTCCACCCCGGCGCCGCGCGGCGGCGCCGGGCCCACACGACTCGTACGAGGAGGCCATGCGTGACCATGATGACCCCGAGACGATCAGGATCGCGGAGCGGAGGGGTGCGCCGCACGGCGGTGACACCCCCCGCGCCTCCTGGAATCGGCCGGTGGTCCGAGGGCCTCGGTAAAGTGCGGTGCCGCTTCGCGTCTGCGACGATCACCACATGACCGCTCGGCTCAGGCTCGCGGCCCAGTGGACAACCCTGGTGCCGGTGTTCGCCGTAGTCCTGCTGGTCCTGACCTGGGGACGTGAACTGCCCGGCTGGATCGTCGCGGTGGTGACCCTGATCCTCGCGGGCGCCGTGCTGGCCGCAGTGCATCACGCGGAGGTGGTCGCCCACCGGGTCGGTGAGCCGTTCGGCTCCCTGGTGCTGGCGGTCGCCGTCACCGTCATCGAGGTGGCGCTGATCGTCACGCTGATGATCGACGGCGGGGACAAGAGCGCGACGCTCGCCAGAGACACCGTGTTCGCGGCCGTGATGATCACCGTCAACGGCATCCTCGGACTGAGTCTGCTGGTGGGATCACTGCGCCACGGCACGGCGGTCTTCAATTCGGAGGGCACCGGCGCCGCCCTCGCCACCGTCGCGACGCTGGCGACCCTCAGCCTCGTGCTCCCGACGTTCACCACGAGCAAGCCGGGTCCGGAGTTCTCCACCGTGCAGCTCACGTTCGCGGCGGTCTCCTCGCTGATCCTCTACGCCCTCTTCGTGGCGACGCAGACGGTGCGACATCGCGACTACTTCCTGCCGATCGTCAAGCAGAGCGAGAAGGCCAGCCCGGTGGAGGAGCACGCGGAGGCCCCCACCACGCGCGTCGCCCTGATCAGCCTCGGGCTGCTGGGCCTGGCCCTGATCGGAGTGGTCGGCCTGGCCAAAGGGGTCTCGCCCACGATCGAGTCCGGAGTGGAAGCGGCCGGGCTGCCGCACTCCGTGGTCGGTGTGGTCATCGCCCTGCTGGTCCTCCTCCCGGAGACCATCGCCGCGGTGCGCGCCGCGCGCCGCAACCAGGTGCAGACCAGCATGAACCTGGCGCTCGGCTCGGCCATGGCGAGCATCGGCCTGACCATCCCGGCCGTCGCGCTGGCGTCCCTCTGGCTCACCGGCCCGCTCGTCCTCGGCCTCGGCAACACCCACATGGTGCTGCTCGCCCTGACCATGGTGGTGGGCGCGCTGACCGTCGTTCCCGGACGCGCCACACCGCTCCAGGGAGGCGTGCACCTGGTGCTGCTCGCCGCCTATCTGGAGCTGGCGCTCAACCCGTAGGACGGATTCCCGTGCCCGTGTGCCCGGGGTCCGCGTCGGAGACGACGGGGCCCCGGGCACGGCCGTTCTCCCGCGCGCGTGACCGGCGTCCCGGGGCCGACGCGCCCGGCGCCGAACGGCCGTACCGCACACCGTGATAGACCGGGTCCGAGCAGCGGCTCCGGTGGGAGCCGCGTCACCCCGACGGACCGGAGGAACCGTGCCCCGCAACCTGGCCAGCGCCCCCATCATGATCCTCAACGGCCCCAACCTGAACCTGCTGGGACAGCGCCAGCCGGAGATCTACGGCTCCGACACGCTCGCCGACGTGGAGGCGATGTGCGCCAAGGCGGCCGCGGCGCGGGGCGGCACCGTGGACCTGCGGCAGTCCAACCACGAGGGCCAACTGGTGGACTGGATCCACGAGGCGCGCCTCAGCCACTGCGGGATCGTCATCAACCCCGGCGCCTACTCGCACACGTCCGTGGCGATCCTCGACGCCCTCCACACCTGTGACGGGCTGCCCGTGGTGGAGGTCCACATCTCCAACATCCACCGGCGCGAGTCCTTCCGGCACCACTCCTACGTCTCCCTGCGCGCCGACGGCGTCATCGCGGGGTGCGGCGTGCAGGGATACGTGTTCGCGGTGGAGCGGATCGCGGCGCTGGCCGGACCGGGACTGGCCGAGGCGTAGGCCCCGTCACCAGCCCCGCGCGCGCCACTCCGGCAGGTGCGGGCGCTCGGCGCCCAGGGTGGTGTCGTCGCCGTGGCCGGGGTACACCCAGGTCTCGTCCGGCAGTACGTCGAAGATCTTGGTCTCGACGTCATGGATCAGGCTCGCGAACGCCTCCGGGTCCTTGCGGGTGTTGCCCACACCGCCCGGGAACAGACAGTCCCCGGTGAACACGTGCGGGTGCCCGTGGGGGTCGTCGTAGACGAGGGCGATCGAGCCGGGGGTGTGTCCGACCAGACGGCGGGCGGTGAGTTCCACCCGGCCGACGCGGACGATGTCGCCGTCGTCGACCGGCACGTCCGTCGGCACCGGGATGCCCTCGGCGTCCTCCCGGCCCGCGAGGGTCCGGGCGCCGGTGGCGGCGACGACCGCGGCGAGCGCCTGCCAGTGGTCGCCGTGCCGGTGGGTGGTGACGACGGACGCGATGCCGTCGTCACCGATCGTCCCCAGCAGGGCCTCCGCGTCGTTGGCCGCGTCGATCAGCACCTGCTCGTCGGTGGCCCGGCAACGCAGCAGATAGGCGTTGTTGTCCATGGGGCCGACCGCGATCTTGGTGATCATCAGGTCCTTGAGTTCGTGCACGTCGGCTGGGCCGCCGACCGTCACCCGACCGCTGTACGTCATGGCCGTCAGCCTATAGCGGGAAGCGCCGCCGGTCGTGCCGTCCCCTAGAGCGGCGGAAGCGACGGGAGGGCGCCGCCCTTCACGGTCAGGGCGGCGCCGTCCCGGCGGCCGGCCAGCCAGCCGAGCAGGTCGGCGGCCGTCCCGCCGACCGTGACCGGACCGCCGTCCGCCCCGCCGCCGGTGGTCCAGGTCCTGCCGTCGTCGGTGGCCAGGGCGGTCGGCGGCACGTCCCGGTGCCCGTCGAACCGTGCCGCCAGGAAGGCGATCTCCCGCTCCGTGAAGTCCGCCGGCAGGTCCTCCAGCTCGTAGCCGATCCCCAGGTCCACGTGGTGCAGCGCCACCTCCACCCAGCGCCGGAACGGCACCCGCTCCGCCCGGTCCGTGACCCCGTTGCGCAGTTCCACCTCGCGCGACCAGTCCGCCGGTGCCGCGCCCGCCGCACGGAAGCGCTCGGCGCTCTCCCGCACGTCGGCGAGGTGCGCGTCGAGGGGGCGCGGCGCGTCCCGCTCGATGTCGGCGTCCCGCGCCTCGGCGGACGCGTACATGGGGCGGCCCTCCAGGACGTTCACCAGGGCGTCCGCGTTGCGGGCCAGGTGGGCGAGCACATGGCCGCGGGTCCAGCCGGGAAGCCGTGACGACTGGGTCACAGCCGCGTTGTCCAGTGCGGCGGCCGCGCTGAGCAGCCGTTCGGTCGCTGCTTGTACAGACGCCAGGTCATCAGCGTGATCAATCATGGTGCTGACCCTAGCCCCGTCCCACCTTCGGGTGAAGGTGGTGAAGCACGACCCTAAATCGAATGCACGTGCTATAAGCTCGGGAGCGGCGTCGGGCATGCTGGAGAGCCGGGGTTTGTTGACAACCCGTGAATCCGAACCGGCGTTGTCAGTGGCTCCCCCTAGTCTGAGAAAGACGGGGGCCCCGCCCCTGTCACTTCTCTCAAGAAAGGTGCGGACCGGCGTGGCCGACCGTCTCATCGTCCGTGGAGCGCGCGAGCACAACCTCAAGAACGTCTCGCTCGATCTCCCGCGCGACTCGCTCATCGTCTTCACGGGCCTGTCGGGGTCGGGCAAGTCCTCACTGGCCTTCGACACGATCTTCGCCGAGGGCCAGCGGCGCTACGTGGAGTCGCTCTCCTCGTACGCCCGGCAGTTCCTCGGCCAGATGGACAAGCCGGACGTCGACTTCATCGAGGGCCTGTCCCCGGCGGTCTCCATCGACCAGAAGTCGACCTCCCGCAACCCGCGCTCCACGGTCGGCACCATCACCGAGGTCTACGACTACCTGCGTCTGCTCTTCGCGCGCATCGGCAAGCCGCACTGCCCCGAGTGCTCCCGGCCGATCTCCCGCCAGTCGCCGCAGGCCATCGTCGACAGGGTCCTGGAGCTGCCGGAGGGGAGCCGCTTCCAGGTGCTCTCGCCGCTGGTGCGCGAGCGCAAGGGCGAGTTCGTCGACCTCTTCTCCGACCTCCAGACCAAGGGCTACTCCCGCGCGCGGGTGGACGGCGAGACCGTCCAGCTCTCCAGCCCGCCCACCCTGAAGAAGCAGGAGAAGCACACCATCGAGGTGGTCGTCGACCGCCTCACGGTCAAGGACGGCGCCAAGCGCCGCCTGACCGACTCCGTGGAGACCGCCCTCGGGCTGTCCGGCGGCATGGTGGTGCTCGACTTCGTCGACCTCCCCGAGGACGACCCCGAGCGCGAGCGCATGTTCTCCGAGCACCTGTACTGCCCGTACGACGACCTGTCCTTCGAGGAGCTGGAGCCCCGCTCCTTCTCCTTCAACTCGCCCTTCGGCGCCTGCCCCGAGTGCACCGGCATCGGCACGCGCATGGAGGTCGACCCCGAGCTGATCGTCCCGGACCCGGACAAGACGCTCGACGAGGGCGCCATCCACCCCTGGTCGCACGGCCACACCAAGGACTACTTCGACCGTCTGATCGGCGCCCTCGCCGACGCCCTGGGCTTCCGCACCGACATCCCCTTCGCGGGACTGCCGCAGCGCGCCAGGAAGGCCCTGCTGTACGGCCACAAGACCCAGGTCGAGGTCCGCTACCGCAACCGCTACGGCCGGGAGCGCCGCTACACCACCGCCTTCGAGGGCGCCGTCCCCTTCGTCAAGCGCCGGCACAGCGAGGCCGAGAGCGACGCCGGCCGGGAGCGCTTCGAGGGCTACATGCGAGAGGTGCCCTGCCCCACGTGCGAGGGCACCCGGCTCAAGCCGGTCGTGCTCGCCGTCACCGTCATGGACAAGTCCATCGCCGAGGTCTCGGCGATGTCCATCAGCGACTGCGCCGACTTCCTGGGCGAGCTGAGGCTCACCGCCCGCGACAAGAAGATCGCCGAGCGCGTGCTCAAGGAGGTCAACGAGCGGCTGCGGTTCCTGGTCGACGTCGGCCTGGACTACCTCTCCCTGAACCGCGCCGCGGGCACGCTCTCCGGCGGCGAGGCCCAGCGCATCCGCCTGGCCACCCAGATCGGCTCCGGACTCGTCGGCGTGCTCTACGTCCTCGACGAGCCGTCCATCGGCCTGCACCAGCGCGACAACCACCGGCTGATCGAGACCCTGGTCCGGCTGCGCGACATGGGCAACACGCTCATCGTCGTCGAGCACGACGAGGACACCATCAAGGTCGCCGACTGGATCGTCGACATCGGCCCCGGCGCCGGCGAGCACGGCGGCAAGGTCGTGCACAGCGGCTCCCTCAAGGAGCTGCTCGCCAACGCCGAGTCGCAGACCGGCCAGTACCTGGCCGGCAAGAAGGCCATCCCGCTGCCCGACATCCGCCGCCCGCACGACCCGTCGCGCCGGCTCACGGTGCACGGCGCCCGCGAGAACAACCTCCAGGACATCGACGTGTCCTTCCCGCTGGGCGTGTTCACCGCGGTCACCGGTGTGTCCGGCTCCGGCAAGTCCACGCTGGTCAACGACATCCTGTACACCCACCTGGCCCGCGAGCTGAACGGCGCCCGCAGCGTGCCCGGACGGCACACCCGGGTGGACGGCGACGACCTCGTCGACAAGGTCGTCCACGTCGACCAGTCGCCCATCGGCCGCACCCCGCGCTCCAACCCGGCGACGTACACCGGTGTCTTCGACCACGTCCGCAAGCTGTTCGCCGAGACGACGGAGGCGAAGGTCCGCGGCTACATGCCCGGCCGCTTCTCCTTCAACGTCAAGGGCGGCCGCTGCGAGAACTGCGCGGGCGACGGCACGATCAAGATCGAGATGAACTTCCTCCCGGACGTGTACGTCCCGTGCGAGGTCTGCCACGGCGCCCGCTACAACCGGGAGACCCTGGAGGTCCACTACAAGGGCAAGTCCATCGCCGACGTCCTCAACATGCCGATCGAAGAGGCCATGAACTTCTTCGAGGCGGTCCCGGGCATCTCCCGCCACCTCACGACGCTCAACGACGTCGGACTCGGGTACGTCCGGCTCGGCCAGGCCGCGACCACCCTGTCCGGCGGTGAGGCGCAGCGTGTGAAGCTCGCGAGCGAGCTGCAGAAGCGCTCCACCGGCCGCACGGTCTACGTCCTGGACGAGCCGACCACCGGTCTGCACTTCGAGGACATCAGCAAGCTGCTGAAGGTCCTGTCCGGCCTGGTCGAGAAGGGCAACACGGTCATCGTCATCGAGCACAACCTCGACGTGATCAAGACGGCGGACTGGGTCGTCGACATGGGTCCCGAGGGCGGCGCGGGCGGCGGCCTGGTCGTCGCGGAGGGCACCCCGGAGCAGATCGCCGCCGTGCCGGCCAGCCACACCGGGAAGTTCCTGCAGGACATCCTGGGCGCGGAGCGGATCAGCGACGCCGCCGAGGTGCGGGCCCCGCGCAGGACGGCCGCGAAGAAGACGGCCGCCGCCAGGACCGGCGCCAGGAAGACCGCCACCAAGGCGGTCGGCGGCACCACCGCCAAGAAGGCGGCCACCAAGGCCACCAAGGCCCCCGCGAAGAAGACGACGCGGGCGACCAAGGCCTGACCGGCACGCACCGGCACGCGCCGTGCCGCGGGGGAGGCCCGCGGCACGGCGCGTGCGTGCGTCAGACGCCTTCCGGCTCCAGTTCCCGCGCGTACGGCGGTTCCGCGCCCGCGCGGGAACAGGTGATCGCCGCCGCGCGCGCCGCGAACCCGAGCAGGTCCGCCCAGCCCCCGGCGTCCAGCGCGGCCACCCCCGCGTCACTGAGCGCGTCCCGGGCCGCGAGCCCGTGCAGCAGCGCCGCGTTCACCGTGTCCCCGGCGCCGATCGTGTCCACCACCTCGACCCGCTCACCCGGCACCGCGTACTCGCCGCCGTCGCGGGTGAACACCGTCAGCCCCTCCCCGCCCCGGGTGACCACGACCGCCGCGGGGCCGGCGGCCAGCCACTCCTTCGGGGAGCCGCCGAGCCACGCGGCGTCCTCCGCGGACAGCTTCAGCAGCGACACCGACGGCAGCCAGCTCCGGAACCGGGCCCGGTAGGCGTCCGCGTCCGGGACGAGACCCGCCCGGATGTTGGGGTCCAGCGCCGTGAACACGCCCCGCGCGGAGGCGGTGCGCATCAGCTCCTCGTACGCGCTCGCGCCCGGCTCCAGCACCAGCGAACAGGTCCCGAACGACACCGCGCGGGTACCGGCCGGCAGCGCCCCGGGGGCGGTGAACAGCCGGTCCGCGGTCCCCTCCACGTAGAAGGAGTACGCCGCCGAGCCGTCCGTGCCGAGCGTGGCGACGGCCAGCGTCGTCGGCTCGTCGCCGCGCTGCACCGACGCCACGTCGACACCGGTCTCCCGCAGCCGGTCCAGCAGCGCCTCACCGAAGGCGTCACGGGAGACCCGCGAGCAGAAGGCGGCGGGCGAGCCGAGGCGGCCCAGCGCCACCGCCGTGTTGAACGGGCCGCCGCCGAGCGCCGGCGTCAGCGCCGCGAGCGCCCCCGCGCCGCGCGGTACCAGGTCGATCAGTGCCTCACCGGCTACGACGATCACGAGGGGTTCCTTTCCTCGGGTTCTCGGGCTGAGGGGGAGGGGTCCTCCGGCGGCCGCGGTTCCTCCGGGCAGCCGCAGGACGTGCGGTGCACGAACGCGCAGGGCAGGCGTTCGGTACGCGCGGGACGGTCCGGCTCGGCGAGGCGGTCCAGGAGCACCCGCACGGCCCGGGCGCCGATGTCCCTGCTGGGCTGGGCGATCGCCGTGAGGCGGGGCGAGAACAGGTCCGCCCAGGCGAAGTCGTCGAAGCAGCACAGCGCGAGGTCCCCGGGCACGGACAGACCGCGCTCCCGCAGGGCGCGCAGCGCGCCGATCGTCATGGCGTTGTTGGCGGTGACCAGCGCCGTTGGCCGCGAACCGGGGGCCAGCAGGCCGGCGGTGGCCCGTTGCGCGCCCGCCGACTCGGAGTCGCCGTGCACCAGGAGCCGCTCGTCGTAGGGCAGTCCGGCGGCCGCCAGGCCGTGCCGGTACCCGGTGATCCGCTCGGCGGTGGTGCTGAGCCCCGGCCGCCCCGCGACCAGACCGATCCGACGGTGACCGAGACCGGCGAGATGGGTCACCAGGCGGGCCGTCGGTTCCGTGCTCTGCGCGCAGACCTGGTCGAAGCGCGGCCCCCCGCCGTTCCCGGGCGGGTCGACCAGCCGGTCCAGGAACACCGCCGGCACCCGGTGGCGCCCGAGGTAGGCGAGCAGCTCCCGCGGCCGGGCGGAGGGCGCGACGATCATGCCTTCGACACGGCGCTCGTGCAGCAGCTGTACGACCTTGCGCTCGTGCTGGGGGTCGTCGTGCGGATCGGCGATGAGGAGGCTGTAGCCGTGCTCCAGGGCGGCGGCCTCGACGCCCTGCAGGATCTCCGTGAAGTACGGGTTGCTGAGGGCGGACACCGCCAGCCCGATCGTGCGGGTGCGGGACGTCACGAGGGACCGGGCGAGGGTGTTCGGGGTGTAGCCGAGCTCCTCGACGGCGTCCAGGACGGCCCGGCGGGTGTGCGGCAGGACCGGGCGGGTGCCGTTCAGCACGTGGGAGACGGTGGCGACCGAGACACCGGCGCTGCGTGCCACATCCGCCATGGTCGCCATCGTGGCTCTCCCCGGTCGCCGTCCCGTACTGGGTGGGGACGGTATCCCATGCGGGGCGGCGCGTAAACGCTTGCGCAAACGCTTACGCGTGGAAGGGGGAAACGGGTGCACCCGGTCGCTGTTGGTGTGGTCGGTCCCGGTATCGTCCCCGGTGGACCCTGTTCGTCACCGTTCCCCCCGTGGAGCACACATGTCTGCCCGACCTGCCGCGAGCCGTCGCACCGTCCTGCGGGGCGTGGCCCTCACCCCCGTCGCCGGGCTGGGTCTCACCGCGTGCGGAGGGACCACGGACGACTCCGCCGCCCCGCTGACCGAGCCCGTCGAGCTCGGGCCGGAGAGCGAGGTCGCCGAGGACGGCGCGAAGCTGTACCGGGACCACAACGTCGTGGTCAGCCGGAGCGGGGACGGCACGCTCAAGGCGTACAACACCGTCTGCACGCACGCGGGGTGCCCGATCAACAAGCTCGACGGCACGAAGCTGGTCTGCCCCTGTCACGGCAGCGAGTTCGACGCCACCACCGGCAAGGTGCTGCGCGAGCCGGCCGTGGCCCCCCTGAAGCCGCTGACCGTCGAGGTGAAGAACGGCACGCTGGTCGCCGGCCCGCAGGTCTGACCGGGGTCACTCCCAGTCCCAGGCGATCCCCACGTAGCCCGACCGCAGCCGCGGCTCCACCAGGTGCACCGAGCGGTACCGCCCGCTGACCGCCAGCTCCTGGTGGCCCCCGCGCGGCGCCGCCGGAGAATGCTGGGTGAAGCGCCGGCAGCGCACCGGGAGCGCTCCGGGGTCGAAGCGGACCTGGAGCGCGTACTGGCCGCCGGGGGAGTCCGCCCCGTGCACGTACTCGCGCGACACCCCGGCCGTGCCGTCCTCGACGGCGTAGCGGAAGAGGAACGTGTCGCCGGCCCGCAGCCGGGTGTCGAAGAGCAGCTCGGCCGCCAGCACCCCGGTGTCCCGGTGCCAACGGACGCGCCCGGTCCGGCAGTTCTCCAGCGCGTGCACGGTCATCCGCTCCGGCGCGGAGCCGGGGTCGCCGTGGTGGACGGCCACATGGCGGTCCACGCCGTCCCGGTGGGCGCGCACGATGTGGTGCGACTCGCGCTCCGCCAGCTCGCGGCGCGCCCCGATCCGTACCCGCTCGTGGTGCCCCAGGGTGTGCAGCCCGCCGTCGCGCGGCGCGCCGATCTCGGCCAGCAGCCGTTCCCGTACGCCCGAGGCCTCGACCAGGGAGCGGTAGGACCGCCCCGGGGAGCACCGGCCGGCCGCGCGCTCGTCCGACTCGGCGAGCAGCCGGATCAGGGACTCCTCCGGCAGCTGGAGTATCTCCTCCAGCGCCCGTACGGCGCGCAGCGACTCCGGGCGCTGCGGACGGCGGGCGCCCTGCTGCCAGTAACTCAGACTGGTGACACCGACCTTCACACCGTGCCGCGACAGATGGTGCTGCACCCGCTGCAGCGGCAGCCCGCGCGCGGCGATCGCGGCCCGCAGGGCTACGTGGAAGGGGCCACCGCGCAGGGCCGAGTCCAGTTCCGCGGTGGCGACGTCCGCGTGCGGTGTGGCGTGCGGCATGCAGGGGCCTCTCTGTGAAGTCCACAACGGCTGGTCAGGCCGTTCGCGCGGGTCACCCCGGAGCCGCCCCCCGGCCGGCGCGGCGGAATCCTCACATCCGAACACCGTCGTTCAGGGCCCCGAGTTCCCCCGCATTGAAGCGTGTCGGCCAAGTCCCGACAACACCTGAGGCCCGACAGCGGCGCGTACCGGCCCTCAGGCCGCGCCTGTTCCGTCCCGGTCCGCCGCACGGGTGCGCAGCCGCTTGGCGCGCACGATGTCGGGGTCGCGCGGGTCCAGGGACTCGGTGAGCCCGTACGCCTCGTCCGCGTACCGGCGGGTCCTGGCAGGCCGTCGTGGTTTCTCGATCCGCGTCCGTCGCATCCGACCAGCCCTCCGGCTCGTGACCGTCCTCATGACCGTCCGCCGCTCGCCCGAGGGACGGAACCCCCACCTTCCCGCTTCCCGTGCGCCGTAACCCCTCCGGACCGGACCGGACCGGGCTCAGGCGTCCACGGGGCCGTCGCGGTGTCGGTCCCCGCCAGTAGGGTGTGAGACATGGCCGACCCCTCCAGCTACCGCCCCAAACCGGGTGAGATCCCCGACTCGCCGGGGGTCTACCGGTTCCGCGACGAGCACCGCCGGGTGATCTACGTCGGGAAGGCGAAGAGCCTGCGCCAGCGCCTGGCGAACTACTTCCAGGACCTGGCCGGGCTGCACCCGCGCACCCGTTCCATGGTCACCACGGCCGCGTCCGTGGAGTGGACGGTGGTGTCCACGGAGGTCGAGGCACTTCAGCTGGAGTACTCCTGGATCAAGGAGTACGACCCCCGGTTCAACGTCAAGTACCGCGACGACAAGAGCTACCCGTACCTCGCGGTGACGATGAACGAGGAGTTCCCGCGCGTGCAGGTGATGCGCGGTCACAAGAAGAAGGGCGTGAGGTACTTCGGCCCGTACGCGCACGCGTGGGCGATCCGCGACACCGTGGACCTGCTGCTGCGCGTCTTCCCGGTGCGCACCTGCTCGGCCGGGGTCTTCAAGAACGCCGCGCGCACCGGGCGCCCCTGTCTGCTCGGCTACATCGGCAAGTGCTCGGCGCCCTGCGTGGACCGCATCTCCGCCGAGGACCACCGTGAACTGGCCGAGGAGTTCTCCGACTTCATGGCCGGCCGCACGGGCACCTACCTCCGCCGGCTGGAGCGGCGGATGACGGAGGCGGCCGAGGAGATGGAGTACGAGCGGGCCGCCCGCCTGCGCGACGACATCGGGGCCCTGAAGAAGGCCATGGAGAAGAACGCGGTCGTGCTCGCCGACGCGACCGACGCCGATCTGATCGCGGTCGCCGAGGACGAGCTGGAGGCGGCCGTCCAGATCTTCCACGTGCGCGGCGGACGGGTGCGCGGCCAGCGCGGCTGGGTCACCGACAAGGTCGAGGAGATCACCACCGCCGCCCTGGTCGAGCACGCGCTGCAGCAGCTCTACGGCGAGGAGACCGGCGACGCCGTCCCCCGGGAGGTCCTGGTCCCCGCCCTGCCGGACCCCGTGGAGCCGGTCCAGCAGTGGCTCACCGAGCGGCGCGGCTCCGGCGTCTCCCTGCGGATCCCGCAGCGCGGGGACAAGAAGTCCCTGATGGAGACCGTGGAGCGCAACGCCCAGCAGGCGCTCGTGCTGCACAAGACCAAGCGCGCCTCCGACCTGACCACGCGCTCCCGCGCGCTGGAGGAGATCACCGACGCGCTGGACCTGGACAGCGCTCCGCTGCGGATCGAGTGCTACGACATCTCGCACCTCCAGGGCGACGACGTGGTGGCCTCCATGGTCGTCTTCGAGGACGGACTGGCCCGCAAGAGCGAGTACCGGCGCTTCCAGATCAAGGGGTTCGCGGGCCAGGACGACGTCCGCTCCATGCACGAGGTCATCACCCGCCGCTTCCGGCGCTACCTGGCGGAGAAGGAGCGGACGGGGGAGTGGACCGACGGCACGGCCCCCGCCGACGCCCTCCCGGAACCACCGGCGGCCACCCTCACGGAAGCCCCCGCCTCCGCCGAGTCGCCAGGGACCTCCCTCGCGGAAGCGTCCGAGCCCGCCTCGGCGGAACCGTCGGGGACCGCTGCCGCGGAGTCGCCCGAGACTGCCGGAGCCGGGGTGCCGGGGACCGCTCTCGCGGATGCGTCCGGGCCTGCCTCGGCGGATCCGTCGGGGGCCGCCGTCGCGGAGTCGTCCGAGACCGACGGAGCCGGGTCGGCGGGGAACACGCTCACCGAGGACGACGGCCGTCCCCGGCGCTTCGCCTACCCGCCGCAGCTGGTCGTCGTCGAC
>Ga0247827_10000687_pt1 | contig 15029 bp, 13 predicted proteins | sample 12C_Control_Day2_FD_194414 | JGI IMG/M metagenome (GOLD analysis project Ga0247827, IMG submission 194414) | Soil microbial communities from agricultural site in Penn Yan, New York, United States - 12C_Control_Day2 | ecosystem: Environmental > Terrestrial > Soil > Agricultural land | place... | reverse complement strand
ACTATGAGATGATCGCCGCCGAGGGGCTGGGCGGCTTGGCGGATCGCGCCTTCGGGCGCGATGACGATGCGGCGTCAGCCACCGAAAGCTATGTCGACCGACTGGTGATCCCGCAGGCGCCCGCCGAGGGGCTTGGGGGTGATTCCATGAAGCTGCGGCTGCTGGACGTCGCGGCGGATCAGATCCTGAGCGACGGGCTGGCGGTCGTCACCAACCGCTCGGTCAGCGGCGCGGTCGGGACCTCGACCTCCACCATCGCCTATCACTGGACCGATATGCGGCGCTTCATCATCGATGCAGTCTGGCACGCGGTTTTCCGCGAGATACCCGGCTATCTCGACTACCGCCATCCCGCCGGCGGGGAGCCGCCCGACCTGCAAAGGTGGAGCGATCTGATGGCGCGCACGCTCGAAATCAACGCCGCCGAGGGGCATGGCTTCTACGTCAAGTACGCCCGGCTGATCGCCCAGGTCTGCCTGGAAGCACGCCGCGACCCTTCGTTTCAGGAGTTGGCCATGATCCTGCGCGGACCGGAAGGCGGCGGCACCTACGTCAACCGCGCTGAACTCTGGCCCTCGCAGTTCGACCTGACGCGACGCGCGGCGACCCGTTTCGCCTTGTGGATCAAGGGCGCGGCCCTCATGGCCGCGGCGACCGGAAACGCGCCTAACGCCGCCCGATTGCAGGCCGCCGCAGCCATCCTGGTCGCCGAACATCGCTGAATCGAACAAGCGTTCCCCACCATCGCTCGCGCAATGACAGGAACACTTCAGATAAGCGTCACGAAAGCATTGCAGGCCAACCCTACAGCGACACCGTTGTCGAACAGGTGTTTTTTCTGAGGCTGCGAAATGGCGACGTCGGTCGTCCTCCCCGCTTCTGCACCCGTCATTCCGTCGCCCGGAAACGACGCCTGTCCGGCACTTCCGCTGCATGCGGGAGCGCGGCCGTTGCGCCGTGTCATCCTCCCAATGTTTTCGGCCCGTGCGAGAGGGGTGCTCGTCCGCGTCGCCCGATGGATCGACACATGAATCGTCTTCTTCTCGGCGCCTCGAGCGCCGTCCTGGCGCTGGCGGCGGCCCTGCCCGCAGCAGCCCAGACCACCAACGAGACCCAGGCCACGACGGTGCAGGACATCGTCGTCACCGCCCAGCGCCGCGAACAGGCCAGCCAGGATATCGGCCTGGCCCTCAGCGTCATCGGCGGCGAAAGCCTTGATGAGAAGGGCATCCAGGTCATCAACGACGTCGAAAACGTCGTCCCCAATATGGAGGTCGACAGCCAGTTCGGCAGCGGCCAGCCCCAGTTCCGCATCCGCGGCATCGGCGCCCGCGAGTATTCCAGCAACAACGCTTCGACCGTCGGCATCTATGTCGACGAGGTGGCGCACCCCTATACGATCACCACCCAGGGCGCGATGTTCGACATCGCCCGCCTGGAGGTGCTGCGCGGGCCGCAGGGCACCCTCTACGGCCGCAACACCACCGGCGGCGCGGTGAACATCATCACCAACGCCCCGACCGCCGAAACCCGCGCGGGCTTCTCGGCCGAATACGGCTCCTATGACCGCTACAAGGTTGAGGGTTATGCATCGGGCCAGATCGCGCCCAACCTGTTGGGCCGTCTGGCCGCCGTCACCGAACAGGGCGGCGCCTGGCAGTACCACCGCGACACCCGCCAGAAGCTCGGCGACACGGACAAGACCGCCGTGCGCGGCCGCCTGACCTGGGACGCGTCGCAGGACGTGACGGTCGATCTGGCCGCCACCTATCAGGTCGACCAGTCCGATGGTCTCGGCTTCCGTCTGGCCGCGCCCTACAAGGTGTTTGACGGCAGCGTGACCTATCCGGCTGACACTGCCTGGCGCATCACCGGCTGGGAGTTGTCACCGGAAATGGCCGCCGTCTCGGGCCGCGCGCTCGGCTCCAAGCCGGGCCGGGACAACCAGGGCCTAGACCTGAACGCCCGCGTTCGCGCTGATCTGGGCTGGGCCCAACTGAACTCGATCACCGCCTATCAATCGTTCGAACGGTCGGAATACAACGACTGGGACGGCACCCGCTTCAACGAGTCCGACGTCTATTTCTACAACGACATCGACGCCTTCTCGCAGGAACTGCGCCTGTCGTCGACGGCTGACGGCCGCCTGAACTGGATGGTCGGCGCCTATTACGCTGACGAGAGCAACGACGGCGGCTTCTACACCCAGTTCCGCGGCGCCGACCGCACCCTGATCAACACCCCCTATGAGCAAAGCGTCGAAGCCTTCGGCGTCTTCACCCACAACAGCTATCAGCTGACCGAGCGCCTGAACCTGATCGCAGGCCTGCGCTACGAAAACGAGACGCGCAGCCTGACCACCTCGGGCACCCGCCGGATCAATCTGCCGGTCGGCCCGGCGATCACCCACGACACCGACCTGTCGGAAGTGACCGGCCGCCTGGGTCTGGAATACGATCTGACTGATAGCGCCCTGTTCTACGCCAGCGTCGCGCGTGGCGTGAAATCGGGCGGTTTCACCACCTACAACGCCACCTCGGCCACCCCCTTCAGGCCCGAAACGGTCATCGCTTACGAGGCAGGCGTCAAGTCGGACCTGTTCGACAACCGCCTGCGGCTGAACGGCGCCGTCTTCTTCTACGACTACAAGGACCAGCAGGTTCAGGGGCTCGAGTACGACCGCCTCACCGGGCGTCTGGGCAAGATCACCAATGTGCCCAAGTCGGAAATCTACGGCGGCGAGATCGAGCTGCTGTGGGTCCCGATCGACGGCCTGACCATCAGCCAGAACCTCGGCTACAAGACCGGCAAATACACCGAGTACTTCGCCATCGACGGCGCCAAGACCGACGCCGCCAATCCGGTGGACGGCCCCTGGGACATCATCATCACCAACGACCGTTCGGGCGAACCCCTGCAGTTCCCGAAGTTCAACTACGGCGGCTCCATCGCCTATGACTGGCAGATGGCGGGCTTCGATCTGCGCGCCGAGACCAACTACAACCAGCGCGACGCCATCTATAACGCCGCCTCCAGCTCGGTCCTGCCCGGCTACTGGCTGTGGAACGCCAACCTCAGCATGGGGCCGTCCGACGCCCACTGGCGCGTGGCCGTGTGGGCGCGCAACCTCTTCAACACCTACTACGAAGAGACCCGCAACGGCTTCAACGGCTCGGCCCGTCCGACCGCCTCGCCGACCCAGGGCCGCACGGTCGGCGTCCGCCTGACGATGGACTTCTAGGTCCGACGTCAGCCAGCATCTTGATCTGGGGGTCGGCCTCGGCCGCCCCCTTCTTCACCCCTTCCCCGTTTCCAGAGCGCGTCCGATGATCCTCACCGCACCCCGCCTGCATCGCCGCGCCCTGCTAGGCGGACTGGTCGTCGCGCCCGCCGTGCTTCAGTTCGGTCGGGCCCAGGCCAACGGCGCCTATGCCTTTCCACTGGGCGTCGCCAGCGGCGATCCGGCCCCGGACGGCTTCGTCATCTGGACGCGTCTGGCCATTGATCCGGTAGCGCCTGATGGTCTGGGCGGCATGGGCGGCACGGTTCCGGTTCAGTGGGACATCGCCGCCGACGAGGGCTTCCGCTCCATTGTCGCCTCAGGCCGGGTCGCGGCCGAACCCAGCGCCGCCCATAGCGTCCACGTCGAGGTCGAGGGCCTGATCCCCGGCCGTCCCTACTGGTACCGCTTCACGGCCATGGGCCAGCAAAGCCCCGTCGGCCGCGCCCGCACCACGCCCGCGCCCGACACCGCCGTCGACGCCCTGCGCATCGCCGTCGCCTCCTGCTCGAACTGGGAGTCAGGCTATTTCAGCGCCTACGGCCACATGGCGGACGAGACGCCGGATCTGACCCTCTTCCTCGGCGACTATATCTACGAATACACGCGCGGGCCGGAGCGCGCGGCCGAGATCGTGCGCCCTTACGGCCTGGAAGAGGCCACGACCCTGGCGGGCTATCGCAACCGCTACGCCCTGCACCGCACCGACGCCGACCTGCAACGCCTGCACGCCGCCGCGCCCTGCCTGGCGGTGTGGGACGACCACGAGATTCAGGACGACTATTCCGGCGTCTGGTCCAAGACGCCGGGCGTCACGCCAAACGACTTCCTGCGTCGCCGCGCCGCCGGCTATCAGGCCTTCTACGAGGCCATGCCGATCCGTCGCACCCGCCTCGACGCCCGGCAGCAGATGCCGATCCACCGACGGGTCCGCTATGGCCAACTGGCCGAGTTCTTCATGCTGGACGGTCGTCAGTACCGCTCCAAGCAGGCCTGCAGCGACGGCCCCAACGGCGGCAAGGGTCAGATCGTCACCGACGCCGCCTGCCCCGACCGCCTCGACCCGTCGCGCACCTTCCTCGGCTTCGAGCAGGAGCGCTGGCTGTACGACGGCCTGGCCAAAGCGGGCGCGCGCTGGAACATCCTGGGTCAGGACCTGGTGACGGCAGGCCTTCGTCTCGGCGACGGCGGTCCCGACACCCGCTACTGGACCGACACCTGGGACGGCTATCCGATCGCGCGTGATCGCCTGACACAGGCGCTGGCGACGCTGAAGCCGCGCAATCCTGTGATCCTCAGCGGCGACTACCATTCCTTCTGGACCAATGACGTGAAGCTGGACAGCAGCGATCCGTCGTCCGCCACCGTCGCGACCGAGTTCGTCGGCACCTCCATCACCTCAGGCGGTCCCAGCTACGACGGCCTGATGTCGGCCATGCCGAACAATCCGCAGATCAAGTTCTTCGACAGCCGCAAGCGCGGCTATATGGCCATCGACATCACACCAGGTCGAATGACGACCCGCTACCAGACCATCAGCGACGTGCGAAACCCGAAAGCCGCCCTGTCCACCCTCAACACCTGGGTCGTCGAAGACGGCCGCACCGGCGCCCAGCTCGCCTGAGCCGCGCCGTACTGGAGCCTCCATGCCTAAGCCTGCCCAAGCCGTCGCCGCCTTCGCGATCCTGATCAGCCTGTCGGCCTGCGCCTCCGCGCCGACGCCCGTTTTCTGGGAAGGGTTTCGCGACCACCCGCACGGCTATCTGACCAAGGAAAACGCACCCGACGCCTCGGCCTTCCTGCCACCGCCGCCCGAGGCCGGCTCGCTGCGCCAGCAGGCCGACGTCGAAACCTATCGCGCCACTCGCGCGCTGGAAGGCAGCGACCGCTGGCGCCAGGCGGCGGGCGACAATGAGATCGAGACGCCGTCCGCTCCGCGCGCCTTCGACGAGGCCCTGGGCGTCGCCTTCGATCCGGCCCAGATGCCGACGCTGACCCTCTTGCTCGGCAAGATGCTGGGCGATCTTGAAACCATCCAGACACCCGCCAAGCAGGGCTATTTCCGGCCGCGCCCCTTCATTGCCGAACCCGCCGCGACCTGCATTACGCCGGAGCCCTGGCTGGGCCGCAGCGGCTCCTATCCCTCCGGTCACGCAGCCATGGGCTGGGCCTGGGCCCTGATCCTGTCCGAACTGGCGCCCGACCGCGCCGACGCCATCCTGGCGCGCGGCCTGGCCTATGGCGAAAGCCGCGTCATCTGCGGCGTCCACTACGCCAGCGATGTCGAGGCAGGACGGCTGGTCGGCGCCGCCATGGTCGCCCGGCTGAAGGCAGACCCTCGCTTCCAGCGCGATTTCGCCAAGGCTCGCGGTGAGCTTCGCGCGATACGTCGCGATGAAGCATGGCGAGGCTCGCCAGGCTGAACTGATCGAGCCCGAGAACGCTCTCAACTAGCCCTCGAAGCTCCACAACCGGATTGCAGTATTCAGGCCCAGACCAAAGCGTCCCAAAAGCGCCAATGGCAGACATTGGCCTCATCGCGGAAAGCTGACATTCGGCGAAGCCGCCGTTCACCGCCCTCGCGTGAAGAACTCGACCGGGACGGTCAGGGCGATCCGCTCGCCCGGGGATTTCAGCAGGTGGCGCGGGCAGCGGCTGGGCGCGCTGAAGCAAGGCCAGGGCCTCGCTGTCGGGGGCGGCGTGGCCCGAACTGCGCTCCAGCGCGGCTGACAGCACCCTGCCCGACTGGTCCATGGTGAAGCGGACATGGGCCACGCCCTGGAGGCGGGGTTGGATGGGGAGCTTGGGCGCGGGCTTCTGGGCGACGGCCTCGACCTGCGTCGGGCCGGGCGGTTGTTCGGACGGCAAGGCGCGGCGGCGCCTGCAAGCGCACCAGTTCGACCTCGAACACCGTCTCGGGCGGCAGGGTGACCGGCGGGCGGGAAGCCCAGAAGCCGCCCACGATCAGCGGCGCAGCGTGCAGCAGAAGCGAGACCGCAACGCCCGCGCCCCACCGGCCCTTGGGTCGAGGGCGAACCTGGGGTTGGAGATCCGGCGCCGACGGGGGCGAGACTGAGGCCATGTCAAACGCCATCCCGGCCTCCCGGCGACGGGCGCGACGCGACGCGACGAAGAGCGCACAGGCCGCCATGACGGCGGCGACGGCCAGACCGAGCCAGAAACCGGGCCAGACCACCAGCCAGAACAGGCCGTAGCCGAGCATCATGCCGAGGCAGGCAGCGTCGGCCCAAACCGGGGGTGGTTCAGCACCCAGGCCTCCAGCCGGGACGACGAGCGGATGAAGCAGGCGGCGGCCAGGATCAGGAAGATGGTCGTCGGCATCAGCGGCGCGAAGGCGCCGACAAAACCCAGACCGACAAAGATCAGACCGAGGACTGGGCCAATCGCCACGCGCGAGCAGTCCTCGCAGAGACGCACGCCTTACACGTCACCCAGCTTGGCCGCCCCACCTCACCAGGCCTGGATGCTTTTAACAGTCTCCGTGTCAGACCAGACAGAGCAAACGCCCGTACCCTGGATCGTGACATTGCGCCCCGTCGCATAGGCCGTAAGCAACGTCGCCATCATGGCCTGTCCCGTTGGTGTGGTGATACCAAACACCCAACGGTCTTCCGTTGCACACGCAGGCCGCGCGGTCCGCGCTCCTGTCTGAAAGAAGAAGGCGTTTCCCGTGTCATGAGCCATGACGCCATAGACGGTTCCCATTGACGCTTGGCTGGCCAGGGCTGGCGCCGCAAATGCGGTAACCGCTGCAAGCGGCCACAATCATCCGACACCTAGCGACCATCGTGCGCTGCATCAGTTTCATAGGGTAGGTCCTGAACCATGGCCGGTGCCGCCGTCGACGCCAGGTTTGAATTGCTTGCCGGAGAGGCCCCGATGGGAATGATCGTGAACCCGTTGAGCGGTACAACGATGATGCGGGAAGCGGGCCCTTGCCCCGCCTCACCACCGGTCACCACACGCGTCGTGCGATTGCCGGCGGCGTCATACTCATAACGAGAGGTTAGGGTCGCGCCCGAGCCCGGCACAGTCTGTACATCTGTAAGGCGACCGAGCGCGTCATAGGCCAGGGCCTGCGATGTCTGGGCCGTCGCTGGAAAGGCAAGAGCCAGCCCCATGAAGACCAGAAGCCCCCGCGCGATCCCCGAGCTGCTCACGACAGACCCGTCGGCTTGCGAATATCGACACCAATGACTTTAGGCCTGCCGAGAACGCAGCCATCGATGGTGAACAGGACATCGGCGCCCGTAGCATAGGCGGTGATCAGCATCGACTGGAGCAGTTGCGCGCCAGGCAGGCCTGCCTCGACGATATATCCGTCCGCCAGAGCGCACTGATCCGGATTCTGAACAGGACCATTTACAATAACGCGCAAGTGAGCCTCATGCCATCCGCCCGACAAGGTCGTAATGTTCGTCCATCCGGTGTGCGACGGTGCAGCGAGGACGGGCCCTGCGGCAACCGCGATACAGAAGACTGCAGTCGCGGACTGTATTGCTGTTGATGCTCTCAAAGCCCCCTCCTTTATTCGCTTACAAATTGCTAAAACTCAGCAGACTGGCGTGAGGAAGCTCCCCCACATCCGAAGCCTGCCCATACCCCGCCCCGGCCACGCTATGGTGCACCTGACGGCGACCGCGGGTTTGGCAACCCGCCACTCCTAGTGCGTCCCTCGCTTGGTTTCCCGCCTGCAGACCATGCGGATTCTCGCTGATCCGACCGCTACGGACAAGGTTCAGAAGACGCCGTTATGGCTCTAAAAAAGCGCAAGTCGCTGCAAGTCGTGAGGGTGTCAAAGACCGATTGCGACGCAAGAGGTTACGACGCCCCCCTTTATCTTGCCCTAAGCCCTTCTGCGAACGCACGAACTGTCGCTGCCAATTCGGCTTCGCCTATGTAATTCGGGATTCGCGCCACCTCATCGTCAAAGGGCGAGTACCGAGTCACCACATCAAACAAAGCCTCATATTTCCGACGGCTATCAGACGTTTGCGTTTCCCCGAAATTGTATTCGGTTTCAAATTTTCCACAAAAATCTTCAGCCCCCAATTCAGCAGAGAGATATTTTTCTATTAGGTCGCGAAGTAAATCTATCATTACTGAGACTTGTATAGAACGTGATTTATAACGTTATTTTGTTCGTCAACTAAAACTTCAAGAGTTCCATGGCTAACTCTCTCAGTTCCAGCGGCATTCACGAACGTACGAGAAGCTGGAGCCGTGTACATATACTGCCCTGCTACGCCTTGAGGATCCACAGTTCGAACGCCCCCCTCAATCGTCTGAGTTATGGCCTGGGTCGGTATGTAACTTCTAGTCGTTTCTAGTTGACGCGCCACCGTTGCGCTAGTGTTTAGGGATCCATCCGAGCGCATAAGGCGGGACACCACACTAGGGGCGGCCTCCACAATAGCCGGCGCGCTGCGAGCGAGACTACTTGCGAGGCCAGCAAGCCCAATAGCTGCATCAACCGCCTGATAGGCACCTGCGCCGTAGGCTGAAAGCTCAACCGCAGCGAGGGCGGCCTCGTGGTTGTAGGTGCCGGTTCGAATTCCGGTCGCACTGTAGATGGGAACAGGTCCGCCAAAGACCGTGCAGGTGGTCGCGCAGTTCGTATCCTGCATCACCATCCCGGTCGGGTCGGTCTTATTCACGGGATCGTTGCCGACATAGGCGTAGAGGTTGATCTGGTCGTCGTAGCCGATGGGATCGGTCTGGAGGAAGCGACCCAGGGTCGGGGAGTAGATACGAGCCTTGTAGTGGTACATGCCCAGTTCCGGCAGCCAGGCCTGGCCAGTGTACTGGAAACGTCCGGTGTTGGCGGCGTTGGGAATGCCATACTCGTCGTAGGCGTTGATCCCGGCCACCACGCCGGCCGTGTCGGTGCGAGCCACGATCGAGCCCTGATGGTCGGCGTAGAGATATTGCGGCGCGGTCACACCAGCTCCTTCGTACCAGACCAGGGGCGTGTCAGCCCCGTCGGAATGGACATAGCGGCGCAGCATATTGCCCACGTCGTCGTACTCCGCCGTCAGCTTGTCGCCGTCGTAGAGGTAGCGGGTCGCCGACCTGCTGCTGCTCGAGCTCTGGAACAGGCGGCCCAGCGGATCCCAGATCAGGCTGGCCCCACCCGGGCCGCTGATCAGCCGGTTCTCCACGTCATAGACGTAGGCGCCGCCCGAGCCGTCCGACGTCAGATTGCCATTGGCGTCATAGGTGAAGCTGGCCGAACCCGCCGAGGTGTACTGGTTCAGACCATTGACCGCATAGGCGCGGTTGACGTTGACGTGGCCGGTGAAGCGATAGGCGTCGTTCGTTTGCGTCCGGCTGACCACCTGGCTGGCCGGGTTGTAGGCGAAGGTGGTCGTGACGTCGTAGGCCGTTCCCGCAAGATCGTGCCCCAGAGACGTCACGCGCGACACGCCGTCATAACCATAGGCCGTCGGCGAGGCCCAACTGCCGCCGTTACGGCGATCCAGCGCCGACACCCGCCCCATGGCGTCGTAACGCGGCCGGAACAGCAGCGTCGCGTTCATGGAGGCAGTCGAGATGCGCCCCAGACCGTCGCGGACGTAGGCCACGTTCTGGCCGTCCGGGTGGGTCAGACCAATCCGTGCGCCGGCGAGATCGTACTGGTGTCCCAGGACCGCAGAAAAGCCGCTCATCGTCGTGGTCGACGAGGTCAACCGCCCCAGGCCGTCCCAGGCGTTGGTCACGCCTTCGCCCGCCGCGCTGTCAAAGCGGGCATAGAGCTGAAGCCCGCGCAGATCATAGCCGTAATAGACGTCCCGCGTCGCCGAGGCCGGCAGGCCGCCGCCGTCGGGGATGATCTTCGACATCATCCGGTTCAGGGCGTCATAGGTATAGGTGATCGTGCGCCCGTCGCGCTTTCTCAGGCTCGTCCGGTTGCCGTTCATGTCATAGCCGTAGGCTTCGTAATCGGTCGCGCTGACCTGCCCCGGCGTCGTCGTCGACGGGAAATTCCAGCGCACCTGGCGGTCGAAACCGTCATAGGTCATCGATGCCCTATTGCCGTTGGCGTCCGTCACGCTCGTCCGCTGACCGTTCGGCGAATAGGTATAAGTCGCGTAAGTTTGCTGTAGCGGCGTGCTGACGGCGCGCTCGACCCGCAACAGTTGCCCCGCCGCGTCATAGGCATTTCGAGTGATCCGGTCAGGACCGTTGCTGCCTTCCGTTCCGAGCAAGCAAGCTGAGGCCGGCAGACTTGAGAAACTCGCCGGATTCATGCGAACCGCCGTACACTCCAACCTCCCGAACGCATCGTAGCTCAGCTGGATTAGTCCATACGCAACCCCGGCAGATGAACGGACCTCGCGAAGTTTTCGGCCGAGCCCATCATAGTTCATGTCAACCTGAGTAAGGACCGTGAAACCTGGCCATGCGGCGGGCGGGACGGCGTCCGATTGCCAGGATGAAAGTTGGCCCTCCTCAATCCGAGCAAGACGTCCCGCAGAGTCATAAGTTCTCCGCTCCGCCGGAAAAGGAAGAGGGCCAGAGCCATCAGGGTCAGGGTGAATCGTGCCCAACAATCGGCCCCCCGCATCATGTCGGGACCAGATCGTGTAGGCCTCAGGCGGCGTTGCGGCCGAAGCGGCTCCCCCAGCCAATACCAACGCAGCAAGCAGCCACAAGAATACACGCATCGCCTTCCCCCGCTACGAACAGCTCGCCAAGCCCTCAAGCGGACTGGTTTCGGCGATCAAATTACCCAACGCATCATATTCGTAGCAGCTGCGCAGGCTCACTCCGTCCGCCCGAACGACCTTGCTCCGTAGCGCCAGGTTGTTGCCCACGGCACCGTCGTCAGAACCATAGTCGTAGGTGGTCACCACCTCGTCACTCGCGCCTGAGGCACAGCTCGTATTCACCGTTGCGCCGTTGCGACAGGTGCGCTCCTCACTCAACAACCAAACAGGCGATGCAGCCCGTACAAGGCTGCCCCCTCCATTACGTATCCAAGCATAACGTTGCTGATAATAACGCCGCACAAGAGGAGACAACCCATTCACTGCAGGCCCCATCTCAGTCACGACCCCACCATGCTCGACGGAATAAGTGTATGAGGTCCTATTTCCAGCAGCGTCGGTCACGGATTGAGGATTATTACAATATTTCCTATTACCAAAAACACAAGATTGCGGAAACTCTCTTGTTATTTGATATACTTGACCGCCGCCTTTTCCAAAATGACGCTCTGTAATAATGTTACCCCTACCATCTCTAGTGTAGAGAAAATAGTCCCCCTCAGGATTTACAGCCTTTTCCACATTTCCTAAATTTTCATCAAAACGTGATTGCCTGCCAAGACCGTCAAAATAGGTTATCCCGCCAGCATCCCTATCACTGATGTATCGCCTAGACACTCCAGCTGTACTTGACGTAACGGAAAGTCGATCTTGATCGTTACTATACGTGTAGCTAGTAGTAACCCCCCCTAGAGTTGCGGAAGTCACCCTCACAGCCAAAGAACCGCCAGGACAGTTGTAAGCAATACAAATTGTATTTATTACACTCGTGTTGTAGGATTTATTTATACTTCCATCCGGGTTGTATATCCTGAAATACCCCGCCCCTCTCTCATATCTAATTTCTCCCATGCCCGGAGGAGTAGTAGATGAAGAACCGTAGTGGATTACGGGCCAATTCATAGAAAAATTACAAAAATCCGCAGATGGATCGCAAAAATCTACTGAATTGTTGATCGCCACAACGGAAACCACCCTCTCCCAGTCATAGGATAGAGGGGAAGATGGATCTCGCTCATTACTAAAATAATTAAATTTCAACTGGTAACCAGCGTTACTAGTTATAGATTGAACCCTAGTTTTAAAAATACCGCCCTCGGTGGAATCCTTATAATGAAACGTGTAAACAACACCGTTGGGGAACGTAACTTTTTTAATAAAATTGATATACTGCTGCTGAGCACCACTAATACTTACAAATTCTTTGGAGAAATCTAATGACGTACCATCCCTAAGGGAATCCCAATCATGACCATCCGCCAACAGGGGAAGCATCTGTCCCATATTATTTGAATATTCAGATCTAGAAATACCGCCATAAGACATAGATCTGGAGTAAATGTTATACTCTGCTTCAATTCTAATATCTAAGGCATTGGTAAAATTTGTCCTCCAGCCACCAGACAGAAACCTAGCGTACGAAAGCGCACCCACAGATTCCCCCCCAATACTTACGCCAGGCTCCTGAAAATATATGTCCCCAGACTGCACGTCCACGCCATTTTCATCCACCTTCGGGCGCTCAGGCGGAGGCGCAGACTGACCATAGACATCAACAGGAAAGAAGAATAACGAGGAAAACAAGAATAGAAAAAAAACCCTAAGGCAAACCATACCCACCCCTATCCTAAGTTCAAACCACTACGCCACAAACAAAGCACAACCACGATATCAAATCTTCTGCCAAGAAGATTGCGACGCTACTAGCGTTCAAATAGATAAATGAACTTATCAGCACAACGTATCAATTCCCCCCCTAACGGGGCAGTGTGAAGCCGCACTGACGGAGCCTCCTAGCCCGAATCCCGCAGGTGTGACCAATTCCAGCAGAGCTATAGGCGTAGCTGGCCGTCGCGCCTTCCAAACGATTAAGCTGACGAGCCGGCCGAGCGCGTCGTAGCCAGAGCTTTCGGTCTGAAATGCCGCCGCAACGACGCTGGTGCCGTACACGCTCAGGGCGATACCGCCATCTTGAAGCCCCCCTGTCCAAGGCCGACAGTACCGAGCATTAAACAAGCTTAGCAATATGTAATTTGCCGCGGGTCGTTACTTCCGCAAACCTTCGGGCTGGGGTCGTCAGCCTCAAAGCCGCACCCGCATCGTTGTCCGCTCTCAAGGAGGGATCCCGGTTCGAGAATTGGACCAAGCGCGAGGCTTGCGGCGTCAATCGACGAGGGCACTACAAACTTCGGACTGCGCACAAATACTCCACTGGAAACATCGCTCTTGGGGCAAGGAGTGGAGAGACGATCTCGCAGGCATCAGCCCCTAACTGCAGGGCGGAATGCGCATTGTCGATGCGATGGAGGAACTGGTGCGCTTCGCCATCCTGCCCCGCGCTCATGCGGGTCAGTTGGTGGATCGCTTCCCTGGCCAAGCCCTCATCGTGTCGATTGGCGCGGAAGTGCGGGATGGAGACTTTGTAGTGGTCCAGACCACGGGTCACACCTACGCGCGCCGCGTGGGTGTCGATCGGGCTGACACAACGCAGATCGCGCTCGAGTCATTGCCATCGACTAACTCAAGGGTTCCGCCAACTCACTTCGTGCAGCGCAGTACGGCTACATTGAGCAAGATCACTGGCGTGCTTTTTGATGATACAGCGCCAGCGAAGTCCAATATCGAGGCGATCCCCGCGACCAAGTTCGACATTCTCGCCCAGGTGCAAGCCGCGGCCGTCATCTCTGGCGACAGCGCCTTTCCCGTAGCACGGGACAGAGGCCACGTGCTGCTGAGCGCGGCCCAGGACGTGAGCGGCTTGTCCGGCAGGATCGCCGCAGCGGTTACCCGGTGCGGCAGAGGGATGGCCAAGTGTTGGGTGCCATTACCGACGCGCTTGAACTCATGCTCAGAAGCGACAGCGACACCGAGAGAGAATTTGCGGTGACCGTGTGCCTGGGCTTCTTCGTGTTTCGGGACGCAATCTAGCCCGGAAACCTTCAACCCTAGAATCTGCGTCCAAGTAGCTACGATGGCAGCGGCCCGAGATTTGGCGAAGTCCGCTTCCCACCCTTAAGCGAACTTCGGTTCACGACCCATTGCGGACGTTAGGCCCCAGCGTGGCGCAGGCTATCTGCCAGAGTGTAAGCACGCCCGATCAAGGTTTGGAGGTGATCGTTCTCGGCGACTAGCCATGTGCCATCGCGGTGTAGGACCAAGTCATTCAGAGAGCCCCCCCCTCCAAACAATTCTAAAAACCGTTGAACGCCGTAATGGTCGGACTCATCGATCCATGTCGCGCAACGTGCGACCTGACTGGCCCAATGAGGTCCGTCATGAATACGAAGATACGCCTCCAATTCATGGAGCGCCGCCGAAAGGGCCTGAACTTCAGGATGTAGCTTCATAGCTGCACCATATGAACGGCGACGTCCGCTTTCCACCCCTAGCGGTCGTTCAGCTTGTCCGCTTCCAGGTGCTTAGGTCATGTCCGCTGCCGGGCAACGCATGAAGGACCGCTTTCGACCCATTGCGGACGTCGAGCCGGTCCGCTTACGGTGGCCGCCGGATGTCGCATGAGTGTGCGGGGACATGCTGTCAAAATTCTTCAAGCCGAAGATAGCTAGCGCACCCCCTGACCCCCCGGGCGATGACGACCCGCTCGTTGTGGTCCCGATCCCACCCCTAGTAACGCTGCTGGTCGCACTCGAAGAACAGAAGGGCACAGCGCTCACGCAGGAGGAAGTTCTCAACGCGCGCAACGGCGCGGTCTGCATGACGATGCGCCGCACAATGGCATGGAAGATGGCCGAGCAGCGCGGCTATCGGGACTTTGATCCCGAGAACATCTGGGACGAGTGGCAGTCTTTTCAGCACCCTGGCTGACGAAGGGCCGCTTCCCACCCATAGCTGTCATTCGCTGCGTCCGCTAAGGGGCCGCCTAGCTTTTCACATTCACTCGATATCTGGGTACCATAAGCGCTAACTTACCCGCCAAAAATCTTCGGTATCAATAATTG
>Ga0247827_10000685_pt1 | contig 15038 bp, 37 predicted proteins | sample 12C_Control_Day2_FD_194414 | JGI IMG/M metagenome (GOLD analysis project Ga0247827, IMG submission 194414) | Soil microbial communities from agricultural site in Penn Yan, New York, United States - 12C_Control_Day2 | ecosystem: Environmental > Terrestrial > Soil > Agricultural land | place... | reverse complement strand
CGGGACCATGATCGTTCTTGGTTCCACGTGAAACATCGAGCGAAGGAGACAGGCAGTGAGCGCACCGAACAGGCAGCACATCATGCGACAGGGTGAGGTGCTGCGCGTCCTGTTGCCCGAAGGGGTCGGCATGGTGGAGATCGAGCCGGGACTGGTCACCGCCGACGGCAAGCCGCGCGTGCGAGTCGACGTCACGTCGGACACCACCCGGTACGGGCCCGCCTCCGACGGCAACTCGTACACCGTGACCAACGGCGACCCCGGACCGGGCGTCGTGTTCCTGACGGCGGAGCAGCCGTGACTGTTCCACGTGAAACATCGACGGAAGGACAACACATGCCCACCTACGACGGCACACCCGTACTGACCAAGGCGCAGGCCGAGCGTGCGTTCGAGCTGATCAAGGCGCAGCTCGACGACGACGGGCGACGACGAGCGATCTTGCAGGAGCCCGGCGTCCAGTGCAGCGGCTGGTGCGTCACCCTGGAGGAGACCGCCATCGAGTTCTGGCCGGGCCACGTCACGGACATGATCGGCAACGCGCTCCAGAAGTCCGGCGTGTTCGCCGAACCGGTGACGCACTGCCACCTCGGCCTGTACCCGTACCACTGCCGGTACTGCCACGAGGGTGCCGACAACCAGCCCTGCCCCTACCACCAGAACTGAATGTTCCACGTGAAACATCGCCGGGCCACACCCCGTGGCCCGGCGGGAAGGACAACCATGCGCAGCTACACCATCACCACACGAACCAGCCCCGCCACCAACACCAAGGGCAAGGAGGTGCTGGTTCGTTCCAGCGACGGAGGCAAGGGCACCTTCCCGTGGGACTACCGCTACGACGGGCCGGAGGTGCACGAGAACGCCGCCCGCAAGATCGCCGTCATGGAGAACCCCAACCAGGAGATCACCATGCAGCGGCTCCGCGAGGACGGGCCCTCGGGGTACGCCTTCCGCGTCATCGTCGGGCGGGTGGCGCAGTGAGGGAGATCAGCACCGACGTCACCTACCACGTCGTCTACCAGCAGGCGGGCAACGACAGCTGGTACGTCTTCACCAACACGCGCGGTCTGTTCGAGCACGCCCTGCCCTACGACAGCCAGCGCACCACCGATCTGGCCGAGGCGATGAACGCCGCCCGTGGCCTGGTCGAGGGCACGCTGCACACCGACAGCCGCCCGAAGTACCAGCACACGGTGACCGCAGCGCAGGTCTACCAGACGATCACGACGGGCGGGGTGGTCGCCTCGTTCGGTGAGCCCACGGGCGAGGTCCCGGCCTAGGGGCCGATGTTCCACGTGAAACATCGACAGCAGACAGGAGACAGGACATGGCCGACCAGGACCCGTACGAACCGGGTGCCGTGTGGGTGCGCACCGACACCGAACTGCGGGCGCGCATCCTCGGCGTGATCGAGGATGACAAGGGCATCGTGCCCATGCACAAGCCGGGCACCGTGTGGGTGGCCATCGCCTGGTGCGGTGCGCCCCCCGCCGGTAGCGGGCTGCCCGAACTGTGGACCCTCGCCGGGTTCCTGAACTGGTTCAAGCGGCCCGACGGTGGGCAGCCCCGACCCAGCATCCCCCGCCAGCGAGACAGGGAGGCGTCGCTGTGACGCAGCAGATCATGACCACGTACGAGGGCGGGGCGGTGGCCTACCAGCTCGCCGCCATGATCAAGGCGCTGGAGCCGTACGAGGTGGCCGCGAAGGAGGCGGGCGACACCGACGCGCTGGCCTTGCTGGGGCACCTGCGGTCGGCGTACACCACGGCCCGGCAGATCGAGCAGCGGGCTCCGCTGGAGTCGGAGGGGGTGAAGCTGACCCGCAACTGAGCCACGGCCCGACAGTTGACAGCCTGGAAGGAGACACGATGGCGAAGCGCAAGCGCCCGGCGGGCAGGCCGATGCGTCGGCCCCGCCTGACCGACGCGTTCTACCAGCGGATGATCCGCAACCCGGACGCGCGCATCCCGTTCGTCCTGGTCGACCGGACCTAGTCGGTGGTCGGCGTGCCCTTGGGGATCTGCTTGATCAACGGGGGCACGCCGGGGCCACGGCGCAGCTCGATCCAGCCGAACTGTCCGGCCCGGATCGGCTTCGTTGCGTGGCCTCTCCACTCAGCACCGGCATGCGGGTCGTCCTCCATCCAGATGACTGTGAGCCGCAGGTTCTTCGCACTGTTGCGTCTGGCCCGGATGACGACCGCCTTGACCCACGGGTCGACGGGTGTCCGTCTGGCCAAGATCACCTCCCCGATATCGGGGGCGAAGGTGAGGGGCATTCCGGCATAACCCCTAATGATCATGAACCCATCTCCTATATAGGGGCGGGGGAACCGCCACGCATCGCACGCCTAGCCCTAAGGATGGCTGATCACCCGGACCATTCCATGATCGTTTTCAACTATGTACTGCGAAACTAGCACTGCTAATTACGAACCGTGACTATTGCGTACAGCGTACGCATACATGTGCATATGTACCCCACCCTGAATGAGAGGTTCGCCCATGTTCGTCCTGTCTTACGTCCTCCCGCCCGCCAACGGTGCCGCCTTCGGCAAGGCGACGGTACACAGTCCCGTGCCGCACACCGCGCACGCTGCCGTCGCCATGAGCCTGGTCTTGCAGCAGCGTGGGGCGTTCACGCACGCGCAGGCGAAGCGTCTCGCCCTGTCCCTGGTCCGCGCCGAGACCGGCACCGAGTGGACCGAGCCGCAGACGGGGATCACCTTCCGCATCGACCCGGAGGACCGGACCCCGAACGCCTGCCCCTGCTGCGGTCGGTTGGTCAAGTGGGGTGACCACGCCTTCGCCGGTAGCGAGGACGCCTACTGCACCGGCTGCTACACGTGGGGCGACACCACCAAGATCTCCTGCGCCCCGGAGCACACGGCGCACGCCAACCCGTGGACCACCGACGCGACGAACGCCCGCTGGCACATGCACGTGGTCATCGACCACGACGGCGAGACGGGGGAGGACGACCGTTACGCCACCGGCAAGCCCGAGGGGCACCGGGAGCTGTGGGACGACGTCGACAACGTGCTGATCGCCTGGCCCGGCCTGAGCGTCGACCAGATCATCGACGTCACCATCACCGAGATCAACGAGGAGAGCTGATCATGCAGGACATGGACAAGATCATCGCCGTCGTCTTCGGAGACAGCAAGCAGTCGGAAGTCGTGCCCGGGACCTTCCGCCTCCTGGACGGGGAGCACCCGCTGTTTCCCGGCGAGACCGTCTACGAGTACCAGACCCCCGTCGCGATGATGGGCGGCAAGCCGTGGCTGCCGAGCGACATGCGTCAGGGGCCCGTCCGAACGATCACTCAGGTGCGCTACTCCCTGTGACACAGAAGGAGAACTGACCATGAGCATGCAGCCCGGCGAGTGGGTCAACCGCGACGACGTCGCCCCCTACCCGTGCCGTCACCTCTTCGTCCGCGAGGAGGGGTACGCCCGCACGATCCTGCTGTACACCTCCGACAAGCCGTACTCGTGGGCGATCGTCGCCCGACAGGTGGTCGGGTGGAAGTGCTTGGCCACGGGTGAGATGCCCGACGCCCCGGACGAGGACACGATGGTGGCCGCCATGGTCGAGCGCTTCGGCTTCGGCTACGACTACCTGCCCCGTGAGCAGTTCGCCTTGCAGGGGCCGGACAAGTTGGACGTCCACCTGCGCCGCACGGTCGGCGAGCCCGCCACCTACTGCAACACGAACCCCTCCAGCCCGTACGTGCACGTGCGCGGTCGGCACTACCAGCACTGCATGAAGTGCACCACCAACTACCGTGCCGAGAACTTCGGCCGCCACCCCTTCGAGGAGCACTGATCATGCTGGTCCGCAAGGAACACCAGGGCACGTGCGTCGCCTTCAACGACTCGCCCGACGCCCCCGTGGTGCGCATCCTCTCCGTCTACCGGGAGGGGTACAACCCGTCGATCTCGTACGAGTCGAGCGACGGACACCCCGAGATCATCATCGAGTCGATGTTCCGCAACCTGGACGACAGCACGAGGGACTGGCGTCTCGCCACCGAGGAGGAGACGGCGCAGTTCCTCGCCCGCTACACCCCGCCCCCGCAGAACTGGTTCTAGGAGGACCCGTGTCCCTGTACATGGACCCCGAGCACATGCGCGCCTTCCAACACCAGGAAGAGACGGGCTACCTGCCCGACGAGGTGTACATCCCCGGCCCGGAGGACGACCTGTCCGACCCGGACACGCTGGAGATCATCGAGCACGTGATCGAGGGCTACGACATCACCAACCGCAAGCGGCACGAGCAGCGGCAGCGAGAGCGGATCTTCGTCCTCGAAGCCACGCTCCGTGAGCACAACATCGAGATCCCCGAGGAGTACTGATCATGAGCGAGCAGCCCCTTTCCCTGCGCCCGCTGGGGTGGACCGGCCCGACCGGCGTCACGGTCTCGGCGCACCTGCACTACACCGCCGCCACCGACAACATGCGGGGGCGTCGGCAGACGGTGATCACCGATACGGCGGAGGTCTACGACTGGTCCGCCAACCCCCACTACAAGGAGGACGGCTGGGAGGGGAACGAGATCTGCCTCCCGCGCGGGCTGGACCTGTTCCGCGACGGGTGCAGCGCCCGGTTCCTGCTGATCAACAAGGTCACGGGTGAGGTCGCCCTGTACTACGTGGCCTCCTACCACCCCGAGCGCCGGAACATCGGCCTCAAGCGGGAGACGGGATCGACCGTCTTCGACGGTAACGTGCACGGCCCGAAGAAGATGTACACCCTGTTCGTCACGCAGACCGAGCGCCTGGGGAGCTGATCATGCACCCGATCATCGCCGAGAAGCTGAGGGCCACGCTGCCCTTGCCCGAGAACGACGTGCCGTGTGTCCGTGTGCTGGTTCCCGGCCTGGACACCGGCGTGTTCGAGCTGACCCCGGCGCAGTACCAGGCCATGGTGTGCGCCATCCTCAACACCCCCGACGACGCCGAACCGGTGACGGTGACGGAGGTGCGGGCGGACGGTGAGGTGATGCTCATCCCCGCGCACAGCATCTTCTCCGCCTTCACGATGGCCCGCGTCCTTCGCCCTGACGCCATCGTCGTCAGCGACAACACCGAGGAGTGATCATGAACAAGATCCTGGAGACCCACGGCCGGTACCGGGTGTATGTGGAGTTGGAACAGAACTCCGGCATCTACAACCCGCGCACGTACGACGACACCCCTCTCACCAACGTCATCACCCCCACCCAGCAGCGCTACATCGACATCGACGAGGACGGCGGCCCGCTCCAGTACGGGTGGGACTACTTCGCTCCTCGTGCCCTCGACTGCCTCCGCCGGGCGGACGCCGAGGACTTGTTCGTCCGCTGGGCGAAGATCACGCACGGTGCCACGGTGATCGTGGACCGGCCGCACGACGGGGCCTGGGGCCTGTGGTACCTGATGCCGGACAAGGCGGCGGAGACCACGTGGTCGCCGGAGAAGGTGATCAACTTCGAGATCCAGCGCTACCGGGACTGGGCTCAGGGCGAGGTGTACGCCTACGTCATCGAGCGGTCGGTGAAGTGGGTCCCGGAGGAGGGGCAGGAGTTCGACGCCGACGAGCCGACGCCGGAGCCCATGATCACGTGGGAGACGGCCGACTCGTGCGGTGGCTACATCGGCTATGACGAGGCGAAGGAAGCGGCGCTCGAAGCGTTCGCGTACTACAAGGAGAGCAACTGATCATGCGCGCCTACCGCAACCCGATGATGGACCAGCCGATCAACGACCTGATGGAGTCCGACCACGTGGTGGCCGTCATGCCGGACGGCCGGGTGATCGACACCGACGAGTCCTTCAACCTGCTCGACGAGCACGCGCCGGAGGTGACCATCGACTACGACGGGCCGTTCGCCGACGCGCAGATCTCCAAGGAGCACACCGCCGCCATGGTCGAGTACCTGAAGGGTCAGGGGTGGGAGGCGCTGTGCGGCTGGTCGAGGCAGCACCTCACGCAGCGCGATGACCCGATCATGTACCCCTCGGAGTTCATCGGTGGCCGGTTCGAGGAGCGCATCCGCGAGGAGTCGGGCTATTGGGTGGCGCTGGCGGTGGACATCCACCCGGGGGAGGACGACCCGGAGTACAACGACGGCAACGGGGAGCCGGAGAACGTCGGCTGGATCGTGGCCCGCAAGATCGGCAGCGAGGACGAGATCGCCGCGCGCACGCAGTGGATCACCGAAGACCTGGCACCGTGGCACGTGGACCCCGGCTACAAGGGGTACCGCCCGTGGCGTGACGAGGACGTGGCGATGTCCTCCCCGATCACCTTCTACAAGGGCGACAACAAGATGGCCGCCCGCCTCAAGGCGAAGCAGAAGCTGATCGAGTACGCCCACATGAGCCACGTGCAGGCGGACGAGAAGGCCCGCTACCTGGCCGCCGCCGTGGAGATCGAGGACGAGTTGACGTACTCGGTGAAGCCCGCGCACCGCATCATGCGCGTGCGCGCCGGGCTCATGCCGAAGGCCACCGTCTCGTGAGCACGCCTGTGGTGCGCCGTAGCGTGCAGTACGACGGCCGGACTCTCACCCCTGGTGAGGTGTTCCGGCCGCTTGCCGATCACCCTGACTACGAGGTGTTGTTCGTCGGGCTGGTCGGCACCACTGCCACGTTCGCCGATGGGTGGGGAGCGTGGTCCGAGGACTTGAAGGAGGACGGCACATGATCACGACGATCATCAGGAACGCGACCCCCGAGCAGCTTCGGAAGGCCCGCATCTGGACGTCGGACAACCTGCACATCCCGTACGTCAAGGTGAACGACGAGGTGGCCGTGGCCTACGTGTGCAAGCACTTCGTGGCGGGCCAGCTCGACGGGTGGGACGGCTTCGTCACGGACCTGGAGGGATGACCATGCCTCGTGGCATATGGAACGGTTCTGCACCGGGGGATCGCAGGCCCAAGCTCACGAGGGCAGCCCGTGAGGCACTGCGCCAGGACATCCGCGACCTGCTGGCCGAGGAGCCCGGCCTGTCCAAGACGGAGGTGGGCAGACGCTTGGCATCCAAGTACGGGGTGTCGGGCAGCACGGTCACTCAGCTCATCCGTGACATGCAGTAGACGAAGGAGACAGCGACATGAACGAGACAGTCTGGAAGGACGACGGGCACGGCATCGGCAAGGCCGGTGACGTGGGCGGGGACATCCAGGTCGGGGAGGCGTACTGCCGCCGGTTCGTGCACTCCCGGCTGGCGGGCCGTCACATCGAGGTCCGGGCCTATCCGGTGGCCAACAGCCAGCCGGACCCGGGAGCCGAGCCGACGATCTCCCTGGACGTGCAGACCGAGCTGATGGTGGCGACCGACCCGGAGGACCCGGGCGGCTCGGAGGAGTGGTCGGACCTGGAGTACTCCGACCTGCCCGAGCAGTACGAGCGCACCTACCCCAGCGTGGAGGCGGCCGAGCAGGCGGCGCAGGAGTACCTGCGCCAGCTCGACCCGGCCCGTGACTTCACCTGGGACGGCAAGCCGGAGATGGGTCCGGCCTCCCTGCTCAAGTACGGCGAGATGCTGGGCAAGCTGGCCCATCAGTTCTCGGCCGAGCAGTTGGGGGAGCACCACAGCGTGCACGCCTACGTGCAGCGCCTGGCCATCGACAACAATGCCTTCGAGCACCGCGCGATCAAGCTGGACTACTGGTACGAGCGGGTGGCTGACCGTGAGGGCAACGTCTGGCTGGTGGCGTGGTTGATGGACACGACCCACTGTCTCAAGGGCGGGGACGAGGAGGGCGGATGGGTGGTCGGCGTGTACTGGGAGCCCGTCGCGCCGACGCACACGCACTACAGCCCGTACGGTCCGCCTCGCCAGGTGGTGGGCACGCTGGTGGGCTGCTCCAACGAGGGGGCGCACGACCCGAAGGACTCGGAGCGGTGGGCGGACTACCGGTACATGCCCCGGCTGGAGAGGTCGGGGGTGACGGGCCTGCCCGCCCATGTGGAGCGGGACGTGCTGGCCGCCTACGCGAAGAACCGGCAGGAGGGTGTCGAGTACGCGATCACGGACGCGAGGACGGACGTGGACTTCACCTACCGGGTGCGCATCACGAACCGGACGGACTACGCCCTGAACGAGGCGGGCCCGGCCTTCCACACGGAGGAGTACGGCCTGCACCCGGACGGGTTCTGGCGCGGCATCCCCATCAACCCGCACCCCGGGTACTCGCACGAGCCTCCGTTCTGCCCGAACTGCGGCTACTGACCTGTCGGATGGACGACATGGACAAGGTGCTGGGCACGGCGGCTGGCGCTGTCGTGCTCGGCGCTGTTCTGGCCTGGCAGCGTGCGCTGGCCGGGCCGAGTGTGGTCACCACCGTGGGGGTGGTGGCGTGTGCGGTGGTTGCCGTGTTGTCGATCGGTACCGCCGCTGTCTGCGCCCTGTTCGAGCTTGGCTCTGGGCCGGATCATGACAAGTGAAGGAGACATGGACATGACGAACGCGAAGGGCGGCATCGCCAACGACAGGCAGGCGGTGTTCACCTACCTCATGAACTGCCGCCTGTTGCTGAAGGTTTCCATCGGCGCGGTGGTCGGCAGGGTGGTGAACCACGACTACATCGTGGTGCACGACGCCCCGGCCCGTGCGGTGTCGGAGATCGTCGGCAACTTCAAGATGGTCGAGCTGCGGGCCGACGGCCTGCTGATCCCGCTCACCCCCGACCCCCAGTAGCAATCGAAGGAGTACGTGACATGGACATCACGCCCGAGATGATCACCGCCCTGGGCGACCTGCGCAAGTTCGCCGAGGCGGTGCGCGTGGAGACCTACCCGCCGGAGGTGGACCGGCGTGCGCAGCAGGCGGTCGACCTGCTGGACAACGCCGACTTCTTCACGGCGATCGACGACGCCGCCAACGAGGGCGAGAAGGCCGCTCAGTCCACGGCGGAGTCGACGGAGTCGTGGGTCGTGGACTCGGCGGAGTGGGGCGACACGACGGGCGCGGACATGGCCGCGCACCAGAAGGAGAACTGACGACATGACGGTCATCGACTACATCGGCCGGGTCAAGCGGGGCGCTGCCCTGCTGGACGAGCGGGTGCCCGGCTGGGCCGACCGCATCAACACCGACACGCTGGACATCAGCCACGGCATGCACTGCGTCACGGCGCAGGTGAGCGGCGGGTCCTGGCGCAACGGCATGTACCTGCTGGGTCTGGAGTGGGACGGCTACATCGAGCACGGCTTCCACGTCCGGTTCAGCGACCACGAGACGGAGCAGGAGACCGACCGCATGTTCGACCTGCTCCGGGACTACTGGTACGACGAGATCACCACCCGTACGGACGCCGTGAGCGCCCCTCTGGCGGCCGAGCAGACCGCTATCTGACCGATCACCCCAGCACACCCCTCGAAGGGCCTGAGACGGGCACACAGCCCCGTCTCGGGCCCTTCCCATCCGAAGGAGACAGGAAGACATGAGCGACACCACCACCGACGAGACCACGTTCGGTATCGCCACCACCGAGATCCGCGCCGCCTACCACAAGGCGGTGGAGGACGCCAACACCCGCTACCACAAGATCTCGGACCAGACCGACCAGGACCTGATCGAGGCGGCCACCGCCCTCCGCAAGGCGATCGGCCACAACCGGGAGATGGCCACCCACCTGATCGCGATGGCGCGCACCCTCGCCCACAGCGACGACGGGCCGGTTGCCAAGGCGCTGGCCATCCGCGACGCCGCCATCACCAAGGCCGAGAAGCAGCGGGACGAGGCGATGGACGCCGACCCGTTCACCCGGTACGTCTCGGAGGACTTCACCCAGTACCACGGCGACAGCCGCGCCGAGACCATCCTGGACAACGCGCCGTACACCTTCGCCTCTCTGCGCAAGCTGGCCGACCACCACGGCTGGTGCAGCGACTTCGAGCACTACGCCATGAAGGCGGTCGAGGCGGGCGTCATCCCGGACGAGACGGTCGAGGTCCGGTACCCCCGTTCGTTCCACCAGGTGCCGGACGAGCACAACCCCCAGCCCGGCGAGCAGTGGGAGGCCGTGCTCCAGGTCTACGCCTTCGTCCGCACGACCGACGACGCCGGTGACCCGCACCGCTTCCCGCACCTGCGCCGTTACGCCAAGGGCGAGATCGCCTACGTGAAGGTGGCCGACGCCGAGCCGGTCACGGAGACCGCCACGGGCGACGACCCCGCGTTCTGACCTGACCCTGCACCACGGGAGGCGGGCATCCGGCCCGCCTCCCTCCCCTCCTCACACCCTGGAGTTCCCCGTGATCCACTTCCTGACCGGCCTGCTCCTCGGGGCGCTGGCCGCGCTGGCGGTCTTCGCCCCGGTCGAGGACCCGATGATCGCCGTGGCCGTGGGCATCGTGACCGCCGTCCTGTACTGGCTGATCGTCGCCCTGGTCAAGGGCAAGATCCACTTCGACTTCGACTTCTCCGACTGAGAGGCACGCCATGACCGACCACCTCACCGGTCCTGAGTTGTTCACCGCCGTCGGCGGCAAGATCCACGACGCCCAGCAGGAGACGACCGGCTCTCCCCACGCGCTGTCCGACCTGGCTCACGCCCAGCTCATGGCCACGCAGGCGCAGACCGCAGCTCTCGTCATGTTCGCCGGGCTGTACGCCGACGCGCACGGCATCCGCAGCCGGGAAATCGAGGTGTGGACCGAGGTGATCCCCGCACCCCCGCTGGTGAAGTGCTGGGGCAAGGAGGCCCGTCGCCCCGAGTGCGCCGAGCGGCACACCGAGGACTGCGCCTACGCCGAGCCCGCCCCCGAGCCGAAGCACGTGCTGCTGCCCGTCGGCACCCGCGTCCTGGTCTCCAACCCGCACGGCGCGAACTGCGAGTGCGGCAGCGAGCAGCCGTGGGTCGGCATCGTCAGGGGCTACGACATGCACCGCTCCAAGTACGAGATCGCCGAGGAGCGGTACAGCACCCCCGGCGAGTACTACAACTTCACCCGGTGGGCCTTCGCCGACAACCGGGTGCAGCCCCACCCCGACCAGCCCGCCCCCGAGCCGGACTCCGGTCTGACCAAGCTGCTGTCCCGCTTCGAGCGCACGTGGGACTGCGAGGTGTTCCGCACCGGCTACCACAACGGCGACACGTGCACCCCTGACGACCAGCACAGCGGCTGGAACTGCGGCTACGTCTGGAAGTTCCCGCTGCTGACCGACAAGGGCGCTCGGGAGATCGGCCTGCTCACCCACGAGACGGAGGACTGATGCCGCCCACCCACCGCCACGAGACGGTCGGCCCGCAGGAGGTGCTGTCCGTCGAGTTGCCGAACGGCATCGGCGTGGTGCACATCCGCACCGGTGCCAAGGACGTCCGCACCGGCAACCCGGCCGTCGAGATCGAGGTGGTGTCCGACACGCTGGACACCCCCGCCGAGGACGGGCGGTACTACGGGTCCCGTTTCGACTCGATGGCGGACACCATCCGCCTGATCGGCTACCTGCCGGAGGGCCCGGACTCCGACCGCTCCTGCGGGTGCGGCGGTACCGGCACCCACGGCATCGACCACAAGGAGAACTGACCATGACCTACCGCCTCACCATCGACTGGCCCGACGGCACGCAGTCGCAGTCCCGCCCGGGGCCGGAGCCCTCCCGTCACGAGCTGGGGCTGGACGCCATGCGCTTCATCGGCGACCAGGTCCCGTCCGTCACGATCATCGAGGGCAAGCGGCTGGGTGCCGCCGTGAAGAAGGCCGCCGTCGGCGAGACCGTCACGCACGAGCCGTCCGGCTACCGCTTCACCGTCAAGGAGTTCTGAGCGTGGGCTTCCGCCTGCTCGTCACCGTGCCGGATCGGGAGCGCTCGGAGTTCCAGGCCAACAACGACCCGCTGCCCAACCGTGAGGCGGCGGGCATGGCCGCGTTGCGTGTGCTCTCCGATGCCGGGGTCCGCTTCGGCATCGGGGGCATGCAGTTCGGCCGTAGTGTCAGGGACGCCCCGCTCGGGGCGTTCGTCACGCACGAGGAGTCCGGATACGTCTTCCGGACGGAGGAGTTCTGATCATGCACGAGTACCTCAAGATCCAGGAGACCCACCTCTCCAACGGCGTGCTGCCGTGGGAGGTCATCGCCGACGAGGACGGCGAGGTCACCGTCCCGTCCTCCCTGCTGAAGATGAAGCGGGTGGTCGGCTTCCAGAAGGACGCCGACGTGCAGCAGGTGGACCTGTGGTGGTCCGAGGCGTACGCCGACCCGTCCAAGGCGGTCGGCATGTACGTGGTGACGGAGACCACGGACGGCAAGATGCAGCACGGCATGTCGCAGGTGACTTCGGCGGAGATCGTCGACTACCCCCAGCCGCTGCCGGTGGAGCGCTGACCCGTGACCACCCTCGACAGCCACCCCCTTCCGCAGACCGCCCGGCACGACGAGAAAGGCGATCACATCCCGCCGCACATCCCCGAGTGGCGTCGGGCGGCGGGCTCCGACCGTGTGGTCCGGGGCTCGGAGGTGGAGCGGAACCAGCGCCAGAAGGCGGCGTTCGCCGCCCATCTGGCAGAGCACCGGCGGCGGGGCGAGCCCGCCGTCGTGGTCGAGGAGGGGTGAGGCGTGGCTGCCACCCCTGAGCTGGATCGGCTGGCCGCGATCGACGCCACCGGCGACAACCGGATCATCGGCGAGTTCCTGGAGTGGGCCGAGTACAGCGGCTACCACTTCACCCGCACGCACGAGGAGAACGGGGCGACCTTCGAGTTCCCCGTCTCGATCGAGGACGCGTTGGCCCACTACTACAACATCGACATGGACAAGGTGCGCGCCGAGCGGGAGCAGGTGTACGCCGAGCTGCGTGCGGCCAGCGCCCGCCAGAGTGGTGCCACGATGGAGACCGGCACCAACTGACCCACCCCATCCTGGCCCGGCACCGTTCTGGTGCCGGGTCCTCATGAAGGAGACAGGACATGATCAACCAGAAGATGTTCGGCGAGATCCACGCGCTGATCACGGAGTTCCCCGAGCTGCACAACCAGAACACCTGGGAGTCGAGCCCCGAGGAGAACAACACCTGCGGTACGACCCGCTGCATCGCGGGCTGGGCGACGTGGCTGGGTGCCCGGGACGCGGGCCTGCTGAACCGTAAGCGGGAGGAGGCCACTCTCTCCGTCCGGCACACCCTGGCCACCCACCTCGGCATCGGCACCGGCACCTACGACTACGAGGAGTACCTCGGCAGGTACGGGCGGCACGAGTACGCCCCGCTCGCCGCGACGCTGCTCGGTCTGACGGGGGAGCAGGCGGCCGCCCTGTTCCACGACATGAACCGGGACCGGGTGGTGGCGCGGGTGAAGTCGTACGCCGAGACCGGCGCGGACCTCTCCGAGGAGGAGTGGGAGCGCTTCGAGCCGTGTTTCGTCTGACCTCCTGACGCACGACCGCCCGGCACCGTGAGGTGCCGGGCGGTAGGCGGTGCGGCCCCATCCCCCACGGTGGGGTCCGCTTCGTCACTCTACAGCTGGAGGAACTTCTCCCATGCCTGGGCCCCGAAGGTGAGGGTGCCCCGGCTGCGGTCCTTGGTGTCGCGTACCTGCGCGACGGGGACTCCTGCGGTGCGGCCGACCTCGACGCAGTTGTTCTCGCCGGTGCTGTAGCGGGACTTCTTCCACACGGTGCGGGCGGGGGTGCGGTTCATGTCGGTGCTCCTTCGTCAGACCAGGGTGCGGTGGAATCCTAGCCAGGACCGGGACTCCGTGGGTCCCTTTTGCCCTTGGTAGCGGGAGGCGTTGCGCTTGTTCCCGTAGGGGTATTCCGCTGCGGATGTCATGCGCATGAAGCACAGTTGCCCGATTTTCATGCCGGGCCACAGTTTGATCGGCAGGCTGGCGAGGTTGCTCAGCTCCAGCGTGATGTGTCCGCCGAAGCCGGGGTCGATGAACCCGGCTGTCGAGTGGGTGATGAGCCCGAGTCTGCCGAGACTTGATTTTCCTTCGAGCCGGGCGGCGATGTCGTCCGGCAGTTCGACGCATTCGTAGGTCGAGGCGAGGACGAATTCTCCGGGGTGTAGCACGAACGCTTCGTCGGGGTGCGGTGTGACGATGCGGGTGAGCCAGGGCTGTTCCATGGCGGGGTCGATGCTGGTGTAGCGGTGGTTCTCAAAGACGCGGAAGCTGCCGTCGAGGCGGACGTCCAGGCTGGACGGCTGGATCATGTCGTCGTCGTAGGGGCTGACGTAGATCCGCTGGGCTTCGATCTCGGACTTGATGTCCCTGTCACTGAGCAGCACGCGGTCATCCTATGCGGCCGGGCCCGGGCCGTGGTCACGCGACCCGGGTCCGCCTCGTCGGTCCCCTGACTGGGTGGTCAGTGGACTCGTTTATCGTACGCGCGTTCGTACCTGTCGGCGATCTTCTCGAACCACGAGTACGGGATGAGGTGAATCCCCCACACCCACTCCGGCATCACGGCTACCTTGGGCCATGCGCTGGCGGGAACGTACAGGTACCAGGCGTACCGCCAAGCCGCTTCCCAGAACCGTTCACTCACCTGTCGCCTTTCGCCACACGTGCCTGCCGAGCCGGATCCAGATGGCCCGGTACAGCGCCTGCCGCTCGCTCATGCCCGCCGGATGATGATCTCGTTCGCCCTCCGGGCTGCGGCACGCAGCGTCTCGTTGGGCTCGTCGAGGGTGTCTCGCATCATCTCGTCGTAGACCTCGTCGGTGACGACGGTGATCTGGTTCTCGCTCATGCCGCCACTTTCCCACAGACGGCCCCGCCCTGTCCGTGACAACGCCGGGCAGGGCGGGGTCCAGTACGTCAGTAGTGGATGCCGATGAACTCGGCACCCTTGTGGTTGGCGATGATCAGCGTGAAGTAGTGCCCGTAGACGCACGTCAGCTTGACCTCGACCCGGCCGCCGCGTGTCCCCATCGGGGACTCGTACTCGTCGCGGTCGGGGTGGACGGTCACGGCTTCGTGGTCCGGGCCGTACCCCTCCATCCCGCAGCGGTCGATGCCCTGCTGCGGCGGCTCGCACTGCGGGCAGTTCACCTGCCAGCTCAGCCCGGTGGCTCCGCCGAACGAGGCTCCGGGTTC
>Ga0247827_10000684_pt1 | contig 15039 bp, 9 predicted proteins | sample 12C_Control_Day2_FD_194414 | JGI IMG/M metagenome (GOLD analysis project Ga0247827, IMG submission 194414) | Soil microbial communities from agricultural site in Penn Yan, New York, United States - 12C_Control_Day2 | ecosystem: Environmental > Terrestrial > Soil > Agricultural land | place: USA... | reverse complement strand
AGGTGTGGGACACCGGCATCGGCATCGCGCCGGCCGAGCAGCAGCGCGTCTACGACGAGTTCTACCAGGTGCACGGCGGCCCGCCGCTGCAGGCCGGCCAGTCCAAGGGGCTGGGCCTGGGCCTGTCCATCGTGCAGCGGCTCGCGCGCCTGATGGACGCGCCGCTCGCGCTGGCCTCGGTGCCCGGGCGCGGCAGCGTCTTCACGGTGACGCTGCCGCTCGGCCGCGCGCCGCGCGCCCGCGCGCCGGAGGCCGCGCGCGGCAAGCCGCGCCTGGGACTCACGCTGGACGGCCGTCGCATCCTGGTGGTGGAGGACGAGCCGGCGGTGCGCGAGGGCCTGCGCGTGCTGCTGCGCGGCTGGGGCGCGCAGGTCGAGGCCTTCGACAGCCTCGCCGCGGTCGAGGCCTGGACGCGCCAGGCGCCGCCCGCGCCGGCGCTGGTGATCGTCGACTACCGGCTGCCCGAGGGCCGCACCGGCGTCGAGGCGCTGGCGCTGCTGCGCGAGCGCTTCGGCACGCCGCTGCCGGCGATCCTGGTGACCGGCAGCACGATGACCGGCCACGAGGAGGAGTCGGAGCGGCACGACTTCCACCTGCTGATCAAGCCGGTGGCGCCCAACAAGCTGCGCGCCATGATCGCCTTCAAGCTCGGCGTGCGCTAGGACCGGTCGACGCTATGCGAGGCCTTGCGCCGGTGCCTGGCAGGCCCAAGGGCAAGGCACACGCGAGGCCGTGTGCCACGGCCACACGACGAGCGGGCCGCGCGGCCCCGGGGCTGCCAGGCACCGGCCCTGCGGCTGATCCCGGCAAGGCGGCGCCCGCCGCGTTGCGACGGCTCGACGTCATCGATGCCAGGGTGCCGCGCTTCGCGCCTTGCCGGCGCCGCCCGCCGAGCCACGCGAGGCCTCACACAAGGTCGACAGGCCCCGAGCCGGGCGGCCGCGCCGCTCAGGACAGCAGGCGCGCGACGACGCCGATCAGCTCGCGGTACTGGAAGGGCTTGGCGAGGTAGGCATCGCAGCCGGCCGCCAGCACGCGCTCGGCGTCGCCCTTCATCGCCAGCGCCGTCAGCGCCAGCACCTTCATCCCCGCCGTGGCCGGGTCCGCGCGCAGCGCGCGCACCGCCGCCAGTCCGTCCATGCCCGGCATCTGGACGTCCATCAGGACCAGGTCGGGGAGGACCTCGCGTGCCAGCGCAATGCCGGTCTCGCCGTCGTGGGCCTCCAGCACGGTGTGCCGTTCGCGCTCGAGCACCAGCCGCGCCAACTTGACGTTCTGCAGGTTGTCCTCGACCACCAGGATCGTCGCCATCGTGTCTCGCTTTCTGCCGCGGGAGGATCAGGCCGCGCTCGCCAGCGGCGTGCGCGCATCCGCCAGCGGCGGCAGGGTGAAGCAGAAGGCCGCGCCGGCGCCCGGCGCGGACTCGGCCCAGATCTCGCCGCCGTGCTTGACCACCACGCGCTGCACGATCGCGAGCCCGATGCCGGTGCCCTCGAACTGGCGGCTCGGATGGAAGCGCTGGAACGGCCGGAACAGCCGCTCTCCGGCGGCCTGCACGTCGAAGCCGGCCCCGTTGTCGCGCACGCAGTAGACCGGCTGGCCGTCGCGCTCGGTGCGTTCTAACGTCACCTCGGGCCGTGGCTGCTGGGCCGTGTACTTCCACGCATTGCCGAGCAGGTTGGTGAGGGCGGCGCGCAGCAGGCGCGGATCGCCATGCACCTGCAGGCCGTCCTGGACCCGCCACTGCACCGGGCGCGCGAGCGACGCGTCGTTGAGGCTGCGCGCAACCTCGCGGGCCAGGGCCGACAGGTCCACCGGCTCGCCCTGGAGCTCGCTGCGCGTCATGCGCGAGAGGTCGAGCAGGTCGTCGATCAGCCCGTTCATGTGGCGCGCGGCGTCGATCACGTGCTCGAGGCACTCGCGGCCCTTGTCGTCGAGCTGCGCGCCGTTCCTCGCCTGCAGCAGCTGCGCGAAGCCGGCGATCTGGCCGAGCGGCGTGCGCAGGTCGTGCGACACCGAGTGGCTGAAGTGTTCGAGCTCGGTGTGCGCGCTGCGCAGCTCGCGGTAGGCGCGCTCCATCGCGCGCGCCTGCTCCTCGGCCTCGCGGCGCATGCGGTGCAGGCGCAGGAACACCGCGGCCTTGGCGCGCAGGATCTGCGGCACGACCGGCGAGAGGATGTAGTCGACCGCCCCCAGGCGGTAGGCGCGGAAGGCGTTGGCCTCGTGCACGTAGACGGCCGAGACGAAGACGATCGGCGTGGCCTCGGCCAGCCCGGCCTCGCGCAGCCGCAGCGCCACCTCGAAGCCGTTCATGCCCGACAGGTGCACGTCGAGCAGGATCATCGCGAAGCTGCGTTCGCGGCACAGCCGCAGCGCGTCCTCGCCGCTGCCGGCCGCCAGCAGCTCGGCGCCGATGTCCTTCAGCGCGGCACGGTACAGGCGCTGGTTGGTGTCCTGGTCGTCGACGATCAGGAGCGCCGGCACGTCGCCGCTCATCGGTCCTTCTCTCCAGGTGCCCGCGGCGCCGCACGGGGCGTCTGTCCGCGCGCGGGCGGGCGGCCGAGCGGCCGGGCGTCCCTCATGCGTTCCTCCTGCGGTCCTTCTTGGCGAGTGCACGCTGCACCTCGGCCCGCAGCGTGGTCGCCTGGAAGGCGGCCTTCTCCATGATCCGCTGCACGCGCCCGCGCAGCAGCTCGCGGTCCTGCGCTGAGATCAGCTTGGCGGTCAGCACCAGCACCGGGATGTCGACCGTGTCCTCGCGGCTGGCGAGCTGCTCCACGACGTCGAAGCCCGACACGTGCGGCATCATCAGGTCGAGCACCACCGCGTCGGGCTTCTCGCGCCGCACCAGGTCGATCGCCTCCTGGCCGCCGAAGGCGGCCAGCGGCACGAAGCCGGCCGACTGCAGGTGCTTGCAGACCATCGTGACGGCCTTCGGGTCGTCGTCCACCACCAGCACGCGGCCCCCGCCCGGCCGCGGCGCGCCGAGCAGGCCGATCGCCGCCAGTGCGCCCACCAGGTCCTCCTGCGTGACCGGCTTGACCAGCACCTGCGCCGCCCCGAGCGCGAAGCCGCGTCGTGGCTCGTCGGTGATGGAGACGATGACCACCGGGATGTGGCGCGTGGCCTCGCGCTCCTTGAGCTGCGCCAGCGTGTTCCAGCCGTCCAGGCCGGGCAGCAGCACGTCGAGCACGATCGCGCGCGGCTGCAGCGCCGCGGCCGTCTCCAGGCCGCGCTCGCCGCCGTGCACGACCTGGACGCGGAAGCCCTCGGCCTCGAGCTGCACGCGCACGAGGCTGGCCGCGCGCGGGTCGTCCTCGATGACGAGGATGGTGCCGGGATGCGCGTCGGCGCCCGCCGCGGGCGCGGGCGCCGCGGCCGGCGCGGCCGCCCACACGGCGCCGCCCGAGGACGCGTCCGGCGCCGTTTCCGCCGGCTCGCGCCACGGCAGCCAGGCGACGAAGCGCGAGCCCTCGCCCGGCACGCTGCGCGCCATCAGGCCGCCGCCGTGCAGCTCGACCAGGCGCTGCACCATGGTGAGTCCCAGCCCGGTGCCCTGGTACTGGCGGCCGAGCGAGGAGTCGGCCTGCATGAAGGGCTGGAACAGCTCGCGCAGCGCGCCCGCATCGATGCCGATGCCCGTGTCGCTCACCGCGATCTCGAGGTAGCGCTCGAAAGACTCGGCCGGCGGCGGGAACAGGCGCGTGTCGTCGCCCGGCCGCTGTGCCGCGACCTCCTGTGCCGACACGGCGCGCAGCGCGAGCGTCACCGTGCCGCCGTCGGGCGTGAACTTGACGGCGTTCGACAGCAGGTTGTGGACGATCTGCTTGGCGCGCCGCGCGTCGAGGCACAGCGGGCCGAGATCGGCCGGCAGCAGGTCGCGCAGCGCGATGCGGTGCAGCGCCGCGCGTTCGCGCACCATCGCGATGCCCGAAGCCGCCAGCTCGGCCGGCTCGACGCGATCGAGCTCGAGGTCCATCTGGCCGGCCTCGATCTTCGACAGGTCGAGGATGTCGTTGATCAGGGCCAGCAGGTGCCGTCCGCTGTGGTAGATGTCGCCGACGTACTCGCTCTGCTCGCCGCTCAGATCGCCGGCCAGCCCGTCGCGCAGGATCTCCGAGAAGCCGATCACCGCGTTGAGCGGCGTGCGCAGCTCGTGCGACATGTTGGCCAGGAACTCGCTCTTCAGCCGGCTCGCGCGTTCCAGCTGCGCGTTCTTGCGCGCGACATCCTCGCCGCGCTCGCGCAGCTCCTCGGCGAGCAGGCCCAGGCCCTCGAGCTGCGCGGCGTTGTGCAGCGCCACGCCGAGCTGCGCCGCCAGGCGCTCGACGAAGCCGCGGTCGCGCTCGCCGAGCTTCTGCCCGGATGCCAGCGCCAGCACGCCGAGCTGCCTGCCCTGGTGGCCGACCGGGCAGAGCAGCAGCGCGGCCGGCTTCAGCGTCGCCAGGCCGGTCTCCAGGGCCATGCCGTCGGCGCCGAGGGCATCGAGATAGATCGGCCGGCCGCTGCGCGCCGCCTCGCCGAGCGGGCCGTCGCCGCGCGCCACCAGCGGCTTGAGGTCGGCCGGCGCGCCGCGCGCGGCGACGGCGCGCAGCGCCCCGCTCCATTCGTCGTGCTCGTAGAACGCCGCGACCGGGAAGCGCCCCGTGTCGGCCAGCAGTTCGAGCGTCTGCTCGAGCATCGGGCGGCGCTCCGGCTCGGCGTTGAACAGCGTCAGCGCGCGGTGGTGCAGGGCGTCGTAGCGGCGCTCCTCGTCGACCGCGCGCTCGGCCGCGCGGCGCGCCCGCGCATCGCGCGACAGCCGCAGGAACAGGTAGGTGAGCAGCAGCGCCACCGCCGCCACCAGCGCGCCGAAGGTCCAGCCGGCGCGTACGGAGCGCTTCCGCTCCTCGTCCTGGCGCCCGGCGAGCAGGCGGCGCTCCTCGTCCTGCAGCGCGGCGATCATCGGCTGGACCGCCGCGATGATGCGCGCACCGTCGTCGAGCCGTTCGTCGATGGCCACCGCCTGACCCGACTCGATCAGTCGCTGCGTGTCGCGATAGAGCTCGAAGCGCTCGGCGAGCGCGCGCCGCAGCTCGTCGACGCGGCGCTGCTGCTGTGCGTTGTCCGCGGTGAGCTGCAGCGCTTCGTCGAGCCGCAGGCGCAGCGCGGCGACCTGCTGCTCGCGCTCGCGCCGGTAGTCGGGCTGGCGCGAGATCATGAACGCGCGGTGCGCGGCCTCGGCCCGGTAGAGGTCGGACTCGGCGAGGCCGATCGTGCCGAGCACCGCGTGGGTGTGGCTCACGAAGTTCCCGGCCCGCAGCGTCTGCTCCGCGGCGCGCCACGCGACGCCGGCCAGGGCCAGCACCGCCGTCGCGGCCACGAGCAGCCCGGCGAGCGTGTAGCGCGGCAGCGCGGCCGGCTGCATCCGTGCCGGTCCCTCAGGCCGTTCTGGCGCCGAGGAGGGCGCGCAGGAACGGGCAGTGAACGATGAGGCGTTCGACGATCGGTGGCGACGGCATGGGCATGCGTGGACTGAAGAAGCTCCGAGCAGAACCCCGAAGCTCCCCAGGAAAATCCTGGGGGCCATGCTAGTGGAAGCTCGCGGCCTCCGCATGCTCTCTGCGCGATGCAAGCTCCCGGGAGCGGGAATGCGCGGCGGCGGCGCCACAATGCGATGCACCGCCGTGCCGGGCCGATCGGGGCCGGCCCCACAAGCCACACCCTGACCGACTTGCTTCTCCCGTATTCGCGCCCACGGCCGCGCCGCGCCCTGCTCCTGGCCCTGTCCTTGTCGCGACCGCCGCGCGCCGTCGCGCAGGCCTCGTGCGCCGCATCACCCCGACGTGCGTTGACGCACGCGCCTCGCCTCACCGTCCGCGCCGTCCGTGCCGTCCGTGCCGTCCGCGCCGTCCTCCCGTTCGCGCTGCTGCTGCTGTACGGCGGCCTGCTGACGACGCCCGCCTGGCCGCAGTCGGGGGCCGCCTCGCGTGGCGATGCGGTCGATGCGGAGGGCGACGCGCCGGCCGCCGTGCGCGTCGAAGAGGACGACGAGGCGGCGCCGACGCGGCCGCTGTTCGATCCCGGCGTGACCACGCTCGAGGCCGGCGCCAATCGCGCCTACCGGCTGGAGGTGCGGGCGCCGGCAAAGCTGCGCGCGCTGCTGGTGCAGCACCTCGACCTGGCCCGCTTCCGCGAGCAGCCCGACATCGCGCCGATCGAGATCGCCCGCCTGGTGGCGGCGGCGCCCGCGCAGGCGCGCAGCCTGCTGGAGCCCGAGGGCTACTTCAATGCGGAGGTCGAGGTGCGACGCGTCGACAGCGCCGACGGCCAGTCCCCGCCGACGGTGACGGTGCGTGTCGTGCCCGGGCCGCAGGCGCGGGTCGGCCGGCTTCAGATCGAGATGCAGGGACCCTTCGCCGCGGCCATGGAGGGCGGCGACTCCTTGCTCGGGCGCCGCTGGGAACGCCTGCAGTCGCGCTGGGCGCTGCCCAGCGGCGCGCCGTTCACGCAGGCGGCCTGGACGGCCGCCAAGAACGCCCTGCTGGCCGGCCTGCGCTCGCGCGGCTATGCCGCCGCGAGCTACACCGGCACCGGCGCGCAGGTCGATGCGCAGACCAACCGCGTGCGGCTGTTCCTGGTGCTCGACAGCGGGCCGCTCTACCGCGTCGGCGGGATCCGGGTCGAGGGCCTCGAGCGCACGCCGGAGTCGGCGGCGCTGAACGTCGCGTCCTTCAAGACCGGCGATGTCTACAGCGAGAAGATGCTGCTCGACTACCAGGAGGCGCTGCAGAAGACGGGCCTGTACGAGGGCGTGGCGGTCGAGCTCGACCTGGACCCCGAGCGCGCCGACGACGCGACGGTGATCGCGAAGCTGCGCGAGACGCCGCTGCAGAGCGCCTCGCCCAGCATCGGCTACTCGACCAACATCGGCCCGCGCGTCGGCCTCGAGTACACGCACCGGCGCCCGTTCGGCCGCGACGTGGTGGCCAGCACGAAGCTGCAGATCGCGCGCGACGAGCAGTCGGCCTCGCTCGATCTCGCCACCTACCCCGACCCGCGCGGCTATCGCAACCTGCTGTCGCTCTCGGCCGGCCGGCTCGACGCCGGCGGCGCGCCGAGCGACACGCAGCGCGTGCGCGCAGGCCGCGAACTCAGCACCGAGCGCCTCGACCGGCTCTACTACGTCGAGTTCAACCGCACGACGGTCGACACCGACAACGACGAGAGCACCTCACGCGCGCTCTGGGGCAACTACGAGTGGGTGCGGCGCGACGTCAACAACGTCGTGTTCCCGACCCGCGGCTTCATCTGGCGCGCGCAGGGCGGCAGCGGCTACGCGGTCGACGAGGAAAGGGACAAGGGGCCGTTCCTGCGCCTCTACCTGCAGGGCAGCTGGTACCAGCCGCTCGGCGGCCCCTGGTACTCGCTGCTGCGCGCCGAGGGCGCCGAGGTGTTCCGCAAGGGCGGCCTGGAGATCCCCGACTCGCTGCTGTTCCGCGCCGGCGGCGACAACTCGGTGCGCGGCTACGGCTACCGCACGCTCGGCCCCGAGCGCGACGGCGCCGTGGTGGGCGGCGTGGTGATGGCCACCGGCACGGCCGAGCTGATGCGACGGCTGTCGGAGCGCTGGCGCGACTGGTACCTGGCCACCTTCGTCGACGCCGGCAACGCGGCCGACGACTGGCGCGAGATCGATCCGGTGATCGGCTACGGCGTCGGCGTGCGCTGGCGCAGCCCGGTCGGGCCGTTGCGCGTCGACGTCGCCTACGGGCAGCGCGTGGAGGAGCTGCGGCTGCACCTCAGCGTGGGGGTGAGCTTCTGATGGCGGGCGGCGACGTGCCGCAGGACCCGGCGCGCGGCGCCTCCGGCACGCCCCCCGCGACGACCCCGCCGGGCGCTGCGCCCTCGGGAACGGGCGACGCCCGCCGCGAAGGCGGCCCTGCGGTGGCCGCGCCGCCGACGGCCTCCGGTTCACCGCCGGACGCCGCGCCGCCCGCAGGCGCGCCAGCCGTGGCACCGCGCCGTCGTGCATGGCACCTGGCGCTCGCCCTGCTCGCGCTGCCGCCCCTGCTCCTGGCGGCGGTGGCGCTCGCGGTGTGGGGCGCGTGGCGCTCGCTGCACACGGAGGACGGCACGCGCTGGTGGCTGCGCCAGGCCGAGGCGCGCCTGCCGGGCGTGACGCTCGGCGGGTCGCGCGGCGCGCTGCTCGGTGCCGACAGCGAGTTCGCGCTCGAGGCGGCCACGCTGCGCTTCGGCCGCACGACGGTGCGGCTCGACGGCCTGCGGCTGGCCGGCCTGCAGGTCGACGCCTGGCAGTGGCCGCCGCCGCACGCGCGCATCCACGCCCGCCTGCTGGCCGCGCGGCGCGTCGATGTCGAGCTTTCGCCGGAGCCGGCGGCCGCGCCCTCGCGCCGCGCGCCGCCGTCCACGCTGCGGCTGCCGGTGCAGGCGCGGATCGAGCAGCTGGAGCTCGGGCGGCTCGCCGTGCCTGGCGTGGCGGCGCCCTTCGAGGCGCTCGTGGCCCGGCGGCTGGAGGCCGGCGACGCGCTGCGCGTCGGTTCGCTGTCGGGGCGCTGGAATGGCCTGCAGGCCGAGGGCGACGCGCAGATCGGCGCCGATGCCCCGCTGCCGCTCACCGCCCGGCTCGCGCTGCGCTCTTCGCCCGGCACCGCGGCGGGCGGCGCCGTGCTGCCCGGCTGGGCGCACGAGCTGTCGCTGCTGATGCAGGCGCAGGGCCCGCTGGCGCGCTTCGACGCCCGCGCCACGCTCGCCATGCAGGACCAGCGCCTCGACGCCACCGCGCAGGTGACGCCCTTCGATCCGCTGCCGCTGGCACGGCTCGATGCCGACTTCGCGCGACTCGACCTGGCTCGCGCGCTGGCGCCGCTCACCGCGCTGGCGCCGACCACCGAGCTGAGCGGACGGGCCACGCTGCGCCTCGACCGCGAGCAGCCGCTCGCGGTGCAGCTGCACGCGCGCAACGAGCGGCCGGCGCGCTGGGACCGCCGCGGCCTGCCGCTGCGCGAGATCGACGTCGACGCCACGGGGCGCGGCACGTCCTGGCGCATCGGACGAGCCGAGTTGGAGCTGGCCGCCGACGAGCGCACGCCGGCGGGACGGCTGCAGGCCAGCGGCGAGGTCGACGGCGCCGCCGTCCGCGCCCAGCTGCGGCTCGAGCAGCTGCTGTTGCAGGGCCTCGACGAGCGCGCCCCGCCGCTGCGCCTGAGCGGCCCGATCGACCTGCGCTACGCGGCGCCCGCCGCGGGGGCCGCCGCCGGCACCGCCAGCGCGCCGGCGCCCGCTGCCAGCGCGCCGGCCGCCCCGCCCTCGCCCGCCATCGGCCGCCTCGAGCTCGACGCCCGGCTGGAGGGCGGACTGGTGGGCCGGGCCCGCGAGGGCGTGCCGGTCCCGCTGCGCGACGCCGTGCGCGTCGCGCTGCGCGGCCGCGCCGACGCGGACGAGGCGGTCATCGAGACGCTGTCGGCGCAGGCGGGGCCGTCGAGGCTCGAGGGCCGCGCCAGCGCCAGGCGAGAGGGTGCGCGCTGGGGCACGCGCGCCGACCTGAGCCTGACCGGCTTCGACCTCTCGCAATGGCTGCCGGGCGAGCCGGGCGCCGCCTGGCGGCGCGCGCGCAACGCCCTCAACGGCCACGTGACGTTCGACGCCCGGCTGCCGGCCGCATTCAACGGCGTGCCGGCACTGCTCGCGGCACTCGACGGGCGGCTCGAGGCGCAGCTGGCCGACAGCGCGCTGGCCGGACAGCCGCTGACGCTGGCGCTGAAGGCGCAGGCCGGGGCCGGCCGGCTGAGCGCGGACGGCGAGGCGCGTGCCGGGGACAACGTGGCCGGCCTCGTGCTGGCGCTGCGCGCCCCGCGCCCCGCCGACCGCCACGGCCCGGCGGCGGCGGCCGACGACGAGCGCCTGCAGCTGCGCCTGGACGCGCCGGCGCTCGAGGGCCTGCGGCCGCTCGCCGAGGCGCTCGGGCTCGGGCCGCTGGGCGGCCGCGCGCGGCTCGACGCGAGCGCCGAAGGCTCGCTCGGCGCGCGCCTGTTCGGCGGCACGGCCGGCGAGCTGCGCACGCGCGGCCACGCGCGCCTCGACACGCTGCGCGCCGGCACGCTGGCGCTGCGCGAGGCCGAAGCCGACTGGAACGCCACCCTGCCGCCCGACGCAGCGGGGGCCGCGCAGTCCGACGCGCTGGCGCGCGCGGCGCTCGAGGCGCATGCGCGGGCCGCGGACGTGGAGCTGCCCGGCACCCGCCTGCCCGAGCTGACGCTGGAGGCCGGCGGCACGCTGGCCGCGCACCGCGCGCGACTGCACGCGCTGCTGCAACCCCGCGCCCCGGCCGGCGGCGAGGCGCCCGCGCCGGCCCCGCTCGACTTCGAGGCGGCGTTGCAGGGCGCCTGGCAGGCCGGCCAGGGCGGCGCGCCGAACGCCTGGCAGGCCACGCTCGAGCGGATCGGGCTGCGGCCGGTGCAGTCCGGCGGCAGCGCCGGCGGCGGCACGAAGGGCACGGCACCGGCCGCCGCGAACGACGCCGCCTCCTCGCGTCCGCGCCCCGGCGATGCGGGGCTGCCGCTGTTCGTCGCGCAGGGACTCGAGCTGCAACTGCGGCACGCCCCCGAGCTGCTGGAGGCGCGGCTGCAGCCCGGCCAGGCCGAGGTGCTGGGCGTGGCGCTGAGCTGGAGCGAGGCGCGCTGGGAGCGCCGCGGCGACACGCCGCCGCAGCTGGCGCTGCAGGCCGAGGTGCAGCCGGTGGCGGTGGCGCCGCTGCTGCAGCGACTGCAGCCGGAGTTCGGCTGGGCGGGCGACCTGCGCATCGGCGCCCGGGCGCGCGTCGACAGCGGCGCGGCGGTGACGGCCCGCGTGGAGATCGCGCGCACCGGTGGCGACCTGCAGGTCAGCGAGTTCGGCAGCGTGCAGTCGCTCGGCCTGAGCGACGCGCGGCTCGCCCTCGAGGCCGACCAGGGCCGCTGGCAGCTCACGCAGCTGATCGCCGGCGCCAACCTGGGCCGCGTCGAGGGCCGGCAGGCGCTGCGCACCGACCCGCGCGCGCTGTGGCCGAGCAGCGACGCGGCGATCGAGGGCCAGCTGCAGGTGCAGGTCGACAACCTCGCCACCTGGGGCGCCTGGGTGCCGGCCGGCTGGCGGCTCGGCGGCCAGCTCGACGCGGCCCTTCGCATCGCCGGACAGCTCGGCGCGCCGCAGCTGATCGGCGAGGCGCACGGCCGCGACCTCGCGCTGCGCAACGCGCTCGAAGGGGTGGCCCTGAAGGAGGGCGGCTTCGATGCCCGCTTCGACGGCAGCGGCGCCCAGCTCCTGCGGCTGCGCTTCGCGGCCGGCGAGGGCGAGCTCGTCGCGAGCGGTGACGCGCGGCTCGGCGCCGAGCCGCAGGCCCGGCTCGAGCTGAGCGCGACGCGCGCCACCGTGCTGGGCCGCGTGGACCGCCGGGTGGTGGCGAGCGGCGCGGCCACCCTGCGGATGGAGGGCGACAAGATCGCCGTCGACGGCGACTTCCGTGCCGACTCCGGGCGCGTGGACATCAGCCGCGCCGACGCGCCGAGCCTCGGCGACGACGTGACGGTGCGGCACGCCGGCGACGCCGACGAGCAGGACGCCCTCGAAGCGGCCGAGGCACGCCGCACCGCGCGCGCCGTCGACCTGCGCCTGAAGGTCGACCTCGGCCCGCGCTTCCGGCTGCGCGGACGCGGCATCGACACGCGGCTCACCGGCGCGCTGACGCTGACCACGCCGAACGGCCTGCTGGCCGCGCACGGCGAGATCCGCACCGACGACGGCACCTACGAGGCCTACGGCCAGAAGCTGGACATCGAGCGCGGCGTGATCACCTTCGTGGGCGCGGTCGACAACCCGCGGCTGGACATCGAGGCGATCCGCGCCAACAGCGACGTGCGGGTCGGCGTGCGCGTCAGCGGCAACGTGCTCTCGCCCCGCATCGCGCTGTTCTCCGACCCGGAGATGCCGGCCACCGAGAAGCTGGCGCTGCTGGTGACCGGCCGCAGCTACGACAGCCTGGCGGGCGACGACGCGCTGCTGCTGCAGCGCGCCGCGCTGGCGCTGCTGGCCGGCGAGGGCGGCGGCAACGGCCGCGATCCGGCCGGCCTCCTGCGGCTCGACGAGCTGTCGGTGCGCCAGAGCGAAGGCGCGGTGCGCGACACCATCGTCACGCTCGGCAAGCAGGTGTCCGATCGCGTGTACGTCGGCTACGAGCGCGGGCTGAACGCCACCGCCGGCAACTGGCAGCTGATCTACCGCATCGCGCAGCGCTTCACGCTGCGCGCGCAGTCGGGCGAGGACTCGGCCGTGGACTTCGTGTGGCTGTTCCGCTGGAACTGAGCCGCCGCCGCTGGCCGTCGAGCACCTCCTACAATCGCGCGCCTCTCGCCGTAGTTCAATGGATAGAACGGCCGCCTCCTAAGCGGCAAATACAGGTTCGATTCCTGTCGGCGGGACCACAGGGAACAGCAACGGCCTCGGAAGTCGCATGGATGCTCGCTTCGCCGCGTGGCACGGTTGGCGGTTACCACACTTTCTACCACAGAGTGCGATGAGCATCCTCTTCCCACCCTCGGTCATTCGCTGCTGAGGAGCCTAGGGACGCTCAGGTAGCCGGCGGCGCGCCTTCGGGCGGCTCAGGGCATCACAGCGCCAATGGTGGCAACGCTGCACGAAGCAGCACCTTGATTCGCCGTCCGCTGCCTCGTTGTCCAGGGCTGGAGCGCTGACAGGAATCGAACCCCTCTAGCGGGATGAACGAAACGTCCCCATGTTGCCCCCAAAGGTGCCCCCGAGACAGCCGAGCCCGTGGGAACGGAGGGGCACGTCAGCAGCGGACCGAAATTGCTGCGATGCAACATCACAACCTTCATGGAAATGCTTTAGGCGCACACTGTCCCAAATGCTGCATTGCAGCAATCGAAGGGTAAGTGCGCTATGTTGGTCTTTGATGCGCTCGTTCGCGGGCGCGTGACAGAGAGTTCCCGGGGACTTACCGTCCTAGTGCCGCGGGGACGGTGCAAGGTTGCGACTCACGAAGGTTTCGTGAGCCTGTCGTGGACTACCGAAACCGGTGACACAGAGAGCGTCGTCCTCACGGGACAGCGGTTCGAAGAGCACCTTCAGGCGGGCGCAATTCTCGTCGTTGATGCGGCGCAGATCTGTACCAGCCTGGACGTACGCGCCACGTAGGTCGCGTCACTCGCTCGTCTTATAGGCCGAATCGGCCATCTCCTTGAGCGCCTGGCTGTCCTGCGGAGCGGGCCTCGGTGCAGCTTCGTCGGCCAGTAGCTCGGGCGGGTACTGACGCAGCAGCTCAAGCGCATCGGCCGGCGGTCGTTCGAGCCACTCGTCGTACTCGGCGGGGTCCAGGAGCGCCAGCATGCGCTTCTCCTGTCCGGGCCTGTGCATGCAACTCATGAGTTGGTGATCGTCGGCGTTCACCGTCAGGAGCGTGTAGCTGATGATCTCTTGCTGAGAGCGATTACCACGCCAACGCTCCCAGAGTCCGGCGACGGCGATAGGACCTCCATCGCGGCGCGTGAACTTCCAGCGAATGTGCCTGCCCGTCTGCCAGTTGGGCTCGAAGAAGGCATCCATCGGGACGATGCAGCGCTGTCCCCGCGCCCACGGCGTCTTGTACGAAGGTGCCGTAGCGAGCGTTTCCTTGCGGGCATTGACTGTGTTGAACTTGATCTCCGGAGTCTTGGCGAACCACGGCAACAGGCCCCAAGTGCCACCGGTCGCCTCGCGCTCCAGGCCGATCGCATCGCCGCGACGACGGATGAACGTGCCCCGTGACTTGGGGTACAGCTCCCATGCCCAGGGACCCAACGGGATCTGAACGCCGAAGGCGGCTTCGTAACGCCGAGCGTCTTGCACGGCCAGATAGTTCACACACATAGCGGGCAATGTAGCGGGCACATCCTCAGCGCCGCTTACGGCTCCTCTGAGCCGGCACCGCTCCGTTGTTGACGCATGGTCACCGGACCAGCAAACGCCATTCGACCTATCGCCGCTTCCGGCTCTTCCGAGCGGCCGCGGCTTTCGACAAGATGTCGTTGTGCTGCTGCTGCGATAGTTGATCGCCGCCGCCCGTGCCGCTACCACCGACCATCCCCCACGTCGCGGGCGGCCCCCCGTCCGGGATGAACGCAGGCACCGGCTGGGGCCAGTGGTACATGGCACAGCACATGTAGCACTTGGCGAACTCAGTCTCATAGGTCGAGCCGTCGGCGCGCGTCACCTTGACCCGCTCCGCCCGCTTTGAGCCACATGGGCAGGTGAACTCAGGGGCGCAGGCGCTGGCCGTCGTGTTCGTAGAGGAAGCCCATGCGGTACTGTATACCTATACAGTAGGGCTAGATCGTGTTCCGTCGAGCTTCGGCCGTCCTACGCTGTCGCGACAGGAGGACGACATGAGCCAAGCCACGGACGCAATCAACGAGATGCAAGTCGGCGAGGAACGCTGGCTACATCCAGACAATTTGTCTGCCAACCACGCAGAAGCGTTCCAAGGCGTCGTCCGGGAGCTGCGAGACCTGCACGCTCAAGGCGTGGTCGAGATTCTGTCTGAGCACACCGAGGAAGGAACGATCAAGACCTTCATCGACCAGGTGCATGTTCGGAGACTTCGGTAGCGCCGGCATAGCTGCCCAGAGGGTGAGACTAAGCTGGCGTGGGGGCCTTGCAGCTCACGGCCTTGTCGAGGCGCAGAGCTACCTTGCCGCGATAGCCTTTGAGTTCAGACCTCCAGGCCGCGCTCTCCGCTGCTTGAGACGGGCGGGGATGAACCGACCGCCTGACGGCTACTTCCCGAGGTGCTTCCGTACGGCATCCGAGCGGTCGCCGACCGCTGCCACCGCCTTCCGTAACTCTTCCTCTGTCACTCCGAGCGCCTTCGTCCAGTAAGCGACTTCGTGCGGCTGGTTGACGTTGATCCGGCCGCGGTCCTGGCCGCCTCGGTTCTTCGGATCGTCTGCCATCTTCGGCTCCTCATCAGCGCTTGGCGCCGTGTGTCCGAGTTTTGCAGCGCTAGGT
>Ga0247827_10000683_pt1 | contig 15043 bp, 14 predicted proteins | sample 12C_Control_Day2_FD_194414 | JGI IMG/M metagenome (GOLD analysis project Ga0247827, IMG submission 194414) | Soil microbial communities from agricultural site in Penn Yan, New York, United States - 12C_Control_Day2 | ecosystem: Environmental > Terrestrial > Soil > Agricultural land | place... | reverse complement strand
AGGCACCGCCGGCGCCGCGGGGAGGACGACGCGGCGCCGGCGGTGCCTGTGGGGGTGGGTCACGGGAGGGACCTCCTGCGAGGACGGATGGCTTCCGCCCCTTGGTCGCCGCCGGTGCCTCAGGGGTTGCCGCCCGCCGGCTTCCGGTACGCCCGGAGGGCGAACTCGGGGTCGGGACGCGGCCGGTCCTGGTCCGGGAGGCCGGCCAGCCGGGTGGCGAACTCCTCCGCGAGCGGTTCTCCGGGAGTCAGCGTGACGAACCAGCCGCGCCGCAGGTCCGCGATGGCGCGGCGGGGGCTGCGGCCCTGGCCGTGGCCCCGGAAGCGGGCCTCCCCCGCGGGCAGCAGGCCGTGCCCCGCCGCGCAGGCCCCGACGGCGTCGGGCGCGTCGGGCACCGGACTGGGCGGGCGGGCGGCGAGCACGGCGTCGATGTCGCTGCCGACGTTGTGCGAGGCGCCCTTGTGGACGGTGGTGACGTAGACCCCGCCGGGCCGCAGGACGCGGGCGCACTCGCCGACGACCGCCGTCACGTCCGCGGGGCCGGACATCAGGTGCAGCAGCCAGACGCTGACCACGGCGTCGAACCGGGCGTCGCCGAAGGGCAGCCGGCGGCTGTCCGCGCGGACCACGGCGCCCGGCAGACGGGCCGCGGCCATCCGGGTCATCGACGCGGAGAGATCGGCCCCCGTCACCCGCAGACCGGGCCGGGCGGCGGGCAGCCGCCGGGTGACGATGCCGGTGCCGCAGGCGACGTCCAGCAGCACGCGCGCACCGGCGGGCACGAGGCTCAGCACGGCGTCGGCGGCGGCCCGCGCACGGGGTTCACCGCCCCGCAGCGTGTCGTACCGTTCCGCTTCCTCGTCGTAGTCCAGCACGCGCCTCAGTGTGCACCGTGGCCGGGCGCCAGGTCCTCCACCCTGCGGGCGAGCTCGACGTCCTTCTCCGTGACGGCGCCGCCCGCGCTGTGCGTGTGCACCGACAGCCCGACGGTGTCGTAGCCGAGGGTGAGGTCGGAGTGGTGGCCGAGCTCCTCCTGCACCTGGGCGATGTGCACGACCATCGCCGTCGCCGCGAAGTGCGAGCCGAGCCGGTAGGAGCGGGTGAGCCGGCCCTCGTCGAGCGACCAGCCCGGCAGCCCGGCCAGCCGGTCCTCGATCTCCTTCTGCGACAGCGGTTCGACGGACATGGGCTGCGCTCCTTCGCCGGTTCGGGACTGGTGCCGGACTCCCAGGCTGCCACAGAAGACCTCCCGGGGCCCTGGCCGGGCGCGGGCGGCTCCCCGGTTCGGCCGCTTCTCGACTACCGTCCTGGCATGACCACCACTGTCACCTCCGGTACCGCTTCCCGCACCGAGGGCGTGGGCCCGCTGCTGCGCGCCTGGCGGGAGCAGCGGCGGGTGAGCCAGCTGGAGCTGGCCCTGCGGGCCGGTTCCTCCGCCCGGCACATCAGCTTCGTCGAGACCGGCCGCTCCCGGCCCAGCGAGGAGATGGTGCTGCGGCTCGCGGAGCATCTGGACGTCCCCGTGCGGGAGCGCAACGCGCTGCTGCTGGCGGCCGGTTACGCGCCCCACTACCCGGAGACGCCGCTGGACGACCCGGCGCTGGAGGTGGTGCGTGAGGGCATCGAACGGCTGATCGGCGGCTTCGAGCCCTATCCGGCGCTGGTGGTGGACGCGAGGTACGACGTCGTGGCGGCCAACCGGGGGGTGATGATGCTGTTCGACGGGATGCCGGAGTCGCTGCTGACGCCGCCGCTGAACGCGGTGCGGCTCACCCTGCACCCGCGGGGGCTGGCGCCGCGCATCCGGAACCTGCGGGAGTGGCGCGGGCATCTGCTGGAGCAGATGCGGCGGCAGATCGCCCTGCACCGGTCCGAGCCGCTGCGGGCGCTGTACGAGGAGGTGGCGGCGTTCCCGGTGCCGGACACCGCCGGTTCTCCGGAGGAACCGGCCGAGCCGGTGGCGTACTTCGCGCTGCCGATGGTGGTCGAGCACGAGGGACGGACACTGTCGTTCGTGTCGTCGATCTCCACGTTCAACACCCCCATGGACGTGACCGTCGCCGAGCTGGCCGTGGAGACGCTGCTCCCGGCCGACCCGGCGACGGCCAAGTACCTTCAGTCCTGGCTCAGCTGACGCTCCTTCAGGGCCATGTGCTGGAGCAGCGCGAAGCCGGCCACGGTGAGCGCCTGGAGGACCGTCCACACCGCGCCCGCCGTGGTCGGGGTGAGCCACAGCGCCAGGGCGGCGAGGCTCACCGCCGTCCAGGCGAGGTTGGCCTCCACGACGATCCGTACGCCGGACGCCGGCGGGTGCGGCCGGGCGGCCAGCAGGCCCACTCCGGCCGCGTACACGGCGAGGAACGCGCCGAGCCCCAGCAGCAGGCCGGAACCGGCGCCGAGGAACCGGCCGAGCGGGCCGGAGAGGGCGAGATAGGCGAGCGCGTTGACGCCGGTAACCACGGCGTCCAGGGCCAGGAAGCGGCGCAGCATCTCCTGCGGCTCGACGGTCCGGGCGAGCGCGGCAAGCTGGGTCGCGGACATGATGAATCACCCTCCGTGGGGGTCGGTTGCGGGGGCCGGGTCCCGGGCCGGAGTGCGCCGGCCCGGAACCCGGTGCGTCCACGATCCCGCGGGGGCGCGGCCGGGTCGATTACCTGTCGGGTAATGCGGCCGGGACCAGTGAAACAGGGCGGTTTCCCGTGGCTCGTGAGAGTGTCGGAGGAACATGACAGACTGAGCGTGTGCCCGGGCGCGTTGGGGAGGCGTGGCGTGAGTGAGCGGCGGGCCGCACCGACCGTGGGCCAGGTGGTCCTGGGAAGGCGGCTTCAGGAGCTGAGGGAGGCGGCGGAGCTCTCGCGTGAGGAGGCCGCCCGGATCCTGCGGGTGGCGCCCGCGACGGTGCGGCGGATGGAGACGGCCGAGGTCGCCCTGAAGATCCCCTACGTCCAGCTGCTGCTGACCGCGTACGGGGTGCCCGAGGGCGAGTCCGACGCGTTCGTCGACCTCGCGGAGGAGGCCAACCGGCCGGGCTGGTGGCAGCGGTACCACGACGTGCTGCCCGAGTGGTTCAGCATGTACGTGAGCCTGGAGGGCGCCGCCCGGATCATCCGCTCCTACGAGCCGCACTTCGTGCCGGGGCTGCTGCAGACCGAGGACTACGCGCGTGCCGTGCTGAAGGCCGGGACCATCGGCAGCGCGGGACTCGACGCGGTCGAACGGCACGTGTCGCTGCGCATGGAGCGCCAGCGGCTGCTGGAGCGCCCGGACCCGCCGCACCTGTGGGTGCTGATGGAGGAGACGGTGCTGCGGCGGCCGGTGAGCATCGACGGCCGGGTGATGCGCGAGCAGCTCGACAAGCTGCTCGAGTACTCCGCCCGCGACCGGGTCACGCTGCAGATCGCCGAGTTCGCGGACGGGCCGCACCCCGGGACGTACGCGCCGTTCTCGCTGTTCCGGTTCGCCGAGCCGGAACTGCCGGACATGGTGTTCACCGAGTACCTGACCGGCGCCCTGTACCTGGACTCCCGCAAGGAGGTGTCGGCGCACCTGGAGGTCCTGGACCACATGACGGCGCGGGCGGCCTCCACCCAGCGCACCGAGAAGCTGCTGCGGGAGTGCCGCGAGCACTACTGAGCGGGCGGCCGGCGTGCCCGGTCAGGCCGCGCCGTCCTGCCGCCTGCCGGTGTCCTTGTCGTCGTCGACGATCTCCGCGTCGACGACGCCGTCCTCCTCCTCCCGCGTCGAGGTGTGCTGTTCGGCGCCCGCGTCCGGGGTCTGCTGGGCCTGCGCGTACATCGCCTGACCCATCTTCTGGCTGACGGAGGCCAGTTTGTCGACGGCGGTGCGCAGTTCGGCGCCGTCGGCGGGCTGCTGCTCCAGCAGCCGCTTCACGTCCGCGACGGCCGACTCGACCTCGGCCGTGGTCTCACCGGGCACCCTGTCGCTGTTGTCCCGGAGGAACCGCTCGGTCTGGTAGACGAGTTGCTCGGCCTGGTTGCGGGTCTCGGCGGTCTCGCGGCGCTTGCGGTCCTCCTCGGCGTGCTGCTCGGCCTCGCGCATCATGCGGTCGATGTCGTCCTTGGGGAGCGCCGAGCCGCCGGTGACGGTCATCTTCTGCTCCCGGCCGGTGGCGAGGTCCTTGGCGGAGACGTGCATGATGCCGTTGGCGTCGATGTCGAAGGCCACCTCGATCTGCGGGATGCCGCGCGGGGCCGGCGGCAGGCCGGTGAGGTCGAAGACGCCGAGCTTCTTGTTGTAGGCGGCGATCTCGCGTTCACCCTGGTAGACCTGGATGCCGACCGACGGCTGGTTGTCGGTGGCGGTGGTGAAGATCTCCGAACGCCGGGTGGGGATCGTGGTGTTGCGCTCGATGAGCTTGGTCATGATGCCGCCCTTGGTCTCGATGCCCAGGGACAGCGGGGTGACGTCGAGCAGCAGCACGTCCTTGACGTCGCCGCGGATGACGCCCGCCTGGAGGGCGGCGCCGAGGGCCACGACCTCGTCGGGGTTGACGCCCTTGTGCGGGTCCTTGCCGGTGAGTTCGCGGACCAGTTCGGTGACGGCGGGCATCCGGGTGGAGCCGCCGACGAGGATCACGTGGTCGACCGCGGAGAGCTCCACACCGGCGTCCTTGACGGCCTGGTGGAAGGGCTTCTTGCAGCGCTCCAGCAGATCCTCGGTGAGTTCCTGGAACTGGGCGCGGGTGAGCTTCTCGTCCAGGTGCAGCGGCCCTTCGGCGGAGGCCGTGATGTAGGGCAGGTTGATGGTGGTCTCCGACGAGGACGACAGTTCGATCTTCGCCTTCTCGGCTGCCTCGCGCAGCCGCTGCACCGCCATCTTGTCCTGCGCCAGGTCGACGCCGTACTGCCCCTTGAAGCGCTTGGCGAGATACTCCACGACCCGCTGGTCCCAGTCGTCGCCGCCGAGGTGGGTGTCGCCGTTGGTGGCCTTCACCTCGATGACGCCCTCGCCGATGTCGAGCAGCGACACGTCGAAGGTGCCGCCGCCCAGGTCGAAGACGAGGACCGTCTGGTCGTTCTCCTTGTCCAGGCCGTACGCCAGGGCCGCGGCGGTGGGCTCGTTGATGATCCTGAGCACCTTCAGGCCGGCGATCTCCCCGGCCTCCTTGGTGGCCTGCCGCTGGGTGTCGTCGAAGTACGCCGGCACGGTGATCACCGCGTCGGTGACATCCTCGCCGAGGTAGGACTCGGCGTCCCGCCGCAGCTTCTGCAGCACCCGGGCGGACAGCTCCTGCGCCGTGTAGCGGGTGCCGTCGACGGAGCCCTGCCCGGGGAACCGCCACTGCGCGTCGCCCATGTACCGCTTGACCGAGCGGGCGGTGCGCTCGACGTTCGTCACCGCCTGCCGCTTGGCGACCTCGCCGACCAGCACGTCGCCGTTCTTGGCGAAGGCGACCACCGAGGGGGTGGTGCGGCCGCCCTCCGCGTTGGCGATGACGGTGGGCTCACCGCCCTCCAGCACGGCCACCACCGAGTTCGTGGTTCCCAGGTCGATTCCGACCGCACGTCCCATCGCTGTCCCCTTCCGCCAGGGCACCTCTCCTCAACTTCCAGCACAAAACTTGAGCGGTGCGTTGTCAATAGTGTGAGCGGGTGGTCGTCAATGACGGATGCGGGCCCGCAGCTCGACCGCGCGCCGGGGCCGGTCGGTGACCAGCACGTCGACGCGGGGATCGGTGAGGAAGCCGGCCAGCGCCGCGTCCTCGTTCACGGTCCACACCATGGTGAACAGTCTGTTGCGTGCCGCCTCGCGCAGCACCCCGGCGCGGGCCAGGCGCCAGTGCGCGGCGACCCCGTGGGCGCCGCAGGCGCGGACCCGGCGCAGCGGCAGCAGCTCCCCGATCCGGGTGCGCACCAGCCGGCCCCGGGCGATCTCCCCGCCGTCCCGGCCCAGCGAGAGGGCGGTGCGCACGCGCGGACGGGCGGCGGTGATGGCGGCGACGGAGCGGTCCTCGAGGGTGGTGGCGACGAATCCGTCCTCGCCGAGCAGGGCGACCGCGCGGTCGATCAGCTCCCGCTCGTGGCCGGTCTCCTTGAGGTCCAGATGGGCGACGAGCTTCCCGGCGACCAGCTCCATGACCTCGTCCACGACGGGCACGCGGTATCCGGCGCGGTCGTTCAGCTCGGCGTGGGTGAGCGTGGACAGGGGCGGCCCGGTGTGCCGTACCCGGGCGTCGTGGTGGACGACGAAGACCCCGTCGGCCGTGCGGCGGACGTCGAACTCGGCGTACTCGGCGCCGGACGCGAGCGCGTCCTGGTACGCCTCACGGGTAGCCGGGGCGGCGTGCTCGGAGCCGCCCCGGTGGGCGGAGACGGCGGGGCGTGGCGTCATGGTGGTCGCTCCCGGAGGGGGACGTGCCGCGGGCCGCCCCTGGAAGGGGGCGGCCCGCGGTGGTGGCCCGGCGCGCCGCGCGGGTCAGGCGAGCTTCGCCGTCAGGGTGATGTCGGTGCCCTTCAGCGCCTGGCTGACCGGGCAGTTCACCTTGGCGTCCTCGGCGGCGGCGACGAAGCCGGCCTCGTCCAGGCCGGGGACGGCGCCCTCGACGGTGAGGTGGATGCCGGTGATGCCCTGACCGGGCACGAAGGTGACGTCGGCGGAGGTGGTCAGCCTGGTCGGCGGGGTGCCGGCCTTGTCGAGACCGTTGGAGAGGGCCATGGAGAAGCAGCTGGAGTGCGCGGCGGCGATCAGCTCCTCCGGGCTGGTCTTCCCGTTGGCGTCCTCGGCGCGCGAGGCCCAGGTGACCGGCTGCTCGGCGATGGCGCCGGAGGAGTCGAAGGCGACGACCCCGCTGCCCTTGAAGAGACTGCCTTCCCAAACGGTGTGTGCGGAGCGGGTGGCTGCCATGTCGCGTCCTTTCGGAAATGTCCGGCTGTAAGTCCGGCGGTGCTCGGTCCGGGTGCCCGGATCACCGGGCGCCTCCCCCATCCGATCACATCACGGCTCAACTCACCCGGAAGACGGGGCCTCTCGGGCTGAACGGCAGCCGCGCTCCCCGCGGGATCAGATAGGCGTGCTCGCGCCGGACCCGCAGCACGTCGCACCAGCCGTCGGTGATGACGAGGACCGGGGCGCCGGGCGGGAAGTCGCCGGCGCGGTGCAGCAGATCGATGCCGGGCTGCAGGACGGTGCCGCCGCGGCCGCGCACCCGTACCCTTCCGGCGATCTCGGTGACCGGCAGGTATCCGGCGTCGTGCGGCGCCGCGTCGCAGAACACCACACGGGCGGCCGGCACGTCGCGGGCGCCGGCGTAGGAGGCGATGGCGCCGAGGGCCTTGCCGAGCAGGACGCGGTCCATGGAGCCGGAGGTGTCCAGGACGACGCCGAAGGTGCAGCGGGCGACCTCCTCGGGCGGGAAGTGGCGCCCCGCGCGGGGGATGTCCGGGGTGGACGCCTGGCGCCGGGAGGGACGCGCGTACGACCGGAGGGGTTCGGGGCGGGGCACGAACTCGTCGAACCAGCGGGCCAGCCGGGCGTCCCAGGGCAGCGGCGGATGGCTGAGCGCGCGGATCTCCTCGACCAGGCCGCCGGGCAGGTAGCCGCGTTCCTGCCGCTGGTGCAGGTCGAGGCCCTGGGCGAGACCGCGGCGGTAGAAGCCGTCGAGATCGACGCAGTCGCGGGGCGGGCCGAGGGGGCCGCCGAGGACGTCACCGACACCCTTGCCGCGCAGGGTGGCCAGCCGCCGTGCGCGGCGCAGGTCGCCGGCGATGCGGTCGTAGACCTCCTCGGCGGACAGTCCGGCGAGCTCCTTGTCGTACAGCAGGCCCTCGGGCATGGCGCCGACCCGCATCTCCACCAGCCAGCCGTTGACGACGAAGTCGCAGGCGACGTTGAACAGGTACGGGTCGCGTCCGCCGGCGCGGTCGCCGTGGCGCAGGGCGGCGTGCAGCATCTCGTGCGCGAGGACGAACCGCCACTCCTCGTCGTCGAACCGGCGCAGCGGGTTGACGTAGATCTCGCCGGCCCCGGCGTCGACGGCGGCGACGGAGATCCCGTGGGCGCGGGCGAGTTCGGCGTCGGCGACGAGGGTGATGCCGGCCGCGATGCCGCCGAGCAGGGGGTAGGAGGAGACGAACCAGCTCAGCGCCCGCTCCCACGGGCGGCGCGCCGCGGGCTCGCCGTCCAGGCTGTCGCGGCGGCCGCCCGCCATGTCCATCGCCGCGGACACGGTGCGGGTCAGGGCGGTGGCGAACGCCAGCTGGTGGTCCGGTGGCCGCCCGTTCCAGCCGTGCCACTCCACCAGCAGCAGATCCGCCTCGTCGCCCGCCGTGCCGCAGCGCTCGTACACGGCGGGGATCCCGTCCCGCCGCCACCGCGCGGCCAGCGCCTCCTCGTCGCCGTCGGGGTAGGAGGCCGGCAGGTCGTCGGGGGTCCGGCCGACGGGGAAGCCCAGCAGGAACCGGTTGACGACCACGCAGCGGGCGGCGAGCTCGCAGCGGTCCGGCTGCTCACGCACGCCCTTGGCGGCCGGGACATGGCCGAAGCCGAGGTGGAGCACGGCGTGCGCGAGGGCCCACGCCCAGGCCTTGGGGTCGGCCATCCGGTCCGGGTGGGCGTGCAGGACCGCGTCGGAGGTGGCCCGCACCAGGCCGCTCGCGGGCGCGAGCGCGCAGTCCTCCTGGCGGCAGACGCTGAACTCGACGGCGGCCAGCGCGGGGTTGATCCGGAGCAGCCGCATCCCCTCGGCGAACGCCACCCCCGCGGCGTCCCGGTGCTTCTCCCCCTTCGTCTTCTTCGTCCCGGCGCGGCTCACCGCCGGGCCTCCACCAGCCGCGGCATGTCCCGGGCCGCCTCGACCAGGAACCAGGACGGCAGGACCGGGTTGCCGTCGTCGTCGGAGGCGATGACGGTCTGGGCGACCTCCACGGATATCTCGGCGAGCTGCACCAGCAGCGACTTGGCGCGGTACGCGGTCTGGCGGCCGTTCGCCGACATGTGCTCCTTGCTCGCCGGGAGTTCCTTGACCAGGCGTCCCCGGAAGGACTCGGCGAGGTAGTAGAGCAGGTCGCGGTCCTCGACGCGGTGCGGCCAGCGGGCCTCGCCCTTGATGACGGCGTCGATGCCGAAGCGGCTGCGCACGATCTTGACGTAGCCGCAGAAGGCGACCGCGTGCGCGGGGGTGAGGGTGCCGTGCGCGAGGACCTTCAGGGTGTCCTCGCCGAGGTCGCGGCCGAAGGAGTGCAGCGCGTCGGAGAGCATGTGCCAGGAGCGGGGCGTGGAGAACGGCTCCTCGGTCTTCGGCGGCTTGGACCACAGGTGGTCCGGGCGGTCGGTGAGGTGGTCGGTGATCCACGGGTGGATGCCGTTGTTCGCCGCCCAGACCAGCCAGTCCTTCGCGGAGACCTCCAGGTGGACGTGGGTGAGGCGGTTGACGAGCGCGGAGGCGACGGGGCGGGCCAGCGCGTTGTCGGTGGCACGGTTCCCGGCGCCTATCACGATCGAGCCCTTGGGCAGCTCGTAGTCGCCGATGCGGCGGTCCAGGATCAGCGAGTAGAACGCCTTCTGCACGTCCGGGGTGGCGGCGTTGAGCTCGTCCAGGAAGAGGCAGTACGGCTCGTCGCGGGCGATCGCCTCCGGCGGGCAGAACACCGAGCGGCCGTCGCGGATCTGCGGGACGCCGATGAGGTCCTCGGGGGCGAGCTGGGTGCCCAGCAGGCTCACGCACTCCAGTCCCAGCGACTCGGCGAACTCCCTGACCAGGGAGGACTTACCGATGCCGGGGGCGCCCCAGAGGAACACCGGCCGCACGGTGGCGAGACCGAGCAGCAGCTCCGGGATGCGGGCGGGGGTGACGGTGACGGCTGCCTGCACGAGGCAAACTCCCCTCTTTGCGCCTAAACCGGCGCCGCTCTCGCGGATGTGGTTACTCGCCGTCGAGGTTCTCAATTGATGGTCGCGGTCGTCACGCGAATATTCACTGAACACTCGCTCACCCCCGCAGGGGCCTGCGGCGGCCCCGGCTCAGGCCGCCCGCTCCCGGTCCGGCTCCGCCGGTACGTCCGCTTCGTCGGACTCGGTCAGCCAGCGGCGCAGCACCTGGTGTATCCGCTCCGCGCCGGCGAGCTCCGCCCCGTCGGCGACCGGTGCGGACAGGGCGAGCGGGGACAGCAGGAAGGGGCGGGACTGGGCGCCGCCCAGTCCGCCGTGGGAGCCGATCTGCTCCTCGAAGGCGAGGACCTCGCCGTCGGCGGGGTCGTGGAAGGAGTTGACCATGATGTCGGCGGTGTGCGGGAAGGTGTGGGTGCGGCGTACGGCGTCGGCGGCGCCGGGCCCGAAGGCGGCCAGCGGTCCGGGGTTGTCGTCGAGCTCGTCCAGCGGGATCTCCGCGCCGTACGCGCCGAGCACGACACCGCCGTGACGTTCGCTGCGGACGAGGAGGAAGCCTATGCCGGGGTGGTTGGCGAGGGTCGGCAGCAGCGCGGGGTGGCGGGCGTCGATCTCCTCCCTGGTCATCCGGTGCGGCACGTCGGGGAAGGAGACGAGGCCCAGGTTGCCGGAGGCGAGCACGACCGGTTCGGAGCCGCGGGAGGGGCGGTAGTGCTCGGCGCCCTCCTCGACGGGCCGGCGCAGCGCCGCCCGGACCGCCGCGCGTGCCTCGGCGCCGCTGTGGGTGCTCCGGGCGCGGCGCGGCACGGGCAGTCCGCAGCCGGCCCGCACCAGGTCGCCGAGGGTGAGGCCGTAGCGGGCGCGGAAGGTCTCGCCGGGGCTCTGCCCGTGGTCGGAGAGGACCACGATCCGGTACGGGCGGGGGGCGTGCTCGGCGACGTTCTCGATCAGGGCGAGGGCCCGGTCGAGGCGCTGGAGGACCTTGTCGGTGTCGCGGCTCGACGGCCCGGAGTGGTGGGCCACCTCGTCGTAGGCCACGAGGTCGGCGTAGACGGCGGTGCGGCCGGACAGCAGGTCGCCCATCACCGCGGCGACCACGACGTCCCGTTCGACGACGGTCGCGAAGGCCCGCACGAAGGGGTAGAGCCCGCCCCGCGAGACGCGCGGGCGCTGCCCGCGGAACCGGGCCCGGGTGGACTGGCCGGTCTCCCGGCACACCTCGGCGACGAAGGACAGCGCGGTGCGCACGGCGTTGGCCGGGTCGGAGAAGTAGGCGAAGTAGCCGGCCCGGGAGCGGGCCGCCGGACCGCGGCGGCGGGTGGTGATGGACAGCACCAGGGCCTGCTCGTCGGCGCCGCCGCCGAAGAGGTTGCCGCGGCTGGCGCCGTCGGCGGCGAGCAGTCCGGCGTGGCCGGAGTACTCGATGGCGCGGGCCTGGAGCTCGGCGGCGCTGGTGGGCCGGTTGCAGACCATCACCTCGCGGCGGGCCTTCTCGTACCAGCGGAAGGCGGGGACGTCGTGGTTGCTGCCGTGCAGGATGCCCAGCTGGCTGGCGCCGGTCTGGCTGGACCAGTCGGTGCGCCAGGGCGTGAGCCGGTGGGAGGGGTGGTCGCCGCCGTTGCCGGTGCCGAGCCAGCGGGCGACGGTGGGCATGAGCCCCTTGCCGACGGCGTCCCGCAGGACGTCATGGCCGACCCCGTCGAGCTGCAGGAAGACGGTGCCGGGGGTGCTGGGGCAGGGCTCGGCGGAACGCCGTCTGCGGTGGGCGAGGCGGTAGAGGCGGCGGCGGTAGGCGTCGTCGTCGCGGACGGCGAGCGCGGCGCCCGTGGCGGAGGCGACGGCGGACATCACCGCGGCGACCACGACCGCCGTCTCCGGTGCGGCCGCGCCGCGTTCCACGGGGTTGACCTGCAGGGCCACCCACAGCAGCGCGCCGTTGAGGAAGAACACCAGCAGCCCGAGGACGAGCGCCGGCACGAGCAGCAGCAGTCGCACCAGCAGCGGCCAGACCAGGGCGGAGAGCAGACCGAAGGCGCCGGCGCCGAGCGCGGCGGTGACCGCGATGTCGGTGGCGCTGTCCCCGTCGGCCGAGCGCAGCCGGAAGTCCGGCAGGATGCCGGCGAGCACCAGCATGGTGAGCGTGGAGACCACCCACACGGCGACGCTGCGCCCCGTCTGACTGGCGATCCGTCGCCACCGCCCGCCACCCACGCCCCGCACACCTCACGTCCTGACCGGTCCCGGTCCCTGTCCACCGTCCACCCTGCCACAACGGCCGGAGCAGGCGTTTCGTCCCCGGGCGCGCCGGGGACGCGGAATCTCAGAGTCCGTCGTAGCCGGCGGTCGGCATCGACAGCCGCCGGTGCACACGGGCCTTCATCGCCGCGTCGTACGACGGTTCGGCGCGGCCCACGGTCTCCACGCGCACCCCGCGCCGGGCGCACTCCGCGGTGAACTCCTCGAGCGACGCCAGCGCGCGTTCCAGTACCCGCGTGCTGGGCGCCACGAACAGGTCGGCGCCGGGCCGCACCCCGTCCCACAGCACGCAGTGATCGGGCCGCAGGCCCCGTACGAGGAGTTCCCGGGCCACCACGTAGCCGTGCTCGGCGGCCCAGCGGGCGCACATGGCGTGCTGGCCGCGGGAGTCCACCAGGAAGGGTTCGCTGTCCAGTTCCTCGAGCGGCGTCAGACTCGCTATCGCGGTCACCCGCACCGGCCCCATGGCGTCCCCCTCACCCCCGGTTTTCGCCGCCGACCCTACTCCTGCACGTAGGCTTCGGGGAGTCGCACGAAGGGAGCGGGGAAGTGCCGGTGGAGGTCACGTGGTGGGGTCACGCCACCTGCACGGTCGAGGACTCGCGCACGCGCGTGCTCACCGACCCGCTGTTCGCGCGCCGGCTCGCGCATCTGCGGCGCCGGCGCGGCGGGGTGCCGGCGGCCGACGCCTGGCAGGCCGACGTGGCCCTCGTCTCCCACCTGCACGCCGACCACCTGCACCTGCCCACGCTGGCGCGGCTCGCCCCGGGCACCCGCCTGCTCGTGCCCCGGGGCGCGCTGCGCGCGGTGCCGGGGCTGCGCCGGCTCACCCATCTCGGCGTGAGCGAGATGGCGCCCGGCGATGTCACGAAGGTCGGCGGCCTCGCCGTACGGGCCGTGCCCGCGCGGCACGACGGGCGGCGGCTGCCGGTGGGGCCGCACCGCTCCCCCGCCCTCGGCTATGTCCTGGAGGGTGAGGCGCGGACGTACTTCGCGGGGGACACCGGGCTGTTCGAGGGGATGGCCGAGGAGGTCGGGCCGGTCGACGTGGCGCTGCTGCCGGTGGGCGGCTGGGGCCCGTACCTCGGCGAGGGGCATCTGGACGCGGGGCGCGCGGCCGAGGCGCTGGCCCGGCTGGGGGCGCCCAGCGCGGTGCCGGTGCACTACGGCACGTACTGGCCGATCGGCATGGACGCCGTGCGCCCGCACGAGTTCCACGCGCCGGGCCACGAGTTCGAGCGGCTGGCGGCCCGGCACGCGCCCGGCGTGGCGGTGCACCGGCTGGGGCACGGGGAGAGTGTGCGCCTGGGGGTCGCGCGGTGATCCTCCCCGCCGCCCTGGGGCAGGCGGCCGGTGCGTCGCTGTCGTCGGTGGCGCTGCTGGCGGCCGTGCCGGCCGTGGCGCCCGACTCCACCCAGCAGGCCATCGGGTATCCGTCGCTGTTCCTTCTGGTGCTGATCGGGGCGCTGGTGCCGGTGGTGCCGACGGGCGCGCTGGTCAGTTCGGCGGCCGTGGTCGCCTTCCACCGGGCGGCGCCGTTCTCGATGGCGCTGGTGTTCGTGACGGCGTCGCTGGCGGCGTTCCTCGGGGACATGGCGCTGTACTGGCTGGGGCGGCGCGGGATGAAGTCGAAGAACGGCTCCCGCTGGCTGGAGGCGATCCGCGAGCGCGCCCCCGAGGACCGGCTGGAGCAGGCGCAGGGCAAGCTCGCCGACCACGGGGTGACGGTGCTGGTGCTGTCCCGGCTGATCCCGGCCGGGCGGCTGCCGGTGATGCTGGCCTGTCTGCTCGCGAAGTGGCCGGTCCGCCGCTTCGCGCGGGGCAATCTGCCGGCCTGTCTGGCGTGGGCGGCGACCTACCAGCTGATCGGCGTCCTCGGCGGTTCGCTGTTCGCGGAGCCGTGGGAGGGCGTGCTCGCGGCGGTCGCGCTGACCGTGCTCATCAGCGTGGCCCCCGGCCTGTGGCGGCGGATGCGGGGCACGGCGGCGGGCTGAAGCCGCCGCTCACTCCAGGACGCGTGAGCCCCCCACCGGCAGGTCCCACAGGTTCTCGCGGGGCAGCCCGGTCCGCTCCCAGGCGGCGCGGACGCGGGTGAGGGGCTCCAGGACGGGTTCCGCGGAGAGGACGAAGGTGCCCCAGTGCATGGGGGCCATGTGCCGCGTGCCGAGGTCCTGGGCCGCGCGCACCGCCTCCTCCGGGTCGCAGTGGACGTCCGCCAGCCACCATCGGGGGTCGTAGGCGCCGATGGGCAGCAGGGTGAGGTCGATGCCCGGGTAGCGGCGGCCGATGCGGGTGAACCAGTGGCCGTACCCGGTGTCGCCGGCGAAGTGGACGCGCCGGCCGTCGGGGGCGGTGAGCACCCAGCCGCCCCACAGGGAGCGGCAGGTGTCGGTGAGGGTGCGCTTGGACCAGTGGTGGGCCGGTACGAAGTCGAAGCGCACGCCGTCCAGTTCGGCGGCCTCCCACCAGTCGAGCTCGGTGACCCGGGTGAATCTGCGGCGGTGGAACCAGGGGGCGAGCCCGGCCGGCACGAACAGCGGGGTGTCGCGCGGGAGCCGGCGCAGGGTGGGGGCGTCGAGGTGGTCGTAGTGGTTGTGGCTGATCACGACGGCGTCCACGCGCGGCAGGTCCTCCCAGGCGACGCCGACGGGGGTGAGCCGGGCGGGCGTGCCGAGGATGCGGCGGGACCAGACCGGGTCGGTGAGCACGGTCAGCCCGCCGATCCGCAGGACCCAGCTGGCGTGCCCCGCCCAGGTGACGGCGACCGTGCGGGAGTCCGCCCGGGGCAGCGGGCCGGGGGCGTACGGCAGCCGGGGGGCGTCGGCGAGGCCCCCCGGGGCGGGCCGTACGGCTCCCTCGCGGGCGAACCGGGCCAGTGCCTTCAGCCCGGGCAGCGGGGACGTCAGCCGGTCGTGGAAGGCGCGGGGCCACACCCGGCGTTCGG
>Ga0247827_10000679_pt1 | contig 15079 bp, 16 predicted proteins | sample 12C_Control_Day2_FD_194414 | JGI IMG/M metagenome (GOLD analysis project Ga0247827, IMG submission 194414) | Soil microbial communities from agricultural site in Penn Yan, New York, United States - 12C_Control_Day2 | ecosystem: Environmental > Terrestrial > Soil > Agricultural land | place... | reverse complement strand
GGCTTGGTGGACCGCTTCGAAGCCCTGGCCGGCTAGGCGCAGAATGTCGCCATGCGCGCGCGGGCTTGAGCCCCGCGCGGGCGTCGCTATAAGAGCCGTCGAAATCTTGACTCTTTTTCGGAAGACCTGAATGGCCGACCAGCACGCAGACAACGCCGAACACGCCTATGTGCACGGCTCGATGGAAATCTCGGAACAGGTCTCGACCTGGGAGCTGTTCAAGTTCCTGGCCAAGTGGGGCTCGCTGCTGACCGCCGCGATCCTGGTGCTGCTGACGGTCTGGTTCGCGGTCGGCGCGGGCTTCGTCGCCGGCGCCATCAGCGGCGTCGTGGTGTTCGTGGCCGGCTTCTTCGCCCTGCGCTCCAAGCCCGCCCACTGAGTTTCGCGCCGCGCTTGCGGCGCTGTGACATCCGAAAAGCCCGTCGAGCTTTGCGCTCGGCGGGCTTTTCTTTTGAGATTTGTGCGGCGACGCAGCAAGATTTCACCCTTTGCTGCCGTTGCGTCAGCGTGCCGCGCAAGGAAATTACGCAGTTGCAGCAATTCCGGCTTTGACGCGCCCTTCCGCTTCGTCCTAACGTTCCGGCTCTGGGGGACTTGGGAGGGATTCGCTTGGCTGTCGCCATCGCCGTGACCCGCGAGCGCCGTGAAGGCGAGACGCGTTGCGCTGTAACGCCGGAGACGGTGAAGAAGCTGATCGCCCTGGGCGCGACCGTTTCGGTCGAAGCCGGGACGGGGCTGGGCTCGTCCATTCCCGACGCCGACTATGCCGAGGCCGGGGCTACGGTGAAGCCTGACACCCGCGCGGTGCTGGACGGCGCCGACATCGTGCTGAAGGTGCGCGGCCCGACGGCGCAGGAGACTAGCGCGCTGAAGCCCGGCGCCATCGTCATCGCCATGCTCGACGCCTATCGCGAGAAGGACACGGTCGAGGCGCTGAAGGGCGCGAACGCCACCGCCTTCGCCATGGAATTCGTGCCGCGCATCACCCGCGCCCAAGTCATGGACGTGCTGTCGTCCCAGGCCAATCTGGCCGGCTATCGCGCAGTGATCGAGGCGGCCTACGCCTTTGGCAAGGGCTTCCCGATGATGATGACGGCGGCGGGCACGGTCGCCCCGGCCAAGGTCTTTGTCATGGGCGTGGGCGTGGCCGGTCTTCAGGCCATCGCCACGGCGCGGCGTCTGGGCGCGGTCGTCACCGCCACCGACGTGCGTCCAGCCACCAAGGAACAGGTCGAGAGCCTCGGCGCCAAGTTCCTGGCCGTCGAGGACGAAGAGTTCAAGAACGCCCAGACGGCCGGCGGCTACGCCAAGCCGATGAGCCCTGAGTATCAGGCCAAGCAGGCGGCTCTGACCGGCGAGCACATCAAGAAGCAGGACATCGTCATCACCACGGCCCTGATCCCCGGCCGCGCGGCGCCGGTGCTGGTCAGCGCCGAACAGGTGGCGTCGATGAAGCCCGGCTCGGTCCTGATCGATCTGGCGGTCGAGGCGGGCGGCAATGTCGCGGGGGCCAAGGCGGGCGAGGTCGTCACGACCGCGAACGGCGTCTCCATCGTCGGCTACACCAACCTGCCCGGCCGGATCGCGGCCGACGCCAGCGCCCTCTATGCCCGCAACCTAGCCGCCTTCGTCGGGTTGATGCTGAAGGACGGCGCGGTGACGCTGGATCTGGAAGACGAAATCCTCAAGGCCGCTGTCGTGACGCACGGCGGGGCTGTGGTGCATGAGGGCGTAAAGGGATGATGTCGGCGCGCGTGAGGCAGGCGCTGGTCATTCTCTCGATCCTGATCATGCTGGGTTCTGTCGTTCTGTTTGGCCTTGGGCTCGCAACCACGATTTACTTTGATGCGAAACAGTCCGTGCCCGCGTCCGACAGTTCTTTCAGCGTGGTTGCGGAAACCCTGTTTGATGATTTCGTTGTGATCTTGATGGCCGGTTCAGTGCTGCGGGTTCTGCTTAGTATCGATGCTCGTTTGGATAGGAAGGTTTGACTATGGAACACGTCGATCCCACCGTCTTCCGCCTGGCCATTTTCGTGCTGGCCATCTTCGTCGGCTATTATGTGGTGTGGAGCGTGACGCCCGCGCTGCACACGCCGCTGATGGCTGTGACCAACGCCATTTCCAGCGTCATCATCGTCGGCGGCCTGATCGCAGCGGCGGCGCTCAGCCCTGAGGCCGCCGGTCCGAACGCCTGGATCGCCAAGGGCGCGGGCGTGGTCGCCGTGACGCTCGCCAGCGTCAACATCTTCGGCGGCTTCATGGTCACGCGACGGATGCTGGCCATGTACAAGAAGAAAGAAAGGCCCAAGGCCTCGTGATTTTCTCGCCTACCCTGTTCGCCTTTTATGTTTCCTGGGCCGTCACCGGCCTGGGCGTGGCCCTGTGGATCTGGAGCTGGGTGCGGGTGAAGGACCCCATCGGCAAGCTGCGGTTCCAAGACTGCGGCGTGGTGCTGGTCTTCGCCGCCGTGCTGACGCGCATCGTCATCCAGAACCGCGAGATGACGGTCTTCGACTGGGCCATGATATTGCTGGGACCGCTGTTCATCGCCGCCGCCCTGTGGCGGCTGACCCGCACCCAAAGTCTGACCAAACGCTAAGAGTAATCGTGATGAAGACCACCCTGATTTTCGCCGCCGTCCTGACCGCCGCTGTCGCCGCATCCGGCGCCGCCTCGGCACAGCGCACCGAAGAAGTCGGCCAGAACCCTTACGGCGGCCTGCACTGGTCCGTCGCTGCGCCCGAAGGCGCGACCTGGGCGCTGCAGTGCCAGTTCGCCCCGGTGACCATTCGCGGCATCCACATGAACCGCATCAACCACACGGGCACGGGCCGCATGGCTGGCCGTCTGCCCAGCGACAACGGCAGCTGCCGCGTGACCAAGACGGGCGGCGAGGGCGGCGTCGGCGTCGCCGTCGTCAAGAACGGGGTGGCCACGTCCGCCGGCACCCGCGACGCCGCCACGCCGGCCGTCGTCAACGTCTTCTGATTTGAAATGACCGACTGACATGACCCTGGGGGAGGGGATCTGATGAACGCATCCATAGCCGCGCTGGCCTATCTGGCCGCGGGGGTCCTGTTCATCCTCTCGCTCAGGGGCTTGTCCAGTCCCGAGACCAGCCGCCGAGGCAATACGCTGGGCATGATCGGCATGGCTCTGGCCGTCGGCGTGACCCTGCTGACGCTGGGGACGTCCGGCGCGCTGGACCTGATGACGCTGGCCCTGATCGGCGGCGGGGTCGTGGTTGGCGGCGGCGCGGGCGCGCTGATCGCCAGGCGGGTGCCGATGACGGCCATGCCGCAACTGGTCGCGGCCTTCCACTCCCTGGTCGGTCTGGCCGCCTGTCTGGTGGCGGTCGGCGCCGTCTATGCGCCCGACGCCTTCGGCATCATGGCCGCCGGCGGCGGCATCAAGACCCTGTCGATCGTCGAGCTGAGCCTGGGCGTGGCCATCGGGGCCATCACCTTCACCGGCTCGGTCATCGCCTTCGCCAAGCTGAACGGGAACATGAGCGGCTCGCCGATCCTGCTGCCGGCGCGGCACCTGATCAATATCGGCCTGGCCCTGGGTCTGGTCTTCCTGATCGGGGTCCTGATCGGCACCGGCGGCACGGCGATCTGGGCCTTCTGGGGCGTCTTCGCTATCGCGCTCATTCTCGGCGCAACCCTGATCATCCCCATCGGCGGCGCCGACATGCCCGTCGTGGTGTCGATGCTGAACTCCTACTCCGGCTGGGCGGCGGCGGCCCTGGGCTTCACGCTGGAGAACATCGCCCTGATCATCACCGGGGCCCTGGTGGGCTCATCGGGCGCCATCCTCAGCTACATCATGTGCAAGGGCATGAACCGCAGCTTCATCAGCGTCATCCTGGGCGGCTTTGGCGGTGGGGATGCGGCGGCGGCCGGCGGTGGCGTGGTCGAGACGCGCCCGGTCAAGCAGGGCTCGGCCGAGGACGCAGCCTTCATCATGAAGAACGCGTCGAAGGTCATTATCGTCCCCGGCTACGGCATGGCCGTGGCCCAAGCCCAGCACGCTCTGCGCGAAATGGCCGACATCCTCAAGGAAGAGGGCGTCGAGGTGAAGTACGCCATCCACCCCGTCGCGGGCCGGATGCCGGGCCACATGAACGTCCTGCTGGCCGAGGCCAACGTCCCCTATGACGAGGTGTTCGAGCTGGAGGACATCAACTCCGAGTTCTCGACCGCCGACGTGGCCTTCGTCATCGGCGCCAACGACGTGACCAACCCCGCCGCCAAGACCGACCCGCAATCGCCCATCTATGGGATGCCGGTGCTGGACGTGGAGAAGGCGGGCACCGTCCTCTTCATCAAGCGCGGCATGGCGGCGGGCTACGCTGGGGTCGAGAACGAGCTCTTCTTCCGCGACAACACCATGATGCTGTTCGCCGACGCCAAGAAGATGGTCGAAGGGATCGTGAAGGCGCTGTGAGGAGAATTCACGATCCAGCCAGTTGGACGCGACATAGCTCCAACATCGTCGGCCTGATAGCGCTTGTTGGGTTGGGGGCTTCAGTCTTCGTTGGCCAGGTTGGTGCACTCTCGATTTTTCGGTCCGGACTGGATGAGGCGCCGCTCTATTGGTGGGGTCTCGCGTCCGGTTTCTCTGTCATGTCGATGTTGTTCACGCTCGGCTGGTCACTGGTTTTGCGGTGGCTGATCCCCAGGTCCGGGAATCCGCAACGGATCGCCAAGTGGAGCTTGGTCGTTGTTCCGATGATCGTGATCATCAGTTTCTTGCACGATGCGCGGAGCGGCGTGGCTCTTTATCCGGGCGGTCTGACCTATCAGCAACCAGGGTTTTTCTCGCCGCGGTACTCCGTGCCATATGCGTCGCTGGAAGCTGTAGAGACTGGCTGCGTCTTTTACCGTCGTAGAGGCAACGTCCACCCCGAAGTGATTTACGACGCCAGGGCGCCGAACGGAGATTGGATCAGCCTTTCGGCTTTGCGGCTGTCTGATCTTAGTGATTGGCGTGGGTGGGTGGCTGTTATCAGCGACGTGGATCATGCGGTCTCCAACGCTGGCGGAGACCGCCGGGGGAGCCGCCATGCGATGGATGGTCGGCTTTTGTACGAAAGCGGATGCATTGAGGCTTTCGCTAGCAAGTTTGATGAGGCCGGGCGTCGCCAATGGTACCGGATTATCCGCTTGGACGGGGGCTCCGTGCCTCGCCGTTGAGTCTCGCTGCGAACAGGCTCATCAAGCGATTGAAGTGAAGTGAGGGCGACCATGACGGAGGAGGGGGAGATCGTGTTCAGCGCGGACGAGATCATCGCCAACCTGTCCCTGACGCCGCATCCCGAGGGCGGGCATTTCCGGTCCATGGCGCGCGATCCGGGGCTGGCGGCCTGCGGGTCCGAGGCGAGAACCGATTATCGTCTGCTGACGGCGGACGACGCGGACGACTGGCGGCCGGTCGAGGCGACCGAGATCTGGGCCTTCTATATGGGGGCGCCGCTGGCGTTGGAGATCGTCACGGATCAGGGGGTGCGGCCGCTGGTTCTGGGTCCCGATCAGCCGCAGATCGCGGCCCCCGCCGGGGCCTGGCGGCGGATGCGCAGTCAGGGCGACTGGAGCCTCGCAGCCTGTTCGACGGCGCCGGGTCTGGCGATCGAGGCCGTGGCGGCGCCCCGTGTCTGAGCCCAATACCCAGCCCGACGACGGTCGAGAATTTCCTGCCCCTGTCGCGCCGGCATCCAGCGTCGATGAACCGCCGCTATCCCTGATCCGCTTGCGAGGCGCGCGGACGGGCGTATAGCGGATGCTCATGCGCACCTTCCTGATCGTCGCCGCCGCCGCCCTGTTGTCTGCCTGCGCCACGGCGCCGCTGAGGGCTGTTGAAACTCCGGTGGAGACGGTCGATCTGCTGCTGACCTCGGCCACGGTGGTCGATGTCGAGAAGGGGACCGTCACGCAAGACCAGATGGTGGCCGTGCGCGGCGGGGACATCGTCGCTGTCCTGCCCGAGGGCGAGGCCAGCCGCTATCGCGCGACGCGGACGCAGGACCTCGGCGACCGCTATGTCATGCCGGGCCTGTGGGACATGCATGTCCACTTCGGCGGAGGCGAGGCCCTGATCGAGGAGAACGCCGAGCTGATGCCCCTCTATGTCGTCAACGGCGTGGTGGCGGTGCGCGATGCGGCGGGCGATCTGGCGCAGCAGGTGCTGGACTGGCGCGACAATCCGCCGACGCCCGACAGCCCGCGCATCTTCACCTCAGGTCCCAAGATCGAGGGCATAGCCCCGGTCTGGAAGGGCGTGATCGAGACCGGCAGCGAGGCCGACGTGGACGGGGCCCTGGACCGGCTGCAGGCCCTGCGCGTCGACTTCGTCAAGATCACTGACAACACCCTGAAGCCCGAACTCTTCCTCTACGCGGTGCGCGAGGCGAAGAAGCGGGGCATGAAGACCTCGGCCCACATCCCGGCCAGCATCACCGTGCTGGAAGCCGCCGAGGCGGGCCTGTCGTCCATCGAGCACCTCGACTACGCCATGAAGGCGGGCTCGAAGGACGAGGCGGCCATTGCCGCCGACTATCTGGCGGGCAAATACACCTATGCCCAGACCATGCGGCGCTATGCCGACACCTTTGATGTCGAGACGGCGCGGCGGGTCTATGCACGGCTGCGCGAACTGGGCACGGCGGTGTCGCCGACCCTCTATGGCTCGACCACGCTGGCGAACCTCGATCTGGACGACCACTCGCACGACGACGGCCTGGCCTATGTCGGGCCGGGCATCCGCGCCACCTACGCCTGGCGCGTCGAACGGGCGGCCAAGGCTACGCCGCAGCAGGTGGCGGACCGCCACTTCGTCAAGGACGTGACGGCCCGCACCCTGCCCATGCTGCGTGACGCGGGCGTGGTCATCCTGACCGGGACGGACGCGGGCTTCCTCAACTCGTTCAACTATCCGGGTTTCTCGCTGCACGACGAGCTGGAGCTGTACGTGAAGCTGGGGTTGACGCCGCGCGAGGCCCTGATGGGTTCGGTGGTGGACGGGCCGCGCTTCCTGAACCAGGGCGAGCGTTACGGCGCGGTGGCGGCGGGCAAGTCGGCCGACCTGCTGGTGCTGGAGGCCAACCCGCTGGCGGACGTGTCGGCGACGCGGCGTATCGCTGACGTGGTGCTGCGCGGCCGCCTGATCGAGGCGAGCGAGCTGGAGCGAATGCGCGGCGAGATCCGCGCCCGCGTCGCAGCCCGCAACGCCAGCTTTACCCCTTCGCCAGCTTCCTGACCCGGAAGGCGAGGAAGATCAGCAGGCCGCCGAACAGGATGGCCCAGGCCGCGATCAGCCACAGCAGGCCCATGGCTCCGCTGCCCGGCGCAAGGACCAGGATCAGGCCGAAGATCACCGAAAGGGCGCCCGCCGCGATCAGCGTCCACTCGTTCTCGATTTCCTTGCGCAGGCGAATGGCGCCGACGATCTCGATGACGCCGCGCATGATCGACCAGAAGCCGATCAGATAGACCAGAACCAGCGCCGTCAGGCCGGGCCAGACGAAAGCCAGTATCCCGGCCAGAATGCTGACCACCCCGCCGAGCGCCAGCCACCAGCGGGGGGCGATCCCGCCGCCGCGAATGGCGGCGATGATGGAGACGATGCCGTCCGCCACGGCGTAGATGGCGTAGACCAGGATCAGGCTGAGCAGGCTGATGGCCGGCATGGCGAAGGTCAGGACGCCAAAGGCGATGGCCAGGACACCGCGCAGCAGCAACAGCCACCACGAGCGATGCAGGGCCGATCTGACGATGCCTTCCAGCGAAGGCGCGGCGGTATGGGTCATCAGCAATTCCCCGTCTGGCGAGACCGGAACGGTCACGCTTGGGCGAACGCGGGAAGGGGCGGCGGGGTTCCGCCTTCCAGTATTCCGCTCGTTCCCGCCTCCATGGGGATGAGCGGGGGAGGTTAGGCCGCCAGACGCCAGTCGTGCGTTGCTGCGGCGGCAGGGGCGTGGAACTCGTCCCACAGGGCGTCCTCGTCCGAATAGCGGCTGCTGGCGGAGGCCGAGATGACGTCCACGACCTGTTCTTCCTGACGGTCCCAGATGACGGCCAGATCGCCCTCGGCCTCGCACGGCACGATCATGTAGCGGTCGGCGAAGGTCTTCTTGGCGGGCTTTTGAACCGTCGGGGTGCGGGCGAAGGCCATGTCGAGATCTCCTGAAGCGATTGCCTCTTGCTGATGTGGAGAGGATGCGACAGCATTGCGTCAGTTACGGACGTATATCTGTGGAGAAGTTTCTTGCGGCACGACAAGGCGGCGATGGTCATCGATCTGGCGCGCGGCATGGCGGCCAGCGCCGAGGGCCTGACGCTGAATGAAATGGCGGGGCAGCTGCGCGTGGGGCGCCGCACCGCCGAGCGGATGCGCGACGCCGTCCTGATGCTGTTCCCTCAAGTCGAGGAGATCAGCGATCCGCCGAGCAAGCGCTGGCGCATTCGCGGCGGCCTGTCCGCCTTCGAACAGGCCCCGACCGCGACCGAGATGCTGGAGCTGACCAAGGCGGCGGCGGCCCTGCGCGCGGCGGGCGAACCGGCGCGCGCGGCGGCGCTGGAGGGGCTGGAGCGCAAGGTCAAGGCGGCCATGCGCTCGACCACCCTGAACCGCATGGCCCCCGACCTGGAGGCCCTGGTGCGGGCCGAGACCATCGCCGTTCAGGCTGGTCCGCGTCCCACCGCCGACGAGACGGTGCTGGCCGAGATCCGCGGTGCTGTTCTGGCCGAACGGCCGCTGAGCTTCATCTACGCCCGTCCGGGCGCCGAGGCGCGCAGCCGCAGCGTGGCGCCGTGCGGCCTGATGTTCGGTCGGGCCAACTATCTGGTGGCGGCGGACCGCGAGAGCGGGCGTATCCAGACCTTCCGCCTGGACCGCATGTCCTCGGTCGAGGCGGGCGAGGGGACGGCGCGCCCGCCCGCCGACTTCGACCTGGCCGCTTTCGCCAGCCAGTCCTTCGGCATCTATCAGGACGAGATCGAGGAGGTGGTGCTGCGCATCGCCCCCGAGGGCGCGGCCGAGGCGCGCGGCTGGCGTTGGCACCCGACCCAGACCATCGAGGATCAGGCCGACGGTTCGGTGCTTGTGCGGTTCCGGGCGTCAGGGATGCGCGAACTGGCCTGGCACCTGTTCACCTGGGGCGAGCAGGCGACCATCGAGGCGCCGCAGCGGCTGAAGGCGGTCATGGCGGGGGAACTGGCGGCGGCGCAGAGAGCGTTGACGGCCTCCTAACCCTCACATCATCTCGGCGGGCTTCCTGCGGCCGAAGAGGCGTTTGAGCTTCTGGTGCAGGCCGTTGTTCGACGTCTTGCGGTTCATGGCCTCGGCGTCGCGCAGCCAGGTCACCTGGATAACGCGCCGCTCGCCAGTGAAGGGCAGGTGCCCATGCCAGGAATTGTCGGACCGGGTGAAGGCGAAGGCGGTGCCGTTCGTCGGGGGCACCTCCAGCTTGTAAGGCTCGAAATTCTTGCCGTCATAGAGGACGCGCAGGCGGCCGCCCGGGCCGTCGTTCCAGGCGGAGTTCAGATACAGCAGCATGGTCATGACCTTGCGCTGGGAATCCGTGTGGATGTAGCCCTCGCGCGCCTGGGACCATCGGCGCATGGTCACCATGCGCGGGTAGCCGTGCATGTCGCGATCGAAGGCCCGCGACAGAGCTTCGGTCAGGGCGGGGCCTTTCAGCTCCGCCACCAGGTCGCGGAAGATCGGGGCCAGCTTTTCGGGCTCCATCGTCACATAGCCGGTGACGTCGATCGCCGGATAGTCCGCCTCCAGCCGGGCGGCGACGCCCGGCGTCAGCAGGTCGTCGATCAGGATGTGCTGGTAGGGATCGTCGCTGGCGGCCGCGGTGTCGAAGGCGGCGAGATTGAGCAGGGAGGGCGTCTGGGGATGTCGTGTCGTGCCCGACGACGGCTGGAGGGTGTTCGACATGAGGGGCCTCGGTGCAAAACGACAACGTTTTGTATGGAGAACTTTGTTAGGCGAACGTGGCGGCACCATAGGCGCTCGGCCGGAAAACATGAAACAGGATTTTCGGCGCGCCCCTGAACGGGCGCAAAGCTGAGCAAACCGTAAGCTGACGTCGGCGTTGCGCCGTCTATGCTGAAGCTGAACCGTATGGAGCCCGTCGCCTTGCGCCTGAAAGCCCTCGCCGCCTCAACCGTTTTGGCCGCCGCCTTGACCGCCTGCGCCGCCGCGCCGCTTCCGCCGGGGACATGGGATGCGCGGGCCGCGCCGAGCGTCGAGGTCACGCGCGACGGTGATCGGTGGACGGCGGACTATGTCTTCAATCGCGACGCGCCGGTCTGGGCCTTCATGGATTCGGCCCTGATGACGGATGTGCGCCAGCCGTGGCGGCCGACCCAGTGGACCGTCGACACGCCCGGCGTCGTCATGGAGCGGCGCGGAAGCTACGACGTGATCCGCAGTCTGGACGGCGGCCCCGTGCCGCGTCACGTCCGCTTTTCGATCAAGCCCAAGGCGGTCGATCTGGAGGCGGAATACGGCACACTGACCTTCTCGGACGGCGCCGTGGCCCTGCCGACGCGGCAGTTCGACGTCTTCGCCCTGTCGTCGGTCGAGGCGGCTGAGGCCATGCCCGCCGACCTGAACGGCGTTGATCTGGAGGGCGGACCCTCGACCGTCACCTGGCGCGACACGGCCGGGCCGGTGCTGTTCAACGGCGAGCGGCGAGCCCAACTGTCCACCACGGGCGAGCGCTCCTATGTCTTGCTGGGCCGGGCGCGGGTCACGCCGGGCGAGGGGCTGACCACGGTCATGGACCCCAATCTGCCCGCCTGGATCGGCGAGGAGATCCGCGGCTTCGCGCCGCACGTCGGCGACTATTATCTGCGTCGCCTTGGCGCGCCCGGCGTCGGCAGCGAGACCTCGACCGTCATGGTCAGCTGGAACGGTCCGACCGAACGCCTGTCCAGCATGGGCGGCAGCGTCCTGCCCGGCCTGATCGTCATGCAGTTCGAGGGCGTGGGCGTGTTGAATCCCAGCAAGCAGGTGCTGGAGCGCTCGCGCTGGTTCATCGGCCATGAAAGCGCGCACTTCTGGCTGGGGCAGGCGGTGCGCTATCAATTCGCGCGCGACGCCTGGATCACCGAAGGCGGGGCCGACCTGATGGCCGTGCGGGCGCTGAAGGCGCTGGATCCGACCTATGACGACCGGGCCGAGCTTCAGAGCGAGGTTGACGACTGCACGACCCTGGCCCGCGACAAGCCTGTGGCCGAAGCGGGCGAGCGGGGCGAACACCGCGCCTACTATGCCTGCGGCGCCGTCTTCGCCATGGCGGCGGAAGCCGCGCAGAAGCGGCGCGACGGCGGCGACTGGTTCGACTTCCTTCGCCCGGTTCTGGCCGCCAATCGCGAGGACGGCGTGCTGAGCCGCGCCGAATGGCTGGACGCCCTGACCCGCGTCTCGGGCGATCCGTCGCTGGCCCCGATCCTCGATCGGATGCTGGACCAGGGGGCAGCCGACCCGGCGGCTGTAATCGCCGACCTGTTCCGTCGCACGGGCGTTCCGCATCGGGTCGAGAACGGCAAGATCGTCCTGATCTGATCGCTGTTATTTGATCGGGATCAAGGACCAAACCCTGCGCCGGGCGTTCTATCGTTCTGGAACGCGAGGAGGTCGCCATGACTTGGTCCAGTCTGATCGTCTATGTCGATGACGAAGCCGACAACATCCAGCGGATCGAGCAGGCCTGCGATCTGGCCAAGGCGCACGACGCCCACCTGATCGGGGTGTCGGCCTGCGCGCCGGAGACGCCGATGGCCGACGCCTATGGCGCGGGCATTCTGCTGGGCGAGGTGCTGACCGCCCAGCATGAACGGGCCGAGAGCGCCCTGAAGGGTGCGGAGGGGCGTTTCCGCGAGATCGCGACCAAGGCCGGGGTGTCGTGCGAATGGCGCGCCGACGTAGGCGACCCCACGGGTCTGCTGGTCAAGCACGCCCGCGCCGCCGACGTGCTGATTGTCGGGCGCGACGCCGCCAACGCCAGCGGATGGCGGGCGCCTATTCCGTCCGATCTGACCATGCGGGCGGGGCGCTCGGTTCTGATCGTGCCGCCGAATCCCGCGCGGCCCGTCGCGGGCGCGCCGGTGCTGCTGGCCTGGACCGACAGCCGCGAGAGCCGTCTGGCTGCGGTGGCCGCCATCCCCCTGCTGCGCGAGGCCGAGAACGTGCGCGTGCTCGAGCTATGCGATCCCGAGGACATGGACGGCGCCCGGCTGCGCACCGCCGACGTGGCGGCCTGGCTGAAGCGTCATGGCGTCAAGGCCGAGGCTGACGCCCGCGCTCACGACGACCGCTCGGCGGGCCGTCGCCTGCTGGACTGCGCCGCCGAGATGAAGGTCGGCGCCATCGTCAGCGGCGCCTGGGGCCATGCGCGGATGCGGCAGTGGATCTTCGGCGGCGTGACCCAGACCCTGATCACCGAGAGCCCGGTAGCCCTTCTGCTGGCGCACTGAGCCGTCAGGCGAAGGGGTAGGGGCTCACCGACTTCGACCAGTCGTCCACTGTCAGCGCCCGCCCGACCGGCGGGGCGGCGCGCTCGGCGCAGGGGTGGCGTTCGCACAGGCGGCAGGCCGGGCCGATGGGCGTGACCTCGGGCTTCTGCAGGTCCAGACCGCGGGCATAGATGAGGCGATGGGCGTGCTTCAGCTCGCAGCCCAGGCCGATGGCCAGGTCTTGCCCCTCGGTGAAGGCGTCCTGACCCTGACGGTCGACGGTGCGGGCCAGGGTGAACCAGCGGCCGCCATCCGGCGTCTCGATGATCTGGGTGACGATGCGACCGGGCGTGCGGAAGGCCGAGTGCAGCCGCCAGCGCGGGCAGGCCCCGCCGAAACGCGAAAAGGGAAAGGCGCCGGAGGCATAGCGTTTCGACACATTGCCCGCCTGATCCACCCGCATCAGGAAGAAGGGCACGCCTCTGGCCGTTGGCCGGGACAGGGTCGTTAGCCGGTGCGCCGCCTGCTCGAAGCCGACGCCGAAGCGGGCCTGCAACCGGGCCAGATCATAGCCGGTCTCTTCCGCCGTGCGCTGAAAGGCGGCGTAGGGCATCAGGATGGCGGCGGCCAGACTGTTGGTCAGGGAGGTCTTCAGCAGGTTGCGGGTCGGGGCGTCGGGCGCATTGGCCGCCTCGGTCAGGGCCTGAAGCTCGGGCCCGTGCTCCATCAGGGCCAGCTGGCTGGCGACGGCGAAGGCGCGCGACGACGGGCCGAGCGTATCGGACAGCAGCAGACGGCCCCGGTGCGGATCGAAGCGGCGGGTCCATTCGACCATGACCTCGGCGGGCAGGGTGCGGACGGTCAGGCCGTGACGGGCGAACAGGCGGGCGCGGGCCAGGGCCTCGAAGCTCTCGTCCGGCGACGGGGCTTCGGCCTTCAGGGCGTCGTGCAGGGCCTCGCCCAGGGCGTCGAGCTCCGGGACGTGGTTGTGGCGGCTCTGGATGTATTCGCGCACCCATTCCGACGGGCTGTCGGCGGGGGAGGCGGCGCCGGCGACCTCGGCCTCGGCCCGGTCGCGCACGCGGCGATCGGAGAAGGCGCGGTAGAGGCGCAGGATGGCGTCGGCGGCGGCGGGCTGATCTTCGGCCAGTTGTACGATCTCGTGGCGCGGCACGGCCAGACCCTGAAATAGGGGGTCGGCGAAGGCCTCGGCCAGTTCCGCCTCCGACGCCGGGCCGCCCGACTGGCCCAGGTTCCTCAGGTCGACGTCATAGGTCTCGGCCAGACGCAGCAGCAGTTGGGCCGAGACCGGCCGCTGATTGCGCTCGATGTGGTTCAGATAGGAGGGCGAGACGCCCAGATCGCCCGCCATCGCCGTCTGCGACAGGCCGAGGTCGCGTCGGAGCCGTTTCAGGCGGCCGCCGAGGAAGAGTTTGCGATCAGCGGCGGCGTTCATGACGCGATGATGTCATGATATGACTGAATGGCAAGTGTCATGATGTGACTGTTTGACTTGAATGGTGAGGGGCATGCTGTGTCAATCGTGACGGCGGCGTGTTTGGGTCTGGTGACGGCGGCTGTTGCCGCGCCCTTTCATAGCCGAGACGAACATGACGACCTTCGCCGATCTGGTTCCTTCGCCCGCTGGCCGTTTCGACGGCATCGAACGCCCCTATACGCCGGAGGACGTTCTGCGCCTGCGCGGTTCGGTGCCGATCACCCACACCCTGGCCGAGCGCGGCGCCAACCGTCTGTGGCAATTGCTGCACGACGAGCCCTTCATCAACGCCCTGGGCGCCGTCACCGGCAATCAGGCGATGCAGATGGTTCGCGCCGGTCTGAAGGCGATCTACCTGTCGGGCTGGCAGGTCGCCGCTGACGCCAACACCGCCGGGGCCATGTATCCCGACCAGTCGCTGTATCCGGCCAACGCCGCGCCGGAACTGTGTCGCCGCATCAACCGCACCCTGCAACGCGCCGACCAGATCGAGCACGCCGAAGGCGGCGCCAAGCGCGAATGGTTCGCCCCCATCGTCGCTGACGCCGAGGCCGGTTTCGGCGGGCCGCTGAACAGCTTCGAGATCATGAAGGCCTTCATCGAGGCGGGCGCCGCGGGCGTCCACTTCGAGGACCAACTGGCCAGCGAGAAGAAGTGCGGCCACCTGGGCGGCAAGGTCCTGATCCCGACCCAGGCGCATGAGCGCAACCTGGTCGCCGCCCGTCTGGCCGCCGACGTCATGGGCACCCCGACCATCACCGTCGCCCGCACCGACGCCGAGAGCGCCCAGCTGATCACTTCGGACATCGACGAGCGCGACCAGCCCTTCATAGACCGCGAAAACCGCACGCCCGAGGGCTTCTTCCGCCTGAAGGAAGGCACGGGTCTGGACCACTGCATCGCGCGCGGTCTGTCCTACGCCAACATCGCCGACCTGCTGTGGTGGGAGACCTCGCACCCCGATCTGGACGACGCCAAGAAGTTCGCCGAGGCGATCCAGAAGAAGCATCCGGGCAAGCTGATGGCCTACAACTGCTCGCCCTCCTTCAACTGGAAGGCCAAGCTGGACGACGCCACCATCGCCAAGTTCCAGCGCGAGCTGGGGG
>Ga0247827_10000675_pt1 | contig 15116 bp, 16 predicted proteins | sample 12C_Control_Day2_FD_194414 | JGI IMG/M metagenome (GOLD analysis project Ga0247827, IMG submission 194414) | Soil microbial communities from agricultural site in Penn Yan, New York, United States - 12C_Control_Day2 | ecosystem: Environmental > Terrestrial > Soil > Agricultural land | place... | reverse complement strand
GGTCGGTTGCGGGTGACGGTTCGTTGAGGGTGTTGGGGAAGTGTCTGGACGTCTCGGGTGGGGGGAGTGCGGACGGTACGCGGGTGCAGTTGTGGACGTGCAATGGGACGGGTGCGCAGAAGTGGTTGGCGCAGTCGGACGGTTCGGTCCGCAATCCGCAGTCGGGCAAGTGTCTGGACGCCTCGGGCGGTACGTGGAACGACGGGACGCCGGTCCATCTGTGGACCTGCCACACCGGACCCAACCAGAAATGGACCCTGCCGTAGCCAAGGAGGCGACCCACGATGCGCACCCCTCTCAAGACGGCGCTCCGCCTGTGCGCAGGTGCCGTGCTCTGCCTGACGCTCCAGGCCGCGACCCTGACGGAGGCCGCACCGGCCGCACCGGCCGCACAGGACACCGCCCGCACCGCGGACGTCGCGGCGGCCGCGGCGGCCGACCCCGCGTACCGGCTCCTCGTCTTCTCCCGGACGGCGGGCTTCCGCCACTCCTCGATCGACGAGGGCATCACCGCACTGCGCGACCTCGGAGCGGCGAACGGCTTCACCGTCGACGCCACCGAGGACCCGCAGGCCTTCACCACCGCCAACCTTGCCCGGTACCGGGCCGTGGCCTTCCTGTCGACCACGGGCGACGTCCTCGGCCCCGCCCAGCAGACCGCCTTCGAGCAGTACCTGGGGGCGGGCGGCGGATACGTCGGCATCCACGCAGCCGCCGACACCGAGTACGACTGGCCGTTCTACGAAGGGCTGGCCGGCGCCCTCTTCCAGTCCCACCCGGCCATCCAGCAGGCCACCGTCGAGGTCGAGGACCGGGCGCACGACGCCACCGCGCATCTGGGCGGCACCTGGCAGCGCACCGACGAGTGGTACAACTACCGCACCAACCCCCGCACCACCGCCCACGTCCTCGCCTCGCTGGACGAGTCCAGCTACTCCGGCGGCAGCATGTCCGGAGACCACCCGATCGCATGGTGCAAGGACTACGCCGGGGGCCGCGCCTTCTACACCGGCGGCGGCCACACCGAGGAGTCCTACGCGGATCCCGTCTTCCGCCGGCACCTGCTCGGAGGCATCCGCTGGGCCGCCGGCACCACCCAGGCCGACTGCCGCCCGGAGACCGGCTACACGCCGCTGTTCGACGGCACCGGCACGACGGGCTGGAAGCAGGCGGGACCCGGCGGCTTCACCCTGGCCGACGGCACCCTGACCTCGCACGGCGGTCTGGGCCTGCTCTGGTACGACGCCAGGGAGATCACCGGCGACTACTCCCTGAAACTGGACTGGAAGGCGAGCGGCGACGACAACTCCGGTGTGTTCGTGGGCTTCCCGTCGTCCGACGACCCGTGGTCGGCGGTGAACAACGGCTACGAGATCCAGATCGACGCCACCGACGCCGCCGACCGCACCACGGGAGCCGTGTACGGATTCCAGTCGGCCGACCTGCCGGCACGCGACGCGGCGCTGAACCCGCCGGGGGAGTGGAACACGTACGAGATCCGCGTCACCGGGGAGCGGCTGGAGCTCTTCCTCAACGGCCGCAGGATCAACGACTTCACCAACACCGACCCGGCGCGCAGTCTGCGGCAGGGGCACATCGGCCTGCAGAACCATGGAGACGGCGACGAGGTGGCCTTCCGCAACATCCGGATCAAGCAGGCCGGCACCCCTTCCGATCCGCGCACGGGTGAGGTGAGGGGTGTCGGTGGCAAGTGTCTGGATGTGGCCGATGCCGGTACGGCGGACGGTACTCGGGTGCAGCTCTGGACGTGCAACGGGACGGTGGCGCAGCGGTGGTCGGTTGCGGGTGACGGTTCGTTGAGGGTGTTGGGGAAGTGTCTGGACGTCTCGGGTGGGGGGAGTGCGGACGGTACGCGGGTGCAGTTGTGGACGTGCAACGGGACGGGTGCGCAGAAGTGGTTGGCGCAGTCGGACGGTTCGGTCCGCAATCCGCAGTCGGGCAAGTGCTTGGACGCCTCGGGCGGTACGTGGAACGACGGGACGCCGGTCCATCTGTGGACCTGCCACACCGGACCCAACCAGAAATGGACCCTGCCCTGACCACCGCCCAGGCCCAACCGGAGACGTCCCGCGGCGAGTTCACCCTGCCCATGCGGAGCTGTGTGCTGCGCGTCCGGCGACTGTGAGGCCCTTTCGGCGCGGTTCCGGTTCCGGTGGGTCTGCGAGCGCGCTGGGCGGGCATACGGGCTTCATCCTGAGGAGAGGGAGCTTGTCATGGTCGGAATAGTCGCAGCGGTCCTGTTCTTCATCGCGTTCCTCATCAACGCGGCGGAGATCGGCACGAACGACGTGTTTTCTTCGGTGAACGTCATGCTGCTGGGGCTGACCGCCCTGGCGCTGCATGTGGCGGGAATCGGCACCGGCCGGCCCCGCAGGCGGTGAACCGGTCATTCCGGTGGTCCGGCGGCGGCATGCACGCGGCCCGGATCACCGGATGCCCCAATGCTGTCGCAGGGCCGCGTTGACGGCGTCCGGATGCTGGGTGTGCGGGTAGAAACCCGGGACGCGCAGCAACCGGGCGCCGAGGGCGTCCGTGAGGACCTCGGCGCACGCCATCAGCGGTTCGCCGACGTGGGTGCGGTAGAGGGTGGGGGCGTCCTCCCAGGTACCGCAGACGATCAGCGTCGGCCATGGAGCGGAACGCAGCGGCTCCAGCGGAACGTTCGCCTCCCAGATGGGCCGTTCCCGCATCGACGTGGCCACCGCCCGCAGCCGCCGTGCGGTCGGCTCCGGCATCGGCAGCCCGATGCCTTCGGTGGAGGCGCGCAGGAACTCGGCCGCGGTCACGGACTCCGGCAGGTGGCCGGGAGCCGTCCCGGCCACGCGTTCCAGCATCGCCGCGACGGTGGGGTGCTCGGCGGCGGCCGTGAAGGCGGACGGCTGGATGAGCGTCATCGACCGGACCAGATCGGGGCGGCGGGCGGCGGCGAGCATGGCGATCACCCCGCCGTTGCCGTGACCGACCAGATGCGCCGGCCCCTGGTGCCCGTCCGGGCGGGAACGCGGTTCGCCGAGCAGGCCGACGACGTCGTCGGCGTCGGTCTCGAAGTCGCCGCGCGCGGTGTCCGGACTGCGACCGTAACCGCGCCGGTCCACCAGCAGCAGACGGTGACGGTCGGCCAGCGGACGCTGCGCCGCGAAGCCGTAGAGGTCGTCTCCGCCCCAGGTGAAGATGTTGTGCACGAAGACCGCGGGCACGCCCCGGCCGTCGGTCTCGTCCCAATCCGTCACATGGATACGCGGCTCGCCCCATCTGCGCATGTGCCGCTCCACCCGGTCCCGAACCTGGCGCCACAACTCGGAATGCGGGCCGGGGTCCAAGCCCTCCGCCGCGAAGACGGCGCCGGTGAAACCGTCCGCGTCGGCCGGCGGTGCTTCCCGCAGGCGCCGACGCTCCTCGGGCGGCAGACAGAAGCCGAGGTCGACGCAGAGTTCGTGAAGCAGTTGCCGGACCTCGGCCGTCAGGTCGCGTGGGGTCATGGGACGGCATGCTCCCACGAACCGGCCGGGCGGCCTCGGGGTCTCGACCCCGCTGCTCGTGTCAGCGGATGTCGTGGTCGGGGTGGGCCCGGTCGTACGCGTGCCGCGCCTCGGCGATGACGTCACGGTGTGCGAGGGACCAGTCGGCGAGCGCCTTGACCAAGTGGGTCAGGCCGGCCCCGGTCCCGGTCAGGCGGTAGTCGACCCGGGCCGGGACGGTCGGGTACACGGTGCGCAGCACGAGGCCGTCGCGTTCGAGCCTGCGCACGGTGAGGGTGAGCATGCGCTGGGAGATGCCGTCGACGGCGCGCTGCAGTTCACGGAAGCGGCGTGGCCCCCCGGCGAGTTCGACGATCACGAGCACCGACCACTTGTCCCCGATGCGGTCCAGGACGTCGCGGATGCCGCAGTCGGGGTGGTCTTCGCGTCCGCACGGGTCCAGTTCGGCGGGGGTGGTGGTTACCGCGGTGTGCGTGAGTGACATCGGACTGCCTTCTTGTGGCCGGTGAGCGTGCGGTCGAGGATCAAGCGTAGTTACTGATCGGAACCACGACGGAAGACTGCGAGTGATCATGATTCTGGTGACCGGAGCGCACGGGAACCTCGGCTCGGCCGCACTTGCGGCGCTGCACGCCCGCGGTGCCGTCGCGAGCGGCGGCAGCCGCACGCCGGGCGAGGGGATGCGGCGTCTCGACTTCGACGACCCCGCGGACCTCGACCTCGCCGGTGTGTCGACTCTGGTGCTCGTCTCCGCCGGCTACGCCGAGGACGACCGGGTCGTCGCCCGGCACGCGGCGGTCCTGGACGCCGCCGTCCGCGACGGCGTCGGTCATGTCGTCTACACGAGCCTGACCACCGCCGGCGATCACCTCGGTTTCGCACTCGCGCACCGGGCGACCGAGCGCCTGGTGCGGGGGAGCGGGGTGCCGTGGACGATCCTGCGCAACGGCCTGTACGCCGAACTCTTCGGGGGCCTGCTGATGTGGGCCGGTGACGGTGTGGAGTCCGCCTTCGGTGAGGGTGCGCTGGCCGCGGTCGCGCGAGAAGACCTGGCCGAGGCCGCGGCGGTGGTGGCGTCGGATCCCGCATCTCACGGCGGGCGCGTCTACGACCTCGTCGGCACACCGGTCACGGCCGGACAGGTGGCCGGCGGACTCGGTGTCGCGCACCGCGCCATCAGCCTGGGCGAGTACCGGCGCAGGCTGCTCGAGACGCCGGGGCTGCTGCCGTTCCAGCCGCCGATGCTGGCCTCGATCGCCACCGGCGTCCGGCACGGCTTCCTGGACGGCACCGCACCCGACCTCGCCGACCTGCTCGGCCGCGCACCCCGCGATCCACTGGCCACCGCCGTCGAGGCCGCCCGTACCAGTCCGCGATTTCCATAAACTATGAATATAAAAAGGCTATGCTTCGGCCATGAGTCGTCAAGACACCGCTCCTGGTGCGTCCGCCGCCATCGGGGAAGCCCTCTACGGCCTGGCCACCAGAGCCGCGAGACGCCTGCCCCGGGACATGAGCCTGACGTCCGCCGCCACCCTGGCCACCCTGGACCGGACCGGCCCGCGGCGCATCACCGATCTGGCCGCGGTCGAGGGCGTCACCCAGCCCGCGATGACCGCCCTGGTCCGGGTGATGGAGGAGTCCGGCCTGGTCGAGCGGCGGGGCGACGCGTCCGACAAGCGGGTCACGCTGGTGTGCCTGACCGAGGCCGGCGCCTCCTATGTCCGGACGCGGCGCCAGGCGGGCGTCCACGCGTTCGAGCGGTTGATCGGCGGGCTCACCGGCGACGAGGTCGAGGCGCTGGTGGCGGCCCTTCCGGCCCTGAAGCATCTGGCGGAGCTCGAAAGCCAGGCCCGCGAAAGGCCGAAGCAGTGACCGGGCAACCGGTCGGCGGGGCCGCGGAGAAGGCGTTCCCGGTGGCGCGTTCCGAACCGCGGCTGCTGGTCCCCACCCTGACGTTCATCGCTCTGGTCGTGGCGGCGGTCGCCAGCCTGGGGACGCCGCTCATCACCAGCGTGGCGACCTCGTTCCACGTCTCGCTCGGCAGCGCGCAGTGGACGCTGACCATCGCGCTGCTCAGCGGCGCCGTCGCCACGCCGGTCCTGGGCCGGCTCGGAGCCGGCCCGCACCGGCGGACCACGATCCTCGCCACGCTGGCGGTCGTCGTCGCCGGCAGCGCGCTCACCGTGCTGCCGCTGCCGTTCGCGTGGCTGCTGGCAGGCAGGGCGGCCCAGGGCGTCGGGCTCGGGCTGACGGCGCTGATGATGGGCGTGGCCCGGGACCACCTCCCCGAGGAGCGCGGCGCGGCCGTGATCGCCCTGATCTCGGTGGTCTCGATCATCGGGGCCGGCGTCGGCTACCCGCTGGCCGCACTGCTCGCCGAGCTCGGCGGGGTACGGGCCGCCTACGGCCTCGGCCTGGTCGTCACCGCCGCCGCCCTCCTGACCGCGTGGCGCTCCATGCCCGAAGCCCCCGAAGGCCGCTCCGCCCGCGTGGACGTGGCAGGCGCGGTCGTCCTGGCCGCCGCGCTGCTCCTGGTGCTGTTCCTCGCCGGCGAACGGGCTCTGTGGAGCCGCCACCTCGCCGTGGCTGCGGGCCTTGCCGTCGTCGCGGTGGTGCTGCTCTGCGTCTGGGCCGTCGTCGAACTGCGCAGCACGACGCCCCTGGTCGACGTGCGGGCGGTGCGGCACCCGGCGGTCGCCGGGGCGAACCTCGCCATGTTCGTCGGCGGGATCGGCATGTACCTCCTGCTCACGCTCATCACCCGGTACGCGCAGACGCCGCACGGCGCCGGCTACGGCTTCGGGCTGACGACCTTCCTCGCCGGGCTGGTCCTCATCCCGTTCTCGGTGCTGGGGTTCGTCGCCGGCAAGCTCACGCCGCGGGTCCGGACGCGGATCGCGGGCCCCCTACTCCTGGCGGGCAGCGCCGTCGTGGTCGGCGGCGGGTTCGCCCTGTTCGCGGCGGCCCGGTCGGACCTGGCCGAACTGTTCGTGGCGATGGGCGTGCTCGGCTTCGGCGTCGGCGGCTTCTCGGCCGCGATGCCCGGCGTCATCCTGGCCGTCACCCCCAGGAGCGAGACGTCGAGCGCCATGAGCTTCAACTACGTCGTCCGCAGCGTCGGGTACTCCCTGGGCAGCGCCATCGGCGGCCTGATCCTCGCCGCGGGCACCGGCCCCGGCCACCTCTTCCCCGACGACGGCGCCTACACCACCGCGGCGCTGGTCGGCATCGGCGCCATGGCGATCACGACGCTGACAAGCCTCGCTCTCGCCCGCCGACGCTCGTCCGGGACCACCCCGTAAGTCAGATGCACTCATCCCGACACCGGAGGTTCCATGCCCAAGGGCTACTGGGTCAGCGTCTACCGCACCATCTCGGACCCCGAGAAGCTGGCTGCTTACAACAAGCTGGCCCGCCTGGCCGTCGCGGCCGGGGGCGGCCGGGTCCTCGTCCGTGGCGGTCGGGTCGTGGCGCACGACGCCGGAATCGCCGAGCGTACCGTCCTGATCGAGTTCGACAGCTTCGAGCAGGCCGTCGCGGCGCGCGAGAGCGCGGCCTACCAGGAGGCGCTGGTCGCCCTCTCCGACGGCGTCGAGCGGGACTTCCGCATCGTCGAAGGCATCGACTGACCCACGTCCGGTCGGATCCTCACGTGGCGAGCCCACGACCGGGTTCTGCGCCGTTGCGGCGCGGGCGGCCGGGGACAGGCCGCCGCCGGTGCGGACCTGAGCCGGTCACGGAACAGGGCCGCCGCCGGCAGCCCGCCGCCGGGCGGGTCAGGCCTCGGGGATGGCGCGGCCGAAGTCGGCGAGGGTGACGTCCTCGGGTTCGGGGCCGCCGCGCCGGCCGGTCTCCAGCGCGTCCAGGGCGGTGAGTTCGGCCGCGGTGAGCTCGAAGTCGAAGACGTCGAAGTTCTCGGCGATGCGGGTGCGCTTGGTGGACTTGGGGATGACCGAGCGGCCCTGCTGCAGGCCCCAGCGCAGCAGCACCTGGGCGGGGCTCTTGCCGTGCGCCTCGGCGACGCGGGTGACGGCCGGGTCCTCGAGGACGCTCCTGCGGTCCTCCCCGAAGCCCGGGTAGAAGGTGATCCCCCCGATCGGCGACCACGCCTGATTGAGGATGCCGTGCCGGTCGTCGAAGTCGAGCACGGCACGCTGCTGGAAGTAGGGGTGGATCTCCAGCTGGTTGACCGCCGGCACGACGGAGGTGGCGTCCAGCAGCGTGGTCAAGTGGTCGACCATGAAGTTGCTGACGCCGATGGCGCGCACCTTGCCGTCGGCGAGGAGCTTTTCCAGGGCGCGGTAGGCGGCGAGGGTCCTGTCGAACTCCGACGGCAGGGCCTGGTGCAGGATCAGCATGTCGAGACGGTCCACCCCCAGCTTCGCGGCGCTCTTCTCGAAGCCGTGCAGGGTCTCGTCGTACCCGAAGTCGCTGATCCAGATCTTCGTCTCGATGAAGATCTCGTCGCGCGGCACCCCGGAGTCGCGGACGGCCTGGCCGACCTCGCGTTCGTTGCCGTAGGCGGCGGCGGTGTCGATGTGCCGGTAGCCGAGGTCGAGCGCGTCCGCGACAGCGGCCCTGGTCTCGTCGGGCGGGGTCTGGAAGACGCCGAGTCCCAGGGCTGGCATCTCGACGCCGTTGTTGAGGGTGAGGGTCTGCATCACAGGGACCTTTCGAGGTGAGTAGCCCGTGCGGGCACCACGAGGCGCCGCGGAGGAGCGCGCCGGGCGTCCTCCGCGCTGCTCACAGACTGCCTGCTCACAGCCGCGCGAGCACTTCGGGCGCCGCCCGCCCCGAGGGCCGGTCAGTCCTCCCGCGGCGGTCCGGCGAGGGCTTCCCGTGTCGCGGACCAGGAGGCGAGCAGACGCAGGCCCTCTTCGGACGGGGAGCCGGGTTCCGCCGTGTAGATGGTGACCGTGAGGCCGGGTTCGGCCGCCATCTCCAGGCTCGGTGCCTGGTTGGCCGCAGCCGATGGGGTTACCTGGAGGAGACGGCACTGTCCCCGGCCTTCCGCCCGGGGGCGGCCGTACGCGGACCGTCCACAGAGGTCCGAATCCATGTGAGCAAAGGAACCCCCATGCGCGGCGCAGTGATCCACGCCCCCGGTGACGTCCGCTTCGAGACGCTGGACGACCCGAAGATCCTCCACCCCACCGACGCGGTCATCCGCACGGCCGTCACCTGTGTGTGCGGCTCCGACCTGTGGCCCTGGCGCGGCCTGGAGCCGATCGGCGACGCCCATCCGATGGGGCACGAGTACGTCGGCTTCGTCGAGGAGGTCGGCTCCGAGGTCACGGCGGTGAAGCCGGGCCAGTTCGTCGTCGGCTCGTTCGCGACCTCGGACAACACCTGCGCCAACTGCCGCAACGGTTTCCCGTCGAACTGCCTGCACCGCGAGTTCATGAGCACCTGCCAGGCCGAGTACGTCCGCATACCCAACGCCCAGGGCACCCTGGTCGCCACGGACGAGGTGCCGGACGAGGAGCTGTGGCCCGGTCTGCTGGCCGTCTCCGACGTCATGGGCACCGGCTGGTGGGCCGCCGACGCCGCCGAGGTGCGGCCGGGTTCCACCGCCGTGGTCGTGGGCGACGGAGCGGTCGGGCTGTGCGCGGTGATCGCCGCCAAGGAGAGGGGCGCGGAGCGGATCGTCGCCATGAGCCGCCATGCGTCCCGGCAGAAGCTGGCCCGGGAGTTCGGCGCCACCGACATCGTCACCGAGCGCGGCGCCGAGGGCATCGCCAGGATCAAGGACCTCACCGGCGGCATCGGCGCCGACAGCGTGCTGGAGTGCGTGGGCACCGCGCAGGCCATGCGGCAGGCGCTGCACTCCGCCCGCCCCGGCGGCAGCGTCGGCTTCGTCGGCGTCCCGCACGACGTCTCCGTCGACGGGCCGGAGCTGTTCTTCTCCCACGTCGGCCTGCGCGGCGGCCCCGCCCCCGTGCGCCGCTACCTGCCCGACCTCGTCGAGCGAGTCGTGACCGGCCGGATCGACCCGGGCAAGGTCTTCGACCTCACCCTGCCCCTCGACCAGGTCGCCGAGGGCTACCGGGCCATGGACGAGCGCCGGGCCATCAAGGCCCTCCTCAGGCCCTGACCGCCGGCCACCGCCCGCCGCTTCGGCGCCGCCGGCCACGGCGTCGCCCTCCCCCACAGCAAGGAACGCCTTCCATGGAAATCGTCACGCAGACCCCGACCGTCAAGGCCCCCGCAGAGCGCTTCACCGGCGACGTCTACCTCAACATGATCGAGACCCCGGCCGATCCGGCCCGGCTGCAAGGCGGAGTACGAGGGTGCGGGAGTCGGGCAACTGACCGTGCGCGGGGAGCTGAGCGTGGACACACCGCAAGGTGCGCGCGCTGACACCAGGGCCGTGCTGTGCGGCTGCGGGCAGAGCCGCCTCCAGCCTTACTGCGGCCACGCGGGGCCCTGCGGTGAGTGATGCGGCCCGGCCCGCTTCCCGTATGTTGGTAGCGGCGGACGGTGCTGTTCCTGTTCGCCACCCGCTCCCACCTCGCGTCGGATGTGAGAAGCGATGACCGCAACAGCGACGTACTGGCCGAGCCTGCGGGTCTCGGACTGGACCGCCACCCGCGACACTCTCCACATGTGGACCCAGATCGTGGGAAAGATCCGGATGGCCCACGCACCCCTGATCAACCACTGGTGGCAGGTGACTCTGTACGTCAGCCCCCGCGGGTTGACGACGTCGGCCATCCCGTACCGTGCCGGGGCGTTCGAGATCGAGTTCGACTTCGTCGGCCACCGGCTCGACGTCCGCAGCAGCGACGGCGGCGCGCGAAGCTTCCCGCTCCGGCCCATGCCGGTCGCCGAGTTCTACAGCCGGATCCTGCACGAGCTCGATGAGCTGGGGATCGACGCCCCGATCCATCCGTACCCCAACGAGGTCGAGCCGGCCATCCCCTTCGCCGAGGACCACGACCACGCCTCCTACGACGGGGAAGCGGCTGCCCTGTTCTGGCGCCAGATGCTGCAGGCCAACCGGGTCATGGGCGAGTTCCGCTCGTACTTCGTCGGCAAGGTCAGCCCGGTGCACTTCTTCTGGGGCGCGATGGATCTGGCCTGCACCCGTTTCTCCGGACGGGCGGCTCCGCCGCACCCTGGCGGCGCACCCAACTGCGGGGACTGGGTCATGGTCGAGGGCTACTCCCGGGAGCTGTCGAGCTGCGGGTTCTGGCCCGGCGGTGGAGAGGAAGGCGCCTTCTACGCCTATGCCTACCCCGAACCCGACGGGTTCGCCGATTACCCGGTCGGCCCGGAAGGCGCCCACTTCAGCGCGGAGTTCAAGCAGTTCCTGCTGCCCTACGAGACCGTCCGTGCCTCGCCCGACCCCGACCGCGCCCTCACCGAGTTCCTCCACACCACCTACGAAGCCGCCGCGGTGCGCGGACAGTGGGACCGCGCCGCGCTGGAGGACGACCCCATGCGGTGGGCAGCCGCTTCTTCGCCCCGGTGGGCTTCGAAGTGACCGACTCCGCCCCGGGCGCCGGGAGGCTTTGCCGCAGACCCGGTTGGCGACCTGTTCGCCGTTGCGCTGGGGGCGGACGCCGTCCTTGAACTGACGCCGGCGGTCGGTCTTCGGGGCAGGCGACGCGTTCCTCGACCGTCCACGGCCACCTTCGGGGGCGGTCCGGGAATCGTGCCGTAGCCGTGTCCGCACCTGGAGGTGCCCAGCTGCCGCTACCGGCGCGCGCGCCGAATACGTACGGGTCCGCGCGTCTCCGTCTCCACGACGGGCCGGCCGCCCTGCGTCACCTCGACCTCGCCGTCGTTCACCAGACGCCATGCCGCGCGGCGGGCCGGTTCCATCAGGGCCCGCCAGCCGTCGTCGTCTCCCTCGTAGACCGCGCGCGCCGCGTCGGACGGACAGATCGACGCGGTGTCGGCACGGCGCTCCAGCAGTCTCATGATGGCCTTCTCCAGCCGTAGACCGAGCTGCCGGTCCATCTCTTCCATGCGATCCAGTGTGCCGGAGGGCCTGTGTGACGGCAGGACGAGTCGCCGCCCGCACCGTGGCGGCCCGGTTTGACCGAAGCGCTTCCGGATCCGCTCCGCGCGATCTGCTGGAGGCTGAGCGCACACCCGCGCACCCGCACACCCGCACGCCCGCGGTGCCGTCGTGCCCGTGCCCGTGCCCGCGCGTGGGCGGCCCTCCGGCCGGTCAGTGACGGCTCGGCGCGAGGCCCAGGCCGTTCGCGCCGGCTGGGCCGTCGCGCCGTCGTCACGGCTTCCCTCTGCTCTCTGCGAGGCCGTCCGCCCCGCCGGCGCGAGTGCCCCGCCCGTTGACGGACCGCGGCCCGCCCGACCGGCCGCGGCACGTGTGGCAGGGGGCCGCCCCGGAGGGGTGGATGCAGGCAGCCAGGGCGGTGGCCAGCGCTTGCCAGACGTGGGCGGCGAGGCCGACGTACCCGGACTGCGTGGCCTGCCGTGCGAGCTGCTGGAGCGCGGCGACGCCCTCCTCGACCCGGCCCGCGTGGATCGCCAGCCGGCCGTCGAGGACCGACAGCCGTACCCGGTCACGGTAGGGGAGACGCAGGTCCTCCTCGGACAGCACGGTCCGACTCAGCAGGGCGGCGTCCTCCAACCGCCCTTGCGCGAAGGCGAGATGAGCCTGGAGGGCGTGCAGTTCCTGGAGCTGCGCAGGCGTGCCGGTCAGATCGAGGACGGAGGCGGCCGCTGTCAGCCATTCCTCCGCGGCAGCCACCCGGGGCGGTGACATCTGCAGGGCCGCAGCAGCGGCGGCGGTCCGCAGCCGCGCCCACGCGGTCAGGTCCTCCCGTCCGTCCTTGAGCAGACTCAGGGCCTGGTCCAGCCGGGCCATGGCGGCCGCGTCGTCGCCCTTGCGGCTGCTGACCACGGCGGCCGTCCACAGGGCCTCGGCTGCCTGTACGGCAGAGGCCCGGGGCAGCAGATCGCGGTCCAACTCGTCGACGTGCTGCGAGGCCGCCTCCCACCGGCCCAGTTCCGTCTCGGTGCTGATCAGCTCCAGCAGGGCGGCCAGGGTGTCGGGCACGCACAGGTGCGCGGTGCGGGCGAGGGAGAGTGCCTCCGTCGCCGCCGATTCCGCCGTGTCCAGGTCGCCGATGGCCCGTGTGCAGCGCGCGTAGCGGACGAGCGAGCGGGTGTGGAGGTCGGGGGCGTCCAACGAGCGGCTCAGCGCCAGGAGTTCCAGCAGCCGTGTGCGCTCCGACCGGTGGTCGCCGTCGCGACCGGCGGCTTGGCTGAGCAGCCACAGGGCCTGCCAGCGGGCGGCGGGGTCGTCGCCGGGGTCGTCCTCGACCGCGCGGTCGAGCGCCGCGGTGCTGTCCGTCCCGGGCGGCGCCGAGACCACGGCGGCCAGCACTCCGCTCAGGGACCCGTCGTCCTGCGCGCCGGTCAGGGCCGAAGCGTCGACGCCGAGTCGCCGGGCGAGGTAGGCCACGGTGCGCTCGGTGGGTCGCCGGCCGCCGGACTCCAGGCGTGACAGGTGTCCCGTCGACATGCCGTCGCCGACGACGTCGGCCTGGCTCAGGCCGCGTGCGGTCCGGAGTCTTTTGAGCCGACGGCCGAACTGCGGCTGGTCGAGCATCTCCCTCCTCGGGTTCGGTGGCCCGGTCGGCGCGGTATCCGTGGTTCCGCTTGCCCGATCGGGCAGGTGAGTTGTCAGCACTCCAAGGAGCGCGGCAAGGTGCGACAAGCCTTTTGATGTGGCGGGTAAGCGCATTCCGGTGGGCAGCGTCCCGGCCCGGCGGGATTGTTGGTGACGGCGGTTCGCGGGGCCCGAATTCGGCCCGCATGCAGAAGAGTTGACGCATTGCCCAGATCACCTGGCAAACTCTTGTCTCAAGGGTTGTCTCCCCTTAATCTCGAAGGAGGCTTCCCCCCTAACGATCCCCTCTTCGCCTCGTGGAGGTTTTCGTGCTCCCCACTGCCCGAACGGGCTTCTCGTCCCGGCAGGGCTTCCGTGTCGCCCGCCCGCCCGTCGACGGGACCGCACCTCGGGCTCGAACAGCAGTGATGACAACGTTGCCCAGCAGACCCGGATGACGGTCGCCTCGGCACCGCTGCCTCCGCTCCCTCCGCTCACCCGACCTGAACCCGGTTCCGGGGCCCGCCGCCGGCCGGGAACGACGCGGAACTCCGGCCCCGGCCACCGACGAGGTGGCGGGTGCCGTCACCGGGCGCTCGTCGACACCCAGGTACAGCGCATCGGTCCGCTCCGCGTCCCTGACACCCTTCCCAGCCCCCCACGTGCAGGAAGAAGGAAGGTACGTCCGTGGCCACCAAGAGCTACCCCGACGCCTCGCCCAGCAAGAAGAGGACCGCAGCCACAGCTGTTCCCGCCCGCCGCGACCTGATCGCCGCGCAGGACCACGTGACCCCGGCGGCCACCTGTACGGCTCACCTCTCCCCGCAGGACCTCGTGGTCACGGCCGCGGAACCCGAATTCGCCCGCCAATTCGGTCTGAGTGCCGACGAGATCTGCGGACGCGGACTCCTCGAACTGCTCCGTTCCCGGACTCCGGGCCATTTGCGGGAACAATTCGCCGCGCTTTCCTCGGGGCCCGGCCGGAGATTCAAGCAGAAGGTGACGGGCCGGGACGGCGACGGCCGCGGTTTCCATGCCGATATCACCGCCATCGCCGTCAGGCACCCCTCCGGTGAGATGGCCGGTGTCGTCGTCCTGCTGCGCCGGACGGCGGAAGCGGTCACCGGCGGGCCCGTGCTCAGCGCCCTGGACGCGCAGGTTCTGGAGGGTGTGGCGAATGGCGAATCCACGGTGCAGTTGGCCTCCCGTCTGTATCTGAGCCGCCAGGGCATCGAGTACCGCGTCGGACAGATGCTGCGTCGTTTCGACGCGCCCAACCGGCCCGCCCTAGTGGCGCGGGCACACGCCCTCGGGATGTTCGCCGCGGGGCAGTGGCCCCCGCGTGTCCTCCCGGAATGCGTGCGGTAGTGCGGAACGGGGCCTGCCGGCCCCCGCACGGCGGCCGTGGCGGAAACACCGCCACGGCCGCCGCCGTAACGGTCCGGCCCTCGCTGGGGCCGGACCGGCCTCACGCTGCCGAGGGCTGCCAGGCTTCCTGGAACCGGCGGCGGGCACGGAAGAGCCGGGAACGGACGGTGCCCACGGGCAGGGCGAGCACCTCGGCCATCTCCTCCTCGTTGAGCCCGTAGACACGCAGGGCGAGGACCTGTCGGTGCGCCTGCGACAGGCGTTCCAGCACGTCGCTGATGTACACCGCGTCCAGGGGATTCGTCTCCTGCCGAGCCTCCACCTCGGAGCAGCAGCGCTCCGTGCCGTAGCGCTTGGCGGTGCGGACGGCCTCCCGGACCGACACGGAGCGCACCCAGCCGTAGAACGCCGCCGGTTCGCGCAGGGATCCCAGGCCGCGGTAGACGGCGAGCAGTGCCTCCTGCGTGGCGTCGGCGCCGTCGTCATGGGTGATGGACCGGCAGATACGCGCCACGTAGGGCGTGATGGCGGTCAGCAGGTGGTTCATCGCGTGCTCGTCGCCCGCCTGGGCTCGGGGGAGCAGCGTGAGGGCGGAGGGAAGTTCGCTGACGGTCGTCATGACGGACAGAGGTTCCTTACGGCCGGGCGGGGCGGGGGCG
>Ga0247827_10000671_pt1 | contig 15226 bp, 10 predicted proteins | sample 12C_Control_Day2_FD_194414 | JGI IMG/M metagenome (GOLD analysis project Ga0247827, IMG submission 194414) | Soil microbial communities from agricultural site in Penn Yan, New York, United States - 12C_Control_Day2 | ecosystem: Environmental > Terrestrial > Soil > Agricultural land | place... | reverse complement strand
CGGGTCCGCGCGGCACCGGGAACGGCGATCTCCGAACCCGCCGTCCCGCCGTCGAAGAAGCAGTAGTGCAGCACGGTGCCGTTGACCCACAGCCGCCGCCCGCCGGCCAGCGCGCCGAGCCGCTCGGCGGCCAGCCCCGGCGGATACGCGGGGGCCGGCTGCGGCGGCAGCGAGCAGTGGCGAACGGTCATGGACCACAGGCTGCCGTGCCGCGGCGTCGGACGCCTGAGTCGGGGTCTGCTCAAGTGGCCCTGTATCAGGCATGAGTACCCGTGCTCCTGTTCTCGTGATGACCTTGCGACCAGACACCACCGGGCCGTACGAGAGGGAGGCGGCGACCCTGCGGCCGCCCTGGCCGTTCACCGGCCGCCAGGACGAACTCGACCTGCTGCGGCGCTCGCTGACCGGCGCGGGGCGCGGCCTGGTGGTGACCGGACCGGCGGGCCGCGGCAAGACCCGGCTCGTCACCGAGGCCTTGAGGGAATCGGACTGCGCCCGCGTCACCGGAACGCCGCGGGCCGGCGAGCTGCCCTTCGCCGCCTTCGCCCCGCTGCTGCCCGGCCCCGTCACCCTGCACGACGCGCTGCACCACCTCTCCGGGGTGCGGACGCTGCTCGTCGACGACGCCCACCTGCTCGACGACGCCTCCGCCGCGCTGGTCCACCAGCTCGCCGTGCACCGGCGCACCCGGCTGCTGGTCGTGGTCACCGACGGCGAGCCGGCGCCCGCCGCCGTGGCCCGGCTGTGGACCGGGGAACTGCTGCCCCGTCTGGCGTTGCGTCCGCTGCCCCGGGAGGACACCGCGAGGCTGCTCTCCACCGGCGCGGACCACACCCCGGAGCCGCTCACCGTGAACCGGCTGCACCGGCTGTGCGACGGGGACCTGCGGCTGCTGCGCGACCTCCTGGACGCGGTACGCGCGCACGGCAGACCCACCGGGGTCCCGGGCACCTGGGAAGGGCGGGGCCCGCTGCCCCTCACACCGGCCCTGCGGGAACGCACCGCCCGCCTCCTGGACCGCACCCGCCCCGGGGAGCGCGAGACGCTCGACCGCCTCGCCTTCGCCGAACCCCTGCCGCCCGGCGGCGACGGCCTCGACCTCGCCGTCCTGGAACGCCTGGAGACCGAGGGCCTGGTCCACGTCGACGACCACGGCGCCGTCCGCCTCACCCACCCTCTGCACGGCCCGGTTCTGCGGGCCGCCGCCGGCCGGCTCAAGGCCCGCCGGCTCGCGCGCGACCCCGAGGACCACGCCCCCGCCCTGCGCGCGGAGGCGGCGGAGCTGACCCGGCGGATCGAACGGGCCGACGTGGCGGAGGTCCCGGCGCCGGTGGGGGACTGGCTGGTCGCCGAGGGGGCGCCGCTCCCGGCCGGCTACGCGGCGCTGCGCGCCCGCTGCGCGCGGCTGCGCGGCGCACTGCGGGAGGCGGCCGCCTGGGCCCGCGAGGGCCTGCGCACCGCCCCCGCCGACCGGTCCTGTCACACCGAACTCACCCGCGCCGAGGGGACCCCCGATCCGCACGGCGACCCCTACGACGCCGTGCGCCTCGGCACCCCCGCGCGGGCCGCCGGCCGGCTCACCGGCGTCTTCGCCGACCACGCCGACGCCCTCACCCGGGGCGACGGGACCCTCCTCGACCGGGTGGGAGAGGAGTTCGAGCGGCGCGGCCTCCTGCTGTTCGCCGCGGAGGCCTACGCCCAGGCCGTCGCCGCCCACCGGGAGCCGCACGCCGCGCGCACCTCCCGCACGCGTGCGATCGCGCTCGCCCGCCGCTGCGAGGACGCCCGCACCCCCGCCCTCGCGGGCCTCGTCCTCGGTGAACTCACCTCACGTCAACGGCAGATCGTCACGCTGGCCGCACAGGGACTGAGCAACCGCCAGATCGCCGAACACCTCACCCTTTCCGTCCGCACGGTAGGCAACCACTTGTACGGCGCGTACACCCGGCTGGGCGCCCCCGTGCCCCGCCGGACCGCCTGACGGCTCGGGGATTCTTGTTTCGCAGGCGGCTGCGGCTGTCCGTGGCTGGTCGCGCAGTTCCCCGCGCCCCTTCGAGGCCGGTACGGCCGACCCACCTGAAGGGGCGCGGGGAACTGCGCGAGGAACCACGACCCACCCGCGGTCGCCGACGGCGGGATCACGCCGCCCCGAAGGCGGTGAATGCCCACCCCGTGGCCCGGTGCAGCGCGTCGGGCGGCAGGGCGGCGCGGGCGTCGCGCAGGGCCTCCGCCAAGGAGAGCCCGGTGTCGAGGGACTTGTGCAGGGCGAGCGTCAGCGGGACCACCGCGGCGTCGTTCACGGGCGCGCTGCACGCCACCACGCCCGCCGTGCCCAGCGGCAGCAACGCCGTGACCAGACCCAGCAGTTCGTCCGCGCCCACGGTGGCGAACCGGGCGGTGTCGCAGCAGGACAGGATGATCCGGTACGGACTGCGGTCCAGCCGCTCGAAGTCGTGCACGATCAGCGGGCCGTCGGCCATCCGCAGGGACGAGAACATCGGGCCGTCCGCGCGGAACGCGCCGTGCGCGGCGATGTGCGCCAGCCCCGCCCCGTCCAGTTCCCGCAGCACCCGAGGCACCGTCGCGTCGTCGTACTCCAGCACGGTCGCACCGTCGTAGCGGCCGGCCAGCACGGGCACCTCCGCGCCGCCCGTGGCGAGGCCCGGCCCGCGCACCAGCACCTGGCGGCCACCGGGCGGCGGCGCCGTCTCCCGGGCGCGCAGCCAGCTGCTCGCCGACGGCGACACACTCAGCACCCGCTCCCGCAGCGACGGCAGCACCGCCCACGGCACCCGGTGCAGCCGCCCGGGCGGCACGATCACCACCGGGCCGCTGCCCAGGTGCGCCGCCGCCGGACCCAGCAGCAGTTCCTCCAGCCGCCGCAGCCCCGCCTGCACGTGCTCGGCCTCGGTCTCCGCCGCCGCCAGCAGCCCCGCCTCGAACCTCCGCACCCGTCCCTGCCCGCAGAGCAGCACCTGCACCCGCCCGTCGAGCACGGCCAGTTCCACCAGCTGCCCGTCGTCGCCCTCGGCCAGCCGCGCGAGCAGCCGGCCGACGTCGAAACGGTCCCCGCCCTCGGGGGTCTCACCGCGCATGTGCAGCGTCCTGGAGCGGATCTCCCGTTCCAGGCGCCGCTGTTCCCGCTCCAGCGCCGGCACGGGTCTGCCCTCCATGCGGGCCTCCTCCGCGCGGGCGGCGATCTCCCGGTAGGCGGTCATCCCCGTCAGCAGGGCGAGGTCGGCGGGCGGCCGGGTGGGCGGCGCGGACAGCGCGGTCGCCCGCCACCGCTCGCTCCACACCAGCAACCGCCGCGGCCCGCCCGAGACCAGACTGGCCTTCTGGGCGAGCGCGGCAAGCTCCGCGCCCTGCGCGGTGGCGCGGGCCCGCAGCTCCGAGGCGCCCAGCGTCATCCGGTGGTCGTCGAGCACGTCGAGGCCGCGCCGGCAGGCCTCCAGCACGCCCCGCGCGGACCCGGCGGCCTGCGCGCGCAGCGCCTGCGCCGCCCAGCCCGTCATCCGGGCGAGCGGCGGCCCGCCGCGTCTGCTGCGCGCGGCCACCGCGAGATGCCGCTCCGCGTCCGCCGTCCAGCCGAGGTCCAGGGCGATCCGGCCCGCCAGCAGGGACGCCTCCGGGGCGGCCGGAGCGCCGAGCGCGGCCAGCTTCTCCGCGACCGCCGCCGCGTCCGCGACCAGCCGGCCGGAACCGCGCCCGGCCGCGTGCCGGGACTCGGTCAGCACCAGCCGCGCGTGCGTCTCCCACCAGGTGCGCCGCTGCCCCGCGAACAGCCGCACGGCGAGCGCCGCGCGGGCGATCGCGGTCCCCGGCTCACCCGCGAGCCGGGCCGCCCGCGCGGCCGCCAGCAGCAGTTCCGCCTTGCGCGTGGACTGCCCGCCGATCCCGTCCAGCGCCCGGATCGCCGCGTCCGCCTCGGCCAGCGCCTCCGCTGCAAGGCCGGCCGCCATCAGCACCTCGCAGCGCCGGATGTTCAGCATGAACGTCGGCGTGCCCAGCTTGGCGTACCGTTCCTCCGCCTCGTCGAGCAGCCGCAGCGCCGCCGGGACGTCACCGGAACGGAACGCGGCCAGCCCCCGGCTCTCCACGGCGTCCGCCTTGTCGTGCTCCTGGCCGGTGGTCTCCCACAGCGCCTCGGCCGCCGTGAAGTCGGCGTCCGCCCGCTCCACCGAACCCAGCGCCAGGTGCACCGTCGCCCGCAGCGTCAGCGCGCGCGCCGTCCAGATCACGTCCTCGGCCTGCCGCAGCACGGGAATGGCCCGCCGTACGTCCTCCAGCGCCTCCCTGTGATGGCCCAGCACCCACCACGCGTACGCCCGGCGGAACAGCACCCGCGCACGCGTGTGCCCGGCGCCGCGCTCGACGCCCCGCCGCAGCGCGTCCATGCCCTGCCGGGTGCGCCCCGCGTGCACCAGTGCGACGCCGAGCGTGGCGAGGACGTCCGCCTCCCGTTCGGCCGAGTCCGCGCGCGCCGCCCAGAGCCGGGCCCGCCGCAGATGGGTCAGGGCCAGCCGCAAGTCGCCGAAGTCCCGCTGCCAGATGCCGATCACCTGATGGGCGACGGAGGCGTGCAGGGGCGCGGGACGGCCGCCCAGCACCTGTTCCGCCCGCGTCAGCGCCTCACCCGGGTCGGCGAACACCATCGGCAGCAGGTCCAGCACCGTGTCGCTTCCCGCTGTCACCCCACGATGGTAGTCGTCCACGACCGCGCCTCACAGGTGTGACGTTGTATCAAACGTCCGCCGCGGGGCTCTTCATCACGACAGCTCCGCGGCACCGGCCGCCTTCGCACCAGTGGGGGACACGCCATGGCACCACAGCGATTCCGAGAGCAGTTCACCCAGATCCAGCGCTCGATGCCCGACGTCCCCCTGGCCGTGGGGCCCGACGACGCGGGCGAGTTCCTCTACGAGAAGGGCGTCGTCCTGGCCCGCGACGGCGAGGAGGCCCGCGTCGTCGAGGACACCGTCCGCCGGCACTTCACCACGTTCGCCGGACTCACCCCGGAGCAGGTGCGCCGGGCCGGCCCGGAGACCAACCGCTCCGGCATCACCCGCATCCGGGTCGCCGACCCCGGCCAGGGAGACGGCAGCGGCGACCCGGCGGTCGCGGGAGCGCTGCGCGCGCTGTCGGCGGCCGAGGGCCGCACCGGGCGCCGGCTGGTCAGCCGCAACCACGTGGTGTCGATCGCGGTCAACGCCTGCCCCGGCGACGAGCCGGTGCCCGCGTCGCGCGACGCCGGGCCCAACCCCGCCGCCGCAGAAGGCGTGCACGACCCCGGCTCCGCCGTCGCCGTGCTCGTCATCGACACCGGGCTGATGCGCGACCACCGCTCCTACCCGCCGCTCGCCCACACCCGGGGCGACGCCCAGGTGGCGGAGTGCGACGGCGACGGGGTCCTCCAGCAGTACTGCGGGCACGGCACGTTCATCGCCGGACTCGTCGCCGCCGTCGCGCCCAACACCGACATCACCGTCCGCGGCACGCTGAACGACGCGGGGGCCGTCCTGGAGTCCGAGTTCGGCGAGAAGCTCTTCGAAGCCGTCGACCGGGACGGCTGGCCCGACGTCATCAGCCTGTCCGCCGGCACCTCCAACGGCCGCACCGACGGACTCCTCGGCGTCGACGCCTTCATGCGGGAACTGCGCGACCGGCCCACCCTGCTGGTCGCCGCCGCCGGCAACAACGGCAGCGCCACGCCCTTCTGGCCCGCCGCCTACGCCGACCTGCCCGGCTACGAGAACGCCGTGCTGTCCGTGGGCGCGCTGCGCGCCGACGGCGCGTCCGGAGCCTGCTTCAGCAACCACGGCGGCTGGGTCAAGGCCTACGCCCCCGGCGAGCGCCTCACCGGCGCCCTGACCGGCTTCGAGACCCCCGTCCCGTACGTGTACCAGCACTCCACCTACGACGCCTGCCGCTACGGCTTCACGTACCCCTGCACCTGTCACCACCCGCGCCACACCGGCGTGCTGAGCGAGGACGGCGTCTCCGCCAAGCCGGACCAGGTGATGTTCGAGGGACTCGCCCAGTGGAGCGGGACCTCGTTCGCCACCCCTGTCGCCGTCGGCATGGTCGCCGCCCACATGACCGCGCGGGCGGAGACCGACCCCCGCGAGGCCCGCCGGCAACTGTTGCAGGCGAACACCGAGTTCGCGGAAGTGCGCGGGGCGCACGTGCCCGCGCTCCTTCCGCCCACCTGGCGCCCGGTACGGGTCTCACCACCCTCCGCACGGGCATGAGGGCCGGAGTCATCCCCTCCGCGGCGTACGATGTCGTGCCGTACACGAGGGGTGGGACCGTGGAGCGTAGGGAAGTCGGCGCGTTGGTCCGGTCCGCTGTCGGCGGTGACGCGGCGGCCTGGAAGGCGATCGTGGAGGGCCTGGGCCCGCTGGTGTGGTCCGTGGTGCGCGCCCACCGGCTCTCCGACGCCGACGCGCACGAGGTCTACCAGACGGTGTGGTTCCGCTTCGCCCAGCACCTGGGGCGGATCCGGGAGCCCGACAAGGCGGGCTCCTGGCTGGCCAGCACCGCGCGGCACGAGTGCCTGAAGGTGCACAGGAACGCGCGCAGGCTGATGCTGACCGACGATCCGCAGCTGCTGGACCGGGTCAGCGAGGACGGGACGCCGGAGCAGTCGCTGCTGGAGGCGGAGGAGGCGGCCGCGCAGAGCGAACGCGTGCGGCGGCTGTGGCAGGAGTTCGAGGAACTGGGCGAGCGGTGCAGGCAGTTGCTGCGTGTCCTGATCGCCTCGCCGCCACCCAGTTATCAGGAGGTGTCCGCCGCGCTCGACATCGCGGTGGGCAGCATCGGGCCGCTGCGCCAGCGCTGTCTGCGCCGGCTGCGGGCCCGGCTCGAGGCACGGGGGACCACGTGAGCGACATGGACGACATGGACGACATGAACGGCCGGAACGGCGAAGAGACCTACGACGAAGGGGACTTCGACACCGGGCTGCTGGAGGAGGAACTGCGGCAGGCGGCCGCCGTGCTGGACCCGCTGCCGCCGGCCCTGCTGCAGATCGCCGTCGACGCCTACGCGCTGCACGACCTCGACGCCCGGGTGGCCGAGCTGACCTTCGACTCGCTGGTGGACGCCATCCCGGTGCGGGGGGCCGCGGACCCGCCGCGCATGCTCACCTTCGAGGCCGGTGAGGTGACGCTGGACGTCGAGCTGACCTCGCAGGGGCTGATGGGCCAGGTGCTGCCGCCCGGGCCGGCCCGCGTCGAGGTGCTCGGCGGACCACAGCCGGCCGCCACCCTCACCACCGACGACATGGGCCGCTTCACCGCGGACACCCCGCCGTCGGGCCCCTTCGCCCTGCGCCTGCACACCGGCGCGGACGTGGTCGTCACGGAGTGGCTCCGCACCTGACCCCTCCGGCCCGGCGGCGGGGTCAGCGGGAGACGGCGTCGATCAGCGCGGCGAGTGCCGACGCGAGCCGGGGCAGCCCGGGCCCGGCGGGGCCGCCCGGTTCGGACATGTACGTGTCCCGGCGGATCTCCACCATCAGCGCGGACACCTCCGCCCGCTTCCCGTAGAACTCCAGCGGCACGTACGTCCCGGCGAACGGGCTGTCCAGCCCCGTCTCCCCGCACGCCGCGAACGCCTCGCGGGCGGCGTCGAGCAGCGCGGGCGGGGTGTGGAAGGAGTCGGTGCCCAGGCACACCTCCGGCCGCGGCCCGTCCCCGTGCAGTTCGTAGGGCAGGGGCGCGCTCGGATACGAGTGCACGTCGATGATCACCGCCCGCCCGGTCGCCGCGAGCCGCTCGGAGACCGCCTCCGTCATCGCCTCCGCGTACGGACGGAAGTACCGCTCGACCAGCGGTCCCGGGTCGAAGCCGTCGGGCCGCAGCTTGTCCTTGTGCGTGGTCCGGGTGTAGACCGCGCCCATGCCGACCGCCAGCATCTCCTCCCGCTCGTCCGGGAACCGCTCGGGATCGACGACCAGACGGGAGAGCCGGTTCACGAACCGCCACGGCGCGACCCCGGCCGCCCCGGCCGCCGCCTCGGCGACCGCCGCGGTGTGCGAGTCCGTGATGTGGTCCAGCTCCCGCTCCAGCCCGGCGTCGTCCAGCACGATCCCAGGCCGCACATCGGCCGGTATCTCCCGCGCGGAGTGCGGAACATGGAGGATCACGGGCGAGTCCGCGTCGCCGGGAAGGAACTCGAAGGACGGCGGGACGTCGGTCATACGGCTGCTCCGGAAGCGTCGTCAGTGGGTCGGGCACGATCAAGGTGCCATACGGCACTGACAACGCCCACGGACCGAGGCACTCCGTGCCCCTCCCCGGACGCCGACACGGCTCCGCCCCGGCCGGGCGCATCGCCGGCCGGGGCGGAACACGGGGTCCCGACGCGTCAGCTCAGGGACGCCAGCGCCTCGTTCCACGTGGTGGAGGGGCGCATGACCTTGGCGGCCAGGGCCGGGTCGGGCTGGTAGTAGCCGCCGATCTCGGCCGGCTTGCCCTGGACGGCGTTCAGCTCGTCGACGATCTTCGCCTCGTTGGCGGAGAGGGTCTCGGCGAGCGGGGCGAAGGCCTTCGCCAGGTCCGCGTCGTCGGTCTGCGCGGCCAGCTCCTGCGCCCAGTACAGGGACAGGTAGAAGTGGCTGCCGCGGTTGTCGATGCCGCCGACGCGACGGGTCGGGGACTTGTCCTCGTTGAGGAAGGTCGCCGTGGCGCGGTCGAGGGTGTCGGCGAGGACCTTGGCACGCGCGTTGCCCGTGGCCGTGGCGTACTGCTCGAGCGACGGCACCAGCGCGAAGAACTCACCGAGGGAGTCCCAGCGCAGGTAGTCCTCCTTGACCAGCTGCTGCACGTGCTTCGGGGCCGAGCCGCCGGCGCCCGTCTCGAACAGGCCGCCGCCCGCCATCAGCGGGACGACCGACAGCATCTTGGCGCTGGTGCCCAGCTCCAGGATGGGGAAGAGGTCGGTCAGGTAGTCGCGGAGCACGTTGCCGGTCACCGAGATCGTGTTCTCGCCGCGGCGGATGCGCTCCACCGACAGCTTCGTCGCCTCGACGGGGGCCAGGACGCGGATGTCCAGGCCCTCGGTGTCGTGCTCCGGCAGGTACTGCTCGACCTTGGCGATCAGGTTGGCGTCGTGCGCGCGGGTGGCGTCCAGCCAGAAGACCGCCGGGTCGCCGGTGGCGCGGGCGCGGGTGACGGCCAGCTTCACCCAGTCGCGGATCGGGGCGTCCTTGGTCTGGCAGGCGCGGAAGATGTCACCGGCGGACACGGTCTGCTCGATGACGGCGTTGCCGGCCTGGTCGACCAGACGGACGGTGCCCGTGGTGGGGATCTCGAAGGTCTTGTCGTGGCTGCCGTACTCCTCGGCCTTCTGCGCCATCAGGCCGACGTTCGGGACCGAGCCCATGGTGGACGGGTCGTAGGCGCCGTTGGCGCGGCAGTCCTCGATCACGGCCTGGTAGACGCCGGCGTAGCTGGAGTCCGGGAGCACCGCGAGGGTGTCGGCCTCCTGGCCGTCCGGGCCCCACATGTGGCCGGAGGTGCGGATCATCGCCGGCATGGAGGCGTCGACGATGACGTCCGAGGGGACGTGCAGGTTGGTGATGCCCTTGTCGGAGTCGACCATCGCCAGCTCCGGGCCCTCGGCGAGCTCGGCGTCGAAGGACGCCTTGATCTCGGCGCCCTCGGGCAGGCCCTCCAGGCCCTTGTAGATGCCGCCCAGACCGTCGTTCGGGGTCAGGCCGGCCGCGGCGAGCTTGTCGCCGTACCGGGCGAACGTCTTCGGGAAGAAGGCGCGCACCACGTGGCCGAAGACGATCGGGTCGGAGACCTTCATCATCGTGGCCTTGAGGTGCACGGAGAACAGCACGCCCTCCTGCTTCGCGCGGGCGACCTGCGCGGTCAGGAACTCGCGCAGCGCGCCGACGCGCATCACGGAGGCGTCGACGACCTCGCCCTCGCGGACCGGCACGGACTCGCGCAGCACGGTGGTGCTGCCGTCGTCGCCCTTGAGCTCGATGCGCAGCGCGCCGTCCTCGGCGATGACGACCGACTTCTCGGTGGAGCGGAAGTCGTCCGCGCCCATGGTGGCGACGTCGGTCTTGGAGTCGGCGCTCCAGGCGCCCATGCGGTGCGGGTGGTTCTTGGCGTAGTTCTTCACCGAGGCGGGGGCGCGGCGGTCCGAGTTGCCCTCACGCAGGACCGGGTTCACGGCGGAACCCTTGATCTTGTCGTAGCGGGCGCGGATCTCGCGCTCCTCGTCGGTCTTCGGGTCGTCCGGGTAGTCCGGCAGCGCGTAGCCCTGGCCCTGGAGCTCGGCGATCGCGGCCTTGAGCTGCGGGATCGACGCCGAGATGTTCGGCAGCTTGATGATGTTGGCCGCGGGCGTCTTGGCCAGCTCACCCAGCTCGGCGAGGGCGTCGGGGATGCGCTGGTCCTCGGCCAGGTACTCCGGGAACACGGCGATGATGCGCCCGGCCAGCGAGATGTCACGCGTCTCCACGGTGACACCCGCCTGCGAGGCGTACGCCTGGACCACCGGCAGGAAGGAATACGTTGCCAGGGCCGGGGCCTCGTCAGTGTGCGTATAGATGATGGTCGAGTCAGTCACCGGGTGCTCCGCTCCACGTCTGCAACATTGCTCGACATCAAGATATCTCCTGACCGGCCGGAGCTCGACAGGGGTCCGTGCCCACTTCCGGCCGTCCTCCCGCCACGGTCCTTCCGGCGTGGCGGGAGATCACCCGGGCGGTGTGCTCAGATCGGCCGGGTGGCGGTCATGTCCTCCGCCCCGGGTTCCGCCGTGCGCTGCTGCGGGAGCACCACCGCGCCCTGCTGGAGCGCCACCGTCCGCGCCGGCGAGGGGATGCGGATGCCCTCCTCGCGGTAGCGCCGGTGCAGGCGCTTGATGAACTCGTGCTTGATCCGGTACTGGTCGCTGAACTCGCCGACGCCCAGGATCACCGTGAAGCCGATGCGGGAGTCCCCGAAGGTGTGGAAACGCACCGCGGGCTCGTGCTCCGGCACGGCGCCGGTGATCCCCGTCATCACCTCGGCGACGACCTCCGTCGTGACCCGCTCCACCTGCTCCAGGTCGCTGTCGTACGACACCCCGGCCTGCACCAGGATCGTCAGCTTCTGCTCGGGGCGCATGAAGTTGGTCATGTTCGTCTTGGCGAGCTGCCCGTTGGGGATGACCACCAGGTTGTTGGAGAGCGCGCGGACGGTCGTCTGACGCCAGTTGATGTCCTCCACGTAGCCCTCCTCGCCGCTGCTCAGCCGGATGTAGTCACCGGGCTGCACGGTCTTGGAGGCGAGGATGTGGATGCCCGCGAACAGGTTGGCGAGCGTGTCCTGCAGCGCCAGCGCGACCGCGAGACCGCCGACGCCCAGGGCGGTGAGCAGCGGGGCGATCGAGATGCCCAGCGTCTGCAGGCCCACCAGGAAGCCGATCGCGAGGACCAGGATCCGGGTGATGTTCATGAAGATGGTGGCCGACCCGGCGACACCCGACCGGGACTGGGTGACCGACCGCACCAGCCCCGCCACCACCCGTGCCGCGGAGATGGTCGCGGCGAAGATGACCAGCAGCGTCAGCACCTGGTTGACGTTGTGCTGCACGGTCCGGGTCAGCGGCAGCGCAGCCGCCGCGGAGGCCGCGCCGCCGGCGATCGCCGCCCACGGCGCGATCATGCGCAGCGCGTCCACCAGGACGTCGTCGCCGCGCCAGCGGGTGCGGTCGGCGTGCCGGCCCAGCCAGCGCAGCAGGGCCCGCAGCAGGAACGCCGTCAGCAGTCCGGCCGCCACCGCGATGCCGGCGTACAGCAGGTCCTGCCCGGTGAGCGCGCGGGTCACCGCTCACCTCCGGCGAACGCCCTGGCCCACGGCCGTATGTGAAATCGTGTCACGTATCGTCACCTGCTCGGTTTCCACGGGATGTACGTCGCGCCGACCGCCCCTGACCTGCGGTCGGCGCGAGCGCTCATCCTGCCGTATTCCGCGGGGAGTTCGTACCGGCCCGCCCGTCGCCCGGGTCAGATCACCTTCAGCCGCACCAGCGCGCCCAGGGTCAGCGCCCCCGGCAGCAGCGGCAGCCACACCGTGATGACCCGGAACACCAGGACCACCGCCGTGGCGGCCGCCGCGGCCCCGCCCACCGCCACCAGCGCCACGACCAGCGCCGCCTCCACCGAGCCGAGCCCGCCCGGAGTCGGCACCAGCGCCACCGCGACCGTCGCCGCCAGATACGCCACCGCCATGTGCGCCGGCGGCACCGGCAGCCCGAACGCCACACCCACCAGGACCAGCGCGGTCGCCTGCAGCGCGGGGAAGGCCAGCGCACCGCCCCACAGCGCCAGCGCCCGGGAGGGCAGCGCGTGCACCGACCGCGCCTCGCCCAGCGCGGTGCGCAGGAACGAGCACACCGCCGCCCGCAGCCGCCGTACACACGCCAGCACGCCCGCCGCGAGGACCGGCACGGCGACGGCCACCAGCAGCAGCGGACCGAACGCCCCGTCGGGCAGCAGCGAGCCGGGGGCCAGCGCGCCGGGGAACGCGACGAGCAGCGCCGCCAGCAGCCCCACCCGGCCGACGGACTCCGCCAGCAGATACAGCGCCAGGGCGGCCGAGGAGCGGGCCGGCGACAGCCCGCACACCGTCATGAACCGCAGATTGACCGCGCTCGCGCCCAGCCCCGTCGGCAGCAGGTGGTTCGCCGCGCCCGCCGCGAACTGCGTGGCCAGCAGCCGCCGCCCGGGCAGCCGCTCGGGGACCGCGCCCTGCCGGGTGCACGCGGCGGCCACCCAGGTCAGACACGTCGCGCCCGCCGCGGCCAGCAGCCAGGGCCACCGGGCGGTCGCCAGCTGGGCGAAGCCCTCGGCCAGCACCGACCGGTGCCGCACCGCGACCACGGTGACCAGCAGCAGCGGCAGCACACACAGGATCCGGCGGATCGTCCCCGTCACGACCACCGATCCTGCGCGCCCGGCACCAACGGCGGATGGCCCCGGCGCGGACGTCCGCCGACGGCCGGGTGGCGGGGCGGGGGCCTCCTTGACCTCAATCATGGTCGAGGTCCTACCTTCTCCTGCATGAGCATGGAGACCACAGCGTGGACACAGCTGCGCAGCGTCATGACCGCCGAGGACCAACACCGTCCCCTCACCAGGGAGACGCTGCGCCGCGTGGGCGCCTTCGCCCGCCCCCACCGCCGCCGTCTCACCCTCTTCGTGCTCCTCGGCACGGCCACCGCGGCGCTCGCCGTCGCCACCCCCGTACTCGCCGGGCGCGTGATGGACGCCATCGTCTCCGGCGGCGACGGGGGCCGGGTGGTCCGCCTGGCCCTGCTCATCGCCCTGATCGCGGTCGTGGAGGCGGCCCTCGGCGTACTCGGCCGCAGACTGTCGGCGGCGCTCGGCGAGGAACTCATCCTCGACCTGCGGACCGCGGTCTTCGACCATGTGCAGCGGATGCCCGTCGCGTTCTTCACACGCACCCGTACGGGAGCGCTCGTCTCCCGTCTCAACAACGACGTCATCGGCGCGCAGCGCGCCTTCAGCAACACCCTGTCGACCGTGGTCGGCAGCCTGGTCACCCTGGTGCTCGCCCTCGCCGTGATGCTCACCCTGTCCTGGCAGATCACCCTGCTCGCCCTGGCGCTGCTGCCCGTGTTCGTGGTCCCGGCCCGGCGCATGGGCCGCCGGATGGCCGGGATGCAGCGCGAGGCCGCCGCCCTGAACGCGGCCATGGGCACCCGGATGACGGAGCGGTTCTCCGCACCGGGCGCCACCCTGGTGAAGCTGTTCGGACGCCCCGAGGAGGAGTCGCTGGAGTTCGCGCTGCGCGCCCGCCGCGTGCGGGACATCGGCATCCGTACGGCCACGGCGCAGACGGTGTTCGTCACCGCGCTGACCCTCGTCTCCGCCCTCGCCCTGGCGCTCGTCTACGGCCTCGGCGGGCGGCTCGCCCTCGCCGGCACCCTCGAGCCCGGCGCGGTGGTGGCCCTGGCGCTGCTGCTGACCCGGCTGTACGCGCCGCTCACCTCGCTCGCCGGCGCCCGGGTGGAGGTGATGAGCGCGCTGGTCAGCTTCGAGCGGGTCTTCGAGGTGCTGGACCTCGAGCCGCTGATCCGGGAGAGGCCGGACGCGCGCGAGGTGCCCGACGGCCCGGTCTCCGTCGAGTTCGACGACGTCCGCTTCGGCTACCCGTCGGCCGACAAGGTCTCCCTTGCGTCTCTGGAGGAGGTCGCCACCCTCGACCAGCGCGGCGGCGACGAGGTCCTGCACGGCGTCTCCTTCCGCGCCGAGCCGGGCAGGACCGTCGCCCTCGTGGGCTCCTCCGGAGCGGGCAAGTCGACCATCGCCCAGCTGCTGCCGCGCCTGTACGACGTCGACGCCGGCGCCGTGCGCGTGGGCGGCGTCGACGTCCGGGACCTGACCGCGGCGTCGCTGCGGGCCACCCTGGGCATGGTCACCCAGGACGGTCACCTCTTCCACGACACGGTCCGCGCCAACCTGCTGCTGGCCCGCCCGGACGCGGCCGACGCCGACCTGTGGGACGCCCTGCGCCGGGCCCGCCTCGACACCCTCGTGACGTCGCTGCCCGACGGCCTCGACACGGTGGTCGGCGAGCGCGGCTACCGGCTCTCCGGCGGGGAGCGCCAGCGCATGACGATCGCCCGGCTGCTGCTCGCCCGCCAGCGCGTCGTCATCCTCGACGAGGCCACCGCCCACCTGGACAACACCTCCGAGGCGGCCGTGCAGGAGGCGCTCACGGAGGCGCTGGAGGGCAGGACGGCGATCGTGATCGCCCACCGGCTGTCCACCGTCCGCGCCGCCGACCTCATCCTGGTGGTCGAGGCCGGCCGGATCGTGGAACGCGGCACCCACGAGGAACTGCTCGCCGCGGACGGCCGCTACGCCGAGCTGTACCGCACCCAGTTCGAGCAGCAGGCGGGGGAGTCCGCGGCGGCGGTGTAGGACCACGGGATCCCCGCGGGGTGGGTGCCGTCCGGAGACGGCCCCCACCCCGCACGCACTCACCGGGCCCGCGTGGCTGCCCCGGCCCGGTCCGGACGGTCCTCCGCGGCGGCGGTCTTCGTCCGCCCGGCGGAGCCCCGGCCACGGCCGCGGCCCCGGCCGCCCCTGCCCCCGCCCCCGCCCGAGCGCGCGTCGAGCTCGACGGCGAGCGGCGAGGCGGTCAGGACCGACGAGTACGTGCCCACGAGCATGCCGATCAGCAGGGCGAGC
>Ga0247827_10000667_pt1 | contig 15284 bp, 10 predicted proteins | sample 12C_Control_Day2_FD_194414 | JGI IMG/M metagenome (GOLD analysis project Ga0247827, IMG submission 194414) | Soil microbial communities from agricultural site in Penn Yan, New York, United States - 12C_Control_Day2 | ecosystem: Environmental > Terrestrial > Soil > Agricultural land | place... | reverse complement strand
GCGTGATCATCGGTCGCACGTCGGAATTCTTCGACTTCTTCGTCTATGCGATCGCCTCGGTCGTGGTCTTCCCGCAGCTGGTCTTCCCCTATGCGGGCCCGCTGGGCGGGACCCTGCTGTCCTTCGCCGTCTTCGCCGTGGCCTTCATCGCCCGCCCGCTCGGCACGGCCCTGTTCATCGAGATCGACCGGCGCTTCGGGCGCGGGACCAAGCTGACCATCGCCCTCTTCCTGCTGGGCCTGTCGACGGTCTGCCTCGGCTTCCTGCCCAGCTATGATCAGGTCGGCCACTGGGCGGCGGTCATGCTGATCGTGCTGCGCATCGGTCAGGGCGTGGCCCTGGGCGGCGCCTGGGACGGCATGGCCTCGCTGCTGGCCGTCAGCGCGCCGGAGAACCGTCGCGGCTGGTACGCCATGGTGCCGCAGCTGGGCGCGCCCTTCGGCCTGATCGTGGCCAGCGCCCTGTTCGCCTACTTCCTCAGCAAGCTGTCGGCCGCCGACTTCCTCGACTGGGGCTGGCGCTATCCCTTCTTCGTGGCCTTCGCCATCAACGTCGTGGCCCTGTTCGCCCGCCTGCGCATCGTGGTGACCCCCGCCTTCCAGGCCGCGTTCGAGACGCTGGAGCTGCACCCTGCCCCTGTGACCAAGGCCGTGCGTGAAGAAGGCGGCGGCATCGTCATCGGCGCCTTCGCCCCGCTGGCCAGCTTCGCCATGTTCCACATGGTGACCGTCTTCCCGCTGTCCTGGGTCTTCCTCTACACCGAAGAGGCGCCCAGCCGCTTCCTGATGATCGAACTGGTCGGCGCCGTCTTCGGCCTGGCCGCCATCCTGGCCTCGGGCTGGCTGGCCGACCGCTACGGCCGCCGCGCCCTGCTGGCCGTCACCGCCGCCGGCATCGCCGCCTTCTCGGGCTTCGCGCCCCAGATGCTGGACGGCGGCCCCGTCGGCGAGCTGGCCTACATGATCCTCGGCTTCGTCCTGCTGGGCCTGTCGTTCGGCCAGGCCTCCGGCTCTATCGCCTCCAGCTTCAGCCTGACCAACCGCTACACCGCCTCGGCCCTGACCTCGGACCTGGCCTGGCTGTTCGGCGCCGGCTTCGCCCCCCTGGCCGCCCTGGCTCTGTCGGGCAAGTTCGGCCTGATCGCGGGCGGCGGCTACCTGCTGTCGGGCGCCGTCTGCACCCTGCTGGCCCTGTGGCTGAACCGCGAGTTGGGCCGCGGCCGGGCGGGCGCCAAGACCTAGAATTCAGGTCTTGAACGCCTGAAACCCAAAACTATCTGGGGCGCGATTGGATCGCGCCCCTTTTTTGTGCGTTCTGCAAGCGCCCTGACCGCGTAGCTGCGGCCGCGTCAGGGTCAGTTTGGCCTCCCAACGCCAACAAGGTTAGCGCCGATTAACGACAGGACTTAAGCGCACGCTAAGCCTGTCTACTCGCTTGAAGTTAAGAGCCGCGAAGTATCGTGCTGTTGAAATCAAGGGTGATGAGGACGTCATGACCAAGAAGAGCTCGGCAAAACGCCGCACGTTTCTAGCTGCCGCCTGCCTGGCCGCCATCCTGGCGCCACAGGCCGCTATGGCTGGTCCGACGGGCGGGCAATCCTATCAGCTTCGCGCCACCGTTCCGGTCGCCTGCTGGGTGCGCCCGGCGTCGACGGTCATCGCGGAAGCGGGCAAGATCGGCTCGGTCGTCGAGGCCTGCAACAGCCCGGGCGGCTTCACCGTCTCGGCCCAGTACCGACCCCTGTCGGACACGGAGACCGCCAAGATGGTCTATGGCAACCGGTCGTTTAACCTGGCCAAGAGCGGAACGCAGGAACTGCGTCGCTCCAATATGGCGACGATCCGCACCGTCGATTACCGCTTCGACGAAGTCGAACTGAACGAGCCGCTGATCCTGTCTCTGACAATCCAGCCCATCTAGGCGGATCACCGCCTGAATACTGAAACGCCCCGCAGGATCTGCGGGGCGTTTTCGTTTCTGGCGATCAATCCGAAGTCAGATTGCGGCGACCGTAAAGGTCAGGGTGTCGCTGTACTCGCCGGCCCGCTTGCCCGACACGTCGCCGATCCCGACCGTCAGCGGATAGTCATCCTTGCGGGCGGTATTGGAGACCACGTTGATCGTATCCACGCCCTGCAAGTTGATGATCTGCGCCCCAACCTTGAGGTTGTAGTCGACATACCAGGCCGTCGCCCCCTGGCGCAACCGCCCGCGATTGGCCGAGGAGATCGAGACACGATAGCCGCCCGTGCTATGCACATAGAGGGCGGTGTTCAGCGTCCGCGGACCTTCAGTCAGTTCGCCCAGGTCAATAACGGGCGTCCCGTTCGGACGCGAAAACTCCCCCTTCAGCCCAATGGCGGCGGCGGCTGCGAGCTCCAGGACCAGGGTTACCGGACGCGTAGCGTGGATCGTCCCGTCGGCGTGCTCGACCATAAGATTGGCGACCTGAGTGTAACGCCCTTGAGCTACGCCAGCATCGGGGAAGGCGGCGAAGGTGATGCGCGCCGGCTTTTGCTCACCCTTCTTGATCGAGATGCTGTTGCCGTTGCGGTGCGCGCTCTCACCCGTGCGGGGCGTAATATCGACGCCGCCGTAGTCGACATCGACAAGGGTGTAACGCACACGACTGGCGCCGCCGGGGGCCGTCAAACCAAACGCCTCGCCTTGTAGTGATGCGAGGATATCGCCGTTGCAGGTTTTCCCGTTATTCACCAGCAGGACATCAAACGAGCGCTGGGCGACTTCGTCTTCCAGCGGATTATAGCGGATGACCCATTGATCCAGCGCTGGCTGGATCGACAATTCGCACTGGGGCTGGGCATCGGCCGAAGCCTGGGTCGGGATCAGCGGCAGCACGCCCAGCGCAGCCGCCGCGGCGAGGGCTTTCGAGAGGGTGGAGACCATGATCGTCTTCCTTCCGTTCATTGGTCAGTGATGTCGATCGGCACGGTGACAGTCTTGAGGTCCAGCAGACCTTCATTGTCGACCGGAACCGTGAATTCGAATCCTGCGCCGGACTCGCCGAAGAGTTCGACCCGATAGGTCTTGCCCGGGACCAGCTTCTGAATGGCGAAACGACCGACGGAGTTGGTAAAGAACAGCTCCGGCTCAGCCGTCGGATCATCGACCAGACGCACGCGTCCAGAGATCAACGCCGCAGGCTTGTCCGCGTTGCCGACCATCCGGCCCAGGGCCGACACGAAGGCGTCGCTGCCGACCTGAATGGCGTAGCCGCTGCGATAGGTCGGCCGCACGCGTCGCACACCCTCGCCGATGTCGTATCCCGCCGGGACGCCCAGAACATCGTAACGCACGGACTGATCAACATAGGCGGTCAGGGTGTTGGACACGGCGGGCCCCAGAGCGCCGCTGCGGGAGTTGTAGTTTCCGCGTTCGAACGACTCGCCGACGATCACCGGCTTGTCTTTCAGCGACTCGTGCGGATAGAGGATGGCGAAGCTGTCGTAGATGTTGCGGCCTATGGCCACCTTGCCGCCCGCCGTGGCGATCGATGTTCCGACGCGCAGCGACGTCACCTGCTCGTCGGTGATGTTGCTGAAGCTCTGACCAAAGGTCGTATGCGTCAGGCTGGCGTCGAAGCGGTTGGCGATATAGTCGAGCTGCCCGCTCAGGGTGCCGGGCCCGTCGTCATAGCTGGAGGCGACGGAATAGCCGAACGATCCCACGCGGTTCTCGGTGGATTGCTGGAACCTAACGCTGCCGCTGTTGCGCGCCGAACTGTAGCGGGCCTCGCCGCGACGGTCATAGCGCGGCTGCCAGACCAGGGCGAAGGTGGCCCCGACGCCATCGGACTGGGCGCCGAAATCATTCCCGTAGTCGACGAATTCGATCCCGGCCTGCACGCTCCATTGCGGGGAAAAGCGATAGGAGGTCAGGGCGTTTGCTGAGTAGGAATCGCCGCTGGTTCCGCGCCCCATGCGGTAGGAGGCGCTCAACGTCGCCGTCCAGTCTTCGGTGAACTGATGCGAATAGGCGCCGGTGAACACCCAGGACGTCGGGTTGGAGCCCAGCTCGTTGCCCAGGGTGGAATAGTCCTCGGACGTAAAGTCCGCCACGACCGTCCAGCTGTCGTAGGTGTCGCCCAGATCGACGAAGTGATCAAAGCTGACCGCAGCGGCGTAGCCGGAACCCGCATCGCCATTGCTGGCCGATCCATCCACCTGCAAACGCGCGCCGTTGCGCAGGATGAACTGCGTCTGGCCGGTGACGTTCTGGACCCGCTCGGAGGCCTGCAAACCCAGGCCCAGGGCCGGCCTGTTCATGAAGGCCTTGCGCCAGAAGCCGCTGAACGCCAGTTCGCCGTCCGAATAGTCCGGCGAACCGAACGTCCCCCCATTGGTGACGCCAAGGTAGGCGCCATACTCATAGTCGCCCGGCTCCAGCTCGATGGAGTCGAGATAGGCGCTGTAGGCCACGGTTTCACGCCGACCGGAATCGTTCTGGATCTCCAGCTGGATATCGTTCGACCCCGTATCCAGGGGCAGGTTCGACAGGTCGTACTGGCCGGGATCGAGACGGAATTCGCGCACGAAGACGCCGTTGCGCATGACGCGCACGGTCGAGGAATCCTGCAGCACCAGCTGACGCCCGCCCGACAGGACGTTGTTCCGGAAACTGTCGAAACGCTGCTTCTGACGGGTGACGCCGACACCTCCCATTTCCGCAAAGCCCTGACGGCCGCGGGTCTCGACGTTCAGGTCGCCCAGATACCAGCGCCGGTAGTCGGCCGGCTGATCGAAGACAAAGCGCGCAAAGCGGCGCTCGACTTCATAATCGCCCGAAACCTGATCCTCGCGCCCCTGAACATCAGCCTCGAACACCAGGCTCTTGTAGCGCATCGCGCCGTTCAGGAAGAGGCTGGGCGAACTCACGTCGCCCGTGGACTGACGGCGCGTCACCGCCATATTGGTGTTCAGGTAGGCGCTGAAGTTTTCCGGCGCGCTGCCGGGCTCTTCTGGACGACCGCCCTGAAACAGGGACTCGATCGAACGCTTGTTCGGATCGATGCGCAGCACCAGAACGGCGAGTTGATCGGGATCATAGTCCAGCGAGATGCCGGTCGCGTTGATCTCTTCTGGAGCAAAGGATTCGACGCCGTCCAGCCGCGCCTTGAGATCCGCCTGCGCCTCTGGCGTCAGCAAGGGATCGATCAGGGCACGGAAGCCGGCGCTTTCAACGATGAAGCGATCGTCGCGCGTCAGCAGCACCGGCATTTCGCCCAGAACTCGCCGGTTGAAGTTCAACGGCACCGTCATCGCGATGTCGCGGTCGTACGGATTGATGTTCGGACGCGTCTGCGCCGCCGGCGCAGCTGCAGCCTGCGCCGAAGCCGACTCTTCAGACATCGACGCAGCAGGCTGCGCGCTCGCCTCTTCCGCCGCAGCCTGCATCAGGCGGGCCTCCGCCTGGGCCCAGCCGCCCGGCGCCGCCATGACAGCCGTAATGAGCGCGATCTTCGACGCCGCGCTCCGCAGCGCCTCCCCCCCCCTGCTGCTCATCGAGCGAACCGCACGTTCACGGGCTTGGTCGCGTCCAGCTCAACGCCCGTGGGCAGCTTGAACGTCCGGCGACCGCCGAGCGGCGCCAGATAGCCGACGCCGACCATCTGCGAGATGTCGTTGCTGGCGTATTCGCGACGGAAGGCCTGGCCGGACTTGTCTGTACCTTCGACAATCCAGGTGGCGCCGCTCATCAGGGCGTAGCGCTTGCCGGTGTTGCTCACCACGATCTCGACGCCCGGCTCGGCCGGAGGCGGCGGCAGGGCTTCGCCGCCGTTCAGGCTGGGATCGACCTCGGGCGCCGGCGGCGTGACCATGGCGGGGGTCACCGAGACCACCTCGACCTTGGGCTCGGCGCCGGGAGGGGCCACGACGATCAGGGCCTTCATCGTATAGAGGACCTGCACCGACAGGGCGCCGCCGCTTTCAGGCACGGTCGGATCCGTCGCCACCGGCAGCTGCTTCACCCACAGATAATAGGCCTGCGACGCCTCGATGGTCGGCTCGCCGATCCACTGAACGCGCACGACCTGACGGCCGCCGACCGGCACCACGCCCTGGGGCGGGAAGACCAGGAAGGCTTCATCAGCCGGCGTCTCGACGATATTGCCGTCGGCGTCGACCTCCATCCGGGTGATCAGGGTTTCGAACGGCAGAGCGGCCGACCCGATGTTGCCGACCTCAATCCGGGCGGCCGATCCGGCGCCCGTTGTGGTCAGTTCCGAAACCATGGGCGAGACGCGCATGGCCCAGGCCGCCGACATGACCAGCAGACCCGCCGCCAGACCGCCGACCACGGCGCCCAGTCGGCTGAAACGCATGAAGCGAAAGCCAGATCGCAACATCAATCGTTACTCCCCCAAGGCCGTCCGCGGACCGCCGTCTCAAGAAATTCTGCGCGGGGCCGCCCCGCTGTTTCGAAGGCCATGACGCACAGCTGAAAGCCTAGCGAGCAATGGTCACCGAAACGAAAACGGGGAGAGCCGCAAAGCCCTCCCCGCGATCGTCAATCTTCAGAAGGCTTAGATGCCGGCCGAGATCGTGACGGTGACCGAACCGGTGTAGTTACCGGCCAGCAGGGCCTTCTGCTGTTGCGGGATGTTCACGTTCAGCGACATCGCCGACTTCCAGGCGCCGTGCTTGCGGAAGTCCGAAGCCTGGTTGGTGCCGACGGTCCACGACTGGTTCGACGCGGTCGTGCCGTTGGTCGCGCCAGCCTTGTAGGAAGCGGTGACCGAGAAGGGCAGGTCCTTGCGGAAGACAGAAGCGTCGTAGCCGCCGGTGTTGTCGCTTTCCATGTTCACCTTCGACACCGTGACGGTGTTGACGGTGTTGCAGCCGGCCAGGTTGGTGTTGATTTCAACCGAGGCGTCGTCCGTCATGGTGAAGGCGGCGGCCGGACCTGTGTTGTCGCTGGCGTAGATGCCGATGGTGCCGAAGTCCAGGACCTGGTCGCCGGTGCCCGAGTAGTAGGCGCAGTCCGTCGAAACCTTGCCCTTCAGCGTGAACTTGGCGCCGTCCGAGTGCGAGGCTTGGCCATTGTCGCCTTCCGACTCGCCAACAGCGTGCCACGACGAGATCGGCGAGCCGCCCCACTGGGCGTTGACGTTGTTGGCGAAGCCGGCAAGGCCGCCGCCGACGTTGACGGTGTTGCCGAACAGTTGGGTCTGGCCCTGGTTGATGTCACCGGCCGAAGCGGCCGAGGCGGTCAGGGCGGCGACGGCGACGCCGGCGAGGATCGAAGCGATTTTCATAGGACTTCTCCAAGAGAGGGATCTGACGAAACTTGTCGACCGAGACGAAGTAGCTCCCTCGATCTGCAAACAATATAACGAAACGTAAAAACGTGCGTCAACAACAAATACCGACGTTAGGCACGTTTTATGTCGAGCCAACGCTCACTGCATAAATATTATGCCCATTAAATACGCAAAATGCGGCTGCTAATTACAATTAGCAGCCGCTACATTTACTTAACAGCGTCACTTTGACGCGATAAATATGATTTATTATTAGACGCGAGGCGCCACAGTAATACTCAAAACTTCCGAGTACTCGCCGGCCAGAAGCCCCGAGTTCGACGGACGATCCGTGCGAATGCGGATGCGACCGCCGCCCTTGGCGATGCCTTCGCCGCTGCTGAGCGTTTTTTTCGCGATCAGGTTTTCACTGTCATACGTCGCGCCCAGGACCGCCGGCGCCGGACTGATGGTCGGGATGGTCACCGTGAGCGAGTAGCCCAGGGTGCCGGCGAACGGCCCCTGGCCTTGCGGCAGGACGGTATGCGCCAGACCGCCGCGCGCCGACTGGAAGCTGATATCGAAGGGAACATTGCAGGCCAGGCCGAAGTCAGCCTCGACCTCGCGCGCGCCGGACAGCTCGCCGAAATCAATGTCGCCGCCGCCCGACAGGCGGCAGTCGGGCGTGATCTTGCCCTTGACGATGACATCCAGGCTGCTGGCCGGACCGGTATCGGCCATGGCCATCGCCGAAACCGGCAGAGCCAGACCCGCCGCCAGCACCAGCGCCATCAGGCCGCCCGTGCGCGCCATCGGACGCACAGCCGCGCGCTTCCCCTCGGAAGTGGTCAGAAACAAGCCCACCGTTCGCCTCCCCAAGCCGCTTCATTGCGGCGCCCCCGCCACCAGGAGGGGGTTCGTGGTCAGCGTTCCAAGAGATGTGCCATCCCATAATGGCACACTCCCAAAGCAGGCGCGGCGTCAGCCCCTGGCCGCAAGGGTTAATGAAACGTTAACGAGCGGGGTTCTACGAGTGCTGTTAAGCTTTTACAAGCCTTCGCTTCATTTTAGGACAGCGGCGGTATGCCGCGTCAGATTCACCCCGCCTTGGCGCGGCGCCGCCAGGCGGTCAGCAGGTGCTCGGTATAGCCGTTGGGCTGCTCGCGCCCCTTGAACACCAGGTCGCAGGCGGCATTCCAGGCCGGGCCGTCGAAGGCCGGGGCCAGCGGGCGATACGCCGCGTCGCCCGCGTTCTGGCGATCCACCACCACGGCCATCCGCTCAAGCGCCGCCCTCACCTCGCCCTCGGTGACGACGCCGTGACGCAGCCAGTTGGCCAGATGCTGGCTAGAGATGCGCAGGGTCGCCCGGTCCTCCATCAGGCCGACGTCGTGGATGTCCGGCACCTTGGAGCAGCCGACGCCCTGATCGATCCAGCGCACGACGTAGCCGAGGATGCCCTGGGCGTTGTTGTCCAGCTCCTGTCGGATCTCGTCGGCGCTCGGCGCCTCCGTCGCGAACGGCGGGGTCAGCAGCGGCGTCAGGCCGGTGGCGGGTCGCTGCGCGATCTCGGCTTGACGGGCCCAAACGTCGACCTCGTGATAATGCAGGGCGTGCAGGGCCGCCGCCGTCGGCGACGGGACCCAGGCGGTCGAGGCCCCGGCGCGCGGGTGGCCGGCCTTGGTCGCCAGCATCTCACCCATGCGGTCGGGCGCGGCCCACATGCCCTTACCGATCTGGGCGCGGCCCGACAGACCAGCCATCAGGCCGATATCGACGTTGCGGTCCTCATAGGCCTTGATCCAGCCGGTATTGCGCACCGCCTCTTTCCTGACCACCGGCCCGCCCTCCATCACCGAGTGGATCTCGTCGCCGGTGCGATCCAGGAAGCCGGTGTTGATAAAGGCCACCCGCCCCCTGGCCGCCGCGATGCAGTTTGCCAGGTTGACGCTGGTGCGCCGCTCCTCGTCCATGATGCCCATCTTCAGAGTCAGCGGCGGCAGGCCGACCATGACCTCGACCGCACCGAACACCGCGTCGGCGAAGGCGACCTCCTCCGAGCCATGCATCTTGGGCCGCACCACATAGATGGAGCCGGCCGGGCTGTTGCGCTGATCCGCCTGACGCTTCAGATCGTGCAGGCCGATCAGGCCGGTCATGGCGATGTCGAGCAGGCTCTCGGGAATCTCACGCCCCTCCCCGTCCAACACCGCGTCCGTCGTCAGGTGCAGGCCGACGTTGCGGACCATCAGCAGGCTGCGGCCCTTCAGGGCGAAGGCCGTCCCGTCCGGCGCCCTATAGGCCCGGTCGCCGTTCATGCGCCGCTGCATCGTCTGGCCGTCCTTGACGAAGCCCGCCGACAGGTCGCCGCGCATCAGACCCAGCCAGTTGGCGTAGACCAGCCGCTTGTCCTCGGCGTCCACCGCCGCGACGCTGTCCTCCGCGTCGGCGATGACCGACAGGGCCGCCTCAACGACGACGTCCGCCACGCCCGCCGGATCGGTGCGGCCGATCGCATGGGCGCGGTCGATGACGATCTCCAGATGCAGGCCGTTGTGGCGCAGCAGCACGCCCGAGGGCGCCGCCGCCTCGCCCGCATAGCCGACGAAGACTGCGGGATCGGCCAAGCCCGCCATCCGCCCGCCCGACAGGCCGACGACCAGCCGCCCGTTCTGAACACTGTACCCCACCGCCTCGGCGTGACCGCCCTCGACGAGTGGCGCCGCCTGATCCAGCAGGGCGCGGGCGCGCACGATGACCTTCGCCCCGCGCTCGGGGTCATAGCCGCCGCCCTTGGGCGCCTCACCCAGCGCGTCGGTGCCGTACAGCGCATCATACAGGCTGCCCCAGCGCGCATTGGCGGCGTTCAGCAGATAGCGGGCGTTGGTCAGGGGCACGACCAGTTGCGGCCCGGCCATGGTCGCGATCTCGGGATCGACATTGACCGTCTCGGCCCGCGCGTCGGTCCGCTCGGGCTCGATGTAGCCGATCTCGCGCAGGAAGGCCTGATAGGCATCCTGATCCGGCTGCCCCGGATGGGCGCGGTGCCAGTCGTCCAGCTTCGCCTGCAAATCATCGCGGCGCGCCAGCAGCGCGCGGTTCTTCGGGGCGTGTTCGGCCAGCAATCCCTCGAACCCGGCCCAGAAGGCCTCCGCCGTCACGCCCGTGCCCGGCGCCGCATCATCACGCACGAAGGCGTCCAGTTCGGCGGCGACGTTCAGCATTCCGTGGCGGACATAGGTGGTGGACATGGCGGCTTCTCCTTGAGCCTCGACTCTAGCCGCGCGCCCGCTCCCTATCCACGGCGAAGAAGGGCGGTTATCTTTGCCAAAATAGCAATGATGAGACCGCGTCATGCTCGACGAGTACGAGATCTTCGTCCGCAGCCTGGAGGAAGGCAGCCTCTCGGCCGCCGCCCGGCGGCTGGACCTGTCGCCCGCCGTGGCCTCACGAAGGCTGGCGCGGCTGGAGGACCGGCTGGGCGTGCGGCTGATCGAGCGCACTTCGCGGCGGCTGGCCCCGACCGAGGCCGGGCGCATGGTCTATGACCGGGCGGTGCGCATCCTCGACGGGGTGGACGATCTGGAAAGCCTGGTGTCGCGCCGCACGACCCAGGCGCGCGGGATGCTGCGGGTCTCGGCCCCGACCTCGTTCGGGCGGCGGCGGCTGGCCCCGTTGCTGACGCCCTTCCTCGACGCCCATCCCCGGCTGACGCTGGAGTTGAACCTGACCGACGCCTTCGTCGACCTGATGGCCGAGGACGTCGACGTCGCCGTCCGCATCGGCAGCTATGAGGGCGACAATCCCGCCATGCACCGCCTGGCCCCGAACCGCCGCGTCCTGTGCGCCACGCCCGCCTATCTGGCCGAACACGGCGCGCCCCGGACGCTGGACGACCTGCGCGCCCACGCCCAACTGGCGGCCGAGAACCAGTCCGCCTGGCGGCTGGAAGGCCCCGACGGCCCCGTCGTCTTCCGCGCCCGCAGCCGGGTGCGGACCAATTCGTCAGAGGTGGCGCGCGAACTGGTCCTCGCGGGCGCCGGCATCGCCCTGCGCTCGACCTGGGACGTGGGCGAAGAACTGCGCGACGGGCGGCTGAGCCGGGTGCTGCCGCAGTACGCCGGGGCGTCGGACGTGGCGATCTTCGCCCTGACCGCCGGACGGGCGCGCGCCGAGAACCGGGTCCGGGCCTTTATCGACTTCCTGTCCCGCCTCTACGGCGACGTGCCAGAATGGGACACCTGATGTCTTTCCTCCCCATTCCATGGGGAGGTGGCGCGTCGCGATAGCGACGTGACGGAGGGGCGTCTCGACGGCTGACGTTTGCGCCGCCCCCTCCACCGCTACGCGGTCCCCCTCCCCACAAAGTGGGGAGGAAAGAAGCTTACTGCGCCGCCGCCGCCGTCGGCTTCAGGTAGCGGTTCAGCCAGGTCACCATTTCCCACTGGGTATGCCCAACCGACTCCCGCGCGCGATAGCCATGGGCTTCCAGCGGCAGAACGACGTATCGCACCGTCGCCCCATTGCCCTTCAGCGCCGCATAGAAGCGCTCCGACTGCACCGGGAAGGTGCCCGAGTTGTCGTCGGCCCCGCCGTGGATCAGCAGGATCGGCTCATTGACCTTGTCGGCGTAGGTGAAGGGCGACATCTCCGTATAGGTCTCGGTCGCCTCCCAGTAGGAGCGCTGCTCGGCCTGGAAACCGAACGGCGTCAGGGTCCGGTTATAGGCCCCCGAACGCGCGATGCCGGTCTTGAACAGGTCAGTGTGGGCCAGCAGGTTGGCGGTCATGAAGGCACCGTAGGAGTGCCCGCCGACAGCGATCCGGTCGCGGTCGGCGACGCCCAGAGCCACCACCGCATCGACCGCCGCCTTGGCGCTGGCCGACAGTTGCTCGATGTAGGTGTCGTTCGGCTCGGCCCCGTCCTTGCCGATGATCGGCATCGTCGGGTCGTCCAGGACGGCGTAGCCCTGAGTCAGCAGGAACAGGTGGCTGATGCCGGTCGGCCGCACGAAGCGGTTCTCGGTGTCGACCACCTGACCGGCCACGGCGGCGTCGGTGAACTCAGCCGGATAGGCCCACATCACCAGCGGCAGCGGACCGTCGCGATCCTTGTCGTAGCCGGCGGGCAGATAGAGTGTGCCCGACAGCTGGACCCCGTCGTCGCGGGTATAGGTGATCAGCTGGCGCTTCACGTCGGCCAGTTGCGGCGCGGGATCAGCGAACTGGGTCAGCTGCGTCACGCCACCGTCCAGATCGCGCAGGCGCAGGTTGGCCGGATCGGTGCGGCTTTCGCGATAGGTGACCAGCTTGCGGCCAGCGTCGTCAAGGATGCCGACGACAGTTTCATACTCGCCCTGGGCCGAGCGCCACAGGCGCTCCGTCTCGCCGGTCTTCAGGTCCAGGGTGTCGAGGAAGGGATACTCGCCCTGACGCGTCGCGCCGTCGCCCTCGACGAAGACCTTCGAACCATCCGCGGTGAAGCGGATGACCGAGCGGCCGCGCGCGTTGGGCTCGACCACCACCGAGCCCGGATCGTTGTAGCGGTCCTGATAGTTGCGATCGACCAGGACGCGGCCGACGCCAGGGTTCGACGGATCGACCAGGGTGCGGGTCTCGTGGCGGGTGTTGAACCAGCGGGTGTTGACGATAGCCGTGTCGTCGCGGCCCCACTGCACGCCGGAATAGCGTTCCTTCAGGTCGATCAGGGTGCGCGGACGGTCGTTGAACGGCGCCGGCAGCATGAAGACGCGGTCGCGCACCTCGGCCTGGTTGCGCGGATCGCCGCCGTCCTGGGCCTCGACCCAGACCAGGGTGGCGTCGGCGTCGGCGCGCCACTGGGCCGAGCGCGGGCCGGGGGCCACGGCGTCGAACGGCGTCGGCACGTTGTCGCGCAGCGGCAGGTCGGCGACGCGGTGAACCTCACGCCCGTTCAGATCGGAGATGATCACGTCCGCCGGGAACAGGCTGGCCGGCACCACATAGGAATAGGGCTTCTTGACCCGCGTCTGCAGGATGAACCGGCCGTCCGGCGACACCGAGGCGTTCAGGAAGACGCCCGGCTGGCCCAGGGTCCGCGCCCGGCCGTTCAGCGGCACCACGGTCAGTTGGCTGGTGAAATAGTGCTCGAACAGGGCCTCGTCGCCCGCATCGGCCAGCAGATCCTGATAGGTGCGCACCGGCGCCGCGCGACCGCCGGTCTCGGCCACGGTCGGACCCGAGGGCGGACGCGTCACGTCGGGCGCGGCGCGACGACCGGCGGGAACCGCCTGAACCAGCAGACCCGACGCGTCCGGCAGCCAGCTGTAGCCCGAACCGGCGGCGGCGTTAACGTTCGGCCCGGTCAGGCGACGCGCCTGGGCCGAGGCCACATCGGCGGTCCACAGCTCCAGCCCGTTCGGCGTGTTCAACAGGAAGGCCACGGCCTTGCCGTTCGGGGCCCAGCTGACATTGGTCAGTCGCGCATTGGCGGGCAGACCCGCGACCACGCGCGCCGCGCCGCCCTCGACGGTCTGGAAGCTGAGGCCGGTCAGCCAGGTCACGCGGCTGTTGGCCGGGCCGTTGTTCTGCGGGTTGATGCGGTATCCGGCCAGACGCAGCATGGGCTCGGCCAGTTCGGCGATGCTCGGCAGGCCGGAGCGGTCCTGCAGCAGCAGGGTCTGGCGATCAGGGCTCAGGCTGGCCGTCGGGTTCGGCTTGGAATCAAGAATCTGCGCGATCGGCTGCGGCGGCTGCTGATAGGTCGGCGCCCCGGCGACGGCCTGGGCCGAGGCGGGTTGGGCCAGTGCGGGCACGGCGGCCAGAATGACAAGCGCGGGCAAGGCGGCTCGCAGGATCGTGTGGCGCATGGTTCTTTCCCCAAAACTCAGCCTTGAACGCGGCTTTCTTCGGTTTGACGAAAGATTATGGGCAGGGTCAACCGCCAAGCTCGACAACCGGCGCTTGCCCGCCGCCCGCCCGCGCTTTATGGACGGATAAGACCGCAATATTCATCAAACGATGAAAAAGGGAGAGCGATGCGCAAGATCTACGCTGACGTCACGTCCGCGCTGGAGGGCCTGACCTTTGACGGGATGACCGTCATGTCCGGCGGCTTCGGCCTGTGCGGCATTCCCGAGAATCTGATCGCCGGGCTGAAGGCCTCGGGCGTCAAGGGACTGACCGTCATCTCCAACAACGCAGGCGTGGACGGCTTCGGCCTGGGCCAGCTGCTGGAGACCAGGCAGATCGCCAAGATGATCTCGTCCTACGTCGGCGAGAACAAGGAGTTCGAGCGCCAGTATCTGGCCGGCGAGCTGCAGCTGGAGTTCAACCCTCAGGGCACCCTGGCCGAGCGCATCCGTGCGGGCGGCGCGGGCATCCCCGCCTTCTTCACCGCCACCGGCGTCGGCACCCTGGTCGCCGAGGGCAAGGAAGTGCGTAACTTCAACGGCCGCGACTATGTGATGGAGACCGGCCTGATCGCCGACCTCGCCATCATCAAGGCGTGGAAGGCCGACGAGCGCGGCAACCTCGTCTTCCGCAAGACGGCCCGCAACTTCAACCCGATGATGGCCACAGCCGGCAAGGTCACGGTCGTCGAGGTCGAGGAGATCGTCCCCGTCGGCTCGCTGGACCCCGACCACATCCACACGCCGGGCGTCTATGTCGACCGCCTGATCCAGACCGTGTCCGAGAAGCGCATCGAACAGCGCACCGTGCGTCAGAAGGAAAGCGCATAATGGCCCGCACTCGCGAACAACTGGCCGAACGCGCCGCCAAGGAACTGCAGGACGGCTTCTACGTGAACCTGGGCATCGGCATCCCGACCCTGGTGGCCAACTACATCCCCGAAGGCATGGTCGTGACCCTGCAGTCCGAGAACGGCATGCTGGGCATGGGCCCCTTCCCCTGGGAGGGCGAGGAAGATCCCGACCTGATCAACGCCGGCAAGCAGACGATCACCGAGATCCCCGAGTCGGCCTATTTCAGCAGCGCCGACAGCTTCGCCATGATCCGCGGCGGCCACATCAACCTGTCGATCC
>Ga0247827_10000666_pt1 | contig 15319 bp, 13 predicted proteins | sample 12C_Control_Day2_FD_194414 | JGI IMG/M metagenome (GOLD analysis project Ga0247827, IMG submission 194414) | Soil microbial communities from agricultural site in Penn Yan, New York, United States - 12C_Control_Day2 | ecosystem: Environmental > Terrestrial > Soil > Agricultural land | place... | reverse complement strand
GGTACGCGCCGATCCTGTTCGTCGCTCCGGGGATCACAACGGCGCGGTTCTTGTCGAGACCGTCCAGGCCGGCGCGTACCACCGGGCCGGCCTCCATCGACAGACGGTCGAACTGGCCGAGCGACTGGATGCCGGCAACCGCCCCGAACTCGGTTCGGGTGGGGCCGGGGCAAAGCGCGCTGACCTTCACGCCGTACGGCTTCAGCTCCTCGTGAAGCGCCTCCGTGAAGGACAGGACAAAGGCCTTGGTCGCGAAATAAACGCCCATCCAGGGGCCCGGCTGGAAAGCGGCCGTGGAGGCGACGTTGAGGATTGCGCCGGAGCGGCGTTCGACCATGGCGGGCGCGACGGCGCGGCAAAGCTCCGTCAGCGCGCCGCAATTGAGGTCGATCATCTCCCGCTGGCGCGCCGCGTCGAGCTCCGCGAACGGGCCGCGGAGGCCGAAGCCCGCGTTGTTGACGAGGATGTCGACCTGCTCGCCCGTCTTTTCGAGGTCGCGCATGAGCGCAGCAGTCGCCTCCGGCCCGGACAGGTCGATCTCGACCGCCCGGGCATTGCCGAGCTCGGAAACGAGCGCGTCGAGACGGTCCTTGCGGCGCGCCGCAAGGACCAGCCGATGACCTTTGCCTGAAAGCTGCCGCGCGAATTCGGCGCCCAGGCCTGCCGAGGCGCCTGTGATCAGCGCGACGCCGGCCATGTCAGGCCGCCGGCCTGACCTCGGCCTTCACGATCTTGCCGGGATTGGCCGGCGGTTCGCCCTTTGGGAGAGCGTCGACGTGCTCCATGCCGCTCTCGACCTCGCCCCAGACGGTGTATTGATTATCGAGGAATCGCGCGTCGTCGAAGCAGATGAAGAACTGGCTGTTCGCGCTGTTCGGATCCTGCGTGCGGGCCATCGAGCAGACTCCGCGAACGTGCGGCTCCCGGCTGAACTCGGCCTTCAGGTCGGGAAGATCGGAGCCGCCGGTGCCGCGCCCCGTCGGGTCGCCGCCCTGGGCCATGAAGCCGGGAATGACGCGATGGAACGGGACGCCGTCATAGAAACCGCTGCTCGCCAGCTGCCTGATGCGCTCAACGTGGCCCGGAGCAAGGTCCGGCCGAAGCTTGATGACGACGTCGCCGCCGCTGGAAAGGTTGAGGACAAGGCGTTCGTCGGCCATCGATCTGCTCCGAAGGAAAAGAGGGAAGTCGGCGGCGATTTAGGCGTCCCAATCGGGTTGCGCCAGTGGAGGCGCGGCAATAGGAGGGCGGCACGGTACCGGGAGGGGGCAGCATGAGCGAGAGCGAGAACATCGCCGCCGACGCCCCTGAACTGAAATCGCCGGCGCCGATCGACGAGGAAGACCGGCTTCGCCCCGAGTTCGTCGACGAAGTGCTCGATGCAGTCGAAGCCGGCGACGACGAGGCTGCACGCAAGCTCGTCCAGCCTCTGCATCCGGCCGACGTCGCCGACCTGATCGAGCTCGCCCGGCGCGACGAGCGCGAAGGCCTGGTCAAGGCACTGGCCGGGATCATCAGCCCCGACGTCCTCGCCGAGCTTAACGATTTCGTCCGCGAAGACCTGATCGACGAGATGGAGCCGCAGCAGGTCGCCGACCTCGCGGGCCAGATGGAGACCGACGACGCGGTCGCCCTGATCGAGGATCTGGACGAGGACGAGCAGCAAGCCGTCCTCGAGAAGATGGAGCCGGACGACCGCGCGGCCGTCGAAGAGGCGCTCAGCTTCCCGGAGGAATCCGCCGGCCGACTGATGCAGCGCGACCTTTGCGCTGTGCCCGAGCATTGGAAGGTCGGGCAGGTCATCGATTATCTTCGGTCGGAAGACGATCTGCCGACCGACTTCTGGGAGGTGTTCGTCGTCTCCCCCGATCATCATCCGGTCGGGACGTGCAAGCTGTCGACGATCCTCCGCTCGCCGCGGGCGACCCTGGTCGGCGATATCATGGCAAGGGAGCAGACCCTGATCCCGGTCGATATGGACCAGGAAGACGTGGCGCTGCGATTCCAGAAATATGCGCTCGTTTCTGCGGCAGTGGTCGACGGCGCGGGACGGCTGGTCGGGATGATCACCGTCGACGACGTGATCCACATCATCCAGGAGGAAGCGAGCGAGGACGTCCTGCTGCTGTCGGGCGCCGGCGACGAAGGCGACATCAACGAGCCGGTGAGCGAGAGCTACCGCGCGCGCGTCCGCTGGCTGATCGCCAACCTTCTGACCGCGTTGGTGGCGGCGTTCGTGATCCGCCAGTTCGAACATTCGATCGAGCGACTGGCGATACTCGCCGTGCTGATGCCGATTGTCGCGGGCGTGGGCGGTAATGCCGGGACCCAGACACTCGCGGTGACCGTGCGCGCGCTCGCGACCAATCAGTTGACGGGGTCGAACCGCTGGCGGGCAGTATGGCGCGAAATCCGCGTGGCGCTGCTCAACGGCCTGACCATTGCGGTGCTGATCGGCGTCGGCGTCACGCTCGTGCTCGGAAGCGTTCCTCTGGGGGGAGTCATTGCGGCCGCCATGCTGGTCAACATCATCGTTGCCGGATTTGCCGGAGTGCTGGTCCCTCTGACGCTGGAGCGCGCGGGAGCCGACCCGGCCGTGGCCTCGTCGGTCTTCGTGACGATGATTACGGACTCGATGGGCTTCCTGCTGTTCCTCGGCCTCGCGACGGCGGTCGGGCTGGTCGGCTAACGCCTAAGGCAGGTGGCCGCTCTTGGCGCGCTTGACCGCCAGATAGTCAGCATTGTGCGGGTTCGAAGGCATGTGATGCGCCACGCGCTCGGCTACCTTGACGCCTTCCGCCTCGAGCGCCGCGACCTTGTTGGGATTGTTGGTGAGCAGCCGCACTTCCTCGATTCCCAGCGCACGGAGGATCGCGGCGGCATGGGCATAGTCGCGCTCGTCGTCGGAAAAGCCCAGGCGCAGATTGGCGTCGACCGTGTCGAGTCCACGATCCTGAAGCGCGTAGGCGCGCAGCTTGTTGGCGAGGCCGATCCCCCGTCCTTCCTGCCGCAGATAGAGAAGGACTCCCCCGCCCGCCGTGCCGATCAGCCGCAACGCTTCCTTCAGTTGCGGTCCGCAATCGCACTTGAGCGAGCCGAACACATCGCCTGTGAGGCATTCACTATGGAGGCGGACCAACGGCGGCTTCCCCCCGAACGCACCGACGAGAAGCGCGACGTGATCCTGCCCATCGTCGGAACCGCGAAAGGCGAAAATCTGCGCTTCCGGCATATCGCCCAGAGGCAGGCGGGCGCGGGACAACAAGGTTACGTGCGGTCGGAGCGCCTCGCCGCGCAGATCGCTGAGGTTGACTGAGGCCGCGGCGTCCGGCGCGTCGACGACCCACAAAGCAGGAAGGAGGCCCGCGCCCCTCGCTAGCGCAAGGGCAGCTCGCGCGGGTTCGGCTGCCTGCAGGTGAAGCGGGCGCAGCGGGCCCATCGGGCTGCGAGCGAAGTCCTGCGCCGGATCCGCAAGCGTCATCGCAGACGCGGCGTCGAGCCACGGCTCGCGAGCGAGAAGCACCGGCTGCGCAGGATCTGCGGCGTCGCGCTCATTGGCCAGCGACAGCGCCACTGCTCGCCGGCCGCTGATCAGCAGCGGTGCTTGTCCCTTAGGATCGACGATCTCCAGCAGTTCGGGCGTCGCGGTCTCGATCGAAACAAGGGCGAGTGGCTCCGCGCCTTCGATCCTGACCGCACGGCCGGTGCGCAGCGCAGCGATTGCCCGCTCGACCGCGCCCGGGCGACTCAAACGGCGACCTCACAGATCAGGGGCACATGGTCGGAAGGACGCTGCCAGCTGCGGCAGGGCTCCAGCACGCGGTGGGCAATCACGCGTTCCGACGCGTCCGGCGATACCCACATGTGATCGAGCCGCCGTCCGCGGTCGTTCTTCGTCCAGTCCGGAGAGCGGTAGCTCCACCAGGTGTAGTTGCGCTCCGGAGCCGGTACGAAGCGTCGGCCGATGTCGACCCAGCCATGCGCCTGCTGGAGCCGGGTCAGCGCGTCGACCTCGACCGGCGTATGGCTGACGACGTTAAGCAGCGCCTTGTGGCTCCAGACGTCGCATTCGAGCGGAGCGACGTTGAAGTCGCCGACGATGAGCGTCGGCTCGCGCAGGCCTTCCGACCAGCGCGTCATGCGCTCGATGAAGTCGAGTTTCTGCCCGAACTTCGGATTGACCGTGCGATCAGGGATGTCGCCTCCCGCGGGTACATAGACGTTTTCCAGCCGGAGCCCGCAGGGCAGGCGAACACCGACGTGGCGCGCCTCGCCATTGTCCTGCCAGTCGTGGCTGCCATGCTCGCCCAGCTCGATCCTGCTGAGGATCGCGACGCCGTGGTGCATCTTCTGGCCCTTCAGCGCGCGATGCACATAACCCTGCTTGCGGAACAGATCGGCAGGGAAAAGGTCGTCGGTCGCCTTGGTTTCCTGCAGGCAGAGAATATCGGGCTGCTCTTCGCAGAGCAGGCGCTCGACGATTCCGATCCGAGCACGGACCGAGTTCACGTTCCAGGAGGCGATCTTGATGGTCTTGGACACGAGTTCAGCGCTTAGCCCGTTCTGCACGCGGCGCAAATGAAAGGCCCCCGCTCCGGGGGCATGGAGCGAGGGCCGACCAAGCGTTCGTCACGCAAGGTGGTTCAGCGGCGCCCGGGTAACAGGGGGAAACCCCAAGCAAATTGCCGAACCAATGCGTCGTTTACCATTCCAACCTGACGCGTCGATGAACAGTTTCATTTGGCTACGTTTTTATGTCACTTCCGCTTTTTGGGTTCAGTAAAAGTAAAGGCGCTTTCGGGCACCGCGACGTTGTAGCGCTGGTTGTTGAGCTTGATGGTCGTCCGCTTGTTCTGGGCGTCAATCGCCGTCCATCCTTCGAGCAGGAGCCCGCCCGGCGACGATGGACTGCGGACGAAGGCGAGGATCAGGGTGCCGAACTCCGGCCGGCGAGGATCGCGGGCGCGGACGAGCAACACGCGCTGGTCGGCCTGAGGCATGATCCGGGTGATCCGGCTGATGTCCGGGCGCGCACCGAGCAGGATCCCGAGCGGCGTCTTGTTGAGGTCCCAGCTGTTCTTCTGACCGACCGCATAGTCGACGAAAGTCAGCTTGGCGCCGTTGCCGACGAGAATCAGATCGTCGCCCTGGTACTGGAAGCGGATACGGCCCGGACGCTTCAGCTGCAGCGTTCCGCGCGCCACGCGGTTGCGAGCATCGGTCTGCACAAAGTCCGCGGTCATCGACTGGACGGCGGCGAGATGCGTCTCAACCTTAGCGATGTCGTTCGACTGCGCCTGTGCCGGGACCGCGGCGGCAACGATCGCAATCGGCGCAAGGGCGCGCGCAAAATGTGTCGGAAAACTCATTACCTGGCTCCTGGAATTTTGGGCCGATGTGGCGTCGGCCCATTGAATGCGGACTGAACCCCCCGGTTCCCGGCCGTTCAGGTTCGCGGCGGCTCAGATCGGGTGCCCGTCGGGATCGATCAGCACCTCGCGGCGGCCGACATGGTCAGGCTGGCCGACGAGACCTTCCTTTTCCATCCGCTCGATGAGGCGCGCGGCGCTGTTGTAGCCGACGCGCAGCTGGCGCTGCAGGTAGGACGTGGAAGCCTTCTGGCTTTCCGCGACGATCTGCACCGCCTTGCGGAACAGCTGAGTCTCCGCGTCGTCCTCGCCGCTGGGCTGGCCGTCGAACAGATAGCCGCCGTCCTCAGGCTCCTCGGTGACCGCCTGGATGTAATCAGGCACGCCCTGCCTGCGCCAATGTTCGGCGACGGAGCGCACTTCCTCGTCGCTGACGAAGGGTCCGTGAACGCGGATGATCTGCTTTCCGCCCGGCATGTAGAGCATGTCGCCCTTGCCCAGCAGCTGCTCCGCCCCCTGCTCTCCGAGGATCGTGCGGCTGTCGATCTTGCTGGTGACCTGGAAGCTGATGCGCGTCGGCAAATTGGCCTTGATGACGCCGGTGATGACGTCGACCGACGGCCGCTGCGTCGCCATGATCAAATGGATGCCGGCCGCCCGCGCCTTCTGGGCGAGCCGCTGAATGAGGAACTCGACCTCCTTGCCCGCGGTCATCATCAGATCGGCGAGCTCGTCGACCACCACCACGATCTGCGGCAGGACCTCGTATTCCAGCTCCTCGACTTCGTAGAGCGGCTGGCCGGTACTGGCATCGTAGCCCGTCTGAACCCGCCGGCCGAGCTTGGAGCCCTTGGCCTTCGCGTCGCGCACCTTCTGGTTGAAGCTGGGGAGCGCTCGGACTCCGAGGTTCGCCATCATGCGGTAGCGTTCCTCCATCTGCTCGACGGTCCACTTGAGCGCGCGGATCGCCTTCGCTGGTTCCGTGACAACCGGCGCCAGCAGGTGGGGAATGTCGTCGTACATGCTCAATTCGAGCATTTTCGGGTCAATCATGATCAGCCGGCAATCGTCCGGTGTCATCCGGTAGAGCAGCGAGAGGATCATGCAGTTGAGGCCGACCGACTTGCCAGAGCCGGTGGTGCCCGCGACCAAGAGGTGCGGCATCGGAGCGAGGTCGGCAATGACCGGGTCGCCGGCGATATTCTTGCCGAGGATCAGCGGCAGCGACATGTTCTGGTCGGCGTAAGCCTGGCTGCCGATCAGCTCCGAGAGGGCCACCGATTCTCGCTTCGGGTTCGGAAGCTCGATGCCGATGACGCTTCGTCCCGGGATGGTCGCTACGCGGGCGGACAGCGCCGACATGTTGCGGGCAATGTCGTCAGCGAGCTGGATCACGCGGCTCGCCTTGATGCCGCTGGCGGGCTCCAGCTCATACATGGTGACCACGGGTCCGGGACGCACCTCGACGATGTCGCCGCGCACGTGGAAGTCCTCGAGCACGGACTCAAGCAGGCGCGCATTACGCTCCAGGCCGGCACGATCGATCTTGGATCCGCCTTTTTCGGGCGCCGCAGCGAGCAGGTCGATCGTCGGGAGCTGGTAATTGTCGCCCAGCGCAAGGCTCTGCTGGGAAGCGGTGCTGGGCCGCTTGCTTCCGCGCGGTTGAGCGGCGGCGATTGGCCTGGCGGGCTCCGAGACGGCGACCGCCGGTCGCGACCTGGGCGGGGCGGCGTTCGCTGGCCGATCCTCGGCCATTTCGGTTGTCCTGCGCGGAGCGGCGACCCTCGGCCTGGGTTCGCGGCGGAATACACCAGACACCCATGCCTTCTCGGTCGCCTGCAGGCCCAGCGCGAGATAACCGAGAAGCAGGCCTGCAAGCGCGAAGATCACGATGGCGACGAGCCGGACAGGACCGGCGATCGCCTCGTTGCGGATGAGTTCTATCCCCGCGTCCACGCCGTACGCGGCGCCAAGCCCAATCGCTCCACCCCACCCGCCCGGCAGTCCGGACACTGCGGACGCGCTGGTCAAGCTGAGTGCAATCCCGATCAGAATGGCGCCAGCACCGGTGACAAGCAGCGCGCGAAAGACCCGGCCGGTCGGCTCTAGCCGCATTAACCTGAGCCCCGCGAGCGCAATCACCGGCAGGAACAGCACGGAGCCCATGCCGAACAGGAGCAGGAGCGCATCGCTCACATAAGCGCCGAAACTGCCGATCCAGTTCGTGGGAGGGCCGCCGGCGGCAGTACTGAACGAGGGGTCGGTTGTGTTGTGCGTCGCAAGCGCAAGCGCGCCGGCGATCGAAAGCCCCAGCAGAAGCGCGCCCCATGTCCGCAGCGCAAGCCGCTTCACCGACGCGCGCAATGCGTCGCGCCAATGAGGCTCGAGCTCCCTTTTCTGGGTCCGCACGGCTGCGGTCGCCATCAATCAACCCCCACCCAAATCCTTGCCTAGAATGCCTCCTGCCGGACTCCCGGGTCAAGCGATGCCTTGGCGTCAATGCGACAGAACGGTAGTGCGCTGCTCCATGGACCGCGCGGACGTAATCATCTTTGGGGGCGGCCTTGTCGGACTGACACTTGCCTCCGCTCTCGATTCGAGCGGGTTATCGGCAATCCTGATCGATCCCGCCGATCCCGGCGAACGCACCACCCCAGCCTTCGACGGCCGCACGAGCGCGGTTTCGTCGAGCTCCATGCGGATGCTCGATACGATCGGCGTGACTGCACAACTGCCGGAGGCCGGATGCCCGATTCAAACGATCCAAGTGGCCGACGGACTGAAGCCCGGCGGGCTCGCGTTCGAGCCGGACGACGACGAGCCGCTAGGCGTCATGCATGAGAACCGGCACCTGCGTGCCGCGCTGCAGGCGCGCGCCGAAACCGGCCGGAACCTGCGGCTTCTGTGGAAATCCGCCGCTCGATCGGTCGAGCGCGGGACACACGGCGTGACCGTAGAGCTGGAAGACGGGCGCAAGCTCAGCGCACCTGTCCTCGCTGCAGTCGACGGGCGCCATTCCCCGACGAGAGAGGCCGCAGGCATCCCCATCGCTCGCTGGAAATATGAGCATATGGCCGTGGTCTCGACCCTCCGCCACGAGCGGCCGCACGGCAATGCCGCCTATGAGATCTTCTTTTCGACCGGACCTTTCGCGCTGCTTCCGATGAACGACGATCCGAAGGGCCCTCGATCCGCGATCGTCTGGTCGGTGCCGAAGGATGACGCAGCGGGGTGGATGTCGCTGAGCGACGAGCAGTTCGCCGGAGAGGCACAGGCGGCGATGGGCGGATTCCTCGGAAAGATCGAGATGGCGGCGCCCCGCTCGACCTTCCCGCTGGGCTTCCATCACGCGGCGCGGATCACCGACCAGCGACTGGCCCTGGTCGGCGACGCGGCTCATGCCATCCATCCTATCGCGGGCCAGGGCCTGAACCTGGGCTTCCGGGACGTCGCCGCACTGGCGCAGGTGCTCGTCGAAGGCGCGCGGCTGGGCCTCGATCTCGGCGACAAGCAGTTGCTCGACCGCTATCAGCGCTGGCGCTCGCTCGATGCTTTGTCGGTGGCCTTCGCGACGGACAGCCTAACGCGGGTCTACGGAGTTCCCGGCAGGACGGCATCGGCGGTGCGCCGCTTCGGCATGGGCATGATCGAGCGGCTGAGCCCCATCAAAAACCGGCTGATGAGCGAAGCGCGCGGAACGAGCGGCGAGCTCCCGCTGCTGCTTCGCGGTCTGCCGATCTGATTATTGAAGCGTCGGCTGGATTTCCGCACCGTTCACGGCGGCGCGCTGGAATTGCATGAGCTGCACCAACAGGTCCGCCCGGTCGTCAAGCGTCGCCGCTTCGAGCAAGGCCTGCTTCGCGCCGACGTCGAAGGGCGCGACCTGGGCAATGGCGTTGACCAGCATTTCGTCGTCGAGCCGCTGCACCGCCTGCCAGTCAACCGTAAGCCGCATCGCGTCGCCAAGGCGACGCGCCTCGCGCTCGACCTCCGCCCTAAGCGTCAGCGGAAGCGGCGGCGGCTCCTCGTCGTCGAAGGCGCCCGTGTCGACGTCGGCATTGCGATAGGACGTTTCCATGTCCGCCTCGGCGATCATTCGGAAGCGGTTCCAGCCGTGCAGGATGATGTTGTAGCGGCCGTCGTCCAGCTCTTCGATGCCAACGATCTCGCCGACACAGCCCACCGCGTAGAGTGCCGATCCCTCCTGTTCGGCGATCGTGGGCTGGATCATCCCGATCCGCCCCGGCCCGTCGAGAACGTCGCCGACCATCTCGCGGTATCGCGGCTCGAAGATGTGCAGCGGAAGCTGCGAACGAGGGAATAGAATCGCGCCGGGAAGAGGGAAAATGGGCAGCCGGAGCCGCCGTTCGCCACTCATGTGAAAAGGAGGGCGGAGAGCCGCCGCCTTTGCGAGCGGGCCCATGGGTCTTCGAGGCCCTGCGCCTCGATCAGCTGGAGCAGGCGCTTGCGGGCAGCCCCTTCGTTCCAGTCAGGGTCGCGTGCGATGAGATCCAGGAGCGCATCGGCTGCGGCATCGCGGTCGCCCGCCGCCATCTTCGCACCGGCAAGCTCGTAGCGGGCCTCGAAGTCGTCCGGGTTCGACGCGATCCTCGATTCGAGGTCCGACGTGTCCGCCTCTGGCGCCGCCTCGCCAAGCTCCAGCGCCGCTCGCGCCCGGCTGATCTCGGCATGAGTGGCGGTTTCCGGGGGCGCGGCATCCAGCGCCGCCCGCGCCTCTTCCCGCTGGCCAGCCGCGAGCAATGCCCGCGCCAAACCGCCGATCACCAACGGATCGCTCGGCGCCATCTCATGGATTTGCTGGAAGACAGACACGGCGCGCGGCGCGTCGCCTTCGGCGAGGATGCCCTCGCCCATCGCAAGCAGCGGCTCGATCTCCGCCTGCTGGTCGGCAGACTCGCCCTTCACTCCGAGCTGCGCGATCAGTTGGTCGAGGATACGTTTGAGCTGGCCTTCCGTGCGATAGTTGGAAAGGTCGGCGACGGGCTGGCCCCGATAGAAGGCATAGACTGTGGGGATCGACTGTATCTGGAATTGCGACGCGATGAGCTTGTCCTGGTCGACGTCGATCTTGACCAGCTTCACGCCTTTGTCGGCATAATCGCCGGCGATTTTGTCGAGCAGAGGAGACAGCTGCTTGCAAGGGCCGCACCTCTCTGCCCAGAAGTCGAGCAGCACCAGGCCGGTCATAGAGGGTTCTATGACGTCGCGCTGCAGGCGCTCGACCGCTTCTCGCTCCGCCTCGCTCAGGCCAAGGGTCGCCACGCTCCACGCACTCCCGTTGCAGCTTCGAATGAAGCGCCCCATATGGTCGGACGAGGCGCGGGCCACAAGCATTGCAGATGTCTTGCGGTTCGGCCTTGCGGGAATCGTCTGGGCCATGCTAGGCGCCCGCCACCCTGCCGCGGAGCAGCCAACCGGCGCACTCGCGGCTCAAGCTCAGAGCGGGCGTAGCTCAGGGGTAGAGCACAACCTTGCCAAGGTTGGGGTCGAGGGTTCGAATCCCTTCGCCCGCTCCAGCAGTCCGTCGATTCGCGAACGAAGTAAGCTCGGCTAGAGCGAAACCATGGGGCTGTGGCGCATCTCGTGCTGCGTGATCGTGGCGCGGACGACATTGTTCATCAGTCGCATGCGCACCTCGAGCGGGGTGGAAGTCTTCTTGATCATCACCGCGACCGAATAGCTGCGCCCATCCGGCGCGGTCAGGATGCCGATGTCGTTGTAGCCGGCCTGCGTCGCGCCGAGCACTTGGCCGGTCCCCGTCTTGTGGCTGAGCGTCCAGCCGGCCTTGAGGCCACCTCGCAGGCGATTCTTGCCGGTCGAGGTCTGGCTCATGATCCGGAGCAGCCTCGCGGTCGAAGCCGCCGAAAGCAGCTCGCCCCGCTTCAGGGCCGCGAGCGCGTTGGCGATCGCATTCGCCGACGCGCCGTCATAGGGATCTTCGACATAGCGGTTGAACGCGGCCTTGCGCACGGACATCGGAAGGGCGTTCCGGGCCTGATAGAAGGCATTGCCGATCGAATAGCTCGGGCTCCAGGTCAGGCCGGCGATCCGGCTCTGAAGCGAACGCTCGCCTTCATAGAAGCGGATAGCGCCGAGGCCCTTGGCGCGGATCATTGCGCGGACCGCTTCCGGGCCTCCGACCGAACGCATGAGCTTGTCGTTGCACGTATTGTCGCTCTTCGTGAGTGCTTGGTACATCAGCTCGCCCAGAGTGACGGTGGTGCCGCCGCCGAGGATCTTGGCGGCGATCGGCTGATGGAAAAGGGTGAGGTCGCTGCGCGTCAGCGTCACTGTGTCGTCAAGCCGGACGCGTCCCTTGTCGACGGCGTCGAGCGCGGTGATCGCGACCCACAGTTTGCTGACGCTCTGCTGCGGCGACAGCTCATTCCCGTTCCATGACGTGCTCCAGCCCTCGTCGACCGAACGCACGGCGATTCCCACGCGGCCGTTGAAGCTTGAGCCCAGCTGATCAACCTGGGCAGCGAGATAAGTCGGCGACTGCGGAGGACGCTGGGCGGGCTGGGTGCGTTGCGACGCGGCCTGGGTTGCCGCCGCGGTCTGAAAGATTGCACTGGACCCGGATTGGCCAAGCGCAACCAGAGCCAAGCCAAAGCTAAGCCAATGTGACGTCATGACTGCACGTCTCCCCCACCAAAATTCCCACAGCGCCAGCAGCTTAGCGATTTTCACTGAACGCAGGCTGTTCCACCCGGCGCGCCATCAGGAATCGCATCCGAAGACGGTTTTGCCAACCCCTTTAAGGGGCTTCTGAGGCCGTTCTTGAGAGAAGAGCGCCCGATTCGATCTCGTCCAGGGCGCGATGCACCGCAACATATTGCCGTGCCTGACGGACCCACGGCTGCGCGTTGGCGGCGCCCGGCAGGCGCATGGTTTCGGCGAGCGCAATGTCGACCTCGCCGTCCTCTAGCGCCGAAAGGGCGCGGAGATATCGCGCGTCAGGCTGGGTCGAGGGGCGATCGGCGCGGCGGATCTGGATCAGCGAGCCAAGCTCCCGCTTGAATTGCGCCCAGACACCTTCCCGCGCTGCCCCCGAACGCAGCTGCGGGCCGAGATCGCGATACTGGTTGACGAGATCGTTCAGGCGGACGGGCGAATGCGAACCCGTGACAATCGTCGCGACCGATCGGGAATGGGTCCTGCCGAAGCGGTCGAGCAGCAGCGGTTCGAGATAGCCGAGCGCCACGCCGCGATCGATTGCGCGTCGCGCTGCGAATGCGACGAGCAAAGCGTCCGCCCGGCCTGCGGAACCCTCGACGCGCTGCGTAGTCGTCTCGACCGCGGCGAGGCGGTTTTCGATCTGCGCAATGTTCTGGGATTCGGGGGCGGTATCGGACGCTTCCGCGCGCGGATCAGCAAGCATCTGCGGGGTCGGCCTGACGACCTCCTGCTTCGGCGCGACGCCGAAGAAGCGGGCCGCGCCTTCGTATCGGGCAAGCGTCCAGGCCGCGCCTGCGGCGCCGGCAAGCAGCAGGGCGACGCCGAGCAGCAGTCGAGTGCCCCACCCCAGACCCGTGCGGTTAGTCGCGGTAGCCATTTGCGGGGTCATGTCTCGCACAGCCGGGCCGCGAGGGCCAGAAGCTCCGTATCCCGGGGGATCGGAGCAGTGCGAACTTCCTGCCAGCCGTCGCCGACAGCCTCTGCAGTCGCCTTGCTGATCGCAGCCAGGCGGATGGTCGACCGAATTTCCAGGGAGACGAGTTCGGCAAGCCGACGAGCTGCCCTGGGCGAATGAACGACCGCCGCCTGTCCCTCCAGTACGTGCAGGTCAGCCACGTCTGTCCTCTCATTTGCGCGGTAAACCGCCACGGACGTGATCAACCGGCCGGGAGTCGCGGGCTCACGCTTGTCTTCTCCGCAAAGGTGAAGCAGCCGAGCATCGGACGGGATTTCGGCGAGCAGATCATCGACCCCGCCATTGCCCACGGTCGCAACGCCTAGCCCTGCGACGCGCGCTGCGACGGCCGTACCCTCGCCGACCGCATGCACTGGAAGAGCCCGGAAAGCCGCGAGCCCATCGCCCGCCATTCGCACCGTGTTCGCACTGGTGAGCAGAAGCGCGTCGAAACCGTTCGCGTCCGGTACGGTCCAATCGATCGCCTGAAGTTCGAAGAGTGGGACCGAAACGGCATCGAGACCAATGCCCTGAGCGGCCCGGATTGTCTGCCTTGCCGCCGGTTCAGGCCGGAAGACGAAAAGCCGCCTCATCCAGCTCTGAACAGCGATCGGATCGTATCGGGCGCCTTTTCGAGCATGGCATGGGCCAGCTGCTCCGGAGTCCGATGATCGCCGCAGTCGAACACGGCATCGTCGCGCACCTGATCGCCGCCATCCTCCGAGAGCAGCTGAACCCGCAGCCGGACCTTTCCCCCCTCTATCTCGGCATAGGCCGCGACCGGCGAGTGGCAGCTTGCCCCAAGGGCGGCGGTGAAGGCTCGCTCGGCGCGGATCAGCGCGTGGGTCGTCGGGTCGTCGACAACGGTCAGAACGGACTGGATCACGGTGTCGCTGGATCTGCACTCGATCGCGATCACCGCCTGCGTCGGCGCCGGCAGCATCTGATCGAAGGGGATGGGAGTACCGACGTTACCCATGCCCAGGCGGCGAAGCCCGGCGCCCGCCAGAAGGGTCGCATGCACTTCGCCAGCCTTCAGCTTGGCGAGGCGAGTCTGCACGTTGCCGCGCAAGGGAACGACCTTCAGGTCCGGACGGATCGACAGAAGCTGCGCCTTGCGCCGCGGCGACGAGGTCCCGACCACGGCACCTTCGGGAAGCGCCTCGATCGACTCAGCGCCGATCAGCCGATCCTGCACGTCGCCTCGCGGACGGACTGCGGCGATGGTGATCTCGCGAGGGCGGACCGCTTCCACGTCCTTCAGCGAATGGACGCAGAAATCGACCTCCTTATCAATCAGCGCCCGGTCCAGTTCCTTGGTCCAAAGCTGCTTGCCGCCGATCTCCGCCAACGGACGGTCCTGAACGCGGTCGCCCGTCGTCTCGACCACCTGAATCTGCACGAAGTCGGCCGGCCAGCGGTTCGCGACCTCCAGTGCCGAGGCGACCTTATGTGCCTGCGCCAATGCCAAAGGAGAGCCACGCGTGCCTAGAATCGGAGACCGTTTCATAAGGGCCCTGCTAGCCGCAAACCGGCTGCCCCACTAGCCGAGCGCCGCCGCCTGCGGCAAAGGCGCGGCGGATGGCATTGATCCTCGGCCTCGAATCCTCATGCGACGATACGGCCGCCGCGCTGGTGACCAGCGACCGGCAGATCCTCGCACAGGCCGTCGTCGGCCAGAACGAGGCGCATCGCCCGTTCGGCGGCGTGGTCCCGGAGATCGCTGCGCGGGCGCATGTCGAGATCCTGCCCGACCTCGTCCGCGGTGTGCTGGTCGAGGCGGGCAAGAACATCGCCGACGTCGACGTGATCGCCGCGACGGCAGGCCCAGGCCTGATCGGAGGGGTCATGGTCGCGCTGCTCGCCGGGAAGGGGCTGGCGCTCGGGACGGGCAAGCCGCTGGTCGCCGTGAATCACCTCGAAGGCCATGCGCTCAGCCCGCGCCTGGTCGATCCCGATCTCGATTTTCCTTATCTGCTGCTGCTCGTGTCGGGCGGGCATTGCCAGCTCCTCGAGGTGCGCGCGGTCGGCGACTATCGCCGGCTTGCAACGACCATCGACGATGCCGCGGGCGAGGCCTTCGATAAAGCGGCGAAGCTGCTCGGCTTGCCCTATCCGGGCGGGCCTGCGATCGAGGCACTCGCCGCCGAGGGGGACCGCAGCGCCGTGCCCTTGCCCCGGCCGCTGGTCGGATCCGGCGAGCCGCACTTTTCCTTCGCAGGCCTCAAGAGCGCGGTTCAGCGCGCCGTGGCGTCCGGCGCTTACAAGCCTGCGGATATTGCCGCATCGTTCCAGC
>Ga0247827_10000664_pt1 | contig 15358 bp, 10 predicted proteins | sample 12C_Control_Day2_FD_194414 | JGI IMG/M metagenome (GOLD analysis project Ga0247827, IMG submission 194414) | Soil microbial communities from agricultural site in Penn Yan, New York, United States - 12C_Control_Day2 | ecosystem: Environmental > Terrestrial > Soil > Agricultural land | place... | reverse complement strand
GTCTGATCTATCGCCATCGCGAGCAGGCTCGCCCCCACATTGGAATGCATTTCAACTGTGGGAGCGAGCCTGCTCGCGATGGCGTCCTCAGTAACCCCAGAAATCTCGAAGCCTGCCACCTGCGCGATGATTTGCTGCGCCCTAAAAACGTCTATCAATGTTTTTATATGCTTAAAAAAACATTGCAATGCAGCCTTCATGCTGTGAATATGTCCGTGCGAATTTAAAAAAACATAATCGCATGCGGCACTGATCAAGGTCAGGCCATAACAAAAACGACATAAACACAGGCTTGAAGCCGGCTCTGCCCCTGGCCGGACTTTTCAGCGAAGGAGAACCTCTCCCGTGAATCGCTTACTGAACAGATCTCTTTGCGTCACCCTGCAAGCGCTCGGTGTTGTCGCGCTCGGTGCCGTCATTGCACAGGCCCAGGCCGATACCACCTTGCGTGTTGGCCTGAATGCCGACATCCGCAGCACCGAGCCCGGCGTCAACCGCGACGAAAACACCGATACCGTCATCCTGCACATTGTTGAAGGCCTGGTGGCCCATCGTGAGGACGCCACAGTCGGTCCGCTGCTGGCCAAGGAAGTTCAGGTTTCCGAGGATGGTTTGACCTACACCTTCAAACTGCGCGAAGGGGTGCGCTTTCACAACGGCGCGACGCTGACCGCCGCCGACGTCAAATGGACGTGGTCGCATTACCTCAACCCGCAAACGCAGTGGCGCTGCCTGGCGGAGTTCGATGGTCGCGGCGGGGCTAAGATCACCGGCATCACCACACCTGATCCGCTGACCGTGGTGTTCCAGCTCGATCAGCCTAGCGGTTTGTTCCTGGCGTCCATGGCCCGTCCCGATTGCGGCGGGGGCGGTATCTTGCACCCGGATTCGGTGGCGGCGGACGGACGCTGGAAGGCACCGATCGGCACCGGCCCGTTCACCCTTGCCGACTGGAAGCCCGGCCAATTTGTACAGTTGGCTCGCTTCAAGGATTACAGCGCCCGTGACGATGCCGGGCCGGATGGTTTTACCGGCAAGAAGCAGGCACTGGTCGATAACGTGCGCTTCATGATCATCCCGGATGCGGCTTCGGCCAAGGCAGCCTTGCTGTCGAACAACATCGACCTGCTACCGGACGTCACCGCCAGCGATGCGCAGGAACTCAAGGCGTTGCCGGGAATTCAAGTGTCGGTCAGCCCGATCATGGCGATCTGCGGCTTGTTGTTCCAGACCAACGACCCGCTGCTCAAGGACGTGCGCATCCGCCAGGCCATCGCCCATTCGCTGGATTACGGGCAAATGGTCACGGCCCTGTCCAATGGCTTGTCCGAACCGAACAACTCGGCGATCCCGCAAACCAGTGCGTTCTACGATGCCACGGCAAAACAGGGATACAAGTACGACCCGCAGGAGGCGCAACGCTTGCTGAAAGAGGCGGGCTATCACGGCCAGCCGATCAAGATGATCGTCAACAAGCGCTATCAGCAAATGTTCGACATGGGCGTGTTGAGCCAGGCCATGGCCCAGGCCACCGGGCTGAATATCGAAATGGAAACCCTGGAGTGGGGTACCCAACTGGAGCGCTACCAAAGCGGCAACTACCAGATGATGTCGTTCTCCTATTCCTCGCGGCTGGACCCGGCACTGGGCTTCGATTCGCTGATGGGCGACAAAACCAAGGAACCGCGTAAAGTCTGGGATAACCCCCAAGCCCAGGCATTGCTGCGTGATGCGGTGCGCGAGCGTGACACGGGCAAGCGACAAGCGTTGTTCGACCAGTTGCACCGGATGATGATCCAGGACACTCCCATGGTGATCATCTACAACGGCACCATTATCGGTGGGTTGCGTGACAGCGTACGCGGCTACCACTCCTGGCCGGTGGCCAAGCCGCGACTGTGGGGCGTCAGCCTCGCGGCCAAGTAACGCGGAGTCTGATCATGTTGCGTTTTATCCTGCAAAAACTCGGGATGGCGATACCGACGCTGTTGCTGATTTCGGTGATGGTGTTCGCGTTGATTCGCCTGATTCCCGGTGACCCGGCGCTGTTGATGCTCGGCGACATGGCCGACCCGCAAAGCCTGGCCGACATGCGGAGCAATCTGGGGCTGGATCACTCGTTGGTGACCCAGTTCCTGATCTGGTTCAAGGCTGTCCTTAGCGGTGACCTGGGCTTTTCCATCAGCACCAAACAGGCAGTGTTGCCGCTGATTCTGGAGCGTTTCAGTGTCAGTGCGATCATCGTGTTGGTGGCGGTTTTGCTGGCCACGCTGATTGCTGTGCCGGTAGGGCTGGTGGCTGCGTGGAAACAGAACAGCGCGCTGGATCTGGGGCTGGTGACCACCGCCACATTGCTGCTGTCGATCCCCAGCTTCTGGCTCGGTTTGCTGCTGCTTCACGCGTTCGGCATCAAGCTCGGCTGGCTGCCGGTGGTGGGTTACGTCAGCTTCGCCCAGGCCCCGTGGCAAGCCATGAGTTTTCTGGTGCTGCCGGTCATCACCCTGACCCTGGTCGAGCTGGGAGCGATTACCCGAATGGCCCGTGCCAGCACCATTGAAGTGTTGCGCCTGGAATACATCGCCCATGCCCGCGCCAAGGGTTTATCCGAACGCGCGGTGTTGTGGCGGCATGCCTTGCCCAACGCGTTTGCGCCGACCTGGACCCTGGTCGGGCTGATCCTCGGCAACCTGCTGGGCGGCATCGCGGTACTGGAAACCGTGTTCACCCTGCCGGGCATCGGCCGGCTGATGGTGGATGCGATTTTCGCCCGTGACTATCCGGTGCTGCAGGGCTGCCTGTTGCTGATCACCTTCATCTATGTGCTGGTCAACCTTTGTGTGGATCTGCTCTACCCACTGTTCGATCCAAGGGTGAAGTTATGAGTTCGAATATCCCTGTGGCGCCTTTCGTCGGTGCTGCGAGCCCACCCGCCAAGCGCCGTCGTGCCTGGCCAGCGGCCAATGCGCTGGTTGGTGGCGGGTTGTTGATTGTGTTGATTGGCCTGGCGTTGCTGGGACTGGTGTGGACACCGTTCGACCCGCTGCGAATCGATCTGCTGTCGCGCTTGCAAGGCCCTTCAGCCCTGCATTGGCTGGGCACCGACGAATTCGGTCGCGATGTGTTCAGCCGGCTGTTGATCGGTGCCCGCACCAGCCTGTGGATCAGTCTGTTGACGGTCAGTGTCGCGGTGGTCGCCGGTACGCTGATCGGCATGCTCGCCGGTTACCTGCGCGGCTGGACCGATCGCTTGCTGATGATGTTCAACGATGCACTGCTGGCGTTCCCAGGGATCCTCATGGCACTGGGCATCATGGCGATCATCGGTGCCAGCAAGTACGGCATCGTCCTGGCACTGGGCATTGCCTACACGCCGTCGGTGGTGCGGGTGGTGCGTGGCACGGTGCTGTCGTTGCGTGAACTGGAATACATCGAGGCGTCGCGGGTGATCGGCAACTCGGAGCTGTACACCATGCTGCGGCATATCGCGCCGAACTGCCTGGCACCGCTGTGTGTGCTGGCGACCAGCATGTTCGGTTGGGCATTGCTGTCGGAAAGTGCCCTGAGCTTTCTCGGCCTGGGCGTGCCACCGCCCGCGGCGACCTGGGGCAACATGCTTGCCAGCAGCCGTCCGTACATCGCATCGGCGCCCTGGCTGGGGATTTTTCCGGGGCTGTTCATCTGCCTGGCGCTGTTGGCTATCAATCTGTTTGGCGATGCACTGCGTGATCGTCTCGACCCGCGGATGAGGAAATGAGCATGTCAGCCACCAATGTTTTGTTGAACGTGGAAAACCTGAAGATCCGCGTGGGTGAGCATGGGCCGTTGGCCGTCGACGACTTGAGCTTCAGCGTTGCACCGGGCGAAATCGTGGCACTGGTCGGTGAATCCGGCAGCGGCAAGACCATGGCCGCACGGGCAGCGATCGGCCTACTGCCGATGCCGATGCAGGTCTGCGGCGGGCGCCTGGATTTCCAGGGCCGCGATCTGGTGACCCTCGACACCGCCGGGCTGCGGGCCATCCGTGGCGCGAGCATCGGCATGGTATTTCAGGAACCGATGGTTTCGCTCAATCCAGCGTTGAAAATCGGCCAGCAAATGAGCGAAGCGTTGCAACTGCACACCGACCTGAATGCCGGGCAGATCCGCGAACGCTGCCTGACCATGTTGCGGCGCATCGGCATCAAGGATGCCGAGGGTTGCCTGGAAGCCTATCCGCACCAATTCTCCGGCGGCATGCGCCAACGGATCATGCTGGCCTCGGTGATGTTGCTGCGCCCGGCCCTGTTGATTGCCGACGAGCCGACCACCGCACTCGATTGCCTGGCTCAACTGGATGTAATCGAGCTGATGCTGGAGCTGACCCGCGAGCAGGGCACGGCGATTCTGTTCATCAGCCATGACCTGTCTCTGGTGGCGCGCTATGCCCACAAAGTGGTGGTGATGCGCCACGGCCAGTCTGTGGAGCAGGGCACGATCAACGACATTCTCCTGGCCCCCAAGGCCGAGTACACCCGCCAGTTGCTGGAGGCGTTGCCACGGCGTGGCGAACTGGCGGCGTTGCCGGCTAGCAATGGCCCGTTGGTAGAAGTGGATCAGGTGTGCATCGAGCATCCGGGGCCACCCTCGTTCTGGGGCAAGCGCCAGTACAAGCGGGTGGTGCATTCGGCCAGCCTGGCCATAGCGCCGGGAGAAACCCTGGCGCTGGTGGGTGGCAGTGGTTCGGGCAAGACCACCCTTGGCCGTTCGCTGGTAGGTTTGATCAAACCCTGTGCCGGGGCGATTCGCTTCAAAGGTGTGGACATTCTCAAGGCTGCCAACCGCACCCACCGTCTGCAATGCCAGATGATATTCCAGGACCCGTATTCGTCGCTCAATCCGCGGATGAAAATCGGCGAGATTCTGGCCGAACCGCTGCGTCATGAGCCCGGGATGAATGCCGCCCAGCGCAGCGAACGGGTCGCGCAGACGTTGCGAGATGTGGGCCTTGGCGAGCAGTTTGTCGAGCGCTTTCCTCATCAATTGTCCGGTGGCCAGCGCCAGCGAGTCGCCATTGGCCGAGCGTTGGTGCGACACCCGCAACTGGTGATCGCCGACGAGCCGATATCCGCTTTGGACATGACCATCCAGAAGCAGATTCTGGAGTTGTTCGAGCGCTTGCAAGCGCAGTACGGCTTTGCCTGCCTGTTCATTTCCCATGACCTGGCAGCTGTGGAGCGCATCGCTCACCGGGTAGCAGTCATGCACCAGGGCGAAGTGGTGGAAGTCGGCGCTCGCGAGCAGGTCTTCGACCATCCGCAGCACCCCTACACGCGCCAGTTGCTGGCAGCGGCCAGCCCACTGGAAAAACTCGCTGACGGTGGTTATCGAATACGACCGGCCAGCGTTTGATTTAACACCCTGATTGCACCCCGCGCGCCAGTCCCGAAACCGGCGCGAAGGGGGAAGTCATGTCCGAAAAACAATAAGACCAACTCACTCACGACGACTGCCAGGAGCCAAGCAATGAGCAACAACAGCAATCTGAACCTGATCATGACCGGTGTCAGCCTGATGGGCGGGGGCCTGCTGAGCGTGCCTGCCCAGGCCGATTTCATCAAGGACAGCAAGGCCGATCTGGAGCTGAAGAACTACTACTTCAACCGCGATTACCGTGAGGATGCCGGGCAATCCAAGCGCGAAGAATGGGCGCAGGGTTTCATCCTCAACCTGAAGTCGGGTTTCACCGAAGGCACGGTCGGTTTTGGCGTGGATGCGGTGGGCATGCTCGGCTTGAAACTCGACTCCAGCCCCGACCGCTCCGGCTCTGGTTTGCTGTCGCGGGACAACGAGGCCGAACCGGGTAAACCGAGCTACGCGAAACGCGCGCACGACGAATATTCCAAGCTGGGCGTGACCGGAAAAATGCGTATCGCCAAAAGCGAGTTGCGCACGGGTTATCTGTTGCCCGACCTGCCAACCCTGCAACCGAACACCAGCCGACTGTTCCCGCAGAGCTTCCGTGGCACTCAAGTGACATCGGCGGACATCAAGGACCTGACCTTGATCGGCGGCCAGATCGACCGGACCAAGCAACGTGAGTCAACCGACTACGAAGAGATGGGCCTGACCAGCCAGAGCGGCGCTTACAAAAGCTCGGCCAAAAGTGATGAGTTCAACTTTGTCGGCGGCGATTACAAACTCAATCCGAATTTGACGCTGACCTACCACTTTGCACAGCTGGAAGACATCTATCAGCAGCATTACGTCGGCCTGAAAAACAGCTTTGCCCTCGGTGGCGGCACGCTGAAAACCGACATCCGCTACTTCGACGCGGACAAGGCAGGCGCAGGTCTGGCGGGCAAGGTCGACAACCGTGCGCTGAGTACGCGAATGGCTTACAGCTACAAGGGCCACAGCCTGGGTGGCGGTTATCAGGAACAGTACGGCGACACGCCTTTTACCTATGTGGACGGAACCAACACTTACCTGTTTTCCGAGTACCAACTGAGCAACTTCTCCCAGACCAACGAGCGGGTCTGGCACGCGCGCTACGACTTTGACTTTGCCGTGCTGGGGGTTCCGGGGCTGACGTTTTCCACGCGCTGGGCCAAGGGCGATCAGGCTGAAGTCCTGGGTTTTGCTGGCGAGGGGCGTGAGTGGGAGCGGGATATCGACCTGGGCTATGTGTTTCAGTCCGGGGCGCTCAAGGGTGTTTCGTTGCGCTGGCGTAATGGCTTGAGCAAGGCCAACTACCTGCGGGACATGAGCGAAAACCGTGTGATCGTCGGTTATACCGTGGCGCTTTGGTGATGAGCAGGGTGTGTACGCTAAACAACTGTGGGAGCCAGCCTGCTGGCGATGGCGGTGTGTCAGCCAACCTGATTTCACGGATGTCTTTCGTCAAATGCGGGAGCTGCCAAAGGCTGCGATCTTTCGATCTTGCTTTCAAGATCGCAGCCTCGTTGCACTCGACGGCTCCTACAGGGGCATGTCCAGCCTTGGCTGGCCATGATCTAGAGGTATCAGGCCTTATTGCGCGCAACACCCATCTTGCTGGCCACTTCCAAATGCCGGTGGAGCAAGGTCGAAGCCCATTCGTTATCGCCTTGCTCCAGCGCATCAAGAATTGCCAGGTGCTCACGGCAGGACACTTTCACCCGCTCGACATTGCTCGCCGAATGAAACTCGGTCAGCCGACGCAAACGGTTCTGCTGCTGGATCGCCTGAAGGATGTAGGTATTGCCGGACGCTGCGGCGAGCAGTTCATGGAACTCGGCGTTGCATTCGAAAAAGCGCTGGCCGTCGACCTGGCCTTCGAGCAATTCGAGTTGGCGTTCCCGGCAGCGCCGGAACTGTTCGGCATTGATTTTGAACGTGGGCTCCAGCAGCCCGGCGGGCTCGACCAGCATGCGAAAACGGTAACTCTCGAAGCGCGTCTGCGGGCTGCTCAGGGTGGGCAGGAACATCCAGCCATGCCCGTGTTTGCGCTGCATGACGCCTTCATCGGAAAGCCGCAGCAGGCAGCGGCGCAGCACGCTTTTACCGGCACCGTACCTTCGCAACAAATCACTTTCGGAGATCTGGTCGGGCAAGACCTGGTTCAGCCGGTCGTCGATCAGCCGGGTGTAAAGCTCGTCCTCTTCGTTATGCAGCTCATCGAACTGTTCGGCCAGGCCCGCAGAGGTTTGCAGCGGTACGCGAAAGCCTTGCTGGGGCAACGGTTCGATCAGTTGCTGTTCGGCCAGGTACGAAAGGGCGCTGCGGATCGGCGAGCGCGACACGCCCAGCCGTTGGCTCAGTTCCACCTCCTTGAGGTGGGTACCGGGTTGCAGGTCGCCGGACTGAATGGCGGAAAGGATCTGGCCGGCGACTTTGGTCTGCAGCGAGGTGAGTTGAGCCATGGCGCGTTGTCGTTCCTGTGACAGGGGAGGCAAGGATACCCGAAAAGGCCGGAAAGCTTTGGAGCGGCCTGAAACTGAATTATAGGGACTGCAAATACATTTATGCAGCGACCAGTAAAACCAAGTCTGTATTATTTGAAATATAAAAACATTGCCAAGCAGAGAAACGGCAATTTTGAGGACGTTAGTCATGACCTATGTACCCCTGCCCAGAGCCTTGCCCCATGAACGAGGCGTCGACCCTCAAGGCATCGTTGATTTCCTCTCGGCGGTGGACAGCGCCGGACTTGAACTGCACAGCTTCATGCTTTATCGCCAGGGCGCGGTGGTGGCAGAAGCATTCTGGCGGCCGTACTCGGCGCGGCGCCGGCATGTGCAGCACTCGGCGACGAAGAGTTGGACCGCCACGGCCGTGGGGCTGCTGGTCGATGACGGACGCCTGAATCTCGATGACAAAGTGGTCAGTTTTTTCCCCGAACTGTGCCCGGTCGAGATCAGCGAAAACCTCGCGGCCATGACCGTGGAAGACTTGCTGACCATGCGCACCGGCCACCCGCGGGGCATTTCCGGCGGCGACTGGCGCAACCTTAAAACCAGCTGGGTCGAAGCTTTTTTACACGAGCCAGTGACGGTGCCGCCGGGTAAAGACTTCATCTACAGCAGCGCTTCAAGCTTCATGCTGTCGGCGATTGTCACCCGGGTCAGCGGGCAAACCCTGCACGCCTTGCTGCAAGAGCGGGTGCTGGATTACCTCGGCATGGACGGCCTGGAATGGGACCTGGCACCCGGCGGTTTCAACTCCGGCGGTAATGGCTTGAGTTGCACCACGGAAGACTCCCTGAAGTTCGGCGTGTTGCACCTGAACCGGGGTCAGTGGCAGGGGCGGCAGTTGCTGAGCCCGCAGTGGATTGCCGATGCCACGCGCAATCAGGTGGACGATGTGTGGATGGGGGAGTTCGACGGCAAGCAGTACCTGCCGCGCAGCAAAGACAGCCACACCGAATCGCGTCAGGAAGGCTACGGCTATCAATGGTGGATGACCGAACACGGCGGTTACTACGCGTCCGGTGTCTTCGGTCAGTACTGCATGGTGCTGCCGGACCAGGACACGGTGATCGCCTTCACCTGCGGCCTGCGCCTGGGCGAGAAGCGCCTGAAAGCAGCGATCTGGGAGCACCTGTTCCCGGCACTGGGACGTGAGGCCTCGGAGCCGCACACCATCCAAACGCAACTCGACGGCCTGATCGACGCCCTGCGCCTGCCGACCCTGCAAGGCCTGAGCGAGTCGCCGCACGCCGCTGCCCTGCAAGGCCGTTTCGCCGTGGCGCCAAACGAGGACGGCGTGCTGGAACTGGGCTTCGACTTTCACGATGACTACTGCGATTTCACCCTGATCGACCACCGTGGGCGACACAGTTTACGTGTTGGCCTGCATCAGCCCATTGAGTCGCAGACCAGCCTCACCGGCAATTATCTGCATCACCAATACCAACCGGAGCAGACCCCGGTCATTGCCCACGCTCGCTGGAGCGCGCAAGGCGAGTTGCGCATGGATTGGCGCTTTGTCGAAACGACTTTTGGCGACCACGTTTGCTGTCGTCTGGAAGAGGGCCGCTTGCTGTTCGATCGTGGCGTCAACACCAACGCCGGATCGATGCAACGCCCAACCCTGACCGGCACCCGGATCTGATCCCTGCCAGTTTCCTCGCAGGTGAACACGCTTTGCGTAGCAGCTGGCGCAGCCTGCGTTCGGCTGCGAAGCAGTCGTAAAACCTGAGTGCTTGATCTTCCTGAAGCACCGCGTCGGCTGACTCCACGACTGCTGCGCAGCCGAACGCAGGCTGCGCCAGCGGCTACAGATCACCGTTACCTTATTGTTTGGAGCAAAAAAATGAACCCGATGTCGACTTCCGCGCTGTGGGCGCCTTTTACCCCAATGCGCCAATTCAATCGTCAGCCGATGCTGTTCGAAAGCGCTGAGGGCATGCATTACACCACCATCGAGGGGCACCGGGTGCTGGATGCCATGGCCGGACTCTGGTGCGTCAACGCCGGCCACGGTCAGGCACGGATTGTCGAGGCGATTCGTGAAGCAGCAGGGCGGCTGGACTTCGTGTCCTCGTTCAAGATGAGCCATCCGGCGGCGCTGAGCATGGCCGACCAATTGGCAGCGATTGCCCCGGCGGGGCTCGACAAGGTGTTCTTCACCAACTCGGGATCAGAGGCTGTCGACACCGCGCTGAAGATCGCCCGCGCCTATCATCAGGCCCGAGGCGACAGCCGTCGAACCAAGTTGATCGGCCGTGCCAAGGGCTATCACGGTATGGGCTTCGGTGGGTTGTCGGTGTCGGGTATCGGTCGGCAGAAACGCGACTTCGGGCCACTGCTCGGCGATGTTGCGCACCTGCCGCTGCCCTATGATGCCGGTCTGCGCTTCAGCAACGGTCAACCGCAACAGGGCGCCCACTACGCCGACGCGTTGTTGCAATTGCTGGAGGTGCACGACCCGGCGACAGTGGCGGCGGTCATCGTTGAGCCGGTGACCGGCTCCGGTGGCGTCTATGCGCCGCCCGTGGGTTACTTGCAGAGGCTGCGCGAGATTTGCGACCGCCATGGCGTGCTGCTGATTTTCGATGAAGTGATTACCGGTTTCGGGCGCCTTGGCCACTCGTTCGCCGCCCAGGCATTCGGGGTGACGCCGGACCTGATGACCCTCGCCAAGGGTTTGACCAATGGCGCCGTACCCATGGGCGCCGTGCTGGTCAGCGGTTCGGTGTATGACGCATTCATGGCGGGTCCCGAACAAGCCATCGAGCTGATGCACGGCTACACCTATTCGGCGCATCCGCTGGCGTGCGCTGCAGGGCTGGCGACCTTGGCGGTGCATGAAGAATTGGGCATCAATGCCCATGTCCGGCAAGTCGCCTCGGTCTGGCAAAGTGCTGCGTTGGCGTTGCGCGAGCAAACATCGGTGCAGGACATTCGGGCCATCGGCCTGTTGTGCGCCGTCGAGCTCAAATCCCGCGAAAATGCGCCAGGCGCTCGCGCCGCTGAAGTCGCGCAACGCTGCTTCGACGCCGGCCTGCTGGTGCGAGCCTCAGGCGAAAACATTGTGCTGTCGCCACCGCTGATCATTAGCGAGGAGCAAATCGCGCTGATTTTCGACACCTTGCAGCGCGTGCTCGATCAAGTCGCCTGAGGAGACCCGATGAATTACCTGGACTTCTACATTGATGGCGAGTGGGTCAAGCCTTTGGGGGGCGAATCGCTGGAGGTGATCGACCCGTCCACCGAGCGCGCCATCGGTGCGATCACGCTGGGCACCCGTGCTGACCTCGACCGTGCCGTGGCGGCGGCCCGCCATGCGTTTACGTCTTACGCGCAATGGTCGCGCGAAGACCGCCTGGAGCTGCTGGCCGCGATCATCGAGGGTTACCGTCAGCAAAGCGAAGCGTTGGTCGAACGGGTGCATCGGGAGATGGGCGCGCCATTGTCACTGGCGCGCAGTGCCCATGTGCCGGCGGGTCTCGGGCATCTGCAACGGGCCTTCGACGTGCTGCGCAGTTATGAGTTTGACCGACTCCACGGAACGACGCTGATCAGCCGCGAGCCGATTGGCGTCTGCGGGCTGATCACGCCCTGGAACTGGCCGCTGAACCAACTGACCTGCAAACTCGCAGCGGCATTGGCGGCGGGGTGCACCATGGTGCTCAAGCCCAGTGAGAAGGCGCCGTTGTCGGCGATGTTGCTGGCTGACATTCTTCACCAGGCCGGCGTACCCAAGGGCGTGTTCAATCTGGTCAATGGCGATGGTCCGACCATCGGCGACGGCATCGCCCGGCATCCTGAAATCGATATGGTTTCGTTCACCGGATCCACCGCTGCCGGTATTGCCGTGGCCAAGTCCGCCGCCGATACGGTCAAGCGGGTTTCGCAGGAGTTGGGTGGCAAGTCGGCCAATCTGATTCTCGCCGACGCCGATATCGACGCGGCGGTGCGCCATGGCGTCAGCAGCTGTTTTCGCAACAGCGGACAGTCCTGCAACGCGCCAACCCGCCTGTTGATTCCTCGAGCAATGCAAGCGCAGGCCATCGAGATCGCGCAGTCCGTCGCCGGGCAAATCTGTTTCGATGACAGCCAGCCCGCCAATGCCATGGGGCCGCTGGCGAATGCCGCGCAGTTCGAGCGAGTGCAGGCGTTGATCGGTGAAGCCATCGATCAAGGTGCGCGGACAGTGTGTGGCGGCGTCGGCCGTCCCGGCGGTGTGACTCAGGGCTATTTCGTCCGGCCGACGGTGTTCGCCGACGTCGATCCGGACATGCCGATCGCCCGGGAAGAAGTGTTCGGACCGGTATTGGTGATCATCCCCTATGACACGGAAGACCAAGCCGTGGCGATCGCCAACGACAGCCCTTACGGCCTTTCGGGTTATGTCACGGCAGGTACGCTGGAGCGCGCCCGAGTCGTAGCGCGGCGCTTGCGTACGGGCATGGTTCATCTCAACGGCAGCAAGGCCGATAACGGCGCACCGTTTGGTGGCTACAAACAGTCGGGCAACGGCCGTGAATGGGGTGTGTACGGGTTGGAGGATTACCTCGAGGTGAAGTCGATGTTCGGGTATCAGCCGAATGTTTAGGTGACTGTGCAGCCCTCATCGCGAGCAGGCTCGCTCCCACAGTTGATCTTCAGCGAACACAAAATCTGTGGTCGCCGCAGATCCCTTGTGGGAGCGAGCCTGCTCGCGATAGCGTCAGAGCAGACAACATAGAACTACCGGTCAAAGATACTTATCGGTAACTGCCCCCTCCGAAGCACTCGAAACCGTTTTCGCATACTTGGCCAACACCCCGCGCTTGTACTTCGATTCCGGCCGCACCCAGCGCGATTTGCGCTCGGCCAGTTCTGCATCGGACACATCGACCGTAATCTGCCGGGTTTCGGCGTCGATGGTGATCTTGTCGCCATTTTCGATCAGCGCAATCGGCCCGCCTTCGAAGGCCTCCGGCGTGATATGCCCCACCACGAAACCGTGGGAGCCACCGGAAAACCGCCCGTCAGTGATCAACGCCACATCCTTGCCCAACCCTTTGCCCATCACCGCCGACGTCGGTGAAAGCATCTCGCGCATGCCCGGCCCGCCCTTGGGGCCTTCGTAGCGGATCACGATCACTTCACCGGGTTTTACTTCGCCGTTGAGAATGCCCGCCAGCGCACCTTCCTCACCGTGATAAACCCGCGCCGTGCCTTCAAAACGCAGGCCTTCCTTGCCGGTGATCTTGGCCACCGCGCCGGTGGGCGAGAGGTTGCCGTGCAGCACCACCAGGTGCGAATCCTTTTTGACCGGCCGGTCGAAGGGCAGGATCACGTCCTGGCCTTCGGGGTAGTCGGGCACGCTTTCGAGGTTTTCGGCGAGGGTCTTGCCAGTGACCGTCATGACGTCGCCATGCAGCATGCCCGCCGCCAACATGCGCTTCATCAAGGGCTGAATACCACCGATAGCCACCAACTCGCTCATCATGTACTTGCCGCTGGGGCGCAGGTCGGCCACCACCGGGGAAATCTTGCCCAGCTCGATGAAATCGTCCAGGGTCAACTCGACATCCACCGCATTGGCCATGGCCAACAGATGCAACACCGCGTTGGTCGAGCCGGCGAGGGCGATCACCACGCGGATGGCGTTTTCGAAGGCTTTGCGGGTCATGATGTCCCGCGGTTTCAGATCGAGCTTGAGCAGCTCCATGACCTGCTGGCCGGCGCGATAACTGTCCGAGGCCTTGTCGCCGCCGACGGCATCCTGGGAGCTTGAGCCCGGCAGGCTCATGCCCAACGCTTCGATGGCCGAGGCCATGGTGTTGGCGGTGTACATGCCGCCGCAGGAACCGGGGCCGGGGATCGCCACTTCTTCGATCTGTTTGACCTGGATTTCGCTGATGTCACCACGGGCATGCTGACCGACGGCCTCAAACACGGAAATGATGTCGGTGTGGCCGGCGCCGGGGCGGATGGTGCCGCCATAGACGAAGATCGACGGTCGATTGAGCCGCGCCATGCCGATCAGGCAGCCCGGCATGTTTTTGTCGCAACCGCCCACGGTCACCAAACCGTCGAAGCCTTCGCAACCGACCACGACCTCGATGGAGTCGGCAATCACCTCGCGGGACACCAGCGAATACTTCATACCTTCAGTGCCGTTGGCGATGCCGTCGGAGATGGTGATGGTGTTGAAAATCACGCCTTTGGCACCCGCCGCGTTCGCACCTTTTTCCACTTCCAGCGCCAACTTGTCGATGTGCATGTTGCAAGGCGTCACCATCGCCCAGGTCGAGGCAATACCGATCTGCGGCTTGTTGAAGTCATCATCGGTAAAGCCCACCGCACGCAGCATGGCGCGCGCAGGGGCGGCCTCGACGCCGTCGATCACTTGAGAAGAGTATTTGCGCAGATAGTCTTTATCGCTCATGACAATGCACCCATTGAGGCAAACAGGATCAGTATAGAGCTCCCACCGCGCCTATCCGGACTAACGAGTCGGGAACAGACGCGCGGGTTAGCCATGTCGTGATATTCTTGGCGCAACTTGGTTTGACCTATTCAGTTTGCCTGTCCACGAAACAGGCGAACAGAATCACTGTCGCTCAAGCAGCTGAAGCCAAAAAAGATAAGAAGTCAGTTCAGTAGGGACATATAACTGGGGTCGATGCAGTCATGTCGGCCTTGTGTGCCCACCCTGTAATCCTGCTGTGCCGCACCCATGATCTGCCGTGAAACATGGGCCGTGTGCGCGAGGATGGAAGGGCGGATGGCGTTTTATCATAGGTGCTACAGATGTTTAAAAAAGTGAACACAGCCCTGCTGGGGTTGGCGTTGTCGTTGGGGATGACGACGGCCCAGGCCGAAGAGGCCAAGAAAGTCGATGTGCTGCTGATTGGCGGCGGCATCATGAGCGCGACCCTGGGTGTGTGGCTCAATGAGCTGGAACCCGGCACCTCGATGGAAATGATCGAGCGTCTCGACGGCGTCGCCCTGGAAAGCTCCAACGGCTGGAACAACGCCGGTACCGGCCACTCCGCCCTGGCCGAGTTGAACTACACGCCGGAAGACGACAAGGGCAATGTCTCGATCCCTAAAGCCGTCGAAATCAACGAAGCCTTCCAGATTTCCCGTCAGTTCTGGGCCTGGCAGGTTCAGCAAGGCGTGCTGAAGAACCCGCGTTCGTTCATCAACTCCACGCCGCACATGAGCTTTGTGTGGGGCGATGACAACATCAAGTTCCTGAAAAAGCGCTACGAAGCACTGCAAGCGAGCCCGCTGTTCGCCGGCATGCAGTATTCCGAAGACCCGGCTGTGATCAAGAAGTGGGTTCCGCTGATGATGGAAGGGCGTGACCCGAACCAGAAAATCGCGGCCACCTGGAGCCCAATCGGTACCGACGTGAACTTCGGCGAGATCACCCGCCAGTTCGTCGCGCACCTGCAAAC
>Ga0247827_10000659_pt1 | contig 15389 bp, 13 predicted proteins | sample 12C_Control_Day2_FD_194414 | JGI IMG/M metagenome (GOLD analysis project Ga0247827, IMG submission 194414) | Soil microbial communities from agricultural site in Penn Yan, New York, United States - 12C_Control_Day2 | ecosystem: Environmental > Terrestrial > Soil > Agricultural land | place... | reverse complement strand
TGACGCTGAAGGTGGCCGGCTGGGCCACGCTGCTGAACCTGGTGCTGGGCGTCGGCGTCGGCTTCGTGCTGGCGCGCCGCCGCTTTCCCGGGCGCGAGCTGCTGGACGCACTGCTGACGCTGCCGATGGTGATGCCGCCGACCGTGCTCGGCTACTACCTGCTGGTGCTGATCGGGCGGCGCGGGCCGCTCGGTGCCTGGCTGCACGCGCACTTCGGCGTGCAGCTGATCTTCACCTGGCAGGGCGCGGTCATCGCCGCGACCATCGTCGCCTTCCCGCTGGTCTTCAAGTCCGCGCGGGCCGCCTTCGAGGCGGTCGATCCTCAGCTCGAGCAGGCCGCCCGGGTGCTCGGCCTGGGCGAGGCCGCCGTGTTCTTCCGCGTCACGCTGCCGCTGGCCTGGCGCGGCATCCTGGCCGGCACGCTGCTGGCCTTCGCCCGGGCGACGGGCGAATTCGGCGCCACGCTGATGGTCGCCGGCAGCATTCCCGGCAAGACGCAGACGCTGTCGGTGGCCGTCTACGAGGCGGTGCAGGCGGGCCAGGACGACGTGGCGAACTTCCTCGTGGCCGTCACCTCGGTGACCTGCGTCGCCGTGCTGCTGGCCGCCGGGCGCCTGGTCCCGGGACGCGTGGCCGGCGCGCCGTGAGGACCACTTCACCATGGCGCTGATCTGGGACGTCGATGCGCGGCGCCGCCTGGAGCACGCGCAGCGCCGCTTCGAGCTGTGCGTGCGCTTCGCGAGCGACGCCCGGCGGCTGGTGCTGTTCGGGCCCTCGGGCGCCGGCAAGAGCCAGACGCTGAAGATCGTCGCCGGGCTGACGCGAGCGGACGCCGGGCACGTGCGGCTGGGCGGCGAGACACTGGCCGACGTGGCGGCGGGCATCGACGTGCCGGCCCGCGAGCGGCGCCTGGGCTACGTGTTCCAGGACTACGCGCTGTTCCCGCACCTCAACGTGCTGCAGAACGTCGCCTTCGGCCTGCAGCGCGGCTGGCGCAACGCGCCCCGCGAGGTTCGGCACGACGAGGTGCAGCGCTGGATGCACGCCCTCGAGCTCGCGCCGCTGTCGCGCCACTACCCGGAGCAGCTCTCGGGCGGGCAGCGCCAGCGCACCGCGCTGGCGCGCGCGCTGGTGGCACGCCCGCGCGCGCTGCTGCTGGACGAGCCGTTCGCGGCGCTCGATCCCGAGCTGCGTGCGCGGCTGCGCGACGAGCTGGCCGACCTGCAGGCCGAGCTCGACCTGCCGCTGGTGCTGATCACGCACGACGAGCGCGACGCGCGGCGCTTCGGCGACGAGGTGATCGAGATCGACGCCGGACGCGTTACCGGCGGCGGCGCCCTGCGCGAGGACCGCGACCGCGCCTGAACGGGCGCCCGGGGGCCTGCAGGCGATCGCGGTCGCGCCGCCGACTGCGCGTATCCTCGGCGCCGCTCCGCGCGGAGCCCGCACCGGAACCCGACCGTCGAACATGGCCCCACGCAGGAAGAAGGATCCGTCGATCGCGCTGCAGGGGGCGGTCTGGATGACGGTCGGCGGCGAGAACCTCGGCGGCCAGAGCCGCGTGGGCCTGCTGCGCGCGATCGCCGAGCACGGCTCCATCACCCAGGCCGCCAGGGCCATCGGCATGAGCTACAAGGGCGCCTGGGACGCGGTCGACGCGATGAACAACCTGGCCGGCGCGCCGCTGGTCGAGCGCTCGGCCGGCGGCCGCGGCGGCGGCTCGACCCGCCTCACGCCGCGCGGCCTGCAGCTGGTCGAGCGCTTCGCGCGCATCGACGAGGCGCACCGCCGCTTCGTGCAGCTGCTGAGCGAGGAGACGATCGACCTGACGCGCGACTTCGACCTGATCCGGGTGCTCAACATGAAGACCAGCGCGCGCAACCAGTTCCTCGGCACCGTCAGCCGCCATCGGGCCGGCGCCGTCCACGACGAGGTGGAGCTGACGCTCGCCAGCGGCGCCCGCATCGTCGCCATCGTCACGCGCGAGAGCGCCGAGCAGCTCGGCCTGCGCGTCGGGGCCACGGCCTTCGCGCTGATCAAGTCCTCGTCGATCGTGCTCGCGACGGAGCTCGACGGCGCCCGCCTGTCGGCGCGCAACCAGCTGGCGGGCACGGTCGCCGCGGTGACGCCGGGCGCCGTCAACGCCGAGGTCGTGCTCGACCTGGGCGGCGGCACGAGCATCGCCGCGATCGTGACGCAGCCGAGCGTGGAGGCGCTGGGGCTGGCCGTCGGCCGCCCCGCCACCGCGCTGTTCAAGGCCTCGAGCGTGATCGTCGGCGTGATGGCCTGAGCCCGGGCCGCCCCGCGGGCTCACGCGCCGGGCACCCGGCGCGGCCGGCGCGGCTCGCCCAGCTCGCAGTCCAGCGCCGGATCCCAGCCGCCCCGCTGCGCCGCGGCGCGATGGGTGGAGGCCAGGAAGCGCATCAGCGTGTCGTCGGGATCGGCGGCGCTGCGCACGGCGTCGTAGGGCAGCAGCCATTCGCCCATCTGCGCCGACCAGCAGGCCTGCTCGGGCTCGACCGGGGACTGCGCGTAGCCTTCGGGCACCGGATAGGCGTAGGCGTAGAACGCGGGCTGCGGATGAGCCGGCCCGCCCGGCCAGAAGCCGGCGCTGCTGACCTCGTGCGAATAGGCCTCGCGCGTCACGGCGTCCGGCAGGCCCGGCACGCCGCCCGGATGCGGCGGCGCCGCCCGGCCGGAGAAGCGCGTCACGGCCAGGTCGAAGCTGCCCCAGAAGAAGTGCACCGGGCTCGCCTTGCCGAGAAAGCCGGTGCGGAACCGGCGGAACACGCGGTCGACCTGGACCAGCACGCGCCAGAAGCGCCGCACCGCCGCCGCATCGTAGGAGGCGTGCCGCTCGTCCGCGCCGAAGCGAACCCGATCGGGCACCTCGTTCGGCCACTCGTGGATGCCCACGTCGACGCCGGCCGCAGCGAGCGTGTCCAGCACGCGGCGGTAGAACGCGGCCACGCTCATCGGCTCGAGCGCGAAGCCGCGGTCCGGCCCCTCCGAGCTGCGCACGACGAGGCGATGCTCGACGAAGTCGAAGTCGATCTCCAGCACGCCGGGCGACACATGGATCGGCGAGGTGCCGAGGCCGTGCGCGTTGACATACAGCGGCACCTGCCAGCCGTGGTTGAGCCAGGGCGACAGCGCGAGCCGGACCTTGCCGACGACCTGCGTCCAGAGCTGCAGCGTGAGGGCGGTGTCGCGCCAGTCGGCGTAGTCGAGGGCGGGCCACGACGGGCCGGCCGCGGGCGCCGCGACCGTGCTCATCGCGGACCTCGCGACGCCGTCCACCGCACGACGCGGCGCACGGCGGCCACGGGCCGGTCGGCGGGCGGCGCGCCCGCGCGGGAACGGCGGTCGGTGGGGACAGCGGCTTCCATGGGACTCTCCGTAGGGCGACCGTCACGGGGCGACGCGGGCGCGCTCCGGTCGATCGACGCCTCGCATCCTGCGACAGATCGGGCCGCCGGTCGAGCCGCGTCCACGGCCGCGCGGGCGCCCCGTCGTCCACGCCGTGGCGTCGATCGCCGGCTGCCACTGCGCCGACGCGCCGGCCGCTCCCCTGCCGCGGACGCGGAGATGCGTCGGCGCTAGATTGCGGGACGCAGATCGGAGCGAGGAAGGCGCCATGGCCGCGAGACCCCCGGGGACCGGATGCGGCGGCCACCGCCGCGGGCCGTGGCGCGTCGCCGCGGCCGCCGTCGCGTTGCCGCTCGCCCTGGCAGGCGGCTGCGCCGGCTACAGCCCGGAAGGCCTCCCTGCGGGGTCGTCGAGCGCCGAGGTGATCGCGCGCATGGGCCCGCCGATGGCCCGCTTCTCCACGCCGGCCGGCGGCGAGCGGCTCGAGTTCTGGCGCGGTCCCTACGGCCGGCACACCTTCATGGTCGACTTCGACGCGCAGGGCCGCATGCTGGAGTGGGAGCAGGTGCTGACCGAGGTCAACTTCTACGCCCTGCGCCCCGGCATGACCCGGGACGAAGTGCTGTTCCGCATCGGCCATCCCTCGGAGGTCCAGTTCCTCACCTGGCCGCAGCAGCATCTCTGGTCCTACCGCTACGTCTCGCCCTTCTGCGTCTGGTTCCAGGTCAACCTCGACACGCAGGACCGGGTGGTCGGCCTCGGCAACAACAACGATCCGATCTGCACGGTGAAGTTCTGAGGGCGCCGGCGCCGGCGCCTTGCGCTGCGCGTCGGCCGCACGCGGACGGCGCCCGCGAGCGATCGTCACGAGACGCGGCCCTGCGTGCGGCGCACGGCTGCGATGAGGGGTTCGTGCCGATGCGGCACGGGCCTTCAGCGCCCGCAGGCCGCGGTCGCCGGCAGCGCCGTCGCGGCGGCGATCGCTTCGCACCACCAGCGGTCGTCGACGCGCTGCGGCCAGTCGTTGTGCCCGGCCCCCGCGATCACCATCACGCGCTTCGGCCCGGCCAGCCTGTCGTGCAGCGCGGCGCCGAAGCGTGCCGGCACGATGTCGTCCGCCTCGGCGACGACCACGACGACCGGCCGCTCGAAGCGCGCGAGCGCCGCCGCGCTGTCGTAGCGGTCGCGCAGCATCCAGCGCACCGGCAGCCACGGATAGTGGTGCGCCGCCACGCCCTCGAGCCGCTCCCAGGGCGTGACCAGCAGCAGGCCGGCGACGTGCTCCGACGCCCGCGCGGCGGCTCCGGCGGCCACCGCGGCGCCGAGCGACTCGCCGACCACGAGCACCGGCGCGCCGTGCCTGCGCCGGGCGAGCGCGATCGTCTCGGCGGCGTCGGCCACCAGCGCCGCCTCGCCGGGCTGGCCGTCGCGCGGGCCGTAACCCGGATACTCCGCGAGCACCACGCGCCAGCCGAGCGAGGCGAGCGCGTCGGCGTAGTAGCCGCGGTGCCCCGCATGCCCCGCGTTGCCGTGGAAGACGACGGCGGTGCCGCGCACCGCGCCGTCCGGCTCGCGCAGCAGACCGCGCGGCTCCTCCACCGAGGGCCATGGCCGCAGGCCGTCGACGGCCCAGGCCTGGAGCGGCGCGCGAGCGGGAAAGTAGAGCAGGCGGTCCTGGCCGAGGTAGAGCGCCGCCAGGAACAGCGCCACCGGCACCGCGATCGACAGGGCGGCGGTCACCACGGTCTTCATCGCGGCGGCGAGGGCCGACGGAGGCGCGCGTGCCTCAGCCCGCCGGCGCCGGGTAGCGCACCTCGAGCACCTCGATCGCCTGCGGGCCGGCCGGCGTGACGAGCGTGACCTCGTCGCCCTCGCGCGCCTTCAGCAGCGCGCGCGCCACCGGCGAGATCCAGCTCACCTCGCCATGAAGGTTGTCGGCCTCGTCGATGCCCTTGATGGTCACCGTGCGCTCCTCGCCGTCCGGCGTCGCGTAGGTGACGGTGGCGCCGAAGAACACCTGGTCGCTGCCGTGGTGCAGGCTGGGATCGGCCACCTCGGCGATCTCGAGCCGCTTGGTGAGGAAGCGGATGCGGCGGTCGATCTCGCGCAGCCGCTTCTTGCCGTACAGGTAGTCGCCGTTCTCCGAGCGGTCGCCGTTCTTCGCCGCCCACGACACCGTCTCGACCACCTTCGGGCGCTCGTCGTCGATCAGCTGCAGCAGCTCGCCGCGCAGCCGCGCGTAGCCGGCCGGCGTGATGTAGTTGCGGCTGCCCGCGGGCAGCGGCGGCAGCGAGGCGTCCTCGTCGTCGCCGGCGTCGTCGGCGTCGTCGCGCTCCTTCGTGAAGGCCTTGTTCATCGCGCCATTCTCGTCCCGCGCCGCGCGAGCGGCCAAGGCATCGACGGGCGGCGGGGCTTGCCGCACGCCCGGCTCAACCGGCGTCGGAGCGTGCCTCCACGCCGGCGGGCGTCGCCGGCACGACGGCCGGCTCCGCGCCCGTCCCTGCGTCGACCGCGGGCGGCACGGCCGCGGTGCCGGCGCGCATGGCCACGCCGACCGCCAGGATGTCCACCACCGCCAGCAGCAGCAGGCGGCCGATCATCGGGCTCTGCGCGGCGACGTCGTCGGGGGGGTCGACGGCGATCGCCACGCTGGCGCGCCGGGCCAGCAGCGCATGGGCCGGCGCGAGCGCGATGACCGCGGCGCCGCGCGCGAGCGCCGCGTCGACCGCCTTCAGCAGCTCGGCGGCCGGCCCGCCGCCGCCGCCGATCGTGACGACCACGTCGCCCGGCGCCAGGGTCGCGGCGGCCAGCTCCTGCAGCCGCGCGTCGGCGTAGGCCGCGGCCGGCAGCGCGAAGCGCAGGAACTTGTACTGCGCGTCGGCGGCGACGACGGCGTGATGGCCGAGCGCGTAGAAGTCGATCCGGCGCGCCGCGGCGAGCAGCGCCACGCAGCGCTCGAGCGCGTCGCCGTTGAGCTGCTCGCGCAGCATCAGCACCGCCGCGGCCGTGTTGTCGAGCAGCTTGGCGCCGAGCTCCAGCGTCGAGTCGCTGCGCCGCAGCCGGGTGTGCGAGACCGGGATCGTGCCGGTCAGGCCGGAGGCCAGCTTGAGCTTGAAGTCCGACAGGCCGGCGCAGCCCATCGAGCGGCAGAAGCGCACCACGGTCGGCTGGCTCACGCCGGCGCGGCGCGCGATGTCGACGATCGGGTCGTTCAGCACGCCGCGGGCCTGGGCCAGCACCAGCTCGGCCACGCGCCGTTCGGCCGCGCTGAGCGCGCCGCGCGCCTGGCGCACGCGCTCGAGCAGCGTGGTGGCGCCGGCACGGCGCCGCAGCTCCGCGCCGAGGATGGCCGCGGTGCCCGTCAGCGTGGCCGTCTCGGCGGTGACGACGTAGGTCGGGATCCCGGCCAGCAGCGCGCCGAAGCGGCCCTTCGCCTCGAAGCGCGCGCGGAAGCCCGAGCGGTCGAACCAGTCGCCCAGCCGCGGCACGATCGCGCCGCCGATGTAGACGCCGCCGTAGGCGCCCAGCGTGAGCGCGAGGTTGGCGGCCATCGCGCCCAGCATCTCGCAGAACATGCGCAGCGCCGCATCGCAGCCGGCGCACTCGCCGGCCAGCGCGCGGCGCGTGATCTCGGGGGCCGCGAGCGGCTCGACCGCCGCGCCGGCCTGCGCCGCCAGCGCGCGCCGGATCAGCTCCAGGCCGGCCCCGGACATCAGCCGTTCGGCCGACACGTGGGGGAACTCGCGCCACGCGAACTCGAGCACGCGCAGCTCGCGCCCGCTCTCCGGCGCGAAGCCGACGTGCCCGCCCTCCGAGGCGAGCGAGAGCCAGCCGTCGTCGACCGGCGCCAGGCCCGAGACGCCGAGCCCCGTGCCGGCCCCCAGCAGGCCGATCACGCTGCGCTCGCGCGGCCGTCCGCCCCCGACCTGGCGACGCTCGCTGGCGCCCAGGTGCGGCAGGCTCATCGCGAGCGCGGTGAAGTCGTTGACGACCAGCAGCGTGTCGAGGCCGACCGCCTGCCGCACCGCCTCGATCGAGAAGCTCCAGCCCGGCGCGTTGGTCATCCGAACCTGGTCGCCGGACACCGGGTTGGCGATGGCGATCGCGCCATGGCGCACCGCCGGCCCGTGCGCCGGCCGCGGCAGCTGCGCCAGATAGGCGCGCAGCGCCGAGAGGAAGTCGGGGTGCCGGTCGCAGCGCAGCGCGCGCCGCTCGACGAACACGCCCGGCTCGGGCTCGATCGCGAAGCGCGCGTACGTGCCGCCCACGTCGGCCAGCAGGCGCGGCTCGATCACCGCCTGCTCCTCGCCTCAGGCGCGTCGTGTCGCGGCCGGCCCGGTCGCGGCGCTCACGGCGTGACGGTGGCGCGCGGCGTGCGCAAGGCCGCCGCCGCGCGCGCCAGGGCCTCGATGCGCGCCCAGTCGCGCGCCGCCAGCGCCTCGGCCGGGAGGGGCCACGAACCGCCCACGCAGGCCACGTTGGACAGCGCCAGGTAGGCCGGCGCGCTGGCGGCGCCGATGCCGCCGGTGGGGCAGAAGCGCACGTCCGGGAACACGCTCGCGTAGCCCTTGAGCGCCGCCACCCCACCGAGGGACTCGGCGGGGAAGAACTTCAGACGCCTGAAGCCGGCCTCGCGCGCCCGCATGACTTCGCTCGCCGTGGCAGCGCCCGGCAGCAGCGGCACCATGCGGGTGGCGGCCGCGGTGACCAGCGCGTCGGTGAGCCCCGGCGAGACGACGAAGCGCGCGCCGGCGGCAATGGCCTCGTCGTAGAGGCTCGGCTCGAGCACGGTGCCGGCGCCCACGATCGCGCCCTCCACCGCGCGCATGGCGTGCAGCGCCTCGAGCGCGGCGGGCGTGCGCAGCGTGACCTCCAGCACCCGCAGTCCGCCGCGCACCAGCGCCTCGGCGAGGGGGCGCGCGTCCTCGGCGCGCTCCAGCACGATGACCGGGATCACCGGCGAAACCTCGAGGATGTCGTCGATCTGCATGGCTTGCCTTCCGTGGTGGGGCCTTGGTGTTGCTCAGGCGCCGGCCCAGCTGACCCCGCCCTCCTCGGCGCCGCGCGCCAGGCTGCGGTGCGAGGCGAACAGCTCGCGGCCGTAGCCGTAGTCGGCGACCTCGGGCTCGGCCGTCGCCGGCGCGCGCGCGGCCCACTCGGCCGCGTCGACCTGCGCCTCGAGCACGCCGGCCACGCCGTCGACGCGCAGCAGGTCGCCGTCGCGCAGCCGGGCAAGCGGACCGCCGGCGGCGGCCTCCGGCGTGACGTGGATCGCCGCCGGCACCTTGCCGGAGGCGCCGGACATGCGGCCGTCGGTGACGAGCGCGACCGCGTGCCCGCGATCCTGCAGCACCGACAGGCTGGGCGTCAGCTGGTGCAGCTCCGGCATGCCGTTCGCGCGCGGCCCCTGGAAGCGCACCACCACGACGACGTCGCGGTCCAGCTCGCCGGCCCTGAAGGCCGCGATCAGCGCCTGCTGGTCGTTGAACACGCGCGCCGGCGCCAGCACCACGCGGTGCTGCGGCTTGACGGCCGAGGCCTTGAAGATCGCGCGTCCGAGGTTGCCGTGCATCAGCCGCAGCCCGCCGTCGGCCTGGAAGGGCTCGGCCAGCGGCCGCAGCACGCCGGTGTCGCCCGGCTCGGCCGGCGCCGGCCGCCAGGCCAGCCGGCCCTGGTCGAGCCAGGGCTCCTCGGTGTAACGGCGCAGGCCGGGCCCGGCCACGGTGCGCACGTCCTCGTGCAGCAGGCCCGCGTCGAGCAGCTCGCGGATCAGCAGGCCCATGCCGCCGGCGGCGTGGAAGTGGTTCACGTCGGCGTCGCCGTTCGGGTACATGCGGGTCAGCAGTGGCGTGACCGCCGACAGCTCGTCGAAGTCGGTCCAGTCGATCGTGATGCCGGCGGCGCGCGCGATCGCCACCAGGTGCAGCGTGTGGTTGGTGGAGCCGCCGGTGGCCAGCAGACCGATCAGCGCGTTGACGATGCTGCGCTCGTCGACCAGCTCGCCGATGGGGGTGTACTCGCCGCCGAGCGCGGTGAGCGTCGCGACGCGCCGCGCGGCCGCGGCGGTGAGCGCGTCGCGCAGCGGCGTGCCGGGGTTCACGAAGGCGCTGCCGGGCAGGTGCAGCCCCATCACCTCCATGAGCATCTGGTTGCTGTTGGCGGTGCCGTAGAAGGTGCAGGTGCCGGCGCCGTGGTAGCTGGCCATCTCCGCGGCGAGCAGCTGGGCGCGGTCCACCTTGCCCTGGGCGTGCAGCTGGCGCACGCGGGCCTTCTCGCTGTTGGACAGGCCCGAGGTCATGGGCCCGGCCGGCACGAAGATCACCGGCAGGTGGCCGAAGGCCAGCGCGCCGATCAGCAGGCCGGGCACGATCTTGTCGCACACGCCGAGCATCAGGGCGGCGTCGAACACCGCGTGCGTGAGCGCGATGGCGGTGCCCTGCGCGATGGTGTCGCGCGACCACAGCGACAGCTCCATGCCGGGCTGGCCCTGCGTGACGCCGTCGCACATCGCCGGCACGCCGCCGGCGAACTGCGCGGTCGCGCCGGCCTCGCGCGCGGCCGCCTTGATCAGCTCGGGAAACTCGCGCAGCGGCTGGTGCGCCGACAGCATGTCGTTGTAGGCCGAGACGATGCCGATGTTGGGCGCGTGCTGCTCGCGGATCGACAGCTTGTCGTCGGCCGGCGAGGCCGCCATCGCGTGCGCGAGGTTCGTGCACGACACGCGCCCGCGCGCGGGACCCTCGCGGCCCGCGGCGGCCAGGCGCGCCAGATAGGGGCGGCGCCGCGCGGCGCTGCGTTGCTGGATGCGCGCCGTGATGCGCGCGACCTCGGGATGGATCGGCATCGGAAGCTCCTGGCGCCGCCGCGCGGCGCGGCCGGCGAGCGCAAACGAGTGTAGTCACACTACAAAGCGCCGCCTTCCTGACCGCCAAGCCTCGCGACAAGCGATCAGGGGCATGACACGTATGTGTCACTTTGCATCCGGAGGTGCAGGCCCGCTTGCGGCGCTATGTCCCTCTCGCGAGGCGCCGTTCTCATGCGCCGCGCTTGGAGCACCGATGTAGTTTCGCTACATTGATCCGCATCGCGGACCGCCGGGCCGAGGGCCCGCGCGGCATTCCGCGGCGCGGAGTCAGCATGCTGGAGGACCCAACGGATACCCGCTTCGACCTGGTGCTGTTCGGCGGCACCGGCGACCTGGCGCTGCGCAAGCTGATGCCGGCGCTGTACTACGGCATGCGCGACGGGGGCCTGCGCGGGGCCAACATCGTCGGCGCCGCGCGCCAGCGGCTGAGCGCCGACGAGTACCGCGCGCTGCTGACGCGCGAGGTGCCGCAGCACCTGGCCCAGGAAGACTACGACCCCGCCACCTGGGACCGCCTGATGGCGCAGGTGCGCTACGTGTCGATCGACGCCAGCCGGCCCGAGGACTTCGGCGCCATCCGCGCGCAGCTGGTGGGCGGCGAGGACACGCCGCGCGTCTTCTACCTCGCCACCACTCCCGCGCTGTTCGTGCCGATCTGCGGCCACCTGGCCGAAGCCGGGCTGGTATCGGGCGGCGCGCGGGTCGTGCTGGAGAAGCCGCTCGGGCGCGACCTCGATTCCTCGCAGGCCATCAACGACGCGGTCGGCGCGATCTTCCCGGAGGAGCGCATCTACCGCATCGATCACTACCTCGGCAAGGAGATGGTGCAGAACCTGATGGCGCTGCGCTTCGGCAACATGCTGCTCGAGCCGCTGTGGTCACGGTCCTACGTGCACGACGTGCAGATCACCATCGCCGAGACGGTGGGAGTCGGCACGCGCGGCGAGTTCTACGACCACACCGGCGCGCTGCGCGACATGGTGCAGAACCACCTGCTGCAGCTGCTGTGCATCGTGGCGATGGAGCCGCCGGCCTCGATCGCGGCCGACGCGGTGCGCGACGCCAAGCTGCAGGTGCTGCGCTCGCTGCGGCCCTACAGCGCGGGCGACGTGGCGCACAAGTCGGTGCGCGGCCAGTACCGCGCCGGCGCGGTCGACGGCGCGCCGGTGGCCGGCTACCTCGACGAGGAGGGCATCCCGCGCAGCAGCCGCACCGAGACCTTCGCCGCCCTGAAGGCCGAGATCGACAACTGGCGCTGGGCCGGCGTGCCCTTCTACCTGCGCACCGGCAAGCGGATGCAGGAGCGGGTGGCCGAGATCGTCGTCAACTTCCGCCCCGTGCCGCACTCGATCTTCGAGGCCGCCAGCGGCTCGCCGGGCCACAACCAGCTCGTGATCCGGCTGCAGCCGGACGACGGCCTGGGCCTGGAGATCAACACCAAGACGCCCGGCGACAGCATGCGCCTCACGCCCAAGGTGCTGAACCTGGCGCTGCGTGACACGCCGGAGTCGCGCCGCCTCGACGCCTACGAGCGCCTGCTGATGGACGTCGTGCGGGGCCGCCTCGCGCTGTTCGTGCGGCGCGACGAGCTGGCGGCCGCCTGGCGCTGGATCGAGCCGATCCGCGCCGGCTGGGACGAGAGCCCCGAGGCGCCCAAGGGCTACACCGCCGGCACCTGGGGCCCGGCCGCGTCGAGCGCGCTGGTCGGCCGCGCCGGCTGCGCCTGGCACGAGGAGGACTGAGCCGGCGCGGCGCGCCGGCCCGGGGGCTGCGATGATCCACGACCTGGAAGGCGCCCTGCCCGGCACGCTGCGGATGCGCGTGTGCGACTCGGCCGCCGAGCTGGCCGAGGCGGTGGCCGCGGCGGTGCGCGAGGCGGTGCTGACCGGGTTGCGCGCGCGCGCCGCGGCCTCGCTGGTGGTGCCCGGGGGGTCGACGCCGCGCGCCTACCTGCCGCGCATCGCCGCCCTGGACCTGCCGTGGCCGCGCGTGAGCATCACCCTGTCCGACGAGCGCCTCGTGCCGCCCGACGACCCGCACAGCAACGAGCGCCTGGTGCGCGAGAGCCTGCTGCGCGAGCGTGCCGCGGCGGCGCGCTTCGTGCCGCTGCATGTCGAGGGCGAGGCCGACCCGGCGGCCGGCGCGGCGGCGCGCCTTGCCTCGCTCCCCCGGCCCTTCGACCTGGTGCTGCTCGGCATCGGAAACGACAGCCACGTCGCCTCGCTGTTCCCCGGCGCGGACGGGGTGGCGCCGGCGCTCGAGCCCGACGGCACGGCCGACTGCGTGCGGCTGGCGCCGCCGCGCGGCATCGAGCCGGCGCTGCCGCGCGTGTCGCTGAGCGTGCGGGCGCTGCTCGACAGCCGCCGCATCCTGATCGCTGCCCAGGGCGTCGACAAGCGCGCCGCCTTCGAGCGCGCCGCGCTCGGCCACTGGCCGCAACCCTCGCCGCTGCACGCGCTGGTGCAACACGCCGCGCAGCCGATCGAGTTCGTCTGGAGTCGATGATGACCGAGGTCCTGCATCCCTGGCTCGTCGCCGACATCGGCGGCACCAACGCCCGCTTCGGACTGGTGCGCTCGCCCGGCGCGCCCGTCACCGACGTGCTGGCGCTCAAGGGCGCCGACTTCCCGACGCCGGAGGCCGCCGCCCGCGCGTACCTGGAGCGGATGGCGCAAGCCGGCGGCGGCCCGGTGAGGCCGCAGCGCGTCGCGCTGGCCCTGGCCAGCGCGATCGACGGCGACACGGTGAAGCTCACCAACAGCCCATGGACGGTCTCGCGCCGCGACGTGACCGACGCGCTCGCCGCGCGCCAGGTGCTGCTGCTGAACGACTTCGAGTCGCTCTCGCTGGCGCTGCCCGGGCTCGGCGACGAGGCCAGCGGCGACGTGCGCTACATCGGCGCGCCGCGCCCGGACCGGCACCGGCCGATGGCGGTCATCGGCCCCGGCACCGGCCTCGGCGTCTCGGCCTGCGTGCCGACCGGCCAGGGCTGGGTCGCGCTGGCGGCCGAAGGCGGGCACGTCACCGCCGCGCCGGCCGACGACTTCGAGAGCGAAGTGCTGCGCGTGCTGCGCGTCGAGTTCCGCCACGTGTCGGCCGAGCGCGTGCTGTCCGGCATCGGCCTGCCGCTGCTGCACCGCGCGGTGAGCCGCGTGCGCGGCGGCCCCGACGAGACGCTGGCGGCCGAGGAGATCACGCGCCGCGCGCGCGAGCAGGGCGACCCGCACTGCCTGGCGACGCTCGACACCTTCTGCGCGATGCTGGGCGGCTTCGCCGGCAACGTGGCGCTGACGATCGGCGCGCGCGGGGGCGTGTTCGTCGCTGGCGGCATCGTGCCGAGGCTGGGCGAGGACTTCGTGCGCTCGCGCTTCCGGGAGCGCTTCGAGGCCAAGGGCCGCTTCGACGCCTACCTGTCGCGCATCGCGACCGCGCTCCTCACCGCCCCGCACCCCGCGCTGCGCGGCGCGGCCCAGGCGCTGGTGCAGACCCCGCTCGGCTGAGCAGGCATCGGCCCGCGAGACCGCGGGGCGAACCCCGGCCGCTGTTCGGCGGCACACCCTGCACCGGGTGACGACCGCGCGCCATCCGAAGCGTCCCCTACCCGCACAGGGGGCTGGCACAGCGCGCGCCGGGACCGCTACGATGGAGCCCTGCCGCCTGCTCCGTCCGCCCCCGACGACCGTGTTCGAGAAACTGCTTGCCGGCCTGACGCTCGCCGCCTGCCTCGTGCTGCTGCTGCGGCTGGCGGTCGGCGCGCGCCGCCGGGCGCGCCTCGATGCGGCAGTGGCGCGCGTGTGGCGCGCGCTGCACCGCACCGGCAGCACGACGCTGCGCTGGCCCGGGGAGCGCCGCCGTGCCGCCGTCGAGGCGCGCGACGCGATCGAGCGGGCGCGCCGCCGCGGCGCCTGGGAAGGCAACGTCTACCGGCCGGACTCGTTCCGCAAGCGGGAGCGCAAGGACCACTGAGACCGCGCCTCGCCCGGCCGCCGGCGCGCCGCGCCGGGGCGCGGGCCGCTGCGTCTATGCTTCGCCCATGTACGCGCCCTTCTTCGGCCTGAAACAGGAGCCGTTCTCGATCGCGCCCGACCCGCGCTACCTCTTCATGAGCGAGCGCCACCGGGAGGCGCTGGCGCACCTGCTGTACGGGGTGGGCAGCGGCGGCGGCTTCGTGCTGCTGACCGGCGAGATCGGCGCGGGCAAGACCACCGTGTGCCGCTGCTTCCTGGAGCAGATTCCGCGGCGCTGCAACGTCGCCTACATCTTCAACCCCAAGCTCACCGTCGAGGAGCTGCTGAAGTCGGTGTGCGACGAGTTCCGCATCCCGCGGCCCGCGCAGCCGGCGCGGCCGACGGTCAAGGACTACGTCGACTGGCTCAACGAGTTCCTGCTGAAGACGCACGCCGTCGGCCAGAACAACGTCCTCATCATCGACGAGGCGCAGAACCTCTCGGCCGACGTGCTGGAGCAGCTGCGCCTGCTGACCAACCTCGAGACCAACGAGCGCAAGCTGCTGCAGATCATCCTGATCGGCCAGCCCGAGCTGCGCACGATGCTGGCGCGCCCGGAGCTCGAGCAGCTTGCGCAGCGCGTGATCGCGCGCTACCACCTCAAGGCCCTGAGCGAGCAGGAGTCGATCCAGTACATCCGCCACCGCCTGATCGTGGCCGGCCTGACCGCCGCGCTGCCCTTCGAGCGCGCCGCGATGCAGCGCGTGCACCAGCTCGCGCGTGGCGTGCCGCGCCGCATCAACCTGCTGTGCGACCGCGCGCTGCTCGGAGCCTATGCGCACGGCCGAGCGCAGATCGACGCGGCCATGGTCGAGTGCGCGGCCGCCGAGGTGTTCGACGAACCCGAACCGACGCGACCGGCGCAGCGCGCCGCCCCGCCCTCCCGACCGGTGCGCACGGTGGCGCTGGCCGGCGGGCTCGGCCTGATGGCCGGCGCCGCGCTGTTCGGCGCACTGACGGTGGCACGCGACGGCAGCCTGCCGACGCTGGAATCGGCCTTGGCCAAGGCGCCGGCCTCGGCCGCCCCCGCCGCGTCGGCGGCCGGTGCCGCCAAGGCGTCCGACCGGGGCGCCGCGGCGCCGCCGGCCCGCGCCGCGGCCGCTTCGGCCGGCCCCCCGCCGGCCTCCGCCGGGACGGCGGCGGCCGAG
>Ga0247827_10000655_pt1 | contig 15446 bp, 18 predicted proteins | sample 12C_Control_Day2_FD_194414 | JGI IMG/M metagenome (GOLD analysis project Ga0247827, IMG submission 194414) | Soil microbial communities from agricultural site in Penn Yan, New York, United States - 12C_Control_Day2 | ecosystem: Environmental > Terrestrial > Soil > Agricultural land | place... | reverse complement strand
GTGGCAGACGGCGTCGGCGCCACCGGCAAGGGCAACGACCAGGTCCGCTTCGAGCTGGGCTACTACGCCCTGAACCCGGACATCCGCGTCATCGCCCCCTGGCGCGAGTGGGAGTTCCGTTCGCGCGAGGCCCTGCTGGCCTTCGCCGAGAAGCACCAGATCCCGATTTCCAAGGACAAGCGCGGCGAGGCCCCCTTCTCGGTCGACGCCAATCTTCTGCACTCCTCGTCCGAGGGCAAGGTGCTGGAAGACCCCGCCGTCGAGGCCCCCGAGTTCGTGCACCAGCGCACCATTTCGCCGGAAGCCGCCCCTGACGTGGCCACGGTCATCGAGATCGGCTTCGAGAAGGGCGACGCCGTCTCGATCAACGGCGAGGCCATGAGCCCGGCGACCCTGCTGACCGCCCTGAACCAGTACGGCCACGACAACGGCATCGGCCGTCTGGACCTGGTCGAAAACCGCTTCGTCGGCATGAAGTCGCGCGGCGTCTACGAGACCCCGGGCGGAACCATCCTGCTGGCCGCCCACCGCGGCATCGAGTCCATCACCCTGGACCGTGGCGCCATGCACCTGAAGGACGAACTGGCGGTCAAGTACGCCCACCTCGTCTACAATGGCTTCTGGTTCTCGCCCGAGCGCGAGATGCTGCAGGCCGCCGTCGACAAGAGCCAGGAGAAGGTCTCGGGCGTGGTCCGCGTCAAGCTCTACAAGGGCAACGCCACGGTCATCGGCCGCGAGAGCCCCTACAGCCTGTACGACCAAGACTTGGTGACCTTCGAGGAAGGCGTCCAGGCCTATGACCACAAGGACGCCGAGGGCTTCATCAAGCTGAACGCCCTGCGCCTGCGCGTCCTGGCCAAGCGCGACGCGCGCACCAAGGGCTAAGCCCTCACGCCTTAAGGCCGGGCGATCCTCAGGATCGCCCGGCTGCGGTCGTCCGTGACCCAGATCGAGCCGTCGGCGGCCACCGCCATGACCACCGGCGAGCCGCGCGGCTGACGCCCCGCCACGCGATCCCAGCCCGGCGTCAAAACCTTCCCCTTCACGCTCGGCGCCCCCGCCGGATAGGCCAACGACCCGCGCGGATAGATGGCGTAGCGCCCGCCGATGTCGGTCAGGGGCACGCCTCGCTCATCCGTCTCCACCGCCGTGATCCGGCCCGCCGTGCGCCGATAGCCGTGCCAGGTCATCAGCAGACGCCCCCGCAGCTCCGGGAACATCGCCCCCTCGTAATAGATCATGTCCAGCGGCGCCGCATGCGGCGGCAGCAGGGCCACGGGCTGATCCCGCTCGCCGCAGCGCGCCTGACGGGCGGACCAGCCCGGCAGCGGCGTCGCAAGGTCCACGCAATAGGGCCAGCCGTAATGCCCGCCCTGCCTCAGCACATTGACCTCGTCGAACGGATGCTCGGGCGTGGTCAGATCGACCGAGTTCTCGGCCTGCAGGATCGTCCCCGACGGGTGCCGCACCAGGGCGATGGAGTTGCGCAGGCCGCTGGCGAAGACGCTGCTCTCCTCAGCCCAACGTCCATCACCCAGATAGGCATGACGCCGCACCTGGGCGGTGGCCGCGTCCTCGACGCAGGCCCCGCGCGCGTCGGTTTTCGGTTTGCCTGCCGCATCCAGACAGCGGTCGCTGGGCGCCCCGACATTGACCAGCAGGTCGCCGTTCCCGTCGAAGACGAAGCTCGACAGTGGATGGCGATTGTCGTGCAGCCGGTTGTCCGGCAGGTCGCCGATCACGGTCCGCACGCTGGCCGCCGGGTCAACTGCCTCGGGGTCAAGCGTCAGGATGCGGTTCATCTCGGACACATAGATGCGCCCGTCCGGCCCGCGCGCCACGGTGTGCGGCATCGACAGACCCCCCGCCAGCCGCCGCCAGCGCGCCGCCCCGTCCGCCGCAAACGACAACCGCCAGACCGCGCCCCGCCCGGCCTGCCAGCCGCCGAGGTCCGTGACCAGCCAGTCGCCGTCGGCCAGAGCCAGCAGTCCGCGCGGCATCCTCGGCCCCTCGGCTCCCGCGCCCTGCCAGACCAGGCCCATGCACATGCCGGGCGCCATGACGACGCCGGCGGCGGGCCGCCCGCCGCAGTCCCCGCTGACCGCATAGGTCCGCGCCGGCTCGCCAGCCTGGGCGGCGCCTCCCGGCGCGACCACGTTCGCCGTCACCCCGCAGACCATGACGACGGCGAGAAAATTCAATGTCCTGACAAGAATGGCCCATCTCCCCGTACGTCGATGAAGGATCTTAGCCGCCTTGCCGTCCGGTCGCCTACAACCTGCGGCGCCCCAAAGCCCTTTCCACATCAATGTTAACATGCCTATTCTGTCTTCTGCGGAGCCTGGCGCTCCCGATTTCATGGAGCTGCTGATGTCTCTGCGTCTCGCCCTCGCCGCACCGACCTTCGCTCAGAAGGCCTCCGCCGCAAATAATCCTCCACATGGCCACGGAAGTGCGCAACCTTCCGCGCCGACGGAGCCTTCAGGCTCCTTGTTCAACCGGAGCTTTTGATGTCCCTGCGTCTCGTCCTCGCCGCTGCGGCGACCCTCGCCTTCGCCGCCCCCGCCTTCGCCCAGGAAGCTGCGCCGGCGGCTCCAGCCCAAGACCAGGCTGTCACCGCCGCCCCTGCCCAGTCGCCCGAGGAAGCCGCCTTTGAAGCCAAGGGCATGGCCTTCGAGGCCGAGACGCGTCAGATGGGCGTTGAACTGCAGGCGGTGATGGAAGACGCCGCTCTCGACGCCGCGACCAAGAAGAGCCGCACCAACGCGATCCTGGACCGCTACGAGCCCAAGTTCGACGCCTTTGCCGGTGAACTGGAAAGCTTCCTGCGCGCCACGGCCGCCCTGCCCGAGCGCGCCGCCCAGAAAGACGAAATTCTCGCCGCCGCCGAAACCGCGCCGGCCCAACTGCGCGGCGCCCCGGCTCAGATCCGCGCCAGCATCGATCAGGCCCTGACCGCTCCGGCTGCGCCTGCCGCGTCCAACTGATCCGGCGCGAGGGGCGAGCCCACGCTCGTCCTTACCGCGATTTCACTTGAGCTGACGCCTCCTTCGACGGACCTTGCCGCGTCCGTCGAAGGAGAGCTCCGTCATGATCCGCGCCCTGTCGCTCGCCGCCGCCCTCGCCCTGCTGCCCGTCTCCGCCGCCGTGGCGCAGGAGCAAAAGACCGCCGCCGAGGTCCAGCTGGAGGCCGCCGCCGCCGCCTTCGAAAAGAAGATGGAGGAGTTCGGCGAACGCGCCGAAGCCATCCAGAACGACGACGCCCTCGGCGAGACGACCAAGGGCCTGCGCGTCGCCGCCCTGTGGTCTGAATATCAGCCGCATGTCGACGCCTTCACCAGCATGGCGACGCAGCAGGCCGGCGAGATCGCCCACCAGGCCCTGGCCGAAATCGACATCGACGCCATGGTGAACGAGGCCCTGGCCGGCGTCGAACCCATGATGCAGGGACTGATGACCAACGGCGCCTGGGCCCAGGCCGATCCCGACCAGATGGTGACCTACGGCCTGGTGGCCGACTACGCCGTCGGCCAGTCGGAAGAGGCGCTGGAAGAGGTCGACGCGGCCTTCACGGCCCCGCCCGCGCCCCCGGCTCCGCCGGCCAGGCCCGCCAAAACCTGATCCCGACGCGAAACCACGCTTGACCTGACCGGCCGCGCGCCGGAAAGGGCCGTATGGCCGCGCTTCCTGTCGATCCGCATCTCTACGCCGCCTTCCTTGGCGTGATGGCCGTCATGGCCATCACGCCCGGCCCCGCCAACCTGTTCGCCGTGGCGACCGGCATGGAGAAGGGGCGCGCCTCGGCCCTGATCGGCGTGGTCGGGATGAACGCCGCCACCCTGGTCTGGTTCGGCGCCGCGGCGCTGGGCCTCGGCGCCCTGGTCGCCGCCTTCCCGCAGGTCTTCCGCATCATCGCCGTCCTCGGCGCCCTCTATGTCGCCTGGCTGGGCGTCAAGGCCCTGCGCGGCGCCTTCGCCACCGCCGCCCAGCCCGATCATGTCGAGCTGAAACGCGGGCGCAGCGCGCTGATCGACGGCTTCACGGTCCAGATCGCCAACCCCAAGGCCATCCTCTTTTTCACCGCCGTCCTGCCGCCCTTCCTCGACATGAACCGCCCGGTCGCGCCCCAGCTGGCCCTGTTCGCCCTGGCCACCATCGGCATGGATGTCCTGTCGATGAGCGCCTACGGCCTCGGCGGCGCGGCCCTGGCCGACCGGATGAACCAGCCCCGCTTCAAGCGCGGCTTCGGCGTCTTCGTCGGCGTCCTGCTGATCCTTGCGGCGGCTCTGATCGTCACCAGATTGCACGGTTAGGTCATCCGTGTCCGCAATGAGGAACTTGGCCGTTCACGCCCCGTTCAGCACCACGGACGTTCAATGGATGTTCAAGGAGAACCTCCCATGAAAAATCTTCGCAAAGCGTCGGTTCTTGTCGCCCTCTCCGGCGCCCTCGCCCTGGGCGCCTGCGCCACCGCGACCCCCTACCAGCCCGCGGGCATGCACAGCGATCGCGGCGGCTACGCTGAACAGCGACTGGAAGCCAACCGCTACGCCGTCAGCTTCTCGGGCAACTCAGTCACCTCGCGCGACCAGGTCGAGATGTCGCTGCTGCTGCGTTCGGCCGAACTGACGGTCGAGAACGGCTACGACTGGTTCGCCACCGTGACCCGCGCCACCGACCGCGACACCCGCTTTTATTCGACGCCCGATCCCTTCTACTACGACCGCTATGGTCCCTACTGGGGCCCGTCGTGGCGCTTCTACCAGCGCGGCTACTGGAGCATGTGGGATCCCTACTGGGGTCGTGACCGCGACATCCGTCAGGTCGACCGCTACGAGGCCACCGCCGAGATCGTCATGGGCCGCGGTCCCAAGCCCACCGGCGACGTCAACGCCTTCGACGCCAGCGAGGTCATCAACAACCTCGGCCCGCGCGTGATGCGGCCGGCATCCAAGTAGGGGCGCTATCGCGAGCGACGCGGTCGCTCGCTGCTTGAGCGCAAAAATACAAGCGCCCGCCTCATCACTGAGGCGGGCGTTCTGCTGTCTGTGAGTACCGCCTCAAGCAGCGCGAAGCGCGATAGGCCGCCTCGAGAAAGACCCTTGCGTCGGCGCTAGCCGACGCGAGGCGTCTTCAGCCGGCGCTTGTTGGCGTGGGTTGCGGGCGCCGAACCCAGGGCCTCAGGCACCTCGCCCTTGAAGTAGAAGCGCTGCCAGGCCTCCTTGGCCGCGTCGGGATCGCCCGAGGCCAGGCGGGAGTTGAAGTCGGTGCGCGCCCGGTTCCAGGCCTCGAACTGACCCTTCATGCCCGGGTTGGAGTCCAGCGAGCGGATCACCGGCTGGAAGGCCTCCACCTTCTTGTGCTCGATCGGCAGGATGAAGCAGAAGGGCTCGCCCTTCTCGAACCGGACCTTGCCCGGCCGCGTGAAGATCCAGTTCATGGTGAAGGGGAAGGGCAGCCAGTCGGTCTCGATCAGGCCGGTCAGAGGCTGGATGCCGTCCTTGACGTGGTTGGGCGAGCCTTGCGCCAGCATGCCCCAGCCCGGCGGGGTGCGGAACAGATACTGCGGGTGCATGGTCAGGACCCCGCGCGAGAAGTGCGAGGTGACGAAGTGGTCCAGCTCCGGCTGGTGCCGGTCCGGCGTGATGGTGATGTCTTCCTGACGCGGCCCGCCGTTCCACTCGGCGGTGAAGCCGAACGGGCAGAGGATCTCCCACCCCGTGGTGTTGGCCATGTTCAGCGGCAGGCAGCGATAGGGATGCCGACTGGCGAAGGCGTCCATCCAGTTGCGCGACTGGCGACCCGGCACCAGGTCGCACGGCCGAGCGGTCATCGGATAGCATTCCAGTTCCAAGACGCGGGCTCCCAAACAGATCGAACAGGGGGTAACGATAGTGTTCTCCTCCCCTATCGCCCCCGCCGCCCGCCCGACAAGGCCGAGATGACCGACACCGCCGCCGAACTTTCCGTCCCGGAGTACGACCGCGCCCGCCTGCTGGCCTGGATGGCCGAGCACGGGATCGCCCAGACCACCCACGACCACCCCGCTGTCTTCCGCGTCGAGGAGGGGCTGGAGCTCAAGGCCGCCCTGCCCGGCGTCCACACCAAGAACCTGTTTCTCAAGGACAAGAAGGGCCGGCTGTGGCTGATCTCGGCGGCCCAGGACACGGTCATCGACCTGAAGCGCGCCCACGGGCCGATGGGCTCGGACCGCCTGTCCTTCGGCAATGAGACCCTGATGTGGGAGACGCTCGGCGTCCGCCCCGGCTCGGTCACGGCGCTCGGCCTGATCAACGACACGGATCGTCGCGTGACCTTCGTCCTCGATCAGCGCCTGTGGGACGCGCCCATCGTCAACTTCCACCCCCTGACCAACACCGCCACCACCGCCCTGGATCAGGCCGACTTCCGCCGCGTCCTGGCCCTGCTGGACCGCGAGCCCCTCGTGGTCGACTTCGACGCCCTCTGAACGGCGGCCGAGACGTAACAGCGTCTGGCGGAGACCTCAGGCTTGACTATAAAGGGCGCCGCTAAAGGGGAGTGGCGTATGTCGCGTTTGAAATGGATAGCTCTGGCGATCGCCGGCGTGGCGGCAACCCAGGCGCAAGCGCAGACGCCGGCACCGCCCGCCATCCCCTTCAGCGAAAGCCTTGCCCAGGCCGCGACGCCTCTGGCCGTCAGCCCTGACGGCTTTTCCGGCCCCGGCGCGGCCGTCCTGACCCAGGCCGTCGCCGTCAGCCGCTATGTCCTGATCGGCGAGAGCCATCATTCGCGGGAAATTCCCGCCTTCACCACCCAGATCTGCCGCCTGATGGCGCCGTCGGGCTTGGCGGCCATGGCCGTCGAGGTCGGACCCGAAGCCGCCAGGGTCGTCGACGCCCATATGCGCGCGCCCGACCGGGACCAGCAGATCGACGCCTTCATGCGCGATCATCCCGACGCCATGATCTTCCTCAACAGCGACGACGAGGCGCGGATGGCCGCCGACTGCGCCGCCGCCGCCGGTCCCGACTTCGCGCTCTGGGGGCTAGATCAGGAGTTCCTCGGCGCCAGCGGCCACCTGCTGGAACAGATGCTGGCCGCCAATCCCGGCCCCCTCGCCCGCGCCGAGATCGAGTCCCTGATGACGCTTGAGCGCGCCTCCACGCGCGTCGCCCTGGAGTCCGGTTCGCCCGGCGACCTCTTGCTGTTCACGGTCACGGACGAGGCGCTCGACAAGGCCCGCGCGGCCATCGCCCGGGACGGCGGCGAGCGGGTGAAACAGCTGTTCGCGGGCCTCAGCGAGACCCACGCCATCTACCATGCCTCCCAGGCGCAGGACGGCGACCCGAACGGCCGCCGCGCCCGCCTGATGAAGCGGACCCTGGCGGCCCATCTTCAGGCCCGTCCCGAAGCCCGCGTCCTGATGAAGTTCGGCGCCTGGCACCTGTTCAAGAGCCTCAACCCGCTCGATCAGCGCGACCTCGGGGCCTTCGTGGCCGAGCGCGCCGACGGCGAGGGCGCGACCTCCCTGCACGTCGTCGTCCTGGGCGCCCGGGGTTCGGAAGGCGGCTACAGCGGCGTCGGCCGCCCCGCCGCCGTGAGCGAATTCGACGTGATGCAGGACGAGGGCGACGACTGGCGCAAGGACGCGACCGCAGTCCGGCCCGCCGGCATGGCGGCCGAGGACTGGCTCCTGATCGACCTGCGCCGGCTGCGCGGCCCCGGCCTGGCGTCCTACACGCCGGAATGGCGCCAGCTGGTGCTCGGCTACGACCTCGCCATCCTGGCCCCGACCCTCAGCGCCACCCGCTTCCTGGGCGCCCATGAGGCGCCCGCGCCCTGAGGCGGGTCGAGGCTCGCACCGCGCCTCTCGATAAAACTAGGCCAATCGCCAACCGTGAAGCTGGCCTGAAGCCAGCGTGACCGCGACAACATCGCCGATCAGACTGATTTCCGAAGAACGACGCCCTGAACCAAGCACGTCGAGCTCGTGGTTGTTGGCGAGTCGAACCCTCCGCCCGCCCTGCGGCAGGAGCGCAATGACGTGGGCAGCCATGGTGATGGGGTTATGCCCGGAAGGCGTGTTCCTGGCGGTGATTTCGTGAAGTCTGATGAGCGACATGACCGACCCCTCCCGTCGGTCCAAACGAGCGACGTCATGGATATGGGGAGACCTGCTCGCTTCCCAGCGCTGCGGAGCAGAGTCTTCGCCCGGATGAAGCCCGGCTGGCCGCCTGAGTCTGACACGGCGCCGATTGTCCGCAAGCGGTACGCAGCAATGACCGCTTTCGACCCGTTGCGGACGTTGGCAAAATGGCCTTGGCTACGGGTATGCTCAAAATCTACTCGATCACCACCCGCATGGCCCAGCTTGTGGGAGCGCTCGTGTTTGCGGGATCGGCCTTTCTAGCCATCGCCTTCCTGCGCGATGGGGACAGGCTTGCTTCGCTATTCTGCGGAACCGGGGCCTTAGCTTCGGCCGCTTTCATCGTTCTCGCAGGCTGGATGCGCAAGCAGATGAAGGTGTGGTCCGATAAGTTCCCGCCCAGCGTCCGCTAGCCACCCGTAGCGGCCATTCGACCGTCCGGCTTGTGAGCCGCCCCCTCGGGAAAGTCCCGTTTCCCGGAATCGCCCTTTTATCCGGCGCGACAGCGAATAATATCGACGTTCTTCATTCTCTGCGCCGGACGGCGCCGCGGGCGTACATCGCGTCAAACCCTCGAGGGGGACGGTGCATGCGACTGTTGTGGAAAACCTTGACCGTGGGCGGCGCCGGTCTGGTCCTGACGGGCTCAAGCGCCCTGTCGCCCCTGCCCGCCTCGACGCCCGGCGCGCTCAATGCGATCTGCGGCCCCGGAAAGGCGGGCGGCGCCCTGCTGCGCGAGCTGCTGATCGCCTCCGCCGTCGCCGCGCCGGCCAGTCAAGCCCAGCCCATTCCCCTCTATCCAGACCTGACGACCTCGCCGTTCAAGGCGACCACCGACGATCCCCGCGCCCAGGCCTATTTCAGCCAGGGGCTGATGTTCGCCTACGGCTTCAACCACGCCGGGGCCGTGCGCTCCTTCCGCGCAGCGCAAGGCTTGGATCCCGGCTGCGCCGCCTGCTGGTGGGGCGAGGCCATGGCGCTCGGCCCCAACATCAACGCCCCGATGGACGACCGCGACCGGGCCGCCGCGCTGAACGCCAGCGACCGGGCCATGGCCCTGCGCGAGCGCGCCAGCCCCCGCGAGCAGGCCCTGATCGAGGCCCTGGCCCTGCGCTATTCGCGCGATCCCGCGGCCGACCGCGCCGCGCTGGACGCCGCCTATGCCGACGCCATGCTGGCCGTCGCCCGGCGCTTTCCCGAGGACGACGACATAGCCGTCCTGGCCGCCGAGGCGGCGATGGACACCACGCCGTGGAACTACTGGGAGGCCGACAAGCGCACCCCCGTCGGCCGCAGCGGCGAGGCCGTGCGTCTGGTCGAGGGCGTCCTGACCCGCAACCCGGCTCATGTGCAGGCGGCCCATCTCTACATCCACCTTCTGGAGGCCGCCGATCCCCAGCGGGCCGAGGCCGCCGCCGACCGTCTGGCCTCGCCGCGCGCCCCCAGCGCCGGCCACCTGGTCCACATGCCCGGCCACATCTATGTGCGGCGCGGGCGCTACGCCGACTCCATCCGTCTGAACGTCGCGGCGGCGCGGGCCGACGAGGCCTTCATCCGTGACACCGGCGACGAGAGCCTGGTGCGCTACGGCTATTATCCGCACAACATCCACTTCATCGTCGCCTCGGCCCAGATGGCCGGCGACATGAATACCGCCCTGACCGAGGCGCGACGTCTGCGCACGGTGCTGGACCCGGCCACCTCGGCGAAAATCGCCTGGATCCAGGTCATCGACGCCGCGCCGTATCAGGCTCTGGCCCAGTTCGCCGACCCGCGCGCCATCCTGTCGGCCCCTGCACCGGACGCCCGCCTGCCCTACGCCGTGGCCATGCGCCACTACGCTCGCGCCGTCGCCTACGCCCGGCTGCGCGACCAGAGGGGTTTCGACCGCGAACTGGCGGCGATGAACGCGCTGAAGGCGTCGGACGCCTTCGCCGACATGGTCGCCCAGGGCGTGCCCGCCCCCGACCTGCTGAGCCTGGCCGAGGCCGTGGCGCGCGGGCGGCTGGCGACGGCGCGCGGGCGACACCTCGAGGCCGCCGACCACTATCGCCGCGCCGCCGGGATCGAGGCGACACTGCCCTATCAGGAGCCGCCCTACTGGTATTATCCGGTCAACCAGTCGCTGGGCGCGGCCCTCTATCAGGCCGGTCGTCCCTCCGAGGCCGCCGTCGCCTTCCGCTACGCCCTGGCCCAGACGCCCAACAACGGCTGGGCCCTCTACGGCCTGGCCCGCAGCGAAGCGGCGCAGGGGCGCGCCGACGAGGCCGCAGCGGCGCAAGCGGCCCTGCGCACCGCCTGGCGCGGCGACGCCCGCTGGCTGCGCATGGATCGGCTCTGAGCAAGCTGGACACGACCCCTTCTGGCGCACCGCCCTGCTATGCGGTTCGGGTCTGGGCGGCCGATTTCAGACGATTCAGACGAATTGGACTCTGTTTTTCGCGCGCGGACCCGACCCCTTGCGACGAGACGCCTCATCTCCGCCACTTGGCGCTTGATGACGAGGCATCCCGACGCCATCTGATCCGTTACGATTCTTCGACCCTGATGCGGACCCGATCATGACCTTCGCCGACCCCAAGCTTTCCGACGACCTGATCAAGGACGGTACGGACGCCTCCTTCATGACCGACGTGATCGAGGCCTCGAAGCATCAGCCGGTCATCGTCGACTTCTGGGCCACCTGGTGCGGCCCGTGCCGGACCCTGGGCCCGGCGCTGGAAAAGGCCGTGCGCGGCGCCGCCGGCGCGGTCAAGATGGTCAAGATCGACGTCGATGCGAACCCGGCCTACGCGGGCCAGCTGCGGGTCCAGTCGATCCCGACGGTCTACGCCTTCGTCAACGGCCAGCCGGTTGACGGCTTCCAGGGCGCCGTGCCCGACAGCCAGATCAAGGCCTTCATCGACAAGCTGACCGGCGGCTCCGGCGTCAACACCGACGTCGAGCAACTGCTGTCTCTGGGCGAGGAATCCCTGTCGCTGAACGACCTGGGCGGCGCGGCCCAGGCCTTCGCCCATGTCCTGACCATGGAGCCGGACAACCAGAAGGCCATCGCCGGCATGGCCCGCGTCTATCTGGCCGAGGGCGACGCCGAGCAGGCGCGCCAGACCATCGCCATGGCCCCCGCCGATTCCACCGACCCCATGGTCCAGAGCGTCCGCGCCCAGCTGTCGCTGGCCGCCTCGGCCCCGACCGGCGCCGCCGCCGAACTGCAGGCCCAGATCGCCGCCGATCCCCATGATCATCAGGCACGCTACGACCTGTCCCTGGCCCTGGCTTCGGCGGGCGACCTGAACGGCGCCGTCGATCAGCTGCTGGCCATCGTCAAGGCCGACCGCGAGTGGAACGACCAGGCGGCGCGCAAGCAGCTGCTGACCGTGTTCGAGGCTGCGGGCGCCACCAGCGAGGTCGCCCGCGACGGCCGCCGCCGCCTCTCCTCCATCCTGTTCGCCTGACCGGAGACCGGCGATGGCCCAGGGCTATATCAAGGCGATCGAGCTGCCTCAGGTCATCCCGGTCTTCCCCCTGCCGGGATCGATCCTGCTGTCGCGCGGCCAGCTGCCGCTCAACGTCTTCGAGCCGCGCTATCTGAACATGGTCGACGACGCCATGGCCGGAGACCGGATCATCGGCCTGATCCAGCCCCTGACCAGCGCCAGCGAACCCCAGCCGCCGCTGGCCCGCGTCGGCTGCGCCGGACGCATCACCAGCTTCAACGAGACCTCGGACGGTCGCTATCTGATCACCCTGACCGGGATCTGCCGCTTCAACGTGACCGGCGAACTGCAGGTCAAGACGCCCTATCGTCAGGTCCGCGCCGACTTCGCCCCCTTCGAGGCCGACCTGCGCGCGCCCGATCCGGGCGCCGAGTTCGACCGCCACGGCTTCCTCGACGCGCTTCGCCCCTATCTGGAGCACCGGGGCCTGAACGTGGACTGGGACACCGCCGAGGCAGCGCCCCAGGAGGCCCTGATCAACAGCCTGGCCATGGCCCTACCGTTCGAACCGCCCGAGAAACAGGCCCTGCTGGAGGCCGACACCCTCGACGCCCGCGCCCAGGCCCTGACCGCCCTCCTGCGCATCGAAGCCGCCGCCAGCGACGACGACGACGGCCCGGCGATGCAGTAGCGCAAGGCACGACAGGGGCCTAAACACCCTCCAACAGCAAGCCGCCGCGCGGTGAACAACAGGGCACAAAACGCCCTCAACTAGAGAGCGCCCGCGGCGCGAACGATAGGGCCCTAAAAATTATGAGCGACGCCTTCAACACCCCCGTCTCGGTCGATCCTCGCCTGCTGGAGGTCCTGGTCTGCCCGGTCACGCGCGGCCGTCTGACCTATGACCGCGAGCGCAACGAGCTGGTCTCGGCCGGCGCCAAGCTGGCCTTCCCCATCCGCGACGGCGTGCCCATTATGCTGGTCGAGGACGCCCGGCCTCTGGACTGAGCCGCCTTACGCCGCGCTTAGGCGGCGGCCCGCTTTCCTCATCGCGCTCTTATGCGACTTGGGCGTCTTCTTCAGGCTCTGAAGGAGACCCCCCATGAGCCGCCGCGCCCTGCTGAACCAGTCACTGAACCCCGCCGCCCCCAGCGTCTGGCGCATGACCCAGACCGTGCTGGCCCTCTATCTCGGCTGCACGCCCCGCGACCGGAGCCGCCCGCGATGATGAGCGGCTACCCCGACACGCGGGCGCCGGACCCGCGCCCCGCCCGCGCCTATGGTGTGGTCGCCCGCGACGGCGGCTGGTGCGTCACCCTGGACGACTGCGCCACCCGCCCGTTCAAGGACCGCGAGGCCGCCCTGCACATCGCCCGCCAGCTGCAGACCCAGGCCGACCGCCTGCGCCACGCGGAGCCCCGCGCATGACCGCGACGCCTGTCCTGTTCGAAATCCGCCGCCTGGGTCGGGTCTGGCGTCTGGCCTCCTCGGACGGCCTCTTCTTCGGCCTGTTTCAGAACCGCGCCTCGGCCCTGCGCTGCGCCGTCGAGGAAGCCGACCGCCGCGACGGCGGCGACGTGCTGCTGCACACCCACGACTGATCAAAGGCGCATCTTTCCTCCCCATTTCATGGGGAGGTGGCGCGGCGCAAAGCGCCGCGACGGAGGGGGCGACTCAACGGTTGAGGGCGGCGACGCCCCCTCCACCGCTTCGCGGTCCCCCTCCCCACAAAGTGGGGAGGAAAGCTTAGAGCGTTTCACCCTTCAGCAGCTTCGGCAGGTCGCCGGTCGCGCCGCCAGCCTCGTGCATGAAGGCGCGGCGCAGGGGGGCGATGCGGTTGACCGCCGCCATGCCCAGGTCGCGCGCCAGCCGCACCGGCGCCAGATCGTTGGAGAACAGGCGCACAAAGCCGTCGAAGCCCGCGGCCAGGGCCGCGTTGTCGAAGCGGCGCCAGCGGGCGTAGCGCTCCAGCACCAGTTCCGAACCGATGTCCTCGCCGGTCCGCATGGCCTCGGTCAGCACCTCGGCCAGGGCGGCGGCGTCCTTCAGCCCCATGTTCAGCCCCTGTCCCGCCACCGGGTGCACCCCGTGGGCGGCGTCGCCGAGGATGGCGATGCGTGGCGCGACCAGCTTCTCGGCCAGCTGCAGCGACAGGGGATAGACGAAGCGCGGACCCACCACCTCGACCCCGTCGAGGAACTCTCCGAAGCGGCGCATCAGGTGGGCGTGGAAGGCCTCGTCCGAGGCGACCTTCAGGGCGTCCGCCCGGCGCGTGCTCTCGGTCCAGACCAGGCTGGCGCGCTGCTCGGTCAGGGGCAGGATGGCGAAGGGGCCGTCGGGCAGGAAGTATTCGTGGGCGACATTGCCGTGGTCGCGGCCCAGCTTGACCGTGGCCACCACGCCGCTCTGGCCGTAGCCCCAGCCGAAGGTGTCGATGCCCGCCGCCCGGCGCACGGTCGAGCCGCGCCCCTCAGCCCCGACGACCAAAGGTGCCTGGATGGTCGAACCGTCCTTCAGCGTCACGCTTGCCCGGCCCGGCCCGACCTCGACCCCGGCCACGCTGGCGGGGGCCCGGACCTCGATCCCGGTGGCGGTCACCGCCTCGGCCAGGGCCGTGCGGATACGGCGGTTCTCCAGCATATAGCCCAGGGGCTCGCCGCCGTTGCGGTCGCCGATCTCGTCGGCGTCGAAGCGGATATAGGCCGGCGACGGCGGGCGGCTGGCGGCGCCCGGCCGCTTGCCGTCCGTCACCAGAATCCGGTCCATGCGGCAGGCGTGGGGACGAAGGCTCTCGCCCAGGCCCAGGGCGTCCAGCATGCGGAAGGTCGAATAGGCGATGGCGGTCGAACGCCCGTCGAAGGTCGGCGCCAGCTGGGCGTCGAACGGCTGGGGATCGACCAGCACCGGCTTCAGCCCGCCCTGGACCGCGGCCAGGGCGAATGTCGCCCCCGCCAGTCCCGCGCCCGCGATGATGATGTCGTAGTCCGTCTGAGCCATGCCGCCTGTGTCGCGCCGATGGCCGCCCGCGTCCAGAGGCGACACGCGGGGCCAGACGTCGCGGTCGCCTGATCGTCGCCTGGTAAACAGCCCCTTAACCCTGTCGCGCGACAAGGGAGGCCTAGTCTTCTGAGGTTCGCCTTCATGTCCGTCGCCCTCGCGCTCGGCCAACGCGCCTGGTCCACCGCCCGCATCGTCTGGGCGGCGCCCTTCGCCGTGCGGTTCCGCGGCGTCCTGCAAGCCCTGCTGTCGACCCTGCTGCTGGTCGCCATGATCTCGTGGAACCCGGCGGACCCCAGCTGGAACGCCGCCTCGACGCAGGGGCCGACCAACTGGCTGGGTGCGACCGGCGCGGCATTCGCCGACCTGATGATGCAGTCGCTGGGCCTAGCGGCCTGGCCCGCCGTCCTCCTGCTGATCGCTTTCGGCCTGGCCACCGCCATCGGCGACGCCCTGCAGCACCGGCTGCAGCCCACGGCCTTCAAGATTTTCTGCGCCGTCGGCGGCGTCCTGCTTCTGTCCGCCGCCCTGTCGGCCCTGGCCGCGCCCGCCAAATGGCCGCTGGCCGCTGGCCTGGGCGGGCTGTGGGGTGACGGCGTCACCGGCCTGTCGGCGCAGGGGCTCGCGGCCCTGCACATTCCGGGCGGACGCTGGATCGCCGGCGGCCTGTTCCTGATCCTCGGCCTGTGGGCCCTGGGCTACGCCGTCGGCCTGCGCCTGCGCGACTTCACCGACACCGCCGGCTGGGCCGCCGAGAAGAACGCCGCCCGCCGCGCCGAACGGGCCGAGCGTCCCGGCAAACCCGCCCGCGCGGTGGCCGAAGCCGCGCCCGCCGCCGCAACCGCGCCGCGCCGTCCGCGCCGCGTCCATGAGCAGCCCGAGAC
>Ga0247827_10000654_pt1 | contig 15451 bp, 13 predicted proteins | sample 12C_Control_Day2_FD_194414 | JGI IMG/M metagenome (GOLD analysis project Ga0247827, IMG submission 194414) | Soil microbial communities from agricultural site in Penn Yan, New York, United States - 12C_Control_Day2 | ecosystem: Environmental > Terrestrial > Soil > Agricultural land | place... | reverse complement strand
GCTCTGGCTGGCGGCGTGGCAGCGCCGCCGCGGTGATCGCCACCGGCACGATCGATCCCCAGTTCAGCAGCGTCCAGCCTTGCGTCGTGACCAGCACGCCGGACGCCAGTGAGCTCAGGGCCAGCGTGATCATCACGAAGAAGTTCAGCGCGCCCTGCGCCTTGTCCTTCTCCTCGGGCCGATAGGTCGAGAGCGACAGCGTGGTGCTGCCGGTGAAGAGGAAGTTCCAGCCCACGCCCAGCATGAACAGCGCGATGGTGAACTGGTGCAGCTCCACGCCCGACAGCGCCACGGCGATGCATGCCAGGTTGAGCAGCACGCCCGTGCCCATCACGCGCAACGGGCCGAAGCGCTTGATCAGGCTGCCGGTGAAGAAGCCCGGCGCGAACATGCCGATCACGTGCCACTCCAGCACGAAGGCCGCGTCGGAGAACGGCAGGCCACATTGCTGCATGGCGATGGGGGTGGCGGCCATCAGCAGGTTCATCACGCCGAAGCTCAGCGCGCCGGCGGCGGCGGCAACGATGAAGGTTGGCTGGCGCATCACCTCGCCCAGCGGCCGGCCGGGCGGCAGCTCGGCGCGCGATGGTGGCGAAGGAAAGCGCAGGAACGCCATGAGCACCATCGACAGCACCGCGACGGCCGCGAGCGCCAGGTAGGCGCCCGCGAACGGCACGGCGAACAGGTCGCGTGTGCGCGCCGCGAGGTTGGGACCGAGCACGGCGCCCAGCAAGCCGCCGGCCATCACCAGCGACACCGCCTTCTCGCGCGCCGGCGCGTCCACCAGTTCGGCCGCGGCGAACCGGTAGAGGCCGGCGTTCGCGTTGTAGTAGCCGGCGATCACGGTGGCGGCGCACAGCAGCCAGAAGTTGCGCGTGAAGGCCGCATAGGCGCACAGCAGCGCCGAAAGCATCGCGACCCCCAGGCCGGCCTGGAACGAGCGCTGCCGTCCCCAGTGCCGCTGGGTGCGGGCCACCACGCCGGTGGACAGCGCGCCGCCCACCACATAGCCCATCACCGGCAGCGTCGCCATCCAGCCCAGCGGCGCGAGCGCCAGGCCGACCAGGCCGTTGATGGCGATGAAGGTGACGTTGTTGGTGAGGTAGAGGCCCTGGCACGCGGCCAGCAGCCAGAGCGAACGGTTCATGTGGCGGATCCCGGTGGTGTCGAGAGCGTGATCGCGGCCAGCGCGGCGAGCGGTGCCGTTTCGGCGCGAAGCACGCGCGGGCCCAGCGTCACCGGCTCGAAGCCGGCGGCGAGGGCGCGTTCCTGCTCGCGCGGCGAGAGGCCGCCTTCGGGGCCGGACAGCAGCAGGAGAGGAGCGTCGAGGCGCGCGCCCAGCAGGGGACGCGCCTCGGCATGCAACGACAGCATGCGTTTCGCCAAGCCATCCGGCGGCGTCCAGTCCGCGAAGTCCGCCAGCGGATGCACCACCGGCACGCGGTTGCCGCCGCATTGTTCGCACGCGGCGGCCGCGATCGCCTGCCAGTGCGCCTGCTTCTTGCGAGCCCGATCGCCCGACAGGCGCAGCACGCTGCGTTCGGTCACCAGCGGCTGCAGGCTGGCGACGCCGAGCTCGGCCGCTTTTTCCACCAGCCAGTCCATGCGCTCGTTGGCGGGCACGCCCAGCGCGAGGTGGACGGCGACGCCCGGCTCGCGCTCCACGCCACTGTGCGATCCGACTCGCACGGCGACGTCGCTGCGTCCCATGCGTTCGACCGTGGCCGACCATTCGCCGCCCGTGCCGTCGAAGAGCGTGACCTCGCCGCCCGGCTGCAGCCGCAGCACCTGCACGTGGCGCGCCGCGGATTCGGGCAGGTCGAGGACCTCGCCCTCGCGCAAGGGCACGGGGCAGTGCAGGCGCGGCGGCATGCGATGCGTCAGAGCCGCCCGAAGGCGTAGCCGCTGACCGCCTGCGTGCCCTCGATCTCGTCGACCAGCCGCAGCAGCGGCGCCAGCTCGCGGTAGCGGCCGGCGGTGGCGCGGATGTAGGCGATGAAACGCGGCGCGTCGGCCAGGTACTTGGGCTTGCCGTCGCGCAGCGTCAGCCGCGCGAAGATGCCGGCGACCTTCAGGTGCCGCTGCAGGCCCATCCACTCGACGGCGCGGTAGAACTCGCCGAAGTCGGCGTTCACCGGCAGGCCGGCCTTGAGCGCCTTTTCCCAGTAGCGCACCGTGATGTCGAGCACGAACTCCTCGTCCCACGTGAGGAAGGCGTCGCGCATCAGGCTGGCGATGTCGTAGGTGATGGGACCGTGCACCGCGTCCTGGAAGTCCAGCACGCCCAGGCGCTTCTCCGCCGCGTCGGCGGGCAGCATCAGGTTGCGCGGCATGAAGTCGCGGTGCACGTACATGGCCGGCGCGGCAAGGTTGTGGCGCACGATCAGGCGGAAGGCCTCGTCGAGCGTTTCGCGCAGCTTGCCTTGCACCGCCACGCCCCGGTGGCGCGCGAGGTACCAGTCGGGGAACAGCGCGAGTTCGCGGGAGAGGAGCGCTTCGTCGTAGGGCGGCAGCACGCCGGGCTTCGATGCCAGCTGCCACGCGATGAGCGCATCGACGGCGCGCAGGTACAGCGGTTGCGCCGCTTGAGGCTGCTGCGGATCGACCGCCTCGATCATGGTGTGCCGGCCCAGGTCGTCCAGCAGCATGAAGCCTTGCGGCTCGTCCCACTCGAGCACGCGCGGGGCGAGCAGGCCGGCGCCCCCCATGAGCTCGGCCACTTGGACGAACGGACGGCAGTTCTCCTTGTCGGGCGGCGCATCCATCACGATGCGGCTGCCCTGGGCGCCGTCCACGCGCAGGTAGCGGCGGAAACTGGCGTCGGCGGAGGCGGGGCGGACGGTGGCGGGATCGAGGCCGTGCGCCGGCGCGATGCCGCTCAGCCATTGGCTGAAAGCTTGCTCGCGTCGGGGGTCTTCCCAGTGCACGGCCGTGGCCGAACCGGCGTCGGAAGCCGGGGGAGAGAGGGGATCGCTCATGGATAATCCATTCTACAAACGGCCCTGTCTCCGCCGTCGTGCGGATTCCGCGCGGATAGAAAGACTTCCCAAAAAGCAAGCCTTGAACCCGATCCGGACTCCGCGCCGACGCTTCACGCTCACGCCTCTCGCGTTGGCCGCCCTGGCGGCCGTGCACGGCGCCGCATGGTCGCAGCAGGAGCCGGAGCCGCCTCCCGCGCCGCCGGCGTCTCTCAAGCCCACGCCGCTGCTGCGCGAGACGCAACCGGCCGAGGCGCGCGGCCAGCAACCCAGCTTCGTGTTCGGCGACCGCATCACCGGCCGCCCCGACCTGGACACCGCGGTCGAAGGCCACGCCGAATTCCGGCGCGGCGACACCGTGATCCGCGCCGACCGGCTGGACTACTGGCAGCCCGACGACCTCGCCAAGGCGCGCGGCAACGTGCACATCAACCGCGCGGGCAACGTGTTCCAGGGTCCCTACCTCGAGCTGCAGGTGGACGCGTTCGAGGGCTTCTTCACCCAGCCGAACTACCGGTTCCTGCGCAACGACGCCTACGGCCAGGCCACGCGCGTCGACTTCCTAGACGAAAGCCGCGCGTTCATCCGCGACGCGACCTACACCACCTGCCAGCGCGAGGACTATCCGGGCTGGATGCCGGCGTGGATCCTGCGCGCGAGCGGCATCCAGATCGACCAGGACGAAGAACAGGGCGTCGCCACCAATGCGGTGCTGAGCTTCTACAACGTGCCGATCCTGCCGATCCCGAAGCTGAGCTTTCCGCTCTCGGACAAGCGCAAGTCGGGCCTGCTGCCGCCGCTGATCGGGCTGGACAGCCTGAACGGCCTCGAGTACCGGCAGCCCTACTACTGGAACATCGCGCCCAACCGCGACGCCACGATCACGCCTACGTTCATGGTCAAGCGCGGCGTGGACCTGGGCGCGGAGTTCCGCTACCTGGAATCGCAGTACCGCGGCGAGCTCAAGGCCAACTACATGCCCGGCGACAAGCTGCGCGACCGCGATCGCTGGGGCTACAACATGCGGCACGACGGCAGGCTGGGCTCCTCGTCGGGCGGCCCCTCGCTCTACCTCAACCTCAATCGCGTCAGCGACGATGACTACTGGCGCGACTTCTCGCGCACGTCAGCGTCTCTCACGCAGCGCCTGCTGGCCAGTGATGCGCAGCTCGCATGGAGCGAGGGAAACTGGAGCTTGCTCGCCCGCACGCTGAAGTGGCAGACCCTGCAGGACGTCACTTCGCCGATCACGCCGCCCTACGACCAGCTGCCGCAGCTGCTGGCGCGGCACACGCGGCTGGACCTGCCGCTTGGCCTCGAGAGCACGGTCGACCTGAACACGACCCGGTTCGAGTCGATCCGCGAACTGACCAACCAGCCGAACGCCCAGCGCAGTTACATGCAGGCGGTGCTGCAGCGGCCCTGGCAGGCGCCGGGCTGGTTCATCACGCCGCGCGCGCAGTTCCACACCACGCAGTACAGCTTCGACGCGCCGCTCGCCAACGGAAGCCGCGATGCCGTGCGCACGCTGCCGACCCTCAGCCTGGACAGCGGCCTCGTGTTCGAGCGCCCGACCAGCTTCCTCGGCCGCAGCTTCGTGCAGACGCTCGAGCCGCGCGCGTTCTACGTGTACACGCCGTTCCGCGACCAGTCGCTGCTGCCCAACTACGACTCGGGCATCAACGACTTCAACTTCGCGACCGTCTTCACCGAGAACGCGTTCGGCGGGAATGACCGCATCTCGGACAACAACCTCTTGACGGTGGGCGCGACCACGCGCCTGATCGACCCGGACACGGGCGCCGAAGCGGCCAAGTTCGGGCTGGCGCAGCGCCTGCGGTTCAAGGACCAGCTCGTCACGCTGCCCGGCGGCCAGCCGATCAGCGAGCGCCTCTCGGACGTGCTGTTCGGCGCCACCATCAACTGGGACCCGCGCTGGACTTTCGACAGCACGGTGCAATACAACCCGAAGACGCGCCGCTCCGAGCGCATCACGCTGGGCGGCCGCTACAACCCCAGCAACTACCGCGTGATCAGCGCCGCCTATCGCCTGCAGCGCAACTTCTCCGAGCAGATCGACGTCGGCTGGCAGTGGCCGATCAACGACCTGTGGGGCGACCGGGGGCAGGATCTCGGTCCCGGCCGCGGCCAGGGCGGCGGCCGCTGGTACTCGGTGGGGCGGCTGAACTTCAGCCTGCGCGACCGCCGGCTCGTGGACACCGTGCTCGGCGTCGAGTACGACGCCTGCTGCTGGATCGGCCGGGTGGTGCTGGAGCGGCTGCAGAGCAACATCAACAGCGCGAACACGCGCATCATGTTCCAGCTCGAGTTCGTCGGCTTCAGCCGCCTGGGCTCCAACGCCCTCGGCGGCCTGCGCCAGAATATCCCGCGCTACCAGCTGCTGCGCGACCCCAACCTGCCGCCGCCCAGCCGCTTCACGAACTACGACTGAGACCGTCCCTTCCATGAACGCCCGCGCCCTCCTCCTCGCCCTGGCCGCCGCGGCCGCGGCCGCGCCCGCCGGAGCCCAGCTCCGCGCTACCCCGGACCTGGGCAGCGTCCGCTCGGCGCCGTCCTCGTCGGCGCAGCGGCCGGCCGACTACATCGTGGCGGTCGTCAACTCCGAGCCGATCACCAACAACGAGGTGCGCACTCGCATGCTGCGCTTCGAGCGGCAGCTGGTGCAGCAGGGCGCCGCCCTGCCGCCGCGCGGCGAACTCGCCCGCCTGGTGCTCGATCGCCTGATCAGCGAGAAGGCGCAGCTGCAGCTGGCGCGCGAAGGCGGCATTCGCGTGAGCGACGCCATGGTCGACCAGGCCGAGCAGAACTTCGCGCGCCAGAACGACATGAGCGTGGCCGAACTTCGGCGGCGCCTCCCGGGCGAAGGCATCGACGTGGCTTCGTTCCGCGAGGACCTGCGCAACCAGCTGCTGCTCGGACGCCTGCGCGAGCGCGAGGTCGAGCAACGCGTGAAGATCACCGAGTTGGACGTCGAGCAGTTCCTGCGCGAGCAGGCCGCTTCCACCGACGGCCCGGTGGAGCTGAACCTCGGCCACATCCTGGTGGCCGTGCCCGAGAACGCCAGCGAACAGCAGGTGCGCGAGTCGCGCGCCAAGGCGGACAAGCTGCTCGAGCGCGCCCGCGCCGGCGAGGACTTCGCCAGGCTCGCGCGCGAATCGTCCGACGCGCCGGGCGCGGCGCAGAGCGGCGGCCTGATGGGCCTGCGCAGCGCCGATCGCTATCCGACGCTGTTCCTCGAAGCGGTGCAATCGCTGCCGCAGGGCGGAGTAAGCAATGTGGTGCGTTCCGGCGCGGGCTTCCACCTGCTGAAGGTGGTCGATCGCCGCAAGGGCGGCATGCCCGGCATGACGGTCACCCAGAACCACGCGCGCCACATCCTGCTGCGAACGGGCCCGCAACTGAGCGAAGCGGCGGCGCGCGACCGGCTCGCCGAGATGAAACGCCGCATCCAGTCCGGCCAGGCCGACTTCGCCCAGCTGGCGCGCGAGTTCTCGCAGGACGCCAGCGCCCAGCGCGGCGGCGACCTCGGCTGGTCCTCGCCCGGCATGTTCGTGCCCGAGTTCGAGGACGCGATCAACGCGCTGTCGCCCGGCCAGATCGCCGACCCGTTGGTCTCCCGCTTCGGCGTGCACCTGGTGCAGCTGATCGAGCGGCGCGTGGCCCCGCTCACGCAGCGCGAGCAGCGCGACGCCGCGCGCAACCTGCTGCGCGAGAAGAAGCTGGACGAGGCGTACGAGCGCTGGGCGCAGGACGTGCGCGGCCGCGCCTTCGTCGACCTGCGCGAACCGCCGCAGTAGGCGTTTTGGAACACCGCGCCCGCAAACGTTTCGGCCAGCACTTCCTGGCCGACCTCTCGGTGATCGATGCGATCGTCCGTGCGATCGCGCCGCGTCCCGGCCAGGCGATGGTCGAGATCGGGCCGGGCCTGGCGGCGCTCACGCAGCCGCTGGTCGAACGGCTCGGCCGGCTGGCCGTGGTGGAACTCGACCGCGACCTGGCGGCCCGCCTGCGCAAGCACCCGCAGCTGGAGGTGGTCGAAGCCGACGTCCTGAACGTGGACTTCACGGCGCTGGCCGAGCGGCTCGGCGCGCCGCGTCTGCGGGTGGTGGGCAACCTGCCCTACAACATCTCCACGCCCATCCTGTTCCACCTGCTGGAACACGTGGCGGTGGTGGAGGACCAGCATTTCATGCTGCAGAAGGAAGTGGTCGACCGCATGGTGGCCGCGCCGGCGACGTCCGACTACGGGCGGCTGTCGGTGATGCTGCAGTGGCGCTACGAGATGGAGGACGTTCTGTTCGTGCCGCCGGAGGCGTTCGATCCGCCCCCCAAGGTGGACAGCGCGGTGGTCAGCATGGTGCCGCGCGCGCAGCCGGCCGAAGTGGATCCGGCGCTGCTGTCCGAGCTGGTGCAGGTGGCGTTCAGCCAGCGCCGCAAGCTGCTGCGCCACACGCTCGGCCGCTGGCTGGAGCAGCGCAGGTTCACCGGCGAGTTCGACCTGCAGCGGCGCGGCGAGGAGGTGCCGGTGGACGAGTACGTCGCGCTGGCCCAGGCGGTTCGCTGAGCTACTGACCGGCGGAAAAGAAAAAAGCCCCGCATCGCGGGGCTTCGTTCTTGAGGAGGGTTTGTCTCAAGCCGCCGCCAGCCAGTAGCCGGCGTTGAAGGGGCTGCTCATTCGCAGCGCCAGCGGGGACACATCGACCAGCTTGTCGGTCGGCATCTTCTCGCCGGTTTCGGTGACGGCGGGCGCCGCGGGTGCGGCTTCGGTGCCCTGGGCCTCGTTCGCCCGTTCTGCTTGGCCAGCTTGTGCAGAACGGGCTACAGAAAAGAATAGAAACAGCGGAATGGAATCTTCCGGTCGCCCCAGTAATCGGCGGTGTCGCGGAAGATGTCCAGCAGCTGCTCGCGGGCTTCCTTGTCGAACTTGGCCGTGGCGGGGATCTGCTCCAGCACCACGATGAAGCCGGGCTGCGGGCCCGACTTGTGCAGCGGGTCGGTCATGCAGTCGTAGAGCGCGTCGAAGTTCTTGCCGAAGTGGGCGGGCAGCATGAACTGCTGGGCGATCAGGTCCAGCACGTCCTGCTTGCTCTGGGCGGTGGCCAGGTTGGCGTACAGGAAGTGGTGGCCGACGGCGCGCGCGGTGTCCTGCAGGTCCTGCACGCGGAACGCGCGGATCGACTGCACGATGTTGCTGCGCACGCCTTTCAACGGCGTTTCAGCGATGTCGGGGCGAAGGGATGGATCCATCTCCGCGTCTCTTTCCATGGATGTCAAAAACAGGTCCCGCTTCATTTGGGGTTCTCCACGATCTTGCGAAAACTGGCGTAGTGGTCAGCGGTGTAGTAGCAGGCGTCCGGCTGCCGGGGCGGGCCGCCGCACACGATGCGCCGGGCCCCCCGGTCGCGCGATCCCGGCGTCTTCACGGTGTATTCGCGCCAGTAGCCGCGCTTTTCGGCCGGGAGCAAACGCTCGCGGTTGAAGAACACCGAGCCGTCCTTCTCGTACGGGAACGGTCCGCCCAGGCGGATCAGTTCGTAGGTTTCCCGGCCTTGCCGCGGCAGCTCGGCCACCTGGATGGTGGCGGCGACGCCTTCGGCGGGGCGATCCGGGTGGCCCTTGGCAGTCGCCGGCGCGGGGCCGGAGAGGGAGACCGCTACCAAGACGCTGGTGAGCGCTGACTTGAGAGCGGCGACGCGCGCCATGAACAACTTCGGACCTTCTGGGTGACCTTGCGGACGCCTTTCCGGGGCATCTCGAAGGCCCGCCAGCCCTCGGGGTTAACCCGGAAAATCAAGCGCGCTAGTGTGAACCATCCGGTCACAAAAGGCAAGCCGCTGCCCAATTTTTGGGCAGCGGCCAAGGCCTTTAACGGCTCAGTTGACGGCTTGCTAAGTTAGTGCCAGCTGTCGCGGTTGCTGTTACCGCGTGGCGTTTGCGTCGGCGACCGTCAAAGCTGTCATGTTGACGATGCGGCGGACGGTCGCGCTGGCTGTCAGGATATGCACCGGTTTGGCGGCACCCAGCAGCACCGGGCCGATGGCGATGTTTCCGCCTGCCGCCGTCTTGAGCAGGTTGTAGGAAATGTTGGCCGCGTCCAGGTTGGGACAGACCAGCAGGTTGGCGTCTCCGGTCAGCGTGCTGTGCGGCATGATCCGCGCCCGGCCGGCGCCATCCAGGGCGACATCGCCGTGCATCTCGCCGTCCACCTCCAGCCAGGGGGCGCTGTCCTGCAGCAGGCGCAGCGTCTCGCGCATCTTCAGGGCGCTGGGCTGGTTGCTGGAGCCGAAGTTGGAGTGCGACAGCAGCGCGGCCTTGGGCTTGAGGCCGAAGCGCATCAGTTCCTCGGCCGCCATCACGGTGATCTCCGCCAGCTGCTCGGCCGTCGGGTCGTAGTTCACGTGGGTGTCCAGCAGGAACACCTGGCGGTTGGGCAGCACCAGGCCGTTCATGCAGGCGTAGGTGCAGACCCCTTCGCGCTTGCCGATCACCTGGTCGATGTAGTGCAGGTGCATCGGCGTCGTGCCCCAGGTGCCGCAGATCATGCCGTCCACCTGGCCCTTGTGCAGCAGCATCGCGCCTATCAGCGTCAAGCGCCGACGCATCTCGATCTTGGCCATCTGCATGGTCACGCCCTTGCGCTCGGTCATGCGGTGGTAGGTCTGCCAGAAGTCGCGGTAGCGGTCGTCCTGCTCGACGTTGACGATGTCGTAGTCGCGCCCCTCCTGCAGGCGCAGGCCGAACTTCTCGATGCGCTGGGCGATGATCTTCGGGCGGCCGATGATGGTCGGGCGCGCCACGCCTTCGTCCACCACGATCTGGGCCGCGCGCAGCACGCGCTCTTCCTCGCCCTCGCAATACGCCACGCGCTTGCGCGCGGCCACCTTGGCGGCCGTGAAGATCGGCTTCATGGTGGTGCCGGAGGCGTAGACGAAGCTCTGCAGCTTCTCGCGGTAGGCGTCCATGTCCTTGATCGGCCGGGAGGCCACGCCGCTGTCCGCCGCCGCCTGGGCCACGGCCGGCGCGATCTTCATCATCAGCCGCGGATCGAACGGTTTCGGGATCAGGTATTCCGGACCGAAGGCCAGCTTCTGCCCCGCGTAGGCCGCCGCGACCACCTCGCTCTGCTCGGCCTGCGCCAGCTCGGCGATGGCATGCACCGCCGCGATTTCCATCTCCACCGTGATGGTGGTGGCGCCGGAATCCAGCGCGCCGCGGAAGATGTACGGGAAGCACAGGACGTTGTTGACCTGGTTCGGGTAGTCCGTGCGGCCCGTCGCCAGGATCGCGTCCGGCCGCACGGCCAGCGCGTCTTCCGGATTGATCTCCGGATTCGGGTTGGCCAGCGCCAGGATCAGCGGATCCTTGGCCATCTTCTTCACCATCTCCTGCTTGAGCACGCCGCTCGCGGACAGGCCCAGGAAGATGTCGGCGCCTTCGATCACGTCGGACAGGGTGCGCGCGGAGGTCTTCTGCGCGAACTGCACCTTGTCCTCGTCCATCAGCTCCTTGCGGCCTTCGTAGACCACGCCGGCCAGGTCGGTCGCGAAGATGTTCTCGCGCGGCACGCCCAGCTTGACCAGCAGGTTCAGGCAGGCCAGCGCCGCGGCGCCCGCGCCGGAGGTCACGAGTTTGACCTCCGACAGTTTCTTGCCCGTGATCTTCAGGCCGTTGATGATCGCTGCCGCCACGCAGATCGCGGTGCCGTGCTGGTCGTCATGGAAGACCGGAATCTTCATGCGCTCGCGCAGCTTGCGCTCCACGTAGAAGCAGTCGGGCGCCTTGATGTCCTCGAGGTTGATGCCGCCGAAGGTGGGCTCCAGCGCCGCGATCACGTCGACCAGCTTGTCGAGGTTTTCCTTCTCGTTGATCTCGATGTCGAAGACGTCGATGCCGGCGAACTTCTTGAACAGCACGCCCTTGCCTTCCATCACCGGCTTGGAGGCGAGCGGGCCGATGTCGCCCAGGCCGAGCACGGCCGTGCCGTTGGTAATGACGGCGACGAGGTTGCCGCGCGCGGTGTAGCGGAAGGCGGCGGCGGGATCCTTGACGATTTCCTCGCACGGCGCGGCCACGCCGGGCGAGTAGGCCAGCGCGAGGTCGTGCTGGTTGCTCAGCTGCTTGGTCGCGTGGATCGCGACCTTGCCCGGCGTCGGGTGCTCGTGGTACTCGAGGGCGGCCTGGCGCAGCTCGGCGCGCTTGTCGGCCGAATTCATCGTCGATTCGGTGGGGGGCATACGGCGTCTGTCTCCTCTGAACCGCCGCGCCCGGCGGCCGGTCCTTCTTGCGGGTGCGCGATTGTAGGCCTGCGCTCCGGCCCGCCCCGGCGGGGTGCCGGCGCGGCCGTGCGGAATGGCGCGCCATGGCGTAGACTGCGCCAATCAGCATCCTTCCGGAGCCGACCATGTCCGACTCGCCGCCCGCCTACGTGTCCGTCAAGTTGCCGGCCGGGCTCGTCGATCAGGCGCGCGATGCGGCGCAGACCATGCGCCGATCGGTCGCCAGCCAGGTCGAGTACTGGGCCACGCTCGGCATGGCGCTCGAGCACGCGGGGCTCTCCACCAGCGACAGCCGCGCGCTCATCGCGCGCCAGGAGCGCGCGGTCTACGGCGCCCCGCCCACCGGCCTGCCCGTGTCGCCTGAGCTGGACGACCTTCAGGCCCACGTGCTGGCGCTGTCCAAGTCGGGCGCGTTGTCGGCCCGGGCGCAGGACGCGGTCACCGCCGGCAAGGGCCGGTCGGGCCGCGGCAAAGGGCGCAAGTCCGCATGAGCATCGGCCGATGCCGGTCCTGCACCTGATCGCGGGGCCGCACGGGGTCGGGAAGACGTCGCTCTACCAGTACCTGGTGGCGCCGCGTTATCCCGCACTGCCGTTCGTCGACGTCCAGGCGCACGCGGCCGTCCAGCTGCAGCACCTGGAGGATCCGCACGCGCGGGCGGTCGCCGCGCGCGACTGGGCGGACGCGCAGTGGCAGGCGCTGCTGCGCGAGCGCACCTCCTTCGTCGCCGAAACGGGGTTCTCGCATCCGTCGCGCGTGGCGCTGATCGGCCAGGCGCGAACGCTGGGCTTCGAGGTGGTGCTCTACGCGATGGGGATGGACGAGCCGCGCAAGCTCCTGCAGCGATGCAGTCAGCGAGTGCGCGAAGGCGGGCACCCTGTGCCCTCCCACAAGCTGCTGTCCCGCTATGCCCGCACGCTGGAGAACCTGCGGCACGCGGTCTTCGTGGCCGACCTGGCGCTCCTGATCGACGGCTGCGACGCCCACGAAGGCGGGCCTCGCCTGGTCGCCACCGTCATGGGCAACCAGCTGCAGCTGCACACGGTGCAGCGCCCGCGCTGGGCGGAAAGGGTGCTGGGGTTCGCGGAGGGTTGAAGCCGGACGCGGCGTTCAGCCGCGCATCAGCGCTTCGATCTCGTCGGCCTTCACCGGCACGCCGCGAGTGATCAGCTCGCAGCCCTTGTCGGTGACGATGGCGTCGTCCTCGATGCGGATGCCGATGTGGTGGAACTTCTCCGGTACGCCCTCGGCCGGCCGCACGTAGAGGCCGGGCTCGATCGTCAGCACCATGCCGGGCCGCAGCACGCGGCTGGGCCGGTTCTTGATCACCTCGCCGGACAGCGGGTCCTTGCGCTCGCTGACCTCGCCCGCCTGGGCGGGCTCCACATAACTGCCGCAGTCGTGCACGTCCATGCCGAGCCAGTGGCCGGTGCGGTGCATGTAGAACTGGAAGTACGCGCGTTGCTCGATCACGTCGTCCACCGAGCCGACCTTGTTGCGATCGAGCAGGCCGACGTCCAGCATGCCCTGCGCCAACACCTTGACCGTGGCGTCGTGCGGATCGTTGAAGCGGGCGCCGGCGCGGGTGGCGGCGACGGCGGCCTCCTGGGAGGCGAGCACCAGGTCGTACAGCTCGCGCTGCGGGCCGGTGAACTTGCCGTCGGCCGGGAAGGTGCGTGTGATGTCGCTGGCGTAGCCATCGAGCTCGCAGCCGGCGTCGATCAACACCAGTTCGCCCGCGCGCACCGGCGTGTCGGCCGCGCGGTAGTGCAGCACGCAGGCGTTGGCGCCGGCGGCCACGATGGAGCCGTAGGCCGGGTACTGCGAGCCGCCCAGGCGAAATTCGTGCAGCAGCTCGGCGTCCAGGTGGTACTCGCGCACGTCGCGGCCCTCGCGCAGCATGCGCGCCGACAGCTTCATCGCGCGCACGTGCGCGCCGGCGCTGATCTGCGCGGCGCGGCGCATCACGTCCTGCTCGTGCGCGTCCTTCACCAGGCGCATCTCGTCCAGCACCGCGCACAGGTCGCGCTGCTCCTGCGGGCACAGCGCGCCGTAGCGCACGCGGGCGCGCACCCGGTTCAGCCAACCGCCCACGCGCGCTTCCAGGCCTTCGTGGATGGCGAACGGGTACCAGACCGCGTCGCGGTTCTCCAGCAGGCGCGGCAAGGTGTTTTCGAGCTCGTCGATCGAATGCGCGGCCTGCACTCCCAGCGCGCCCGGCGCGGCGGCGGGACCCAGGCGATAGCCGTCCCAGATCTCGCGCTCGGTGTCCTTGGGCGCGCAGAACAGCGTGCTCCGGCCATCGCCGGTGATCACCAGGAACGCGTTCGGCTCGGTGAACCCGGTCAGGTAGTAGAAGTAGCTGTCGTGCCGGTAGATGAAGTCGCTGTCGCGGTTGCGCGGGCGCTCCGGCGCGGTGGGCACGAGGGCGATGCCTTGGGGGCCGATGGCGGAAGCGACGCGCGCGCGTCGCTCGGCGTAGAGGGAGGTGCTCATGATGCGTTCAGTTGCGCCAGCCGCTGCGGCGTGCCGACGTCGGTCCAGGGTCCGGTGTGGATCTCGGCGGTGACCAGGCCATTGTCCATCGCGCGCCGCAGCATGGGCGCGAGCGGGACTTTCAGGCCCTGCGGGTTGCCGGCGGGGAGTTCGTCGAAGAACGACTTGCGGTACAGGCCGATCGTCGAATAGGTGTAGCGAGGATCGCCTTCGTTCAAGGCCCGCCCATCGGCGCGCAGCGCGAAGTCGCCGCGCGGGTTGTGCTCGGGGTTGGGCACCAGGAACAGGTGTGCGAGCTGCGAACCGCAAGCGAAATCGTCCATCGCCTGCGCGCTGAACTCGAAACCCGGCACGTACACGTCGCCCGCGACCACCCAGAACACTTCGTCCAGGAGCGGCAGCGCCCGCGCGATGCCGCCGGCGGTCTCGAGCGCACCGCCGAAATCGCGGCCTTCGTGCGAATACGCGATGTGCAGCCCGTCGAAGACCGGGCCGCAGCGCTGCTCGATCTGCTCGCCCAGCCAGGCGGTGTTGACCACCGCCTGCGTGCAACCCGCGCGCGCCAGCGCCTGCAGGTGCCACCCGATCAGCGGCCGCCCGTGCACTTCCAGCAGCGGCTTGGGACAGGTATCGGTCAGCGGACGCATGCGCTCGCCGCGGCCGGCTGCCAGCACCATCGCCTGCGCGCGCGTCACTCGCCGTCCCCGCGGTCGAGCGATCGCTGCTCGGTCCATTCCGGCTGGAAGCGCTGGACCAGCGCGAACATCAGCCCGCGCGCCTTGGCGGAGAAATCGTCCTGCGCGTGCGCCAGGCACACGTCCACCGTTACGCCGCGCTCCTGCGGCCAGGTGTGCAGGCAGACGTGCGAGCCGGCCAGCAGCAGGGCGGCGCTGGCGCCGCCGGAATCGTCGGTGCCGAACAGCTCGCCATCCACGGACAGGCCCACGGCCTGCGCGGCCTGCCGCGACCACTCGGCCAATTGGCGAGCGTCGGTCAGCCACTGCTCTTCGCAGCGGCACTGGTACAGGTCGGCGGTGAGGTGCAGGCCCCGCATGCGTGCGACTGTAGACGATGGCTCCGGGGCTTGGCCCCGGTGACGGCCGAGATGAGCCCAACCGCTAAAATTCCGGGTTTCCCCCAAGCCGCCGCCCGCGCCCGCCCACGCCCATGTCCTTCCTTTCCTCCGCCACTTCCTCGGCCGAATCCACCCCCGCTGCCGCCGCCGACGCGCAGCAGATGGCCAACGCGATCCGCGTGCTGGCCATGGACGCGGTGCAGCAGGCCAATTCCGGCCACCCGGGCGCGCCCATGGGCATGGCCGACATCTCGGTGGCTCTGTGGGACCGCCACCTCAGGCACAACCCGACCGATCCGCACTGGTTCGACCGCGACCGCTTCGTGCTGTCCAACGGCCACGGTTCGATGCTCATCTATTCGCTGCTGCACCTGACCGGCTACGACCTGCCGCTGGATGAGCTGAAGAACTTCCGCCAGCTGCACAGCAAGACCGCCGGCCATCCGGAAGTCGGCGTCACCCCCGGCGTGGAAACCACCACGGGCCCGCTGGGCCAGGGCGTCACCAACGCCGTGGGCATGGCGCTGGCCGAGAAGCTGCTCGCGGCCGAGTTCAACCGCGACGGCCACGCCATCGTCGACCACTTCACCTACGTGTTCATGGGC
>Ga0247827_10000653_pt1 | contig 15480 bp, 10 predicted proteins | sample 12C_Control_Day2_FD_194414 | JGI IMG/M metagenome (GOLD analysis project Ga0247827, IMG submission 194414) | Soil microbial communities from agricultural site in Penn Yan, New York, United States - 12C_Control_Day2 | ecosystem: Environmental > Terrestrial > Soil > Agricultural land | place... | reverse complement strand
ATCCCGGATATTGTGACCCAAGACGCGGGAGAACACGTCGCGCCATTCGTTCTGGAACAGGCGCAGGTAGGCTTGGACATCCGCCTGGCCGCCGCGAGCGACGTTTTCCGGCCATTGAGCATGTTGACGCCAGTTGGCGCCATAGGTCGCTTCGAGAGCCTTTTCGACGAAGGACGGCAAGCTGGCACCGACGATCTCAATCATCCGGCCGAGCCGCTGCTTGTTAGTCAGAGTGTTCATGTCGTCGTCCTCAGAACAAGTCGCCGGTCTTTGCTCGGTTCATCGCCGCCGCCTCGACCACGTCGCTCTGGTCCGCTGCCGCCTCGATCGCGGCCCATGCCTCCGACAGATGGCCCCATCCCCGCGCCTCATCAGTCATACGGCGGTCTTCCGCGAGGGCGAACAGCCGCGCCGTCAGCCAGTGAACCGCGCCGGTCATTTCACGCGCCTCGGCCAGCAAGCCGCCAGCCTCGGCGACGCCGCCACCATCGTTCAGGGCGCGGTTGAGCGCCTGCGCGACTTCCCAGGCCGTGAGGCTGCGATCTCGGCTCGGCCGCCAATCCGACGCCATTTCGAAGCGCCGCATTAGACGGGCTTCGCCACGGTCGGCAATCAGGATACCGCCCTCGCGAAGTTCTCGTTCGGTAAGATTGTAGGCCTGAGCCGCCTGGATTGCTTTGCCAGAGTCGTGAGCGTTCCAGCCATAGGACTGGAACCAGTCGAGAGCGAACCGAGTGGACGCATCAAGATCGCCCGATTCGGCATGGTCAATTTCGCCTCGCACTTGGTTTATAAGCGTGATAGCCCGACCCACCGACATCGCGCTGTCGTCGGCCTCTCGCACCGCCGCATATTGGCTGAACACTTCCATTCCTGGTCCCAGCGCAGCTTGAGGTATGTCCACAGGGTGGATGCCAGCCGCCCGCATTCGCGCTACCGCTTCCGGCAGTTTGCGACGCAACTCGGTAAGGAAATCGCGTCGGCTGACTGTGCGAGCGGTTAGGGGGCGCGGTCGACAGATAAGGACGATGGAAGAGGCTAGAGCATTGGAGTCGTGCCCGCGCATCCGGGTAGCGTTCTCAGTTCTCATTGGCCATGTGCCATCGACCAACAGACCGGCATCGACCACAGCTTGTAGAAACGATGCCCAACCGGCCGAACTAACGCCATCCTCAGATTTTTCGGATTGCTTAAAGGCGTAGTATATTGCGAGCGGCACATCTGAGGCGCTGGCATTGCGCACCGCAATCAAGGCTTGACTCATGCCGAACATGAAGGTTCGCTCGGCGCGATCGCTTGGCGACAGCTTGTCCCAATCGAGGAGGATGGGGTGATTTTCGTTACCCACGCGCTTCGCCATTTCCGACTGCGAAGGAGCGCGGTGTGGTGTCGCTACTAACTCTTCTGTCTTTGGCGTTTGAATGCGCCGGAACAAATCCTGCCAAATGCCCGTCAAAGACCGCCGCAGCCAGACGTAGAAATAGTCCGACAAATCTGCGTAGCCTATGTTGTCGTAGTATGGCGGATCAGTGCTGATCGCTACGGGGCGAACAGGGAACCCATTAGAGGCAGCATCGATCTGGTATATGCTCCCTCCGATGTTGGTGCCCAACGACTGGAGCAACTTTGCGTTCGCAATAACCATGTCTTCCCAATCGCCACCAGCGCCGGCAAAGGGGTTTGTTTCGGCAAAATCCCAAACCATTGGGATCGCTTGCCGAGCAAAGCCAGGAGCTGACTTGCTTTCTCCCGATCTCCAGCGAGACTGAGTTGTCAGGTAGGCACTCAGCTTACTAGCCGTCAGGCCAAGATAAGTCGAAACCGCATCAGCGTAGGCCTCTGCTCCTTGACCACCATCCGGAAGTCCGGCCACATCAGAGGCTAGTGGCGTGCCTTGGAGCGCCGTTTTTGCATCGATTTTGATCCGTTCCCTGGCCTCCCCAACAAGATCGCAAAAGGTCGTCAGGGCGACCAGATGCCGATCGGTGAACATGTCTCCATAGGTATTTAGACCATAGCCTGGAACGCGGAATCCTAGTGCTTTTGGGTCAAGTAGCGTTTCGGGGCGCCATACTGGCGAGGCCCCATCTGCAATTTTTTCCTGCCCGCGATCGGGAGATAGGAATGCGCGGCCTCTATCTTTTTCAGCTACAATTGCCATTAGCCTCTGGCCGAGCCGCTTGGCTTTCCCTTCTCGCCTCACATACTCATTGGTTATAGGGGCTCCAGTAACTACACAGGTGAAACCTTTTGCAGCCTTGGTTCCATCCTTGGCGTCAAAAATTTCCTGTGTTGACAGTCCGCCTTGGCGCACCTCGAAACGCCAGCCATCGATGTCTGAGGCATCGTGGACGACCCGGACTACAGCTTCGTTTCCGGGTTTCGAGGAGAGCACAAAGGAGGAAGCCAGCGGCACCATTGCTCCCTTGGCAGCCGGGTCAGGCGACCGGACCGTGCGGGCCCACAGCCAGGCGATGATGGTCGCAGGTTTGCCGCTAGGCAGTGTTACGTCGGGATACAAGTGGCCGATCCGCGTTTTGGCCTGTTCCCGCATCCAGCGCCCGTAGTAGCGCACGTCTTCGGCGAGCCCCTCGGCACCACGCCAGGGCTGATCCAGCACCGAGCGCTCCGCTCCCGGATGAACCGGCGCCATGCCTGCGAACTTGGGTGGAATCTCCACCAGAGCTTTTGAGATCAGCACCGGCACAGGATTGAGGTCCGACCCATAAGCGCGCAGGCCCAGCCGCTGAGCCTCCAGTGGGATCGAGCCGCCACCCGAAAACGGATCGTAAACCGGCGGAGCGTGCTCGGCGAGGTAGGTCAGCACCGCCCCGCGCCCTTCGGGCACCGTGTCACCGCGTGCCCACGCGACCGACCGTGCGATCTCGATTCGAGCCGCGTCTAGCGCCCGCTCCCACCGAGCCTGATCTTCGGCCTTGGACCCTGGCCACTCGACCATGTTGCGAATCACGTCGTGCAGACGATCCCGCTCGGCGTCCTGGTCCTCCTTGGTTGGAAATCGATCCGGCCAGGACGATGGGTCATCCACCAATTGCCCGAAGATCACAGCCCGGCACGCGGCTAGCGGCCGTCGCGCCCACCACAGGTGCAGCGTCGAGGGATGCCCATGCCGGATCGACTTCTCCCGCGCCGACGCGGTGTTGATCGCCTCCAGCGGCATGGCGACTTCAATCAGTTTCTTACGGGTAGGAGTCGTGTTCATTCAGAGGCTGTAGGGGCGGTATGCCAGACTGGCAAACACAAAGCCTCTTACAATCGGTGCGCGTCTTGCAAGACCAAGCTAAGAAGGATCATGGCCGCTGAACTCGACATATCTACCCAAGTCCGAATCCTCGCGGAGGATGCTGATCTCGAACGCGTGCATGCAGCAGCGGTCGCGCTTTCAAAGCCTGGCGCGACCAGCAAGGCTGCAGCACATCCTGAATACGCCCTTGTGCTCGGCAAGTTGATCCACGCAGCGCGTGGGGACCAAGGACGCACCGAGCGCGAGCGACTTCAGGCTTTGGCGATCCTGGCGCGCCTCCGCAAGCAGCAGAATAAACCCTTTCCGGCCGGCGTCGAAGCCGACCTGGCAAGTCCTATGCGGCCAATCATGGCTGATGTCCGTGATTTCGAAGCGAAAGAGCGAAACTACATCGCCCAAGCATTGGGCCTTGTGCGATTTGAAGGCCAAAGCGCCTATCTTGCCAACCTCGTGGTGGGCGAAACGCAGGCGGTTTCTGATGCTCTCGGATCGGCTGCCACTGCGCTCCTTGCACAGTCGGAAGACCTGGACACCGTTTTCGATCTGCTGACGGAAGCGCAGTCACGCCAGCGCATAGACACGCAAGATGCGGCCACCACGCGAGCAAAGCGCCTGAGCAATCTGCTGGAAGCGTTGAAGGTCAGCCTTCGCGAGGTTGATCTGGCGGTTGGACCGGATACCGGGGGCCGCTATGCACGCCTGGTGCAAACCGCGATTGGGCCACAGGATGCTGAGCGCCGCGCGCGTATCGACCTGTCCAACGCGGTTTTGAGCCTTCTTGAAGGCTGGGTTCGCCCGAACTTCTCTCTGGCTCGCCTGCCCGAAACCTTTGAGGCGGTCGCATTCGCGCGGCGTCTATTCCTGCCTGCGCGGTGGCCGGACGAGACAGCGTCAGTGCGGCAATCTCTGGGTCGCCTCGTTCGTGAAGCAATCCATATTCTCGCCGAGGCCGGCGTCACCGACGATCGACTTCGCCAGGTCCTAGTCCAGCTGCTGGATGAACAGGGCGCCAAGCAGGCACTTTCCACGATTGCTCGGTCAACGCGTGGGCTGGACAACAGCGTGCGGCATTGGCTGGAGACAGGGCGGGCCATCAAAGAGATGGAAGGCGCGAACGTCCTAGGCGAGACCCTGCTACAAACCATAGACACTGAACTTGCAGAGGCTTTCCGAGATTCAGGCGCAGTGCGCACGCTGCTGAAGCTTACGCAGAACGACATCGAGCAGGAACTTGGCGGCTCTTCAGCGCCGCTTGCCTCTGGCTTCCAGCAATTGGTTAGCCGAGTGGATCGGCTCTGCCGGCGCATCGAAACCATCGGAACCCAAAGAGGCTTCGAGGTCGATGGCGCGCCAGGAGACGCCGTCCCGTTTGCGCCAGCAGATCAGACCTCGGACCAGCCGATTGCAGGCGCGCGTGTTGTGCGCATAGTAGCACCGAGGGTTGTTCGCCGGCAGGGGGCTGGATTGGAGCAGACCGTCCTTAAGGCGAAAGTCGAGCCGGCATGAGCGACGATCAGATGGACCACAAGTCAGCGCAGTTCGTCGTGCGCGGGCTGATCAAGCGGTTCATGCCCAACGCCAATGGCAATTTCGACCTGCAAGGCCCGATCACGTCCGAGGACGTGGAAGCGCTCCAGTTGCTGGCTGGGGTTGTTGCGACAGGCCCGATCGTGCGTGTCGTGAACGGTACCGAGTCGACCACTCGCAAGTTTGGAGAGCCGATCATTGTCGGTTCGACGAAGCCGGACCTGGCTTCGCTTGATGCGCGCGAGGACGCGGATGGCGACGTTGTCGCCGTGGACTTCGGCACTGCGTTCTCAAAAGCTTCTCTCTGGTCTGCCAAAGCGAAAACGCCGACCCCGCTAGACCTCGCAAAGCAGGTGACGGAGATCAGCGGCAATATGCTGGAATCCTCGGTCTATATAACCGAGGGCGTTATCTATTTTGGGCCGAAGGCCGAGGCGATCTTCCGGCAGGAAGACGCCCCGACCCGCGCCCTGTTCGACGCTCCCAAGCAGGAACTCAGTCTGCTGGGTGGCGAAACTTTGAGTCAGACCGTTGGTCAGGAACTCGATCCCACCGGAACGATGACCAAACGCGATCTGCTCACGCTGTATCTCGCTTATTTTAGCGCCACCATTTCCGCTGCCTTGGAAGTTGAAGGTGTGGACCGCTACACTACGCGCCGGTTTGCCGTGCCCGTATGGAAGGCCGAGAAGTTAAACACCGTGTCGCGCGTACTGAAGCGTCGACTGGTCGATGCACAGATCATCGCCGATACTCTACCGTTTGAAGCCTGGAAGCAGGGGCTGTCGGTAAGCGACGCTAAGCGGTTGCTCGACGAACTCGCTGGCACGATAACCGACCAACAACGTGATGATGCCAGCTTCATCTCGCGACGCGTGGTGGAAGCGGCTGCGGCTGCGGCTGCCATTGGCGAGAAGCTGTCAGATCGTCGTCCCGTCGTGATGGTCATGGACGTTGGGGCTGGAACGACCGACATCGGCCTTTACCGGTTCGCGCTTCCAAGTGGGAATGACTGGAAGATTGCGGCTTTCGACGCCTGCCAAGGCGCCTTGAATCTCGCAGGTCGAGTTCTGGATGATCGGTTGATCGAGTTCATTAAGGCGAGGGCGGGAATCGATGCCTCAAGCATCGATGGCCAGCGCGTGCTGTGGGCTTTGCGTCGAGACGTTCGCCGGCATAAAGCGCTTCTCTTCGATGTGGGTTTTGTCGACGTTGAAGAACTTGGTGGACAGCGTTTCGATCGCTCCGAATTCTTGGCATCAGACCCCGTGAAAGCCTTTTCCGCAAACCTGCGGCGACAGGTCACCAGCCTGCTCAACGAAGTCGGCCGGTCCAATATCGAGCAGCGAGATGGACAGTTTGCGATTGTCACTGGTGGCGGGGCGAATGTCTCGATTTTCCGCGACCTGTTTAACGAGCCGTTCGACTTGGCCGATGGAGCGCTGAAGCTTGAGTTCATGGATGCCAGCCCGGAATGGCTGGACAACTATACGCCCGATATTCGTGGGATTTTCCCGCAACTCGCAGTCTCGATCGGCGCGTCTTCACCATATCTTCCGGATGAACTGCGTCCCATCACAGATGCTTCCATAGCCCCCCGACGCGTCGCTGGCGTCGAGTATCGAGGAAGTTAGCCCATCGCTGTGCGTAGTCGCTCAAGGTTGAGCACGACCGCCGTTTCAGCGAAGGACGGCTCTCGCAGCCCAAGATTCTGAAGAAACTTGGGGTGGCGTGCAAAGCCATTGTCGACTTCGACCACCGCCAACCACCAGTGCGCCGGGGCGTTCAGTGCGGCACGGACTTCATTCTGGGTAAGGATGATGTCGCGTGCGCCCGCAACGCGTCCTTTGACCTCGATGAAGCGAAGCCCGCCGTCGATGCCTCGGCTCTCGATGTCATAGCCTCGGTTCTCCTTGGAAATGTCGCGGGGCGCGTTGCCTGCCGCGATCTCGGCGGCAATGACTGCGTCCATTGCCAACTGCTCGATCACGGCGCGGGCAGCCGGATCGCTGCTCCAGTCTGGTTCCCCAAGTTCGCGCGCCACTGCCGGCACTCCGAGCCTTTTGAGCAGACCGGCAGGAACGATCAGTGCGCCACCGCGTGCGACCGGCGGCAAGGCGCTGATCTGCCGTTCGCGTTCCAACTCGGCCAGTCGCTTCTCCAGACGGTCCGCTAGAGTCTCTGCCGTTCGCTCCGCGCGCTGGGCGTTCAGCCGCTGATCCTTGCCAGCGCGCTCTTCCTCACGCAGGCGATGTGCGCGGCTATCCCAGTAGTTGATCTCTCGCGTTAGCCGGACCTTCACTTCGCGCTCGACTTTGGCGATCTCCGCCAAGCGACGCGACCGAACGTCTTCCAGGTGACGCGGGACAATCTGGCTGATGGCGAACCCATTGGCTCGCCGTTCCAAATCCTCTGTCAGCCATGGTGCACGCAAGGTTTCACCGAGCATTTCGAGTTCATTGGTGTCGATGGGGCGATAGTCGAGATAGGGCGCTGAGCCGCCGTCCCGTTCGCCGCCTTTCTCGTCGAGAAGCACGAACTGAAGCTTCTGCGAGATCACGCGCGGCTCGCCGCTGCGAGCCGCGCGACCGTCACGAATGGCATGCTCAAGATAGAACAGGAGGCGCAGGTCTTCACCAGCGTCGTGGTCATCCACAAGGACCGCGCCCTGTTTGAGAACCGGACCGAACCGCTCAAGGATGACATCGACGGTGGCATCCAGCAGGGGATGGCCGGGGGCCAGCAGCGCGGCTTGGGGAGGCCCCACCAAGTCAGGCTTGTCGAAGGCCACCCGGTTGTAGCGCTCCAGCACTGGATCACCACGACCAATCTGCCTATCCCGCTCACGCAGCACCGGCGGAACGCGGGTGATTTCAAACCGGTTCGGCTCGCGCCGCGCCATACGGCCGCCAACCTTCTCGAACGCTGTTTCGAAGAACGCGCGCACATAACGTGGCTGAAGCTTGCGGGCTTCGGCCCGATCCATCTCGTCTCGGATTTCCGCCACCGAAGCCGGGCTCATCCCCTCGGACGACAGCTTACGCTCAAGAACCAGCCGGTTGATGGCGTCATGATCGACGGCGTTATCGACCGCCTGGAACAGCTTGGCCTTGATCTCAGGCCGCTCGCCATCTCGAATTGCCTCGACCAAAAGATCCTTTAGCGATCGGCCCTCGAACAATTCGCCGAGGACATCGTAGACGCGCCCGCCGAGTGCGGCGCGAGCCTCTTCGATTTTATCAAGCAGGCGGCGATAGACCTCACCTTCGCGGGTTTCTGCCGCGACCAGGTTCCAGAGATGACAGACCTCGGTCTGACCGATCCGGTGAATGCGGCCAAACCGCTGTTCCAGGCGATTGGGATTCCAGGGCAGGTCATAGTTGACCATGAGGTGCGCGCCGCGCTGGAGGTTGACGCCTTCGCCGGCGGCATCGTTTGCGATCAGCACACGTACGGCGGGGTCGTCGTTGAAGGCCGCAATGGCGGCACGCCTTTGCTCTCGCGCAACTCCGCCATGGATCACGGCGACAGCTTCGGGCGAGCCCAGCCGCGTCCGCACCTTCTCGGCCAAGTATTCCAAGGTGTCCTTGGGCTCGGTGAAGATGATGATCTTGCGCCGGGCTTGGGTGGCCGGATCAAACATCAGTTCATGATCCAGGATAGAATCGAGTTCGCGCCATTTGGCGTCCTTGCCGGATCGGCGGACGGCCAGCGCCTGCGCAGCGAGATCGTGCAGCATGGCGATTTCGGTTTCGAGTTCGGCGATGGTTTGAGCAGCCGTAGCCTGGTCGAGAACGGCCTCTTCGGCAGCCTCGACTTCTTCGCCGGTCGCTTCGTCGAGGTCATCGGGATCGAGCGAAAGCGCTGGCGTCGCAGTGATACGGGCCTCTCCCGTCCGACCGAGACGCTCCTCGCCCAAGCGGGCCTCCAATCGCTCAAGCCGGCGTTGGAGTGACTTGTGAATCGCCGCTGGCGACGACGCCAAGCGACGTTGGAGGATTTGGAGCGCAAATCCGACGTTGTTCCGTCGCTTATCGTCGCCGACGCGGTCTGCCCGGTTCATCTCGTTGCGGACGTAGTCCGTCACGGCCGAGTAAAGGCTCGCCTCCTCCGGCGACAACTGGAATGTGGCCGTGTAAGCGCGCCGCTCTGGGAAAAGAGGGGTGCCGTCGAACCGGTAGAGTTCCTCCTTCGTCAGGCGTCGCATCATGTCGGACACGTCGGCCTTATGGACGCCCTCGCGCGGCTTTCCCTCGAATCGATCGCCATCCAGCAGGCCCATGAAAAGCTGGAAGTCTGCCTCCTTGCCGTTATGGGGCGTCGCGGACATCAGCAGTAGGTTTCGCGTCCGCGAACCCAGAAGTTTCCCCAGTCGGTGCCGCTGCGTCTCCTTGATCTCGTTTCCGAAGTAGGAGGCTGACATCCGGTGGGCTTCGTCGCAGATCACCAAGTCCCATTCCGGAGATGCTTCGAATTTCGCTTTCAGTTCGTCGGATCGCGCCGCCATGTCGAGCCGGAGGATGAGGCGGCCATGATCGACGAATGGATTGCCGGTCAGCGACGCCTCGATCTGGTCGCGGGTTACAATGCGGAAGTCCAGGCCGAACTTCTCCTTCAACTCATCCTGCCATTGCTCCACGAGCGATCCAGGCGCGACGATCAGGCAGCGCTCCAGATCGCCACGGATGATCAGTTCTTTGATCAGAAGGCCTGCCATAATGGTCTTGCCGGCGCCGGGGTCATCGGCGAGCAGGAACCTGAGAGGCTGGCGTGGGAGCATCTCGCCATAGACCGCCGTGATCTGGTGCGGCAGAGCCTCGATGCTCGAAGCGTGAACCGCCAAGTATGGATCGAACAGATGGGCGAGGCGGATGCGGAGCGCCTCTGAAGCGAGGCGGAGCGTCTCGCCGTCGCCGTCGAAGCTGAACGCCCTACCTGAAGTCGAGACTTCCAGTTGCACTTCTTCGGATCGGAAGACGACGCGCTGATCGACCTTGCCGTTCACCCTGAACACCAGATCGACGGCTTGATCTCCAAACCAGTTAGCGCTTACCACCTCGGCAATCTCGTTGCCGACGAGGCCGCGCACTCGCGCGCCTGGTTTGAGTTCTTCAAGGGTCATCATTGGTGCCGGTTAGCACGGTTCGGTCGACCGCTTACACGGTAACGTCTAACTGCTGGACGCTCCGCCCCCCCCAGAATCGCAACGCTATGTCGAAGCAGCGCTTGCTGTAGTCACGTTTCCCACCAGACGTGACTCAAATTCGGAGTCATTTTAGCCATCAACGATGACTCCGTCTCTCTGGAGTCATGCTTCCTACCAGGCGTGACTCTCGGCTTGAGGCAACCAGCACAATTGTCAGGGTTTTTGGCTGATCAAGAATTTCGCCTACGGATGGCGGTGATCTTCCACTTCGGGGCGGATGAATTTCGTGACTCAAATTCATCGGCTTTCTTGAGCCCCTGGAGCGAGGGTTAAGCGGACCGAGGTCGCATGGCGGGGGGACGTCGGTATTCTCGGGCAGGCAGGGCAGGTGCGTTTACATTTTTTGCCGACACCAATGCCCCCTGGGTAGCCTGGGCCAACTCGCGTCGTTGACCTAGTGGACGACTTGATTCATGATTTGTTCACTTTAGGTGAACTAGCAAGATAGCGAGGAGCCTATGAGTCATAGATCGTCGAATCTCGCCCTGAGTCTGCCGAGGTGCCGGAACTGCCAACGCTATTGGCAGCCCGGTCAGGGCGTGTCAGTCCAGACCGGCTACTGTAAAAGATGCGCACAGGATCGTCGTGCTGCTGCCAACATCCGCTTTGATCTCAAGCCGTTGGCCGCAGCCGACTTCGACGGGCTCTACCTACTGCCCAGGGCGCTTCGCCGCTATCAACTGGCGAAGTAACGCTCCAACCCCGACACGGCCTCTCGACTGCCTACGACTCCGCCTGATCCACCTAGCGTTTTGCGTCGCCCCGCCTCTACGGGCTCGCTCCACGCTGTCCACTCATGCCTTCTGGCGGAATGGCGCCGCCATTCAACGATATTGATCCGTGTCTTGCTACGGTGCTCCCAGCGGATCAATTCGGGAGCAACTACGGCTTGCCATGGCGGTGCCACCGGCAGTTTCGACAATGCTTCTAAGGCCTGGGCGGCCGTCTGGTATCTGTCTGCGGCGTCATCTGCGAGCATCTTGCGCACCACCCGCCGCCAAGCCTTCGGCACGTGGGGGAGCCATTTGAGAGTTTTCGCGAAGCCGCCTTCCTGCACCGCATCTCTTGGTGCCGGTGCCTCCTCGTACCAGGACTTCCCATGGATCAGCCGAAAGAGCGTCATGCCGACGGCCCATATGTCCGTTCGTGCGCTGGTACCTGCCCCATGCCAAACCTCGTAGGCAAGGTGATCACGATAGCCAGCTTGTGACGCATAACCCAGCAGCAGATTGTCGGTGACCAGCCCAAAGTCGCCTAGCTTCGCCACCCCGTTTCGGTCGATCAGTATATTCCCGGGCTTGATGTCGCGATGAAGCATATTGCGAAGGTGCAAGGCGGTAAGACCTAGCAGGGTGTCGGTGGCAGCCTTTCGCACATCTAACAACGACATTGGGCCAGCTTCGAACCGACTCTGTAGTGAGCCACCGGGGCAATGTTCCATGCAGAAGCGGATGCTGTTTCCGTCCGGCGCTTCCTCGATGTGGTGCACCTTGACCACGTTGTGGTGCGTGGCTTGCGACAAATGCTGGGCTTCCGCCAAGAACCCAAGTTTGTAGTTCTGCCACTCTGCATCACTGGCGAACGGGGCGCGGGAGAGCACCTTCACCGCGACGAGGCCATGGACGTTATCTTGACCCTCATAGACGACGCCGAAGTGGCCGTTCCCTAATCGGGCTCCAACCTGAAGTGCAGGGACGACTGAGGACATCAACCAGCCCGCGCCGCTATCACGTACATCGCGGCCTCGCGGCTCATGCGCCGCAGGTTGCCTCCCTTGGTATGTGCATTCCAGAAAGCGTCATCAGCTAGGTACTCGTCGACTTTTCTATCGCCGTAGGTCTTACTTACAGCAGCCTTGGCGAGTTGCTTCACGTCGCAGGCGGAGGCTGCCGCTGCAATGATAGCGCCGCGTAGTTCAGCACTTTTCAGCAGTGCTAAACCACCCCCCTGTGCACCTGCCGCGCTTGCCTTAACCACAGCCAGATCGACTCTATTCTCGCGGAGATAGTCTGCGCAGCGCTGATGCATAACGGCGTAAGCTGAGGAAGTATCTCCCTTTTGCAGGGTCCATGTTTCATCTGCCTTGATTTCGATGGGCTGCGCATCGTCGTCTGGAATTACTGCATCGACGACGACTACGGAACCGCCGGACACTACAAACGCTGCATACCGGGCTGCCATGCGAGCCTCATTTCAAAAAGCTCTACATAACAGCGATTCGTTTTGGCAAGGCCACATTCCTTTCGACGGATCATCGCTCGGCGTATCTGGATGAACCCGGCGATCCTGCTTTGCCGGCGGCACCTCGCGCCGGCGCTGCGCCGAGAATGATTACACCGAACCGGCCCAAATGAGGATCGGGGGTTCTCATCGTAGCCGCCCATCATCTCGGTGTGTTGACGCTGAATCGACGCGACGCCCAGATGCAGAGGGCCTGCCTGCAAAAACTGGCAGAAAGTCAAAACTGCGAGGGTTTTGCCAGAGCGAAGGGGCGCATGGTTCGGGGGGCGCGGCTGGGGGTGAACCCCCCAGCCCCTGCCGCGCCCTACCTCCGGTCTAAGCGTCTCCGAGGCGTAGAATTCGCCCCCAACCGAGTCATCGTTGGTGCGTAACGTGACTCATTTCCAAATCGCCGAAAAATCCTCAACGATCTCAAGCGTTTTGGAAAACGTGACTCCTTTTGCTGCGTTCTAAACCCGCCCAAACTTGGCGAATTGCTGCGCCGCACAACGGATTTCGTGACTCCAAACGGCCTCGCTCGCGCAGAAAATATCAAAGAAATCAACGATCCCTTGATCTACCCTGTTCGGGAAACGTGACTCCGACCGATAAATCCTATTTGCCACAATTGAGACTTATTGTGTGTCAGGTCGATGCATCGATCGGATTTGCGCGGGACCGACGCCGCGTCAGGGCCGGCTGCGAGGGCGTGGCCAGTCGGACGCCGGCGCCCATGTCGCCTTCAGCCGGAAGGAAGACCGCTCCGGCAGCCTGAAGCGTCGCCACCATCAGCTTGGCGTTCGCCGTATTGACTGGCGCTGGCCCGTTGTCCCCCTCGGCGCGCTTGATCGTGTTGGGCGCTAATCCGGTGCGCTCGGCCAAGTCCAGCACGGACATGTTCACCAAGCCTCGGGCGGCGCGCAATTGCGCGCCGGTGGGGTGATCAGCCGGTTTTGTTCGCGGCATGCTCATGGATTCAATTTGACTCTTTAGACCAAGTTTGAATTCGTGGACTCATTCTGAAGAAGGAGTCTTACATGTCGGTTTATGATCCGCCTAACCCTGTTTGCCCCATCCATGGCGAGCGTCTTCAGCGTGCGGCCTGCTCCTCCTGCAACGCCGCCTATATGCGCGACTACCTCAGGACCCAGCGACGGCTGAAGCCAGCCGTCGCTCTACACAGTCGCGCGCGCCAACGCGCGGCTCGGCGCGGCCTGCCGTTCAACCTGCGTGTGAGCGACGTCATCGTGCCGACAGTTTGTCCTGCCTTGGGCGTGCCGATCGTCATCGGCGCCATGCGCTCGCCCTGCTCGCCGTCGCTGGACCGCATCCGGCCCGGCCTCGGCTATGTGCGAGGCAATACGCGCGTCATCTCCGACAAGGCGAACCGGCTCAAAGGGACGCTGGATGTGGAGGGGCTGATTCAGCGCGCGGTCCAGTCCGTGGATCAGCGCGGAAAGGACTACGCCCGGTTGGCGGCCTACCTAGAGCGGGAACTCCTGTTGGCGGAGGTTCGACGCAAGGCGATGCAGGAGGGGCGCGCCGGCACCGAGTGGGCCAAGGTAGTGGCTTTCCTGGACAAGGCGTTTCAGAAGGCGGATTGGCCGCGTTAGCGCAGAACATTCCTTTACAACACAAAGACTTATGTTGGTTGTCCGGCTTGACGATCATGAGTCTTCGACCTACATCTTGGGATGACGACGACGGAGGACCACGCGCCGCCGCCAGATTGTTCTGGCGGCCCTTGGAGTGTGTTTGACGGAGTTGTCGAATGACGAGCACGCGAGATCATGAGCCCTTGGCGGGGCGGGCTGGGCGTTCCGTCGCGGACGTTGATCCCCACGCGCCGCTTCTGCTCGGGACCGCCGCTCGGCTGGCCTTTCCTGACGGCGCCGTGAGCGCAGCCACGCTGATGCGGCAACACCGTAAAGGGCTGCTCGTGATTGAGCGTATCGGCAGCCGCTGCTTCACCACCCTGACCGCCATCGATGAAATGAGAAGGCTTTGCCGCGTCACGCCGAACCCGTCCGTCTGTGTCTCCGTCGCCGAGCCGGACGTCCGGCCGTCTATGTCATCCGCGACCGTGGACTTGAGGTCAGCACGGGCTGCGGCATTGATCGCCAGTCAGAGGCTGAGGAAGCCCTTGCGCGTTACGTAGCGGCCAAGCACACGCCCGAGTTCGGGGACGGCGATCCTCGGCGCATTGCGGTAGCCGACTGCCTGACCTACTACTTGGAAAACTTGCGCGACGATCACCGTGGGCCTGAAGCTGTCCATGTGGTGTGGTTGGTGGCGCATTTCGGCGACCTGACCTGCGACGGTGTCAACGCCGAAAGCTGCAAGGCCTATGTGCGTGCACGCACGCGAGGCGTCATCGGCAAACGGACGGTGACCGAAGCGACCGCCAAGCGTGAACTGGACACCTTGTCGGCGGCGCTGAACTACGCCTGGAAGGCTGGGCGGATGGACCGGCCGATCCCGGTGCTCAAGCCCACCATAGAACTTAAGGAGGCGCGCTGGCTGACGCGCGACGAGGCGGCGCGCCTGATCCGGGGCGCGCTGGGGTTCGCGCCTGAAGGCTTTGATCGCGGCGGGCGTGTTACCGGCTGGAAGCGAGTTGCCGCGCCGAATTATCATGTCGCCCGCTTCATCTTGATCGCTCTGTACACGGGCACGCGCCATGCGGCGGTTCTGGGTCTGCGCTGGGCACGGAATGCTGACGCCGGCTCCGTCGATCTTCAGGACAATCGCATCTATCGGCGGGGCAAGTCGGAGCGTGAGACGCGCAAGCGGCGTCGGCCCTGCGCCATTCCCAAGCGGCTGCTGCCGCATCTGCTGCGCTGGCGACGGCTGACGATCCACGGCCCTTGCGAATACGCTGGCGAGATCATTCAGCGCCAGAAGACAGGTTTTGAGTCCGCTCGCCGGCTCGCCCAACTGGATGACGACGTCACGCCGCACACGCTCAAGCATACCTGCATCACCTGGCTGCTGCGGGAGGGCGTGTCGACCTGGGATGTGGCGGGGTTCACGTCCACCAGCGAAGCCCTGATCCGCCGTGTCTATGGCCACCACTGCCCTGATCATATGGAAGGGGTGCGGAACGCCTTCAGTCGGCGCCGCTGATTGAGGTCAAGCGGCGCCGATGGCTTCGGAGGCTGTCAGAACTGTGTGGCCGTTCCCGTGACGCCGCTGCACGTCCGTTCCCAGACAACTTCGAATGCCGCGCCCACGATCCCGCCTTGGTCATTGATGGTGGCGG